>Ga0335070_10006708_pt1 | contig 13538 bp, 11 predicted proteins | sample Lox_Sample_13_FD_206722 | JGI IMG/M metagenome (GOLD analysis project Ga0335070, IMG submission 206722) | Soil microbial communities from Loxahatchee National Wildlife Refuge, Florida, United States - Lox_Sample_1.3 | ecosystem: Environmental > Terrestrial > Soil > Wetlands | place: USA...
CCCGGAGAGAAACAGCTCGGTCAAAGAGACAAAATGAAAAACCATGCCCATGCTGGCGGCGTGCAGGGCGATCCGGCTAAAAAGGTCGCTGGTGCGGCTCAGAGCCACGAAGGCATAGACAAGGCCGATGAAATAGCACCCCAGGGCAACACGCAGCCAAAGCAATGACATGAAGTTCTCAGTTCCCAGTTCTCAGTCGGAGGATACCCCTTCCCACCGCGAACCCCGTAAAAGTCCGGAATCCCTTGAGTTTACCGCAATTTCCAGCCCGGACTGCACCTCTCTGGTACTACGTCTCCATTGTCCGCAGGCACGGGGCTAAGACCAACTAAGAAGGTCACTTAACTGTGTGATTAGGATCACAGACGAAGAGAGACGGGGTAGATGACCCAGCGTTGAGGACTGCCTCACTTCGGCTTGGGCATGGCATGCGGATTCGGCATTCCCGGCGGAATCGCAGTGTGGCCCGCACCCATAGACCCCATGTCGCCGGGAGCATAGCAGGTCACCCGACCGCTGGCGGCCAGTCGCAATTGCGCCGGACAGTCCCCACCGTTGACCGAACCACCTTCCGAGCGCGCCGTGAACAGCTTCCCGTCAGCATTCCCGGCGACACCGACCACCATTCCCGGCATGTCGTAGGCCACAAAGAAGGGCTGCTTCTTCTCGCTGGCCTGCATGGCACAATCCGCCGCACCCTTCGATTGCGCTTCCGGCGCGTGCACATCGAGGCGTCCACAGTTCTTGGCGGAACTTCCGGCAAATTCCTGCAGCTTCAATTGCACCGCGTCGGGCGGCTTGGATGAGGACGCGCCTGCGCCTTGCGCACCGGAAGGAGCTGAGGACTTGTTGCACGCTGCCAGAACCAAAAGGAGAGCAAATGGGACGAGTTTTTTCATAGAACGGGCATTGTAAATCCTCGCAGGATTCGAAGAAGGTGGCGAAGGTGCTACTGCCGAAACGATCAAGGTCTGCTCCGCGTTCTCCGCGGCTTTTCTCGGCGAGCTCGGCGGTAGAGCTTTTCGCGGCCCTTGCAGCACCTGCTCACAAGCCTACGAGAGAGGCTGAGATTAAGGCGAGAAACTCAGTGCTTCTCCGTTAATAGACGGATCAAATCCACTTCGGCCTGCCGGTACGGCGTTCCGTCCGACTGGAACACCTCGTGGAACCACACCGGCGGCGGCTGTTTCACATACGGATGATCCCACGATTCCCATGGATAATAAGTCTGCGTCTTGCCCGCCACCAGTCCCCAGTTGATTGCGCCGACTTTCTCCTTCTTTGCGATGGGCAGGACTGTGTCGAACGTGCTGCCGACCGCGCGCGCCATGAACTCCGTACAAAGAATCGGCCGGTGGAATTTCCTGAGCCAGTCGACCTCCGCCTTGAACGACTCCGGCCAGCTGTAGTTGTGAAAGCTGATGACGTCGGACTCACGCAGCTGAATCTGATCGATCTCGTGCTGCTCGGCCTCTTCTTTGTCGATGGCGACGTCCCACAGGCCGCTGGTCAGCGGCTGCGAGGGATTCTCCTCGCGCGCCCAATGAAATACCTGCGGCAGGAGAGCGGCAACGCGGGCGCGCCTGTCTTCGGGCTTCATCTCCGAGCGGGCATAGTTGCCGCCGCCCGAGTTGTCAGGCTCGTTCCAGACATCCCAGCCGAGAATGCGGTCGTCTTTCGCGAAAGCTCCGACCACGCCTTGCACATAAGCTTTGAGCCGCGGAATCTGCGCGGGATCGCCCAGCGCTTTCTCGCCCGGACTCTGCACCCATCCGGAATTATGAACGCCCGGGACGGGATCGTGCTGCTTGCCCAGATGCGGCGCGGGATCCCAGCAGGAATCAAACAGCACGAGCAGCGGGCGAATGTGATGGCGCGAGGCGATCGCCAGAAACTGGTCGATCCGCTTCTGAAAACCGGGTGCATCCTGCTGCCAGAGCAGATCGTGAAGGAAGACGCGCATAGTGTTCATGCCCAGGGATTCGGCCCAGCCGAGCTCGCGATCGATCTGGTCGGGATCGAAGGTGTCGGCCTGCCACATCTCTAGCTCGTTGATGGCGGACTTCGGAATGTAATTGCTGCCCACAAGCCAGGGCTGCTGTGCATACCAGTCGTTGGCCCTTTGCTCGGACCAATGGGCGGTTTGGGCCCATGTGAAACAGGAGAAGAAGAATAGACAGAGAATTGCTCTGATCAGAAGGACGCGAGGATTTTTCACGGAAGTCTCCGCCAGAATTTATACCACCGAGGGAGCGATGATCGAAGCGGGGTGTAGCAGGGAGTAGAGCGCCGCAGGCGCTCCTGAAAGTAGCCCGCCAGTTCACCGGCGGGTTTTCCGAGTCACAGCGATTCTGTGGCGTAGGCACGGCTGAAATCTCGTGAGTGGCTCAGGCATCCCTACGGGATGCTGCTCGATCTCACCGGCCACAACCCAGCGCTGAAGCGCCGGGCTACTTTCAGATCTCCCTTCGGGAGATTTGATTGATCACAGCCTTCTCCTGTTCACGTGCTTCACTGCATCTTCCCCTGCTTCACTCCACACCCAGACTCGCCAGCGCCTCTTCCAGGCCGGCGCTGTCGATGCTGAGTCGACGCCCCCGCTCTTTCACATCTTCTAATTCATCGAATGCGCGAAACAGCCTCATCTTCACGGCAGCATATCGTTCGGCATCGTTCAATGCCCGCCCGTGCGCCTCTGCCCATGCGGAAATCGGCCCTTCGGGCAGGAAGATGCTGACCGAGTACGTCAGCTTGCGGTCCGAAGTTACGTCGAAGATAAACTCGGTCGCGGGGCCTTCGGGATCTTCCGGCAACGCGGCCCTCTTGCCCACGAAGTAGTATTCGTAGACATATCCCTGCGCGCCGCTGTAGGTCTTCATTCTCCGAACCGTCATCCCCAACATTATGGAGCGGAGGCGCCCTAATTGTCGTGCTCTTAAGAAAAATCAGCATTCCTTCAGAGACAAATTTCCGAAACAGGCATATCCTTTCCAGTCGCAATTCCACTTCATCCCGGAGAGTCCTCATGTTGAATCGCAGAGATTTCCTGAAAGTCGCAGGCACGGCATCGGCGGCGAGCGCGCTGGGAATCAAGACTTACGCCCTGAAGCCAATCCCATACGCGCCCACAGCTCCAATTGCCGCGAATGACACCATTCAGCTCGCTCTGATCGGAGCCGGCATTCAGGGCCAGGGAGACACCCGCGTCGCCATCCAGGTTCCGGGCGTGAAGTTAGTCGCGGTTGCCGATTGCTACGACGGGCGTCTGGAGCACAGCAAGGAGATGTGGGGTAACGACCTCTTCACGACACGCGATTACCGCGAGATACTGGCGCGCAAAGATGTCGACGCCATCATCATCGGCACACCCGATCACTGGCACAAGCAGATCGCCGTCGATGCGATGAAAGCGGGCAAGGATGTCTACTGCGAGAAGCCGATGGTCCACGCGCACTCCGAAGGTCCGGAGATGATCGAGGCGGCGCGCGCAAATAACCGCATTCTGCAAATCGGAAGCCAGCGCGTGAGCTCGATCATCTATGCCAAAGCCAAAGAACTGCTGGCGGCAGGCGCGATCGGGCACCTCAACATGGTCAGCGCGCACTGGGACCGCAACTCCTCCATGGGCGCGTGGAATTACACGGTTCCTCTCGATGCCTCGACTGAAACCTGCGATTGGGACCGCTTCCTCGGCACCGCGCCCAAGATTCCGTTCAACGCCGAACATTTCTTCCAGTGGCGCAAGTGGAAGGCTTACGGCACCGGCGTCGCCGGAGATCTCTTCGTCCACCTGTTCAGTGGGACACACTTCATCACCGGCTCGAACGGCCCCACGCGCGCCATGGCCACCGGCGGACTACGCTTCTGGAAAGACGGCCGCGATGCGCTGGATGTCCTGCTCGGCTTATTCGACTATCCGCAGGGATTCAATCTCGCGCTGCGCGTGAACTTCGTCGATGGCGGTGAAGAGAGTGAAGGCCTGGTCTTCACAGGCGACGAAGGCACCATGGAAATCGCCTACAGCTCGGTTAGCGTGAGCCGCGTGCCGCTGGAGAAAGATCCCGGCCTGATGATTGGAACCTACACGGAGGCAATGCAGAAGAAGATCCGTCAGGCACATGACGAGAAATATCCACGCACGCATCCATCAGGTCCGCCCGCAGTGGCAACCGAGAAGTATGTTGCTCCTGAGGGATATCACGATAGCTTCGATCACTTCACGAACTTCTTCGCCGCCGTCCGCTCGCGCAAGCCGGTCGTCGAAGATGGAGTATTCGGCTACCGTGCCGCCGGTGCCGCATTGCTAAGCAATGTGAGCATCGAGCGCGGACAAGTGGTGAAGTGGGATCCGGAGGCGATGAAAATCGTCTCGTGAACACACAAGGCAGCGCACAGTGATCGCCGAAGTTGAAAGGCTGCTGTACCTGCGGAAGAAAGAGTCGCTGTAAAGATAAAGACACTCACAACAGGGGACACAAAGGGACACAGAGGAACACAGAGAATTCGTCCGTGAGCCTCTGTGGCCTCTGCGGTGAGTTCTGCTATGCCGCCGGAAGCTGATCGGCCTGTCCGGCGGATTCTCTCAGTTGGGGCAGCGCCACTCCCAACCATTGCCCGATCCTGTCAAAGTGGCGGAGCCAGTCTGCGTCTATGTTCTTCTCCCGGTCCTGCGTAAGGAGCTGCGAAAATTCGTAGTAGGTGTTTTGCGTCCTCCACAGGTTTAGATCAAACGGATACACGCGCGATAAGGCCAGCAGTGTTTCGATCTCTTCGAGAGCCTCGGCGTCTTCCGGATTCCGCGTCCAACACTCCATCAACCGGTTCATGCGGTCGCGCATGGCCAGTTCAAGCGTGCCGCCGTCGAGGCGAAAGCCGCTGCGCTGAACCGATTCCAGAATTGAACGAATCGCGTCAAGATCCGTGGACTGATCGGCAATCGCGCGCCGAAGGCCCGCACCCAGGACAAATTCAGCGGTAAGCCGCAGGATGGGTGGCAACGCGACCTGCTGGTCCGAAAGAAAGCTCATCAGCGGTGCGTGTTCCTCGTAAATGCGTCGATAGAGCGCCTCATCCGCGCCGATAGCCGACTCGATAATGTGGTGGATGATTCTTTTGCGTTCATCGAGAAACAGCGATTTGAGTGAATAGAGTGAGCCGGAAAAGTGATGATCGATCAGCCGCAGGCATGCGGGCAGATCGGCTGCCGAAAAGGCCTGGCTTGCTTCGTCAATGAAACCTTCGAACCAGGGCTCATCCCCCAGTGCACGAACTCCCGCGCTGAGATTGTGATCACCGAAATGAAGCACCCCGAAAGCCACTCGCAGGGATGTGTCGGTAGTCTCTGATGTGAGATGCGCAATTCCCGCCGCGAATTTCGTCTTACCCGATTCCAGTACCTGGCAGCGCTCCAGCAGCGTGCGGTAGCAAAACACAGAACTGTGCCCGTTGAACCCCCGGAAGATCGAGCTGATCGCGTAATGCGCGCCCACGCCCAGCAGATCGAGCATCGTCGGCTTGATAAAACGTTCGTAGACGTGGCGACCATGCCCGAACTCGCGCACATTGCTCCACGCCTGCTGCAAGCGCTCAAGAAACTTCTCCTCGCGCTTCTCACTTGTGATCTGTTCTGAAAGTTGCAACGCTCGGGCGGCGTATTGGATGATCTGCAGCGTCGCGGGGCCCGTGAGGTCATCGAAGAACCAGCCGCAGCTGGTGTACATCAGCATGAGATGGCGCTGCATCTCCAGCAGCCGCAAGGCGAGAGTTCTTTCTTCCGCGGAAAGCACATGGTCACCGTGTTCCGCGAACAACGCTTCCTTGGACTCGGGGGAGCGCGCGAGCACGACCTGGATGTAGCCGTCGCGCGCTCCCCACGGGTCCGCGAATAACGCACTGGCATTCCGTTCATAGACGGCGTTCAGTTCGTCGCGCAGCCAGTCCAGGGCCTGGCGCAGAGGGCGCCGCCATTGCTGATTCCACGAGTTGCCGGTATCGGAGCGGCAGCCACAATCGGCGGTCCAGCGCTCGATGCCATGCATGCAGCTCCAGGAAGTCTTCTCGAAAATCTCCACCTCGTGATCCGGCGGATGCAGGGCGAGAAACTCGCCGTAGTTCGTGATGCGCGCAAGCTGGTTGCGCTCCAGGTACTCGAGCGCATAAGCCAGGGCCATGTCGCCATGCGGAGAGTGATGACCATAAGTCTCGCCATCGGTCGCAATGTGCACCAGCTGCGGCCACCGCCGATCCGCGTTGAATCCGCTGAGCAGGCGCTGGGCAAAGCGCTCGCCATTCATCAGCAGACTTTCAAAGGCAACGGCATGCGAGATAGGCCCGTCGTAAAAAAACAACGAAATCGTTTGCCCCGAAGGCAGATAGCAACTGTAAGCGCGCGTTGGATCGATCCGCCCGCCCTCCATGCCCTGCCACTGGTCCCATGCCCGATATCGCATGCGCCGCGCCTGGTGCGGCGCGAGAACGGTGAACTTGATCCCGGAGTCGGCGAGTGCTTCGAGCGTTTCCAGATCGACGGCCGTTTCGGGCAGCCACATGCCTTCAGGATCGCGCCCGAACCGGTGCTGAAAATCGCGGATGCCCCAAAGGACCTGCGTCCGCTTGTCGCGCGAGTTCGAGAGCGGCAGGATCGTGTGGTTGTAGGCCTGCGCCAGCGCCGAGCCATGACCCGAGAATCGCTGCCGGCTCTCGCGGTCCGCTGCCAAGAGTCGCTCATACGCCTGCGGCGCCTTTTGCTCCATCCATGAGAGGAGTGTCGGGCCGAAGTTGAAGCTGATGCGCGCGTAGTTGTTGACGATCTTTGCGATCCTCGACTGGCCGTCGAGAATGCGCGCCGCGCCATTCGGCAGATAACACTCTGCCGTAACGCGCTCGTTCCAGTCATGGTGAGGAAAAGCTGAATCCTGGATCTCGACGGCGTCGAGCCAAGGATTCTCCCGCGGCGGCTGGTAGAAATGACAGTGGATGCAAATGTAACCTTGCATCGCACCGAGTCTCCCGTACTCGGGGTACGGCAAACGTGCGTTCTTGCGCCGACATCTCGGTCGCGCAAGAAAAACGTGCAGCACAAAAGGGGAGCACGAAGGAATGCCTCCGTCTCCCCAGACACCTGTACAGTAACGCTGGATTCAGGCTGCGGGTATAGACGGGTTTGGTACACCTGCCTGACGGTCTAAAGCACGTCGATGACCAGGATTGTGATGTCATCGGGTTGCGGTGTCGGGGGCGGCGTCCAAGCGCGGACTTGAGCGAGCAATTGCAGAGACAGCTCCGCTGCCGGAAGTGCTCGCTCCTGATGCAGCAGTTGCTCCAACTTTCTGTCCCCGAAAGCTTCGCCCGCCGAATTCTCCGGCTCGCTCACGCCATCGGTATAAAGCACGAAGCGGTCTCCCGGAGAAAACGTAATTTCTCGTACGGGAAAGTCTCCATCCACTGGGACTCCGATCAGCGCTCCGTTGCTTGCAATGCGGTCGAGCGCGCAGTCTTGCGCTTGCCAGAAGAGCAACGGGGGATGCCCGGCCGCGGAATACCGTGCACGCCGGGCATCAGTATCGATCCACAGATACGCAACCGAAACGAACTGTCCCTGCAACTCGCCGGAAAGAATCTCCCGCAGGCGATGCAGCAGTCTGCCGGGATCGCTGGCCGTCTCCGCAACCGATTTCACCGCCAGCTTGATCATCGATGCAATCAGCGCCGCGGGCACTCCGTGCCCGGAAACATCGGCTACCAGGAAGCCCGCCCGCTGATCGTCGAGCGGCAGAAATTCATAAAAATCACCGGCTACAGCGCTCATCGGCTCGTACACGGCAGCAATGCGCAGATTGCGCAACTCCGGCGTTGTCGTCGGCAGAATGGAGAACTGCAACTGGCGCGCAATGGAGAGTTCGTTCTCGATGGACGAGAGTCGCATCTCGCCCGCATACACCCGGTGCATCGATACGTATCCCAGAGAAAGCAGAAGCGCCGCGAACCCTAGATCGTCCAAATTTCGTGTGTCCAGGTCGCCGTTGAAAAATCGACCCACATTCCCATACAGCGCCTCGGCTCCGAACAGCCCCGCGCCAACGAGCAGAGCCCGAGACTTTGCTCCCAAATCGAATCCACCGTACAATTCGTTCAGTCTCGGCACTGAAACGAATACCACCAGCACGATCAGGGAGCTACCGGCAAGGAGATGGTTGTAGCGGCTCATCGCGTTCTCATTGCCCGTGAACACAAAGTCCCAAATCCCGACCGCGGCAATACCCAACCCAACCAGCGCGACCATACTGACAAATCTGCGGACTGGTCCCCGAGTCAATTCACGAAAAGTCATATTTGCGATGACTAATACCAGATAGTTGATGGCTGCATGAGAATACGGTAAGCATTCCTGCAGCCAACGCGGCAAGAGGGAGATCAGTGCGGGACAGGCGTTCAGCCCTTGAATCCCATAGACCGCGGCCCAGACTCCTACCCAGAAAAGGCCCAAGGCACCGCGGCTTCGGCGCCGGATCAGTGAAAGAGCCAGCGTCAGAAACCCGACGACCACAAAGCTGGTGCCCGCAATCAGGCGCCAAACTTGGTCTGAAAGTTCGCTCTGCGAATTCATCGTTCAGCCCGGGGCATCCCGGACCCATGCATTTTGCACATTCCGGGAGATTGGGCAAGGGCTACAGTCACCGCATCGAGTGACGCGGACTCAATCGTTTCCTTTAGGATCAACGCGCAAGCCCCATGGCCGCGCGTCGCGGGTGACCCTAGTCACTGACACTCGCCGCTGCGTAGTCCCACAATCGTGTGTAATCTTCTCTGCCGCTCAGCGGCGCCGCCTCCACCGACGGAACCGCGAGCAGGCAGCGTTTACACACCCGTGAGCGCAGCATTCATACCGAAAGGAAATCCCATGAACGAAGCCAATGAGGCCTTAATCCGTCGGCTGTTTGCGGAGTGTTTCAACCGGCACAGTACCGACCTCTACCCGGACTTTTATTCCGATGTCATTTATCATGCGCCAGCGATCGGCGAGCTCCACGGCGACGCGCACCGGCAATTCCTGCTGTCATTCTTCGCAGCTTTCCCCGACGCCCACTGGAATCTCGAAGACCTGATCACTGTCGGCGACAAAGTGGTCGCGCGCTGGACATTCATCGGCACCCACCGCGGGATATTCATGGGTATTCCAGCCACCGAGAGACAACTGGTGTTGAGCGGGATCTGCATCGACCGCATCCTGCAGGGCAAGATCGTCGAAGAATGGGAGCAGTGGGACACGCTCGCCATGATGCAGCAATTGGACGTGGTCTCAGTGGAGACGAATATCGGCGACCTGATCGCCCCGTAGAGCTGACTCGCTGGGCCGGGCCAGCTCCACGGCTACTGCTCGCCGATTCACCGCACGGCCGTTGTCACCAATCGTTTCGGTCCGGCTTCCCGGATGTGCTCGGGCGCCTCGGCCATCATCAGCTTGAAGTTCTCGATGAAACGGGCGGCCAGCGCGTCATATTTCCGGAAATACTCATCACGGCTGGGCCAGGTGTTCGCCGGATCCAGAATCTGCGCCGGCACTCCGTCACAGTGCACCGGCACATCGAATCCGAAGACGGGATCCTTCTTGTAATCCACCTTCAGCAGTGACCCATTCAGCGCGGCATTCAGCAAAGCCCGCGTGTGATGAATGCTGATGCGCTTTCCGATGCCAAACGATCCGCCCGTCCAGCCCGTATTCACCAGCCACACGTGCGCGCCGTGCTTTTGAATTTTCTTCTTCAGCAGCTCCGCGTACGCGAGTGGATGATGCACCATGAACGGCCCGCCGAAGCAGGTGCTGAAAGTCATCTCCGGCTCAACGCCCAGTCCGATTTCCGTCCCGGCAATCTTGCTGGTGTATCCGGAGATGAAGTGATAGATCGCCTGGTCAGGCGTCAGCTTCGAAATGGGAGGCATCACGCCGGAAGCATCGCAGGTCAGAAAGATGACGTTCTTCGGATGCCCCGCGCGCTTCTCCGGCAAATAGTTCTCGATGTACTCCAGCGGATACGCCCCGCGCGTGTTCTCGGTGACCGTGGAGTCATTCAAATCCAAGCGCCGCGACACCGGATCGAATGTCACGTTTTCCAGTATGGTGCCGAACCGCCGCGTGCAGGCGTAAATCTGCGGCTCGGCATCTTCCGACAGCCGAATGACCTTGGCATAGCAGCCATCTTCAAAGTTGAACACACCGTTGTCGCCCCATCCGTGCTCGTCGTCTCCGATGAGGCGGCGCTTCGGATCTGCCGAGAGCGTGGTCTTCCCTGTTCCAGAGAGCCCAAAGAAGATCGCGACGTCACCCTCGGAGCCAACGTTGGCCGAGCAGTGCATCGACAGGATGCCTTCGAGCGGCAGCAGGAAATTCAGTACGGTGAAGATCGTCTTCTTGATTTCCCCGGCGTAGCTCGTGCCGCCGATAATCGCGATCCGCTCGCGGAAATTGATGATGATGAATGTTTCCGTGCGGGTGCCGTCGACCATGGGCGACGCCTGGAAACCCGGCGCGGCAATCACCGTGAACTCCGGGATATGCCGCTGCAATGCGTCCTGGCTGCGGATCTTCAGAAACATCGTCCGGGCAAACAGGCTGTGCCACGCCTTCTGCGTGATGATGCGGATCGGCAGGCTGTGCTCCGGATCAGCCCCGGCATAGCAATCCTGCACGAAGACATCGCGGCCCTGCAGATATCCCTGCAACCGCGTCAGCAGTGCACTGAAGCTCTCTCCGGTAAACGGACGGTTGTACTGTCCCCACCAGACTTTTTCTTCCGTCGACTGCTCGCGCACGACGAATTTGTCGGCCGCAGCCCGCGCCGTATGCTTGCCGGTCGAAACCACCAGCGGTCCCAGATGCGACAATGTCGCCTCCGACCGGAAAATGCTCTCTTCATACAGCGCCGGCGTGGGCAAGTTCCAGTAGACACGCCGCAGGTTCACCAGCCCATGGTTCTGCAGGCCGTAGCTCGAAGCCAGCTTTCCGGCCTCCTTTACTGCGGGAGATTGAACGTCGAGATAGATGTTCATACCCACTCCCTGACCAGTTTGCGGTCGCCAAGATAGAGTTCATTCGCCGAGTTGGTGTCGAGCGCCCACTTGATGCGGTCCAATCCTTCCGTGATCTCGCGGATCGTCCCGCAATAACTGAGCCGCAGATGCCCTTCGAATCCGAATTCCTTGCCGGGCACCGTTACCACGCGCACCTTGTCGAGCAGGAAATTCGAGAGCTTCTGCGAATCTTTCATGTAAGCGCTGAAATCGGGGAAGCAATAGAACGTCCCTTCCGGCTGATACACCTTCACGCCCTCGAACGCCCGCAGGCGGTCCATCATCACGTTGCGGTTGTTTTCCAGCGTGACCCGCAGGCCGTCAATCGATGACTGCACGCCGTTGAGCGCGCCCACTGCCGCCCACTGCGCCGGCGCCGATGCTCCCGACGTTTGCTGCGACTGGATCGTCGCCATCGCTTCGATCAGAGGCTTGTTGCCGATCGCCCAACCGATGCGGAATCCCGTCATGGCATACATCTTCGACACGCCATTGATTACGACCAGCTTCGACTCTTCGAGCGCTTTGTGCATGAACTCGTAGCAGATCGGCGCATTCTTGCCGTCGAAGACCAGCCGGTTGTAGATATCGTCCATGATCAGGTAAATGCTCTTCTTCTCGCAGAACTCCACCATCTCCTGCACAAAGTCTTTGGAATACATCGCGCCCGAGGGATTGTTCGGGCTGTTCAGAATGATGGCCTTCGTATACGAGCTCACGACTTCGGTAATCTCTTTGACTGTAGGAAAGAAGGTCCCGTCTTCGGCGGTGACGGGCACAGGCACGCCGCCCGCCAGCTTCACCATCTCCGGATAGCTGACCCAGTACGGCGCAGGAAAGATGACTTCCTCCTTGGGGTCGAGGATGGCATGCAGCAGCACCATCAGCGCCTGCTTCGCGCCTCCTGAGACGATCACGTTATCGGCCGAGACCAGCTTCTTGTAGTGCTCCTCGGTGTAGCGGATGATCGCCTTCTTGAGCGATGGAATACCGTCGGCTGGGGTGTAGCGAATCTCGCCTGTATTCAGCACGGCCGCGCAATTGATCACCGCATCGACCGGGCACTTCGTCTTGGGCTCTCCTCCTCCCAGATGAATGACCGGCTCGCCCTTCTCCCGAAGCATGGCCGCCGTTTCGTTCAGTTTCAGAGTTGCCGACTCTTTGATGGATCGGGCTAGCTGACTGAGACTCATGGGTTCACCTTCTCTTTCCAGACTGGTTTGTTGTAAGCCAGTGAGACGGACGCGAAGTTCGGCGCCGAGCACGCTAAAATCCGCGCATTTCGCGCAGCCCCTCCCCGCAGTGGCGGGTGCCCCATGTCTCGCCGCATTTGCGAGACGTGGGGTTGTTGGCCGCGAATCGACTCAGCTTATCGGATGGGAAATTGGGCGCAGTGACTGGAATCACGAAAGGCTGTGGAAAAGTAGCGCCGCCGTCCGCGGCGGCTGTCGCGCCAGCCTCTGGCTGGCGGCGGAACAAGGGAAACAAGGAAATAACGCCTCATCCTGAGCGTAGCCGCGTTTTCAGCCGGCGAGCCACATCCCGAGCAGGCGACAGAACCTGTAAAATAAGGCGTTGATCTTCAACCTGACCATCCAAGAAGTCGGCAAACGCCTTGAACTCCGCTGCCCCGAATGCACCACCCTCAGTGGGCGGATCGGCCTGGTCAAGGAAACCTCTCCCCGCCTCAAACTCTACTGCAAGCAGCATCCGGAAAATTACGGAGTCTGGAAGTCCGAGGAAGACATGGAACGGGACAAGCTGGAATTGGCGAAAAGAATCGGCCTGGCGTGAAAAGCATTTTATAGAGCAAGGCTTGCCTCCGTAGCGCCATTCTCTTTTAGTGTGGAGTAGAATGTGGAATGGGTTCCACAATGGAAACAATCCAAGTTGTGCTCGATAAGAAGCTGCTCCAGGCCACCGATCAAGCCGCACGCCGGACTAGGCGCAATCGCTCTGCACTGGTGCGGGATGCACTGCGGCAACACCTTCGAAGGCTCGACATCCTTGCCAAAGAAGAACGCGATCGCGAGGGCTACTCTAAACAGCCCCAGAGGCCTGACGAATTCTTGGTTTGGGAGGACGAAGCCGCATGGCCGGAAGAATAACCAGGGGCGACGTCCGGCTGTACCAGTTCGCATCAGCCGACAAGAAAAGGCCTGTGGTTGTGCTCACTCGGGACAGTGTGATTACGTATCTTTCGACTGTCACCGTGGCTCCGACTACGTCTGCCATTCGCGGCGTGCCCTCCGAGGTCGTCCTGAATGAAGACGACGGTATGAAGGCCTCCTGCGCAGTTAACCTTCACAATACGATCACAGTTCCTCAGCGCCGCCTGGGCAGGCGCGTGGCTCACTTGAGTTCGTCGCGGATGTCAGAAATCTGCGCGGCTCTGCGCTTCTCGCTCGGTTGCGACGACATCACGTTACATTAATATCTGGCTTACGGAACAAATCATCGCGGGACCGCAC
>Ga0335070_10006709_pt1 | contig 13537 bp, 12 predicted proteins | sample Lox_Sample_13_FD_206722 | JGI IMG/M metagenome (GOLD analysis project Ga0335070, IMG submission 206722) | Soil microbial communities from Loxahatchee National Wildlife Refuge, Florida, United States - Lox_Sample_1.3 | ecosystem: Environmental > Terrestrial > Soil > Wetlands | place: USA...
GCGTCGATGCGGAAGAAGTCGTGCACGCGCCCGTCGCGGGGCGAGCGCGCACGCGTGCGGCTCACGGTGAAGACGCGGCAATCCTGCAGGCGCTCCTCGTCGAGCTCCTGCCAGGGCCGCGCCATGGGGCCCTCACAGCAGCTCGTCGAGGACGACCTCGACCCCCGTCGCGCCGGGCTCGACGGGCCCCGCCGCGGAGCCCTGCACGTCGCCCGGCGAGCGCGTGGTCGCGTTGCCGTCGCCGTCGAGGCGGGCCGTGATCTGGAGCGGTCCTGCGAACGGGATCGTCTGGATCATGCGGTCGTCGGGTCCGATCTCGAACTCGACGGGGAGCTTCGCGTCCCGGATGCGCTTCACGGCCACGGGCGGCCCGCCCGCGCCGCCTCGCGCGATCAGGAACAGTGTCGCGCCCTGCGGCGCGCGATCCGCGAGCTCGGCCGCGATGCGCACGACGCCGCGGATCGGCGGCCCCGCCGCGACCGGCGCGGCCGCGGGCGGCGCGCCGCGCTGCGGCTGCGGCGCGGGCGGCGGCTCGCCCGGAGCGGCCATGGGCTGCGCGCGCTCCGCGCCGGGCGGAAAGATCTTCGAGAGGTTCGGCTGCGACGGCTTCTCTCCCTCGACGTACGGCTCGACGTGCCGATCGCAGCCCGCGAGCGCGAGGACGAGAGCGAGCGCAAGAGGCGCGGAACGACGCGGAGCCCGAGTCGGAGCCGGCATGCGGCGCACCGTAGCGCGCCTCGGGAGGGGGAGTCAGGAGAAGCGCCCCGACGCTCACGTCGCGTTGCGAGTGCGCGTCGGCGCGCAGCGTGGTGAGCCCACGGCCTGCGTGTGATAGCGTGGCCGAAGCGCGCGGAGCCTAGGGGTGGACGCGGGCGTCGCGGCGCGGCGAGGAGCCGGGCCGGAACGCTGCGCGGGCCTGAGATCAGACCCTTCGAACCTGAACTCGTTGAGACGAGCGTAGGGAAGGCTCTCCGGGACCTCGTCCCGACTCCGGGAACCGCCGTGCTCGCCCTTCCCAGGAGGTGCCGCATGTCTGCCCCGAAGTACTCCCGTCCCTACGAGCTGCCGCCCCTCGGCCACAATCCGTCGAGCGCGCAGCAGGGCACCACGCCCGGCAGCTTCGCGAACCCGCCGCAGCTCGGCGGCCCGCTCGCCTTCAGCTCCCCCGACACGCCGGGCATGCCCGCGCCGTCGGAGAAGACCGCGTGGGACTTCATGCCGCCGGACTGGACGCACGGCGCGGACGGCGCCTGGCAGCCGCCGCGGGGCTTCGTCCCGGTGACGCAGCTCGAGCACGCGCGGCTCGGCATCGTCACGCGGGAGATGCGCCGCGTGGCGGAGCGCGAGCCGCACCTCACGCCGGAGCAGGTGCGCGACGAGGTCGCCGCCGGGCGAATGGTGATCCCCGCGAACAAGCAGCACCTCCTGTTCCGCCTCGATCCGATGGCGATCGGCCGGGCCAGCAAGACGAAGGTCAACGCGAACATGGGCGCCTCGCCGATCGCGAGCTCGACCGACGAGGAGGTGGAGAAGCTGCGCTGGGCCGAGCGCTGGGGCGCCGACACCGTGATGGATCTCTCGACCGGCGGTGATCTCGACGCGACGCGCGCCGCGATCGTCCAGGCGTCGACGGTGCCGATCGGCACGGTCCCGATCTACTCGATGATCATCGGCCGCAAGATCGAGGAGCTCGACGAGCGCGTGGTGCTCGAGAGCCTCGAGCAGCAGGCGCGCCAGGGCGTCGACTACTTCACGATCCACGCCGGCGTGCTGCGCGAGCACCTGCCGTTCGTGCGCGAGCGCCTGATCGGCATCGTCTCGCGCGGCGGCTCGCTGCTCGCCAAGTGGATGCTCGTGCACCGCCGCCAGAACCTCATGTACGAGATCTGGGACGAGATCTGCCAGGTCATGCGGCGTCACGACGTGACGTTCTCGATCGGCGACGGCCTCCGCCCCGGCGGCCTCGCGGACGCCTCGGACGAGGCGCAGCTGCGCGAGCTCGCGACGCTCGGCGAGCTCACCGAGCGCGCATGGCGCCACGGCGTGCAGGTGATGGTCGAGGGGCCGGGGCACGTGCCGTTCGACCAGATCGAGTACAACATGAAGCTCCAGCGCCGGCTCTGTCACGGCGCGCCGTTCTACGTGCTCGGCCCGCTCGTGACCGACGTCTTCCCCGGCTACGACCACATCACGAGCTGCATCGGCGCGACCGCCGCCGCGTACCACGGCGCCGCCATGCTCTGCTACGTGACGCCGAAGGAGCACCTCGGCCTCCCCAAGCGCGATGACGTGAAGCAGGGATGCGTCGCGTACAAGATCGCCGCCCACGCGGCCGACGTGGCGCTCGGAATCCCGGGCGCGCGGGATCGCGACGACGAGCTGACGAAGGCGCGCGCCGCCTTGAACTGGGAGCGGCACTTCGAGCTCTCCTTCGATCCGGATCTGGCCCGGGCCTACCACGACGAAGACCTCGACGTGGACACCGACTTCTGCGCGATGTGCGGCCACGACTGGTGCTCGGTGCGCATCAGCAAGGAGATCCAGGAGTTCTCGAGCGGGAAGAGCGCGGAGTACGCGTGGGACAAGCCCAAGGTCACGGCGGCGCTCACGCCGGACCAGCGGTCGATCCTCGAGCAGCGCGGCGTGCTCTCTCCGGCGGAGATCCACCGCCTCGCCAGCAAGACGAAGGCGAGGATGGGCGCGGAGGCGGGGGAGAAGGCGGCCTGCCATAGCGACTTCGTCGACGACGAGAAGGCGCGGAGGCTCCAGGAGGAGCGGCTCGCAGGGGAATCGGCGGCCGCCGACCGCTAGAGCGGAGCGGACGTCCCCGTCTCGCGGGCGCCGGACGTGCGAGCGCCCCGGGATCCATGGGACCGCCGGGGCGCGCCGTCCGAACCGTACCCCCCCTGGACGATTCGGAGCGGTTGCCTTCTTGTTCGGCCCCCCCTGCCGGGACTTGAGAAATTTCTTGCCGCCCGCCTGCGCCTCGTCGAATACATCGGGGGGACGGGCAGTTGCGGCGCGTCAGCCGGCCTGGCGGCGGTCGGGCTCGGGCGGCGGCGCGGCGTCGTCGTCCTCCCAGACGATGCGCTGGTAGTCGAAGCGCCCGTCCGCGACGGCGTTGAACTTCACGATCTCGAAGTACGGCGAGAGATCGAAGTCGCGCGGCGTGAGCAGCGTCGGGTGCCGCATGTGAAAGATCCCCGTGTACTCCGCCGGGCTCTCGTGACCGAAGAGCGCGCGCAGGACGCGGAAGCGACCGGGCTTCGGCGCGTCGAACCCGGCGTATCGGGTCGGCGGCAGGATCGGGAAGCGCACGCGGGCGAAGAGCTGGCCCAGGAGGCTCGAGCAGATCACCTCGGTCGGAAGGCCGCTCCCGAAGTGGAGGGCGGTGCGCCGGAAGCGGCGCGGGATCAACGAGAACGGAAGGAAGTAGCGCGCCAGGTCGAGGACGTTCCGGATGTCGTAGCGCCAGCCGACGGCGCCGATGGCCTCGTCGAGAACGTGCTGGAGGTGGTCCGCCCGTAGCCGGTGGGGCCGGCAGAGCCGGATGTTGAAGTCGATGTACTTCGTGAGGGGCGAGACCACGACCCCCTCGATCAACGCCTCGACCACGAGATGTCGGGCGTCCTCGCCGTAGAGTGCGAGAACGCGATCGCGTACCTCTCCCCCACGCCGGAGCATCTCGTCCCCGATGTACAGCGCCGCGTGGGACCAGGAGCTCTGCGTCAGGTAGCGGATCGCCGCCGAGATCCGCTGGTCGCCCTCGACGAGGAGTACGTCGCCCTTGCGGATGTGGCGCTTCAGGGCGACCGGATCGTTCCAGCCGCGGCGGTCGTAGTGGGCGAGAGGCTTCGAGAGCGCTTCGATCAGGCGCTCGACGACGCGGGCTCGAAGATCCAAGGGCTCCCCCACTCGGCTTGTTGTGCGGCTCGCCTGCGCTCGGGCTTTATGCAGAGTGTCGGAGCGGGCGGGCGGCACGCATTCGGCGCTGCAGGCATCGAGCCCTGGGCCGCGTCTTGCCTCGGAATTTTCGGCTCGTTCCCATAGCCGCCGCCTGAGGCGTGCGTTATGCTCTTTTTCGATCCGAGATTTCCTTTTGATTTCGGGCAGTTAACGCGAATCCGATCGGATCGTGGCGGGCTCTGCGACCGCCGCGGCACGGCTTCTTGGGCCGCCTTCCGATGTCCGGAGACGCCTCGACGCGGGGTCGGCCGGCTGCGCAGCGACGCGCGAAGGGCGATCGGAGACGAGGGAAAGCATGGCGGCGGGAAACGGCATCAAGATCAAGATCAACCTCGAGTTCAACGTCTCCGAGAGCGGCCTCGAGGATGCCCTCGCCGAGTTCGACGAGCTGACGGTCGAGGGCTTGATCCGCGAGATCCTCGACAAGGCGGTCGCCTGCGAGGACATCCGCGTCCAGGTGGTGGAAGGTCCGAACACCCTGGAAGAGTTCGATCAGCAGCAGGCCAGCTCGTAGCACGCATCACCCGAACAGGCCGAGCTGCACCGGCTTCGACGCGGCGCGATCGGCCGCCCCACGACGGCGCTTCGCCACCGATGCCGCGCGCATCGGGTGCGGCACCTCCACCGGCGTCTCCCAGCCGGGCTCGAGATCCGGGTCGAACGCCAGCCCCGGCCGATAGATGCCCTCCGCGCGGGCGAACTCGAGGATGCGCTCGTAGAACGCGCGGAACCTCGGCCCGTGATTGAAGTGGCGCAGGTGCGCGAGCTCGTGGCAGAGGGTGTTCACCAGGCTCGAGTACTTGAGCGGCTGGCCGGTGCTCGCGTGGCGCAGTCGGATCCGGATGCTCCCGTCGCTGTAGCAGACCCCGTAGCGGCGCCTCACGCGAGGCAGCTCGGCATCGAGGGAGCGCAGCGAGAGGTCGAAGCGCCGGACGAGCACCCCGGCGTCGACCCGCAGGCGCTCGAGCAGCGCCGCTGCCTCCGCCGCACTCCGCTTGCGCCGGCCCCCCTCCAACGCGCTGCCCACCTCGCGAGTTAAGCTTCTAGCGTGACGGTAACAGGCTCTACGATCCCGCTCATGCTCTTCCCGCTCTCGAACGTCGTTCTGTTCCCCGCGACGGTCGTGCCCCTCCATGTCTTCGAGGAGCGCTACAGGCAGATGACGTCGGACGCGCTGGCCGGCGATCGGACGATCGGGATGATCGCCGTGCACCCAAGGCACGTCGCCGAGATGCCGGGCGACCCGCCGCTCTTCGAGGTCGGCTGCGCCGGCGTGATCGACCGATGGGAGGAGCTTCCCGACGGCCGCTATCAGTTCATCCTCGCCGCGACCCATCGCTTCCGGATCGTGCGCGAGCTTCCCCGTGGCGAGTCCCGGCTCTACCGCGTCGCGGACGTCGAAGCCCTGGCCGAGCCCTTCCCGCCCGAGGACGCGCCCGCCGTGCGGAGCCTGCGCAGCGCGGTGATCGACCGATTCGGCGAGCTCGCCGCGCTGGCGGCCCCCGAGCGCTCCAGCGAAGTGTCATCGGCGCTGTTCGACGGCGTGGACGACGTGCGGCTCCTCAATACGCTCTGCCAGCTCCTCGATCTCGCGACGGCGGAGAAGCAGGATCTGCTCGAAGCAAACGGCGTTCGCCAGCGCTACGAGCGGCTCCATCGCCTGCTCGACTTCCGCGTTGCGGAGCAGCGCTCGAGCACCGGCGCTCCGGGGCCGCTCCGCCACTGACGCACGAGCCGTCGGTGACGAAAGATCGAGATATTTCCTGAAAAAGAGTGAAATCCGGAGTTCGCACGTCTCGGCCGTGCGCGTCGCGACACCCCCCCGACACGGGTCCGTAACGGGAAGCACGATTTCAACGCTCGTCGCGAAGCCCCCGGAATCGAAAAACGTTCCGGCTCACAAACGCCGGTTCTCCGACGGATCCGACGCGCCCGTGTGGCAGCTTCGTGGGCGACGATGCGCGTGCGCGAGGACCGCGAATCGACTTTGCGGCGTCGCGTCACCCGTGTTGGAATGCGCGTGCCCAAACGTTCACGCCGCACGGAAACACCGGAGATTTCGGCGAATCCCGAGGCGGGGCGAGCGGGCACCCCCGAGAACGAGAATGTCCTTCCCCCCGATCTGGGACGGCGTCCTGCGCCGACTCGGAGCCGACATACCCGCCTTCTCGCTGGAGGCATGGATTCGTCCGCTGGCGGCGCGCCAGGACGACCGAGGTCTTCGCCTGATCTGTCCGAGCGGATTCCATCTAGAGCGCGTGCGCTCGCGCTTCCTCGATGCGATCGAGCAGGCTGCCTCGCACGAGGCGGGCGTGCCGGTCCCGGTTCGGCTCGAGATCGGAAGCACGGCCGCGAGCGCGCCGATCGCCGCGACGGCCGCTGCGGATGCGGGGACGGTGTCGATCGCGAGCGGGCGCTCGCGTCCGAGCCTCGCGGTCGCGCGCGACCACGAGGCCGAAGCGAAGGCCCCGAGCGCAGCGACGGCGCCGGCGCGCCGCGCTCCGGTGCAGCGCGTCCTCCCCCACAGCTTCTCCTCCTTCGTCGTCGGACCGTGCAACGCGCTCGCCCGCGAGGCGGCGTATGCCCTCGCGCAGGGCCGTCAGCTCGGCGTGAGCCCGCTCCTGCTCGTCTCGACGCCGGGGCTCGGCAAGACGCACCTCGCGCGCGCCGTCTCGGAAGAAGCGCGCCGCTACGGCATCGAGCGCGTGATCTACGCATCGACCGAGACCTTCACGAGCGAGTTCCTCTCCTCGATCCGCGCGCAGCGCATGGCGGTCTTCAAGCGGCGCTACCGCCAGGAGTGCGAGCTCCTGGTGATCGAGGACGTGCAGTTCCTGCGCGGCAAGGTGTCGACGCAGCTCGAGCTCTTCCACACGATCGACCATCTCCTCTCCACCGGCGCGCGCGTGATGCTGACCGGCGATCGGCTCCCGCGGGACATCCCCGATCTCGATCCGCGACTTCGTTCGCAGATGACGAGCGGCCTGGTGGCCGAGATCGAGCCTCCCGACGCCCAGGTGCGACGTGCGATCCTCCGGGACAAGGCGGCGGCGGGCGGCGTGCGCCTGCCCGACGACTGCCTCGACCGGCTCGTGGAGGACGTGCGCGGCAGCGTGCGCGATCTCGAGGGTGTCCTGATCCAGCTCGTCGCCACGGCGTCGCTCCTCAAGCGGACGATCGACCTCGCGTTGACGGAGCAGGCGCTGCGCAAGCTCGCCGCCGAGGAATCGCGAGAGCGCGCGCTCGAGCCCGAGCACGTGATCGAGGTGGTCGCCGGCTACTTCCGCACCACGCCGCAGGCCCTCGCGGCGCGCTCGCGCCGCCGCGACGTGCTCGTGCCGCGCCAGCTCGCGATGTACCTCGCGCGCCGATACACCGAAGCGTCGCTGCAGCGCATCGGCGAGGCGCTGGGCCGCGACCATCCCGCGGTGAGCCACGCGCTCCAGGTCGTCGAGCGCCAGATCCTCGAGCGCGCGCCCCTCCGCTACCAGGTCGAGGCCCTCGCCGCACGCCTCGACGAGCTCGCAGGCTGCCGCCGCCCGGGCCGTACGCCCGGCCGCGCCGTCGTCGGGAGTGGGGTGGGAGCGGGCGGGTAGCCCGCACCGAGCGGCGCGGCGCGGGCCGTCGGGCCCGCGCCGCGCTCCACCCGCCCTCGCGTCGCTTCGCCGACGCCCGACGCGGGGGGCCCGTGCTAGCCTGGGCGCCTTCGCAACGTCCGCTCGCAGGGAGGCGCGCTTGGCCGGCATCGTCCGCTACGGGGCCTACGTTCCGTTCTTCCGCATCCCGCGCACCAGTCTCGGCGGCGGCAAGGGCGAGCGCGCCGTCGCGAGCTACGACGAGGACGCCGTCTCGATGGCGGTCGAGGCGTCGCGCGAGGCGCTTCGCGGCGCGCCCGAGATCGCGCAGCTCCTGCTCGCCACGACGAGCCCCGCGTACGCCGAGAAGCTGAACGCCGCGATCGTCCACGCCGCCCTCTGCCTGCCCGCGGCGACCGCTGCGACGGACGTCGGCGCCTCCACCCGCGCCGGGCTCGGCGCGCTCCTCCTCGGTCTCGATCTCGCGGCGACCGGTCGTCGGACGCTCGTGGCCGCGAGCGACGTCGTCGTCGGGGCGCCCGAAGGCTCCCGCGAGCGCTCGGGCGGCGACGCCGCTTGCGCGTACGTGACGGGCAGCGACGCCGAGGCGATCGCGCGCCTCGTCGGCCGGGCTTCGCTCACCGATGAGCTGATGGACGTCTGGCGCACGCCCGAGGACCGCTTCGCCCGCGCCTGGGAGGAGCGCTTCGGCGCCGAGATGCTGACGCCGCTCCTGCGCGACGCCGCGACCGCGGCGCTCAAGAGCGCGGGCCTCCAGCCGGCCGACCTGTCCGCGATCGTCGTCGACGCGACGAACGAGCGCGCTGCGACGGCGCTGCCGAAGCTCCTCGGCGTGAAGGCGGAGCAGGTTGCCGACACGCTCGCGCTGTCGGTCGGGCGGTCCGGATGCGCCGCCGCGGGCCTGGCGCTCGCGCATGCGCTCGACCGTGCGAAGCCTGGCGACCGGATCCTCGTCGTGGTCGGCGCCGACGGCGCGGATGCCGCCGTGCTCGAGGTCACGGAGCGCATCGCCGGCGCGCGGCCGCTGCGCAGCGTCGCGCGCTGGCTCGAGGCGAAGCGCAACGATCTCCCGTACCAGAGCTACCTCAAGTGGCGCGGCGTCCTCCCCTTCGAGCCGCCGCGGCGCCCCGATCCCGACCGGCCGGCGGCGCCGCCGATGCACCGCGCGGAGCGCTGGAAGTACGGCTTCGTGGGCTCCCGCTGCACCGCCTGCGGAGCGGCGAACCTGCCGCCCCAGCGCGTCTGCGTCGCCTGCGGCGCCGTCGACCAGATGAAGCCCGAGCCCTTCGCCGACGGGCAGTGTCGGATCGCCACCTACACCCTCGACCGCCTCGCCTACTCCCTCCAGCCGCCGGTGATCGCGGCCGTGGTCGACTTCGAGCAGGGCGGCCGGATGCAGTGCGAGCTCACGGACGTCGAGCCGTCGAAGGTCGCGATCGGCGACCAGCTCGAGATGACGTTCCGGCGCCTGTTCACCGTGCAGGGCGTCCACAACTACTTCTGGAAGGCACGACCGAAGCGGTAGGGGCGAGCGAAGCGCGCAGCGCGCGCGAGTACCAGCGGAGGAGAAAGCGATGGCGAGCAAGGGGATCCGGGACCGGGTCGCGATCGTCGGCATGGCGTGCACGCCCTTCGGCGAGCACTGGGACAAGAGCGCCTCCGACCTCCTCGTGGATGCCGCCACCGAGTGCTATCGGAGCGCGCAGGTCGAGCGCGACCAGGTCGACGCCTACTGGCTCGGCACGATGGGCAGCGGCCTCTCGGGGCTCACCCTCTCCGAGCCGCTCAAGATCCAGTACAAGCCCGTCACCCACGTCGAGAACTTCTGCGCGACGGGCAGCGAGGCCCTGCGCAACGCGTGCTACGCCGTGGCCAGCGGCGCCTACGACCTCGCGATGGCGATCGGCGTGGAGAAGCTCAAGGACTCGGGCTACTCCGGCCTCGTCGTCTCCGCGCCGGCGGGCGACGGGACCGATCCCACGCTCACGGCCCCCGCCACCTTCTCGCTCCTCGCGCCCGCCTATGCGAAGAAGTACGGCCTCGACGACGAGACGCTGAAGGAGGTGCTCTCGCGCATCGCGTACAAGAACCACGCGAACGGCGCGAAGAACCCGAAGGCGCAGTTCCGCAAGGAGGTGCCGCTCGACGTGATCAAGGCGTCGCCGAAGGTGGCCGGCTGCCTCGGCATCATGGATTGCTCCGGCGTCTCCGACGGCAGCGCCGCCGCGATCGTCTGCCGGGCCGAGGACGCCCACCGCTACACCGACCACCCGATCTTCGTGAAGGCGCTCTCGTTCATCGCCGGGCCCGCCGAAGGCCCGATGCGCCAGGACTACGACTTCACGAGCTTCACGGAGGTCGTGGCGAGCGCGGAAGACGCCTACAAGCAGGCCGGCGTGACCGACCCGCGCAGCGAGATCTCGATGGCCGAGGTGCACGATTGCTTCACGCCGACCGAGCTCGTGCTGATGGAGGATCTCGGCTTCTCGCCGCGCGGCCAGGCCTGGAAGGACGTGCTCGAGGGCCGCTTCGACCTGACCGGCCCCCAGCCGGTGAATCCCGACGGCGGGCTCAAGAGCTTCGGCCACCCGATCGGCGCCTCGGGCCTGCGCATGATGTACGAGATGTGGCTGCAGCTCCGAGGCCAGGCGGGACCGCGCCAGATCGCGGCGCCGAAGCTCGGCCTCACGCACAACCTCGGCGGCGCGCCGGGACGTTGCGTGAGCTTCGTCTCGATCGTCGGCAAGTAGGCCGAGGGGTCGGCTCAGGCGGCCGGCTCCTCTTCCGCTGCGGCCGTGCTCCGCGCGGCCTCGCCCGCGCTCGGCGCGCGCACGAACGCGATCACCCCCGCCGCCGTGATCGCGAGGCCGATCCACTGGCGAGGCGAGGCCACCTCCCCGAGCACGAGGAAGCTCGCCCCGAAGGAGAGGAGTGGGATCGACGGCACGACGATCGACGTCGCGCGCGCGAGGTCGAGCCGCGCGATCGCGTTGTACCAGAGCAGCGTCCCGCCCCAGCTCAGCACCACTCCCTGGAGCGCGAGGGTCGGAAGGAGCCGCGGCCAGAGCTCCCTCGACGGAAGCTGCGCGAGGCCGCCGCGCGCGAGCCACGCCGCCAGGAGGAAGGCGCCGCCGAAGACGTAGCGGGCCGCGGTGAGAAGGTGCGGCGGCGCCCCGCGGAGGCGCCGGAGCACCACGAGATGGGAGAGCTGCCAGGCGAGGGGCGTCGCGAGGAGGAGCCAGACGCCCGCCGAGCCCGTCGCCTGCTCGAGGCCGACGGCGATCGCGATGCCCGCGAGGATCGCGGCGGTCGCGGCGACGCGAGCGAGCGTCGGCCGGTGCTCGAGGGCGATCCAGGACAGGACGAGGGCGTAGGCCGGCTCGATCTGGACGCAGAGCGTGGTCTCGATCGCCGTCGAGCGCTTCGAGCCTTCGAAGTAGAGCAGGAACGCGACCGCCGTGCCGAGGAGGCCGATCCCCACCAGGAACGCGGCAGTGTCGCGGCGCAGCAGGAGGTGCAGCTCGCGCCGGAGGGCGAGCTGCGCGAAGGCGAAGGCGGCGCCGAAGCACGTCACGGCCGCGGCCACGAACGACGCATCGGCCAGGTTGGTGTTGAGCTTCGCGAGCGGCGCCGTGAACGCGCCGTCGATCGCGCACAGGGCCGCGAAGACGAGGCCGAGACGCTCCTGCCGCCGCGCTCCCGTCACGCGCGCCCGAGACGTCGGGCGACGGCCTGGGCGAGGCCGAAGACCGAGAGCGGCGCCGATCCCTCGGCCTTGTTGTTGACGATCACGAGGGCCTCCCGGCCCGCATCGAGGGCGCGGACCGCCGCCTCGGCGAGCGCGCGTCGCGCGACCGGATCGGGCGCGGCGAGCCGATCGAACGGAGCGAAGCGGTCGCGTGCCTCCTCGTAGCGCAGGGTCGGGGGGAGCATCCAGCGCGCGACGAGCGCACGCCCCCGGAGCGCCTCGGACGCCGCGGCCTCCTGGCGCGCGAGATCGGGCATCGTCGGGTGGACGTTCAGGCAGTGGGTCGCGCCGGCGTCGCGCAGCGCCGCGACGTAGCGAGGGACGAGGAGGCTCCGGGTGCGCAGCTCGACGGCGTAGAGCGGCCCTCGCGGCAGCGCCGCGAGGAAGGCGTGGAGACGGTCCGCGAAACGATCGGGCTCGGCGAAGAGGCCGGTCCGCTCCGGCGTGAACTGGAACAGGATCGCCCCGAGCGTGCGGCCGAGGCCTTCGACCGCCGGCCCGATCACGCGCTCGGTCGCATGGGCGGGATCGAGGAAGCGCGCGTTCTCCTCGCCGGCGCGGGGGCCGTATCTCGCGTGGCGCGGGAAGCGCTCGAGCAGCAGCTCATCGTGGGCCTTCATCACGAAGCGGAATCCGTCGGGCACGACTGCGGCGCAGCGGGCGAGCTCCCGGGCCTCGAGCGGCGCGTAGTAGCTGCGGTCGAGCCCGACCGCGCGCAGCAGCGGATGCTGCGCGTACGCAGCGAGACCATGTCTCGCGAGGCGCTCGGCCGACGTCTTCTCCGTGTACACGGATCCCGCCCAGCCGGGGAACGACCAGGACGACGTGCCGAGGCGGAGTCCCGCCGGGAGCGCTGCGGCGAGCCGGAGATGGCCCTCGTCGGGTCGGATCGGCGCGACCGGCGCGGGCCCCGCGTCGCCGAAGAGATCGAGCTGATCGTCCGCGCCCACCCGGGCAGTATGGCAGCGGCCGAGGCGCCGGGCGTCGGCGCCGCTACGCTCGCGCCTCCGACGGGAGGAGCGACATCCCATGGCGACCTACACCACGCTCGAGCTGCGGCGCGAAGGCGCCGTCGCCTGGCTCACGTTGAACCGCCCCGATCACCTGAACGCCCTCAACCCGACGCTCGTCGGCGAGCTGCGCGACTTCTTCGGATGCCTGCCCCAGCAGCAGGACGTGCGCGTCGTGGTGCTGCGCGGAGCAGGCCGCGCCTTCTGCGCCGGCCTCGATCTGCGCGAGTCGGGCGGCGGGGGCGGCGGCGTGCCCGAGGGCCTGCGCATGCAGCGCCGCATCAGCGAGATCGTGATGCTGATGCGCCGCGCCCCGCAGCCGATCGTGGCCTGCGTCCAGGGGCCCGCCTGCGGCGGCGGCTTCGCCCTGGCCCTCGCTTCCGACGTGCGGATCGCGGGCACGAGCGCGCGCATGAACGCCGCCTTCATCCGGATCGGCCTCTCGGCCTGCGACGTCGGCGTGAGCTACTTCCTGCCGCGTCTCGTCGGCGCGTCGGTCGCGAGCGAGCTCCTGCTCACGGGCCGGTTCCTCGACGCCGATCGCGCGCTGCGCGTGGGGCTCGTCTCGGCGGTCGTGCCCGACGCCGAGCTCGAGCCGGAGGCGCGAAAGCTCGTGGACGAGATGCTCGGCACCTCGCCCCTCGGCCTGCGCCTCACCAAGGAGTGTCTCAACGCGAGCCTCGACGCGGGCAGCCTCGACCACGTGATCGCGATGGAGGACCGGAACCAGATCCTCTGCACCCAGACGAAGGACTTCGGCGAGGGCGTACGGGCCTTCCTCGAGAAGCGACGGCCGAGCTACGGCGACGCCTGACGCCCGCCGGCGTCAGCCGAGGAGCGCGTCCGTCCCCTCCATGCGCTCGGGCTCCCGCAGCGCCTCGGCCTCCCATTCCAGGAAGGCAGGGTGCGCGAGCAGCGTGTCGACGTACGCCTGCGGGCGCGGCGAGAGCCGGACGCCGTAGGTGCGGAAGCGCGTCGCGACCGGCGCGTACATGCAGTCGGCGATGCCGAAGCGGCCGAAGAGGAATGGGCCGGAGGGCGCCGCGTGCGCGCGACAGTCCTCGAAGATCGCCTCGATCCGCGCGACGTCGGCGGCGGCGTCGGGCGTCGGGACGACGGGCTGCCTCGCGCGCCCGCGAACGTTCATCTGCATCGTCATGCGGAGCGGCAGGAAGCCCGAGTGCATCTCGCAAGCCACCGCGCGCGCCCGGGCGCGC
>Ga0335070_10006711_pt1 | contig 13537 bp, 9 predicted proteins | sample Lox_Sample_13_FD_206722 | JGI IMG/M metagenome (GOLD analysis project Ga0335070, IMG submission 206722) | Soil microbial communities from Loxahatchee National Wildlife Refuge, Florida, United States - Lox_Sample_1.3 | ecosystem: Environmental > Terrestrial > Soil > Wetlands | place: USA: Florida...
GATGACCGCGGCCGCTCCTGCCATGTCGTGTTTCATCATTTCCAGGTTCTCTGAAGGCTTGATGGAGATCCCGCCGCTGTCGAAGGTGATCCCCTTCCCCACGAGGACAACAGGGGCTCCGGTTGCACCGTCCGGCCGGTGCTCCATCTCCACCATGACCGCGGGCTCGTCGCTTCCACGCGCGACCGCCAGGAAGGCGCCCATGCCGAGTTTTTCCGCCTCCGCCATCTCGATAGCCCGGTAGCGCATGCCCGCCTCGAGCGCCACTCCCCTCGCCCTCTCGGCCAGGAACCGTGGTGTTGCCAGGTTCCCCGGGAGGGTCACCAGCTCGCGCGTGAGGTAAACCCCCTTCGCGACCGCCTCTGCCTGCGCCACCCGAAGGGCAATGTTCTCCAGCTCCTTGCGGGTCAGGAGCGCCAGTGAGGTGAAATGCCTGATTTTCTCTCGCTCCTTGGTGCGGAGCTCGGTGAACTGGTAGAGCCCGAGGAGTCCCCCGAGAACGGAAGCTTCCGCCGTATCGCCGGGAGAGAAGGGGAACTCGCCATCTTCGGGCAGGGGAAGGACCGCACTCGGCAGCCGCCGCTCCCTCAGGGTCTTCAGCGCTTGAGCGGCCGACTCTCTCAGCCGGTGCAGGGTGAGCTCCTTTCGTTTCCCCAAACCCATGAGGAGGACGCGCTTCGCCGCCAGGCCGCCGGGCACATAGAGGAGGAGATGCTCGAGGTGCTCGCCCCGGAAATCGCCGGAGGCGATCACCCGCTCGACCATGCCGCCGGTGGCCTCGTTGACGGCTCGGGTGGCGTCGAGCCACTTCGCCTCACCCTCGAAATGAAAGAGAATGAGTACCTCCGCCGTCACACTCTGCAGGTCGCCTCTGATGACCCGCGCTTCCATGGGCACCTCCCCTTCGTGAACATCACACCTGCTGTCCGCTCCCAGATGGTGAGCGCTGATGGGTGGCTCGAAATCCCGTTATTTGGGCAGGATGAAATAGAAGTTGTTCCCCAGGTGGGTGGGTTCGTATCCCACGACGCCGCCGTGAATCCGGACCACACTCTTTACGAAACTCAGGCCATGGCCGGTCCCCGGTTCTCCGCGGGCGTGGCTGCCCCGGTACCCTTCATCGAAGATGACTTCCCGTTCGTCAGGAGGTACATGCGGCCCGGTGCTGAAGACATTGAACTTGACCCCATCTTTTCCGGGTCCGAAAAAGTTCTTGAGCGCTTCTCTGCCGAAGGCGATGAACTTCCGAGGAGCACCGGCCTCGTCGTAGACGGTGGTCGCGTACTTGAGAGCATTGGAGAAGAGGTTGGAATAGACCTGAGCGATGAGGCCTACGTCCACCACTACCTCCATCGTCTCGTCGGGCACGCCACCAAGCCGGCTGTCGATCTCGATGCCCTTCAGGCGAAACCGTTCGATGAACCGATCAAGCTGGGGATCGATGACCTCTTTCTTGAAATTACACCGCCGAGTTTGGGGGATGAACCGGCCCTGTTCGAAGTGACTGCGCCGAAAGAGGCTTTCCAGGAAGAGGCTGAAGTTCCGGTGGTGCTTGTCAATGTTGGTGAACTCATCGGCAAGGACCTGGTTCACCTCTTGGAGGTCGGCGCGGAGCTGTTCGAGCCGGCCAGCGTCACCCTTGGCCGTTCGGACCATCTCGGCGGAAATCTTGGCGAGCATCTCCTCGATCTCGCGATTCTTGCGAATCTTGGCCTGAAGCCTCCTGAGAAAGAGACGATAGACCATATTCGGCACAATCACGTTGTGCTCGATATCGGCCACGAGTGAGTTGATGAACCTCAGCCGTTCCTTGTGTCTCTCGCTGAGCACCCTGTTGTATAGGGCGTAGCCAATCCGGTTGGCGAATTTTGCGAAGTAGAACTGGTCGCTTTCACTGAGCTCACTGCCTGGATAGATCTCGAGCACACCCAGGGGGGTATTCCTCTTGAGATCCGCCTCCTCTTCCATAGCCGTCATCTTGCCCCGGATCGGAGCGAAAAAGCTGTCATGGGCAACGTACGCTTCACCTCGCTGGGGGATCTCCGCCGGGGGCAGGGTCTCAGGCTCGCCCAGGCAGCCGTCGCTGCTCGTGCAGACAAGGACGAGAGCGTCCCGCTTGTTGTCCATGAGATAGAGGTTTGCCTCCAGGCCAAAGTGAGACTTGGGGATGGCTACGCAGATGCAGTAAAGGTCTTCAAGCCGCTCGAATTCCTGCGCCAGATCAAAGAAGGTCTTGAGGGCGTCGTCCTGGCGCCGGGAGAAATCGTATTGCGCGTAATCGCGCTTCTTCTCCTCTACCCGGGCGAGTACATGCACAAGTTCGTCCATCGCTTGCCCCCACTGCGGTCGATCACGGCGACTGGTTTTCCCCCACTGCTCTGGGCAAGTGCTCCAGCAACACAGGGTCAAGGGGATAGTGAGCATCGAGCCGACGCACCCGATCCACGGCCGCCTGAGAATCTTCCATCTTCCCGGCTCCAGCTAGGGCCAAGGCCAGACAGTGCCAGGCGTGAGGATTCTCCGGCTCCAGACGGGTGGCTTGCTCACAGGAGGCGATAGCCTCGTGGAAACGGTGTTGCTCGTAGTATACCATCCCAAGGGCACGACGGTTGTCGCCGCTGGCGGGCGCCATGGTCACGGCTTGGCTGAAGGCCTGCTCCGCCTTGTCAAGGGCACCCATCTCGGCGTAGGCCATGCCGAGGTTGTAGAAGAGGTCCTCCCGGGCGAGACCGAGATCGACGGCTCGCCCGTATTCCTCCACTTCCAGCGAATGGGCTCCCACCTGACCGTAGGCATAGCCGAGGTGATAATGGGCCAGGGCGTTGTCCGGCTCCTCAAGGAGCACCCGCCGATGCTCTTTTACCGCCTCCTCGTAGAGACCAAGCCTAAGGGGCAGATCGGCGAATTCAGGACACACCCAGCGTTCCGTGGTCGCGGTCGGCTCCGGGCGAGGGACACTCCGACACCCCGCCGCGACCGTCACCAGATGCAAAATCATGAGAGCCGGGAGTACGAGCCTACCCCGGTGCATGCTTTTCCCCATGTCTCATGTCGCCGAGCTCGGATGGTGTGGAAAGAATAGACGGATAGTACCACAGATTCCCACCAAGGGTAACAGCACGATTGCCTTTCCGAGATGAGCGGCAGCAACTTCCGTACCAGAGTGGGAGAACAGTGAAGCGCCGGGGCAGAATCAGGTGGCTCCGGATGAACTTTGCCTCTCAGATCACCCTGCCTCCGGCGACCGCTTGTTCCGTGGGCGAGAGATGGGTTTTTAATGATCTGTTATTTGACCATCCTCCAAAGACCCTGCCTCTTCAACCGGAGTTGTTCACATTGACAAGGGGGAGCCGGCCGTTTACTATGCCCTCGCCGGTTTGCCCGGCCACGTCAGTTCCGGCGCAACGATCTCCACCCCTTCCCAAGGAGCAAAAGCAAAGCCGGTGCGCGGTTTCTTCTACCCTCAGAGCGTGGCGGTTATCGGCGTCTCTCCTGCCCCCGCCAACCTCGGTCGCGCCATTGCCTACCATCTCCTCGAGTTCCGCTACACGGGTCGGGTGTATCTGGTGGGCCCCAAGGGAGGTTCTTTTCTCGGCCATACGATCTATCGATCACTTCCCGAGGTTCCGGGAGAGGTAGAGCTGGCTGTCGTTCTCACCCCGGCCCAAACGCTCCCCGACGTCATGAGGGCTTGCGGTGAGCTCGGCATCAGACGGCTCGTGATTGAGTCGGCGGGCTTCCGCGAATTAGGTGAGGAGCGGCGGGGGTTGGAGGAGGAGGTGACGGCCACCGCGAGGCGGTACGGCATTCGTTTTATCGGGCCGAACTGCATCGGGGTCATGAACAAGGAGAACGGCCTTGCCCTCCCCTTCGTGCCCTTCCGCGACACCTTTCACCAAGGCCCCCTCTCCATCATCTCCCAGAGCGGCGGCGTGGGCGCCGCCCTCCTGAACAGCGTCGCCGCCGAGCAGCTTGGGTTCAGCAAGTTTGCGTCCATAGGCAATAAGTTGGACACGGATGAGAACGACCTTCTGGAGTACTTTCTCGAGGATGAGGCCACCGGGATCATCTTCCTCTACCTCGAGGGTATCGTCGATGGTCGGCGGTTCATGGAACTGGCCTCCCGCTCCGGAAAGCCCATCATCGTGCACAAGTCGAACACGAGTGAAACCAGTGGGCCCATAGCTCGGTCGCACACGGCCTCGCTCTCCGTCTCCGATGAGGTGGTGAGCGCCGCTTTCTGCCAGTGCGGCATCCACCGCGTCACCGACATGCGCGCCGCCATGGACGCGATCAGGGCCTGCAACCTTCCGCCGATGCGAGGAAACCGCCTCGCGGTGGTCTCCCGCTCGGGTGGCCATGCTGTTGTGGCCGCAGACGCCGCAGGCAAGTACGGCTTTCACCTCCAGCCTTTCCCCGATGCTTTTCTCCACATGGTAGAGAGTCGCCTGCGGGCGGGGGTGATCCGGCTCGGAAACCCCATGGATCTTGGCGATCTTTTTGACTTCGAGCTCTTTCACCAGATCGTAAGCGAGACGCTCCGGCGAGAGGATATCGACGGCGTCCTCATGGTGCATAACTATAACGGCGTGTTCTCCGAGGAGGAGAGCAGGACCCTAGTGCAGGCCATCCGGAAAACCTGCGAGGAGATCCGAAAACCTGTGGCTCTCTGTCTCCTGACCACCGAAGAGGAGCTCAGGGTCAATCGGCGCACCAACCCCGGATATCCCCTCTTTACTGAGCCGGAGGAGGCGGCCTGTGCCTTGGCCATTTCGCGAAAATTCGCAGGTCAACGGGTCCGCAAGCTGGAGGAGCCGAGGAGAGCGCCGGTTGACACGGAGCAGGCTCGCGCCGTCCTCAAAGCGGCGAGCGCCCGAGGCTCCCACCAGCTCATGCTGGAGGAGGCTTTTTTGGTGCTGTCCGCTTATGGGATTCCCGTCGCTCCCTGGGCCGCGACCCGTAGCGCTCAACAGGCAGCGGCACGGGCGGCCGAGCTTGGGTTTCCCGTAGCCATGAAGGTGATGGCGGAGGAGATCGTCCACAAGTCCGATGTGGGCGGGGTGCTCTTGAGTCGCCTCTCCGGCGCAGAGGTAGAGGCCGGGTTCGAACGCCTCTCTTCCCTCGCGGGCGGCTCGTTCACTGAAGCTGCAAAACAACCGATCCTGGTTCAGAAGATGGTTGTGGAGGGGCTCGAGGTCTTCGTTGGGGGCAAGCAGGATCCCACCTTCGGCCCCGTCCTCCTCCTCGGCCTGGGCGGCGTCTACGTGGAGGTATTGGGAGATGTGGCCCTGCGCGTCGCACCGATAACCCCGGCGGACGCGTGGGGAATGATCGATGAGCTTCGCGGCAGCCGACTCTTGAAGGGGGTGCGCGGCCAGCCGCCCGCAGACCGTGACGCCCTTGTCGCCGTCATCACGCGAATGTCGCAACTCCTCTGTGACCTCGCGGAGATTGGGGAGATTGATGTAAATCCGGTGAAGGTCCTCTCCCCTGGGCGGGGATGTGTGGCAGTGGACTGTCGGATCGTTCTCGCCCCCGGCGTTCGTCCCTAGCGGGTTGCTGAAAGACCCTTCTCGTCGTTCGGCTGGCCCTGAAGGCAGAGTGATTTGCGAGGCGAGGCGCATACCTTCGCTGCGCTCAGAGCGGGAAACGCGAGAAAGGCGAGACATGGAAGCTCTTCGGCAAATCTTTATCCTTTCTCGCTTGACTTCCATGCCCGGCTGTCTCGCCGCAGGCCGCGCCTGCATCTTGCCGCGACTATGCAGCCTCGCCGAACAGACTACCCTGCCGCCCATCATCCCGCGCTCCGCCAAGGCAGGGTGGCCTCCCCCCCACAGAGCTTCGGGACAGGTCCCGCAGTGACTCCGGGACAGGGACGTAAGGCGCCTCTGGAGCCGAATCTGGGTTATTCGACCTTACGGAGAATGAGATCGTCTCCCTGACGGAGAATCTGGAAGGTATCGCCCTCCCGGAAGCCGAGTTTTTCCAAGAGGAGAGCACGGGTGAGCGTGATGCTCCCACTCTGCCCGATACTCCTCCGATATCCCGTATCCAGCAGCCCCACGGACGGCTTTTCTGTCGTCTTCGGTAGATCCATATGGGGAATTTCGCCCAGCTGCCGAAGACCCCTCACGTAGAGATCCTGGACCTGACTCTTCATTTTGATCCCGAAAATCCGCTGGATCTCCTCGAGAGATTTCCCCTTCTGGACCTCCATGGCCACCATCTTGGGATCTATAGGGGGGTTACCGCCCGGTGCCATGAATACGTCCTCCGTACCCTAAGGTGATGACGACGAACGAAGGAAGAGTGTGCAGTGTGATCACTGAAAGGAAGGTGTCTTCGAACATAGTACGACCTCATTTTACCGGTATTTCCCTTCCTGTCAATGCCGAGCCGAACGGAATCCCTCGCTCCACTCGAGACCCGGAGCAGTACCGGCGGCGTGACAGCGAGGGCTCGAACCGATTCGGAGGGGGGACGACATACCCGGCGGGGTGACCAATGGCGGGGTTAGTTCCAGGAGATCGTGCGGCCGGATCACGCGGACGCCGGCGCGAGCCCGGCGGCGAAGCAGCCGCTCCGCAACCGTCACACACGTATTTCAGCAGCTTTCTACCACGGGGGGTTATTGGGGATAGCTGTGATTATCAGCGAAGTACGCCTCGAGGACCGACTTTGCGTTTCGGATGTCGGCGGCAGCGGCGGCGTTCGCACTCTTTTGATGGTAGTTTTGAAACTGGAATATGGCGATGGCGGAGAGCACCCCGATGATGGCGATGACGATCATCAGTTCAACCAAGGTAAATCCTTTGCTATTGGCGATCTTCCGGATCCTTTTCAGCACAGACCCACCTTCTCTCTCAAGCCGCGTTGCCCTGCCACTCTTCCGCCCCCTTCGTTTGCTTGCCTCGTTCGCCGTTCCTTGCATTTTTCTTGCCAGCCCAGGCCTGATCCCTCACTCCTCCGGCGACTCGCTCGCTGTTCCTTAGGGAGGCAACGGCCGCCCAGCTCCCGCTTCAGAGGCTCGGCATCGTTGGCGATCCGGGTTTCCCGCCCGGCCATATCTTCTGATCAAAACCGGGATCACTTCTGATCTATCGACAGCATCCCCGCCCTCTCGCCATGAGAGTGAGGCCGCTCCTCGTTGCTCGACTGACAAAATCCGTCATCGGTCGAAACAGCTCAGCCGGCTCCATCAGTCAACGTCAACCTAGGGAAAAAAAGGACCTGGCCGCTCTCGCCAGGTCCTTTTATGAAGGGGTAGCGTGATGATGGTGCCGAGGGACGGAATTGAACCGCCGACACGCGGATTTTCAGTCCACTGCTCTACCGGCTGAGCTACCTCGGCACGGAGGCTCGTTGCTGCCCCGTCGGAACGGAGAGATATTAGACTATCTAACCAATTGATATCATTAGAACTGGTCTAAATATCTCGTATGGGCCGTTCTTATACGCCTCGTCGACCCGTTTGTCAAGGGGAAAAGCGTCGAAGGGGAAACACGACACGTCCTCCTTCGTGGCGCCCGGAGGCGACGCGTTCCCTTCGCCCTCTAGCTATCAGCGGTCTCCGTGAACGGCGAGCGTCGGCTTCACGAGAACCCGGGGCTTCTCATCCCCTCGCCCTTCCTAGAGCTCTTTCTCCATTTCCAGAAGAGCTGCTTCAAGCTCCGGCATTGGATCATCGGCAGCCGGGCCTTTTGGTGCCGGTCCGGACTTGGCGGAGCGGCCGAACTCCATGGTCAAGGTGGAGAGCTTATCTTCCTTCAGATCCACATCCAGTTCGAGCTCCTTGGCTAACCCTTCGGGTGTGTCTACATCCAAGCTCAGCTCGTCGGCTGCCGCCCCCAGGCCCGCCTCGTCCAAGTTGAGCTCCTTGGCGACCGCTCCGGGTGTGTCCGCATCCACGCTCAGGTCTTCGGCCGCCGCTCCCAGGCCCGCCTCGTCCAGCTTCAGCTCCTTGGCTACCGCCTCTGGTCCGGTCTCGTCCACGTCGATCTCGAGCCCCAAGATTCCTCCATCCTGACCCTTGGCCGGCCCTTCCGCTCCCCCATGGCCCTCCTCCATGGCCAGATCGTCGAGGCTCAGTTCGAAGGACGGGGGCTCAGGCTCGGCAGGAGCACTGAGAGGCTTGAGGCTGCCACCCGCCTCGCCGCCGCCTTTGTCCAGGGTGTCCTCAAGAGGGGAGCTCACGCGCATATCCATGTTGGCCAGCTCCAGCTCTGTCTCCTGGGTCAGGGAGAGTCCGCTCAGCCGCTCGCGACCGGCATCGGGCACCGCCGCTCCCACGAGGCTGCCGAGGAGAAACGGCACTGCCGGCTTGGCATCGATGAGGTTGAGCGTCCGGCGAGCGTCCGCCAGGTCCCTGCTGCATTTCTTACACCTGGCCAGAAAGTCAAAGCTCACATAACCACACTTGGGGCATCTCATGGCACCCTCCTTTACCCCAACCTCAACCGCCGCCTGCATTTTGCCATAGGTTGGGGCACCGCTGATTCGCGTTGCCGTCGGGCAGGATAGCGGCACTGCCCCTCTGGTTACCGCGCTACCCCTAGGTCACCCATCTCGTACTGGAGCAGACTCACCACTGCAATCGCTGCGGTCTCAGTTCTGAGAATACGGGGACCGAGAGAAACTATGTGAAACCCGGCGGTGAGCGCCGCAGTCGCTTCCGCCGAGGAGAACCCCCCTTCGGGTCCGATCAGGAGACGCACCTCCGAGACCGGGCCCCGTGCCGCCAACACTTCCCTGAGTCCGCGCCGTGCCTCTTCCTCCCAGAAGATCAGCCGGACGGCCGCGGGTGATACCTCCTCACGAACCACTTGCGAAAAGTGCGCCACTTGGGCAACGCGCAGAATCCGGTTGCGACCGCACTGTCTAGCAGCCTCTTGGGCGATGCGTTCCCACCGTACTTGACGTTCCTTGCCCCCCTCGCCTGCCAGCCAACCCTGTGACCGCTCGGTTTCCATGGGGATGATCTCCGCCACCCCGAGCTCGGTGGCCTTCTGAACAACGAGATCCATCACACTGGGCTGAGAGAGCCCCACGCCAAGGTGGAGGCTGAGCGGGGATTCGCGGCTCACCGGGACGCCGTCCCCAACCACGACCCGCACCCCCTGCCGGCCGACGCTCATAATCTCGGCAGGAAACTCTAGACCGCTCCCGTCGAAAAGAACAATGTGCTCTCCACTCCGGAGACGGAGGACACCGGCCGCATGTTTGGCTGTCGGCCCCGTGAGAACTCGCTCTCCTGCTTGGAGTGGTCTCTCAGAGAAGAAGCGCCTCGATCTCCCCGCCCAGGTACCCTGGCGACCACTACCCATATCTCTTCGCCTTCGCCAAGAGCAGGTTGTTGAAAAACCGTCTGCTGGCCTGAGACCCGGCCGAGCGCCGACCAGACCATCCTGCCGCCCGTCACGACCGCTCCGCGTTAAGGCAGGGTGGTCTGCGAGGCAAGGCGCATCCGGAGCCACTACTTACGCCTCGCTCGTGAGCAAGGCCCCTCGAGCTTTGGACCTACCCCCGGCAAGAAGGCCGGGCCTCTCCTTACACTATCAATGCCGCGACTATGCGGCCTTGCCGACCAGGCCACCCTGCACCCTGCAACCGCTAAAGAAACCTGATGGCCCTTCAGGCCGGGCCTTGGAGCCGAAAGAGATACCACTGGATGAGCATCGGTCCCCAGAACACATATCCCATGGCTCCCAGCGACAAAAATGGACCGTAGGGAATCATGGTGGCACCCCCGCTCTTGTCCCTAGCCATGAGGAGCAGGCCAGCCAAGGCTCCTACCAGGGAACTGGCAAAGAGGGTGAAGATTACCCCCTGCATCCCAAGAAAGGAGCCGATCATCGCCAGAAGCTTGATGTCCCCGCCGCCGATTCCCTCCCGCTTCCGGAGGATCTGGTAGCCGAGAGCCACCGCGAACAAAATGCCACCCCCCGCCGCCAGGCCTGCGAGGGATTTAACGATCCCCATGCTAGGGAGCATAAAAGAAGCCGCAAGCCCTGCAACCATGCCCGGCAGGGTGATCAGATCCGGAATGGTGAAGGTATCCAGGTCGATGAAGATGATCACGAGGAGAGCGCAAAAAAAGAAGAAGTAGACGGCAGCTTCGAGGCCTGGACCGAAATTGCGAACGATGGCCACACTGAGGAGCGCGGTCAGCATCTCTACCAGGAAGTATCGCGGCGAGATCGGCCCCTGGCAGCTCCTGCACCGACCCCGAAGGATCAGGTAGCTCAGCAGGGGAATGTTGTCGTAGAAACGAATGGGCTTTTCGCACCGGGGGCAGTGCGATCCGGGTCTGACCAAAGACTTCCCCTGAGGGAGCCGAAGGATACAGACGTTGAGAAAGCTGCCGATCGCCGCTCCCAGTAGGAAAACCCAGAGAAAAAATACGCCGTTCACAGCAGTCTAACCTTCTCTCTCGGCCGCCCCTGTGCCCCGCGATCCCCTCCAACACGGAGATCACGCCTCGCCGCCCGGGTGCCGCTCCTCCCGGTACCCGCAAGACTTCACGGGACAGACCTCCTGCTCCTGACCACCCTTCGCGACACGGCTCAGGAGATAAGGATTCCCGCACTGGGGGCAGGCCTTGGCCAGCGGCTTGGACCAGACTGCAAAACGGCAGCGAGGGTACCGATTACAGCCGTAGAACCCTCGACCCCGTTTGGAGGTGCGTTCCACCAACTCGCCGTCGCAGCCCGCTTGTGGACAGCGGACCCCCGTGGTGATCGAGCTGGTGTTCCGACAGGTGGGATAGTTCTCGCAGGCGAGGAAGGCCCTCCCCTGGCGACCCCTCCGCACCACAAAGTGTCCGCCGCAGCGCTCGCATACCTTGTCGGTCCGCTGGCCTTCGGCCTCGACCTCTGTCTTTTTCTGCTCCCCCACCGACCGGGTATTCTTGCATTCAGGGTATCCCTTACATGCAAGGAAAGCGCCGAATCTACCCTCCTTCACCACCATCTCCCGGCCGCAGAGCTCGCAGGTGCCGCGCACTTCCCCGTTTTCCGCCACCCGTACGTTCCCTTGGCCGTCCCGGACAAAGTTCTTGCTGTTCTTACATTCCGGGTAACGGGAGCATGAGAGGAAGGGGCCATTTTTCCCCCAGCGGATATGCATGGTGCTTCCGCACTGGTCACAGAGAATCTCGGTGGGCAGCCCTTGACGCTTGACATCCACCATCTGGTCCTGCGCCCGCTCCACCTCCTCGTGGAAGTGCCCGTAGAATTCCTCGATCACCTTGCGCCAGCCATGGTTACCCGCCTCCACCTCGTCCAGCTTTTCTTCCATCTGGGCCGTGAAGGCCACATTCAGGACGTCGGGGAAATTGGCCACAAGGAGATTATTCACCAGGAGGCCGAGCTCGGTGGGCCTGAATCTGCCCTTCTCCTTGATGGTGTACTCCTTCTCCTGGATCACGGCGAGAATGCTGGCGTAGGTGCTCGGTCGCCCGATGCCTTTCTCTTCCAACTCCCGGATGAGGCTGGCTTCCGTGAACCGGGGTGGTGGCTGGGTGAAGTGCTGTTTCGCCTCCACATCCACGAGGTTGAGCTGGGTGCCGGGCGCCAGGTCCGGAAGCTGGGCCTCCTCATCCGGCGATTCGTCGCCGTTATCCGAACCCTCGATGTAGAGCCGCATGAATCCTGGGAAGCGAAGCACCGATCCCGTGGCCCTCAGGGTGAAGGGCCCGGCGGAGACTTCGACGACCGTCTGATCCAGCACTGCCGGACTCATCTGGCTTGCGACGAAGCGCTTCCAGATGAGCTCGTAGAGCTTCAACTCTTCCGGGGAGAGATAAGGCGCCACCCGCTCCGGGGTGCGGCCCACGGCGGTGGGCCGGATCGCTTCATGGGCGTCCTGGGCGCCCTTGCGACTCTGATACACCGGAGCCTTCTTGGGAACGTAGTCCTGGCCAAAGGCGTCCTGAATCCAGGCCCGCGCCTCTGCCACCGCCTCCCGAGCCAGGCGGGTGGAGTCCGTACGCATGTAGGTGATGAGCCCTGTGGGGCCTTCCTTCCCCAGCTCCACCCCCTCATACAGCCGTTGCGCGACGACCATCGTGCGCTGGGCCGGGAACCGAAGCTTGCGCGCCGCCTCTTGCTGCAGGGTGCTGGTGATGAAAGGCGGCGCTGGCGAGCGGGAGCGGGTCTTCTTCTCCACTCCGGCAACCCGGTACGCGGCCTTTTTGAGTGCCGCCACGAGTTCCGTTGCCTGCGCCTCATTGGCTACGGTCACCCGTTTTCCGTCTCGCCGCCACAGTCTGGCCTCGAACCGGGGCGGATTCGGCCCCTCGAGCAGTGCGGCGATGGTCCAGTACTCTTCACTGGTAAAGCGCTGGATCTCGCCTTCACGCTCGCAGATGAGCCGGAGGGCCACCGATTGCACTCGCCCGGCACTGAGTCCGCGCCGGACCTTGTCCCAGAGAATCGGTGAGATCTGGTAGCCCACGAGCCGGTCCAGGAGCCTTCTCGCAAGCTGGGCCTCATACTTGGCCCGATCAAGCTCCCCTGGCTTGTGGAGGGCAGCTTCGATTGCGTTGCGGGTGAGCTCGTTGAATAGCACCCGGTACATGGTTTTTCGCGACGGCCGGAGCTCCTCGGCAATGTGCCAGGCTATGGCCTCGCCCTCCCGATCCGGGTCGGGGGCGAGATAGACGGCATCAACGCCTTCGGCGGCCTTGCGGAGTTCGCGAATGACCTTTTCTTTGCCTTTGATGACACGATAATCGGGCACAAACCCGTGTTCGATGTCGATTCCCAACTGCTTCTCGGGCAGATCCTTGACGTGCCCCACCGAGGCGCGGATATCGAAACGATTGCCAAGGTAGCGATGGAGTGTTCTTGCCTTGGTGGGTGACTCAACGATGAGCAGTGATTTCCCCATGTTCCATCCTCAACCGACAGGTTCTCTCCGGGGAATGCCCTGGCCTCGTCCGGTTTCAGCACTCCCTCATTCTCTTAGAACGCGGCTCGCGGCTTTCGTCAACCGGGGATTATGTTCCTACCACACCAGCGGCTTCCGCACAAACAGAGTCCCCGGCAGTTGTTTTACCAGCCCCATGAGTTCAAGTCGTAGAAGACCTTCGGCGGCCTGGGCCACGCTGAGGCCCACCTGCCTGGCGATGGCGTCGATGTGGAGAGGTTCCACGCCGAGGAGATCCCAGATCTTCCGCTCTCGCTCCGCCAGCGGTACCCCGGGCACCGCCTCGTTACGCTCCGGACGAGCCGACCCGCCTACGATTCTGGGGCTTACCATGGGCGTGAGTTCCTCGGTGATGTCCGCGGCCCGCTCCACCAACTTCGCCCCCTCCTTGATGAGGCGGTGCGGCCCGGCGACGCCTTCTCGATCCAATGGGCCGGGAACGGCGAAAACCTGCCGCCCCTGCTCGAGAGCCATCCCGGCCGTGATGAGGGAACCGCTCTTCGCGGTCGCCTCGACCACCACCACCCCGAGCGCCAATCCGCTGATAAGTCGATTGCGGACGGGAAAATTTCCAGGGTCCGGTGGGGTACCGAGCGGGAGTTCGCTGATC
>Ga0335070_10006712_pt1 | contig 13537 bp, 9 predicted proteins | sample Lox_Sample_13_FD_206722 | JGI IMG/M metagenome (GOLD analysis project Ga0335070, IMG submission 206722) | Soil microbial communities from Loxahatchee National Wildlife Refuge, Florida, United States - Lox_Sample_1.3 | ecosystem: Environmental > Terrestrial > Soil > Wetlands | place: USA: Florida...
TGAGCAAGCTGCGTCACGACGGATGAAACCGTCGGTGACGTCACAGTGCCAACGCTGCTCGTGACCGAGCCGACGAGCGACAGGAGCCCGCTGGATTTGAGCGTCCTGTCGGCATACAGCCGCACGTCCGCGCGCTGGTGGAGCTGCGCGGCCTGGGCGGTGTTCAGGTAAGCGGACACTGCGTGGATGATCGGCAGGTCCTGCTGGATTCGTCCGCCCACCCGGCCGGCATTGAGACGCGCGGTCTCGGTGCTGACCGACTGGACGATATAGAGAGTTTCCTCACTGCTTGCAGCGGCAGAGCCGGAAGCCGCGCGGGGCCAGGTAAACCGTGCCACGTCCGCTGCGGGATCCCGCACGGACGCCGCTGACGCGGGCATGGCAGCGCCTGAAGCGGAAACCGGGGTTCCCGACGGGGGAACCGCGGCAACGATCCCGACCGACAGGGCCGCAACAGACAAGGAGACGATCCACTTGGGCATTCGCATTCGACTTCCCACTCGAGCTCGAAGCCCCGGTGGCTTCGTGGCGCGTATTTCAGCCGGGTGGGGGAATTGCGGCGCTGCGTTGCCCGCACGGGGTCGGGCCAGACCTGTGACGCAGTTCAAATAACGAGGGTGTTAAATCGTCTTGCGGATTATGTCAGGTGCGGAAGCAGCGAACAGGTCCCCGGAGCCATAGGGGCAGCCCACTTTGACCAGTGCTTCGCGCTGACTCTCGTCGTCGACGCCCGTGGCGATGGGTGTCAGGCCGAGAGCTTCGGCTACCGCAACCCCCGCACGGCAGACCTTCATCGCGATGGCGTCGGTCTGCACAGCAGCCGTCCAGGCACGATCCAGTTGCAGTCCCCACAGCGGCGCCCGCGCCAGCCAGTTCAGCGACCCGAGCCCGCGGCCCACCTCATCGACCACCACGCGCACGCCGAGTCGCTGCAACACCTTGAAATCGCCTGCTTCGCGGGCCGTCAGTGTCTTCTCGGAGATGCGCAGCTCGACCCGTTCGGCTGGCAGCGCTCCGCCGGCGAGCAGGCGCTGGATGTCACCGACGAAATCCTCATGCAGGATGTGATGCCTGAGCGGACCGAACGAAATGCGTACGTCGGGCCCGGACTGCGCGCTCAGCGCCGCGAAATCCTCCTGGACGCGCGACAGGATGGCGCGTGACAGGGCGGTTGCCAGTCCGGTGGATTCAGCGACTCGAAGAAAATCGACCGGCCGCACTTCCTTGCGCAGCGGATGCGACCAGCGCAGGTAGCCCACCCAGGCCACCAGTCTTCCGGTCGCCAGATCGTGGCGGCCCGCGTAACGCAAGCCGATCTCCCGATTGTCGATGGCCTCGCGCAGCTCCCGGGCGATGTCCAGGCGCGCCAGGGCCCGCAGGCTCAGCGTGTCGGTGAAGAACTGGACCTGGGATGAACCCGAGCGTCGCGCTTCGTTTGCCGCAAATCGCGCGTGTTCCAGCAGCAGTTTCGGCGTCGAGGCGTCGGGCCCGAGAATCGCCACGCCGGCCGCGGGCGTCAGGTGAAATACGGCATCGCCCACGGCCACGGGCTCGCGCAGGCTGCGGCAGATCCCGCTGGTGCAAGCCTCGATGGCGTCCCGATCAGCCGTCTCGAACACTATGGCGAGCAGCGCCTCACTCAGCTGACCGAGATACCAGGTTACGGGTGAACCCTGCGCATCTCCCATCTGGACCGGCAGGCGTTGCAGGGCCGCGCTCATGATCTGATCAGACACCCGCGGAGCGATGACCTGCGCCACGCCGCTCAAACCGCCCACGTGGATCACTGCCACGGCCAGTGGCTTCTCGCGCAACGCGGCCACCGACAGCGACTCCTTGAATCGGCGCAGGAATCCGCGCCGGTCGAGCTGGCTCTGCCGATGTTCGCCGGTGGCATCGATCGAGCCGGCGCGCGTCTCGGGCAGCAGCGCTCGGATCACCACCAGGGCCTTGTCCGGCCCCTGGGCGGTCGCCCGCGCTTCGTATTCGCGCCCGCGATCGCTCAATTGCGTCTCGACGGGAACGCGCCCAGCGATCGCCTTGCGCGCCAACTGCCTGACCAGCGTCGCCACGGACTCCGGCCAGAAGCTCCCGAGGGACTTGCCAAGCGCCTCGGCGGGCGGCCGCAAGGCGGGAACGCCCTGCCCGCCGCTGTGCGCCACCAGGGTGCCATCGCGTCTGAGCGCGATCACCAGGTCCGGCAGGCTCTCGAGCAAGGCATCGGCAGACATGGGCACGATCTGTTTGACAGATGAGTGATCCTAGGGGAACGAAGTCAGCAAGCGCGCGACACCGCGCACATCTAGGCGAAAATCCCGCGAGCGACTACAGTAACGGCCCATGGCGGCGACCCAGGATGGGTCGGTTAGGACCTCCCGGTCCCCTGGCCTCGCCCCCTGAAGACCTCTCAAGAAGTCATCACAACAGTTTTAGGGGAGCAAAATGAGAATCCGTTCCTTGGCCACGGGTGCCGTGGTCGGTGCCCTGACGTTGGCCAGCCTGTCGCAGACGCCGGCCGCCTCGGCGGCGGCGCAACTGAAAACCCTCGGTGCCGCCGACCAGAATGCCACGACGACCTTCAACGTGTTCCTGCCTCTCACGCGGACTGCCGATCTGGATCAGCTGCTGCGTGACCAGACCGATCCGTCCTCGTCCCGCTATCACCAGTGGCTGACACCGGCGCAATTCAAGGCGCAGTTCGGGCCGCGGCCCGCCGATGTGGCGCGCGCGCGTGCCACACTGCAAGCCGCGGGCTTCACCATCGTCGGTGAGAAGACCCAGAACCTGCAGGTCTCCGGCCCGGTCTGGGCGGTCGAGAAACTGTTCGCCACCCAGCTGCAGCGCGTGCAGTCAGGCAAGGGGCGCGTGAAGCTCGCCGCGGTCAATCACCGCTTCAGCATGCCCGCCCCGCTATCCACGATGGGAGCCGTGATCCCGGAATTCTCGCCTCACCTCTCGGCACACGTGCATTCCAGCGCGGCGCGCAAGCTCCCCACCTCATCGCCCCTGCTCCGGTTCAGCAGCGTGGGCTTCTTCTACCCGAACGATCTCAACGAGGCCTATCAGCTGCCGTCCTTCCAGACGCAGGTGAAGCCACTGCGCTCGCGCAAGCCGGCGCAGATCGCTGGAGTCGGGTCACGTATCGGCATCGTCATCTCCTCGGTGATCGATCCGAACGATCTGGCGAGCACGTTCAACTCGACGCTGACCCTGGCTCCGGGTGTGGCGCTGACGCAGGACTATGCGGACAACTCCAACCTGCCGGCACCCACCGTGACCATTCGACCGGTGGACGGCGGAAGTGGCCCCTTCAATCCGAACACCGATGACGCGCTCGAGGCGTCGCTGGACACCCAGATGTCGCTGGGCACGGCTCCCGGCGCGCAGGAAATCCTCTACAACATGGCGGACCTGAGCGACGCCTCGGTCGCGGATGCGTACGTGGCTGTTGACGAGGACAACGCGGTCGATGTGGTGAGCTCGTCATTCGGCGAGTGCGAGCTGGACTTCACGCCGGCGTACAACGGCGGTCAGGACTTCACGTACATCCTGAAGATCTTCCACAGCCTGTTCCAGCAGGGCAACGCGCAGGGCATCACCTTCCTCGCCAGCTCCGGTGACAACGGCGCGGTACCGTGCGTGTCGGCCAAGTTCGCCAACAACCCGCAGAACGGCACGAACTTCGTCGTCGGTGTGGAGAACCCGGCGAGCGATCCCAACGTGACGGCGGTGGGCGGCACGAACCTGCAGACCTCGCCCACTCCGGGCGCCGATGACGCGACCTACCTGTCGGAGAATGCGGACTTCGATCCGCGCTTGCCGGCGGTGTTCGCGGACAGCAGCGGCGACCAGTTCGCGGTGGGCAACAACACCTGGGGTTCCGGCGGTGGTTTCAGCACCCTCTTCGGCAAGCCGTTCTACCAGTACCTGGTGAACACCGGCAGCAACAAGGGCCGCGCGGTACCGGACGTGTCGCTGATGATGGGCGGATGCCCGGGCGATGCCGACCTGGCGGCGCAGGACTGCACGGTACTGCCGCGCAGCTCCGCGCTCATCTGGATCGGCGGCGAGCTGTTCCTGGTCATCGGCACCAGCTCCTCTTCGCCGGAAATGGCCGGTGTGCTGGCATTGGCCGTGGAACTGAACGGCGGACGGCTCGGCAACGTCAATCCGCTGATCTACTCGCTGTCGGCGATCCAGACACTGGCCGGCGGAACCAAGGCGCCGGCACCGCTGCAGTACTTTCACCGGAACATCTCCGGCAACAACAATTTCTACTCGGTGAAGCCGGGTCAGGCCTTCAGTGAAGTGCTGGGCAACGGCACTCTGGACGTGAAGAACTTCCTGCAGCTGCCGTTCGTGGCGCCGGCGGGCACGCCCAACACGCCGAGCAATCCCTGAGTCCCGACGCCGTGCCGCCGGCAACAGGCCGGCGGCAACCGGACCGGGGGTACACCACGGGGGATGGCTGCAAAGCCATCCCCCGTTTCGCTAGAATCGCCGCCCAACCAAGTCCCCGGGGGCCCCTCTTCATGCCTGCGCTCCGTGCGGCTGTTGCCGCGCTAGTCCTGTCCATCAGCCCGCTCCTGCACGCCGCCGACAACGGCGAACAGCGATTCCGCGATCTCTACAAGGAGCTGGTCGAGACCAACACGACCCTTTCGGCGGGCAGCTGCACGCTGGCCGCGGAGCGGATGGCGGCACATCTGAAGGCCGCCGGCTTCCCCGAGGACGACCTGCACTTGTTCGCTGCACCGGATCACCCGAAGGAAGGTGGCCTGGTGGCGATCTATCCGGGCCGCGACAAGAAGCTGAAAGGCATCCTGCTGCTGGCGCATCTGGACGTGGTGGAAGCCAAGCGCGAAGACTGGGTGCGCGACCCGTTCAAGCTGGTCGAGGAGAACGGCAACTTCTATGCGCGCGGGGCCAGTGACGACAAGGCCGAAGCGGCCATCTGGGTCGACACCCTGATTCGTTACAAGGAGCAGAAATACCAGCCGCGCCGGACGCTCAAGCTGGCTCTCACCTGCGGCGAGGAAACCAGCGGAGCATTCAACGGTGCTCACTGGCTCGCGGAACACCAGCGCGCGCTCATCGATGCTGAATTCGCGATCAATGAAGGCGCTGCCGGTGAACTGGACGAGAACGGCAAGCACGTCCTTCTGGAGGTACAGGCCGGCGAGAAGGTCCCCCAGGACTTCGTGCTGGAAGTGACCAATCCCGGTGGCCACAGCTCACGGCCAGTGAAGGACAACGCCATCTATCACCTGGCCGGTGCGCTGAAGCGGATCGAGGCCTACGAGTTTCCGGCGCAGTTCACCGATGCCAACCGCGGCTATTTCACCGGCATGGCGAAGATCCAGGCCGCGCGCGGCGAGACCCAGATTGCCGATGCGATGAACGCGCTGGTGAAAAATCCGGCTGATTCCCAGGCCATCGCGCTGGTCTCGAGCCGCGATCCCACCTGGAACGCAACGCTGCGAACGACGTGCGTCGCCACTATGCTCAATGCGGGACATGCGACGAATGCACTGCCGCAGCGGGCGCGCGCGAACATCAACTGCCGCATCTTTCCGGGTGTGTCGATCGAGACCGTCCGCTCGCAGCTCGAGCAGATCGTGGACGATCCGGCCGTCAAGGTGATCTCACTCGACGCGCGCGGCCCCAGCGGCCCGCCACCGCCGCTGACGCCGGCGATCCTGGGGCCGGTGGAGAAACTGACACAGCAGTTCTGGCCCGGGGTGCCCGTGCTGCCCATCCTGCAGCCCGGCGCCACGGATGGCGTGTACCTCAATGCGGTGGGCATCCCCACTTACGGCATCGAGGCGGTGTTCGTGGGCGCGGACCTCGGCCACATCCATGGCCTCAACGAATACGTCGGCGTGAAGTCTCTGCTGGAGGGGCGCGAGTTCCTCTACAGGCTGATCCGGATCTACGCGGACCAGAAATAAGCTGCGATACGCGGCCGGCCCATCACGGCGCCGGCCGCTGATTCTCAGGGAGTGATGGGCTTGCCGCAGCGGGCCAGGACGGCACGCAGGTCGCGGATCGCCGGGAAGACCTCGTTGTTCCAGTCGCTGCCCTGCGCGTCATAGGCTGCCTGCTCGAATTCGACGATTTCCTTATCCTCCGCGAAGATGCGCTCGGTGAACCAGGTGACGAACGGCCAGACCACGTGGATCAGGCCGGGAATCGGCGGCTTCTTCACCGACAGGTACCCGTAGGTCCGGTTGGTGCGCTGCTCGGCATCCAGCGGGGTGTAGTTGAGCCACACATCCAGCACGGGATCCTGCGTTTCCTGGATGTCGCGGCCCACCCAGACCCGGAGGTTCTGGGTGGGATAGTCGGTGCGGATGCGCATGTGGTCGGAGAAGTCCTTCTTGCCGGCCTCGCCGCGCTTGCGCACCAGATCGACTATGACCTGCTCGCCCATCGAGGGCTTGCCCTCGGTGCGGCTGAACGTGTATTCCACCTGCGCCCAGTCATCGCCGTGCTTGCGGCCGATGCAACGTGCCTTGATGGAGCCCATCTGCTTGCGATGCATGAACTGGTGGTTCATGTCGAACAGGTTCTCGTGCATGAACGTGTAGTGGCAGGCCACCTCACGATTCAGGCGCCGGGTCTTGTAGTCCTTGCGTTGCGAGAGCCCGAGCGACTTCGGTTTGCGCGCTTCCGCGAGCGCCACATCCCCGGGAAACACGAAGATCAGACCGTCCACCTCGCAGGCCGGATAGGCACGCACGCCGTTGGGCAGGCGCTCCTTGCCCAGGTACGGAATCTCGACGCATTTGCCGCTGCCATCGTAAAGCCAGCCGTGGTAGTGGCACTTGATCTGATCGTCACACACCACGCCCAGATGCAGGGGCACCTGGCGGTGCGCACAACGGTCCTCGAGGGCGAAGACACGTCCACCCTTGCCCCGATACAGAACGATGGGTTCGCCGGCAAAACGCCGGGCCAACGTCTTGCCGGGCCGCAGCTCATCCGACCAGGCCAGCGCGTACCAGTAATCGGGGTGCGATCCCACGCGGCGCAGATCGAACGCATTCGGCGAGTTCGCCGGTCGCATGGGAATCAGGCTCGAGCTGTCATCCTGCACGTCGGGGCCTTGAGAAAACTCTGGACGGGACAGGCAGCTTAGCGCTTTGCCGTCCCCCAGGGAAACCGGTCCCGGACCCGCGCCCGGACCCGAACCCAGAGCCGGACCCGAACCCAGAGCCGGACCCGGACCCAGAGCCGGACCCGGACCCAACAGGCTGCTGCAGCCGCACGGTATGCTGGCGGCATGCCTGTCATTTATATGGTCCGGCACGCACGCGTGCACCCGGATGCTGCCAATCTCGATGACCCGGTACTCAGTGCGGAAGGCCATTGCCAGGCGCAGCGGGTCGCCCAGGAGCTCCATTCCCGCCTGCCAGGGGGTCTGCCCGTGTGGACCAGCCCGATGCGGCGTTGTCGCCAGACCGCCGCGCCGCTGCTGGAATTATGGCAATCCGAACCCCGTGTGGAGCCGCGACTGGCCGAGGTTCCGGGCCCGGATCCTGCTCGTCTGGCCCGCAAGGAGTGGTTGCGACAATCCATGTTGGTCGACTGGCCTGAATTCATCCTGCTCGGCGAATCGGTCCAGTCGGGCCACGAGGCGGCCCTGAGGAGCTGGCGCGCCAACGTCGTGGAAGCGGTGCTCGACTGTCGGGAAGACACCGTGATGTTCTCCCACTTCGTGCCGCTCAACGTGCTCGCCGGCAAGGCAATCGGGTCAGAGCGTGTCGCCTGCTTCAAACCCGATCACACCTCGGTCACCGTCTTCGAGACACGGGGAACGCATATCCGGCTGCTCGAGCGCGGCCGCGAGATGCCGTGAGCGCGATCTCCTTTGCGCAGGCAGCCACCTGGGCCATCGCCGGCGCTGCGACCGGCTGCGTGCTCATCCGACCGTGGAGGCTGCCCGAGGCGACCTGGGCCGTGCTGGGCGCGCTGTGCCTGGTCCTGTTTGCACTGCTTCCCTGGCACGAAGCCCTGCTGGCGATCGGCAAGGGGACGGATGTCTATCTGTTCCTCGTCGGGATGATGCTGCTATCCGAGCTGGCACGGCATTACGGAGTGTTCGACTGGCTGGCCGCACTCGCCGCACGGCGCGCTCGCGGATCCGCGCGGCGGTTGTTCGCGTTGATATTCGCTGTGGGCATTCTCGTAACCGCATTACTGTCGAACGACGCTACCGCCGTGGTGTTGACACCAGCGGTATTCGCAGCTGCACGCACTTCAAACGCCGAACCTCTGCCTTATCTGTTCCTCTGCGCCTTCGTGGCCAATGCCGCGAGCTTCGTGCTGCCCATCTCCAATCCCGCCAACCTCGTCGTGTTCGGCACCAGCCTGCCACCGCTCCAATCCTGGCTGACCCGGTTCGCGCTGCCGTCCGTAGCGGCAATCGCGGCAACGTATCTCGTATTGCGCTGGACACAGCGAGTTCCGCTGTCCCGCGAGATCGCCACTGATGTCGCCGTGCCGACACTTACCCGCGCGGGCCGCTGGACCATCTGGGGAATTTTGCTCTCCGCGCTGGCGCTCCTCTCGGCCTCGGCTCTCAACCTGCGCCTGGGTTTACCTACGCTCGCGGTGGCCGTGCTCACGGCCCTCGCCGTTCTCCTGCATGAGCGTCAGCGCCCCTGGGGACTGTTGCGGGATGTCTCCTGGAGTGTCATCCCCCTGGTCGCGGGACTGTTCGTGCTGGTCGAAGGGTTGATCCATACCGGTGTGATCGAGCGCCTGGCGGGAGTCGTCACGGCCGGCGCGGCGGTGGCACCCACGAGCACGAGCTGGTCGGCCGGTCTGTTGGTTGCGCTCGCCTGCAACCTCCTCAACAACCTGCCCGTCGGACTCATTGCTCACTCGGTGCTCGCGAGCGGCGCACAGGTGCCGCAGCAGGTCGCCAGCTCCCTGCTGGTGGCGGTCGACCTGGGTCCCAACATCTCGGTCACGGGCTCGCTCGCCACGCTGCTGTGGCTAGTGGCCCTGCGGCGGGAGGGACAACATATCGGTGCGTGGGATTTCCTGCGCGTGGGAGCGCTGGTCACGCTCCCCGCACTCGTGCTGGCCCTCGCCGCCGTCACGTCGGCCGCTGCCACGCTGCCAGCCGCCGCGGTAACCGCCGCCGCGGTAACCGCCCCACGGTGACCGCCCCCACGGTGACCGCCCCCACGGTGACCGCCCCCACGGTGGCCCCTGCCACTTTGGGCGACGCCCGGTGAAATGGGTTGGTCCGGCGCTCCCCGCGGACGCTGCGTCAGTGGGCAGCGAGCGCTTCAGTCCATCAGCTTGCGCGCGAAGTAGGTCATCTCCAGCGCGCTGGTGTGAGCCTTCTCGCGCAGATTCGCACCCGAACCGTGACCGCCCTCGGTCACCTCGTAGTACAGGTACGGAATCTTGTACTCACCGAGCCGCGCGGCGAATTTCCGCGCATGCTGTGGGCCGACCCGGTCATCCTTAGTGGTCGTCCAGATGAAGGGCTCCGGATAGCGCAGACCGCGTCGGATGTTGGCATAGGGCGAGATCTTCTCCAGGAATGCGGCCTCCTCCGGATTGGAGATGCTGCCGTACTCGCCCACCCACGAGGTGCCCGCCGCGATCTTCTCGAAGCGCACCATGTCGAGCAGCGGCACCTGGATGTCCACTGCATTCCACAGCTCGGGGTGCTGCGTGAACTGCACGCCCATCAGCAGTCCGCCGTTGGATCCACCCTCGATGCCCAACCGGCGGGGGCTGGTGATACCGCGTCCGATCAGGTCGCGCGCCACGGCCGTGAAATCATCATAGATGCGCTGACGGTGCGTCTTGAGCCCCGCCTCGTGCCAGGCCGGCCCGAACTCGCCGCCACCACGGATGTTGGCGAGGACGAACACTCCTCCCTTCTCCAGCCACAGCTTGCCGACGTTGGCGGAGTAGAACGGTGTCAGCGAGACCTGGAAACCGCCGTATGCATTGAGAATCGTCGGATTGCTGCCGTCGAGCTTCATCTGCTTCGGGTGCACGATGAAGTACGGCACTCGCGTTCCATCGCTCGACGTGGCTTCGAACTGCTCGACGACATCGCGTGACGCATCGAACTTCGGTGGCAGCGACTTGACCAGCACGGGTTTGTCGGAAGAGGTGTCCAGCAGCCATAGACTGGAGGGCTGAAGGAAACCCGCCACGGAAAGGAAAGCCGTGTGGCTGTGCAGATCGGCATCCGCGATGCCCACGGTGGCATTGTCGGGCAGATCCAGGCGCACCTTCTGCCACGACCCATCCGGCTGCGGCCGATAGATGTAGGCGCGACCCCGGACATTGTCGAGCGTCGTGACGATGAGTGCATCCTGGGTCGCGCCGGTCGCCTCGAGGCTCTCCCGCGGTCCCGGCGCGTACAGCAGCGTGGGTTTGAGGTGCTCGGGATGCTCGAGCGCCGCGTTCAGGTCGAACGCGACCAGCGAACCCTGCGCGAAGGTCTTGCCCGCGGCCGTCCAGTCTTCCGCCAGACTCATGATCACCTGGCCGGCGATGAGGTTCTGGATGTCCACCTTCTTCGGGACATTGAGTCGGATCACACGATCGCCCGAGACCAGGTAGCTCTCGAATTCGAACGTGCTCAGCGGTCGCGTGATGAGAACGGCCTTGTGTCCCGCTCCATCCGTGAAGACCTGGGGTGTCACACCGTAACCGCCGTCGGTCGCGGTACCGCGATACAGCTCGCGCGCCGCTGACAGAGGCTGACCGCGTGATACACGCTTCACGATGAAGGGATAGCCCGAAGTGGTCAGCTCGCCAGGTGCCCATTCACGCGATACCAGCAGGGTATTGTCATCTTCCCAGGCAACGCGCTGTTTGCCTCGAGGTAGCGAGAAGCCATTCTCCGTGAAGCGCGCGGCCTTGACGTCGAATTCCCGGACCGTCACGGCGTCCTCGCCGCCGTCCGAGAGACTCAGCACGCAGTGCTGCTCGGCCGGCTCCGCGCAGGTGTTGTCCTTCAGGAACCAGTTGGCCTTCTCGGCTTTGGCCAGCGCATCGACATCCAGCACCGTGGTCCACTGCGGCGCATCGGTCCGGTAACTCTCCAGGCTGGTGCGCCGCAGGATGCCGCGGACGTGATCGCTGTCCTGCCAGAAATTGAAGATCGACCCATCCAGCGAGGACGGCGCCGGAATGCGGTCCCGGGCTTCGGCGATGGCCAGCGCATCGGAGTACAGACCGGCATAGCGCGGGTCCTTCTCGAGCACCGCCAGCGTCTTGTTGTTCTCCGCATGGACCCACGTCATGGCGCGCTTGCCATCCACCTGCTCGAGCCAGATATACGGGTCGGTCAGTTTGGCGACTGCGCTGCCGAGCAGGGTTGCCGCCAGCAGTGCCATTAGGGGACGCATCCATTTGGACGACATGGTGGATTCCTGTTGTGGGTCGGTCCGGCGCGGCTCCGGCAGCCGAGAGCCGGGGTCGCAACTTCCTATTCTAATCCGCGCCCCCTAGCGACGATGCAGCGCCTCATCGGCTTGTCGCAACCAGTCGTCGCGATCGGTCGAGGCGGGCCACGCTTCCGCCGCCCCGCGCGCGCGATCATAGGTGCTGCGTGCCTCGGCCGCGTTCCCACTCCGGGCCGTCGCCTCCGCCAGAGCCAGCAGATTGGGCGGATAGTCGGGCCGCAGGGAAACCGCTCGCCGGGCGGCTTCGAGGCCTGCGTCGGTATCGCCCGGCCCCAGTGGCCATCCCGGCGCCCGGATCAGGACCAGTGCCCGGACCCTGGCAGGGCCCGCCTGATCGTAGGCAGCGTCGGCGGATTCAGCTCTTGCCAGTGACTCGAGCATCTGCTTCAGCAGATCCACCGCACGGGTGGGATGTGCCTGTGCTTCGAGACCCAGCGCCAGTGCGTTGCCGTAGAGACAGGCGGCGGAGTTCGGCTCCAGGGCCAGGCAGGCTTGCGCAGCGCGGCTCGAATCCGCGGCGAGATCACCGCGCACGCGGGCATCGGTCTCGTGGTCACTGCGCCTGGCATTGGCCGCAATGGCGTTCGCCAGCTCCTCGACCGAACCGGAAGCCGGTGCCGCGGAGCGGGGTGGCGGTGCCGCGGAACGAGGCTGCGGGGTCGTCGCGCAGGCGCCCAGCAGCAGCGCGCAGACGCATGCGATCCACCACTTCATTGCCCGCCCGTGTGCACCGGAAGTTGCGGCAGCACGAAGCCCTCCAGCCTTAGCGAACCCAAGGCATCGTTGGCACCGGCCTCATGGCGCATCTTCAGCAAAGCCGCCTGCAGACTCCTGGCGCGAGGCGCGGGCACGCGCGCATCCACCACGGCGATCAGGGCGACCGGCAGCGGCGCGGACTGCAGCACCGGTTGGAGATCCGCTGCGAACGGAAGCGTGCCGAGTGCGGCAGCCTGCGTCTGGTCGAGCAGCGCCACGAGATTCTCACCGGCGGCCACCTTGCGCAGGGCGCTGAGAATCTGCCCCGTCTGTTGGATCCTGACATCGGGACTCAACACCCAGGCTTCCAGCGCCGAGTGCCGCACGAATTCGGGGGCATAACCGGCAGCGCTGACGATTGTGAATCCCGCAAGAGACGCAGCACCCGGGACGCGTCCACTCTTGGCGACCAGCGTCCACCGTTGCCGCGTACCGGTCCCGGCCACATCCGCCTGAACAAGCGGTGACAGATGGAGTTGGGCCGCATGCTCGACGAAGAATGGATAGGGCACGAAGGCCAGCGCGGCATCGCTGCCGCCGAGCTTGCTCAGCCCACCCTCCTCGGTTGGATCGTAGACCGCGCCCAGCGAGCCCTCGGGCCATCCCGCCGCGGACACCGCGGCCTTCGCGAACTGATCCAGGAAGGGTTGTGCATCCCCGGCCGCACCCGGATATCCGGGTGCGCAGAACACGAGCGTCGCCACTGTGCCCAGAAATAAAGTGCTCATGCGTTTAGGCTATCATCCCCGGGCGCTGAGGGCCTATGCAGCCGGCACGAGCGCATAACCACATGAGTGTGCCCGCCTCGCCCCAGGTCCTGCAGATCTTCCTGCGCGTATTGCGCCTGCGGCGCTGGATCCTCCTCCTGTTCCTGATTCTCGGAGCCCTGGGCGTCGTCGGCGCCACGCGCATCCACAACGATTCCGCCATCGAGCGGCTCGTGGTCGCCGGCGATCCCATTGCGCGCGCCACCCAGGACTTCGCCCGGGTCTTCCCCGAGGGTGACCAGGCGCTGATCATGCTGGAGTCGGCGGACCCGCTCGGTGCGGATTCCCTGCGGGCGGCCGCGCAACTCGAACGGGCGCTCGATGCCATCCCGCACGTGGAAGCCCACAGCATCCTGACTCTCTACCGCCGCGCCAAGGGCGGCGGCTCGCAGCCCGCCGATGAGGCCGGGCGCGTGCGTGCTTTCGCCACCGGCACACCATTGTTCAGGCGCGCGGGACTCGCGGGTCCGCACTATCTGGGCATCGCACTCGAACTGCGCGTGAGTTCGCCCGAAGAGCGCAATCATGCTCTCACCGCCATCGATGGTCTCGTCCTGCCTCTCG
>Ga0335070_10006713_pt1 | contig 13535 bp, 9 predicted proteins | sample Lox_Sample_13_FD_206722 | JGI IMG/M metagenome (GOLD analysis project Ga0335070, IMG submission 206722) | Soil microbial communities from Loxahatchee National Wildlife Refuge, Florida, United States - Lox_Sample_1.3 | ecosystem: Environmental > Terrestrial > Soil > Wetlands | place: USA: Florida...
CATAGTAGCCGCGACGCGCGCGCACGTGCAGACCTTTATTGTGCGCCTCCAGCGAAATGGTACGGAAGCGTCCATCTTCTACAAAGTCCGCAGGCTTGTAGGTAACCGCGTACTGACTGCGCAGCTCGTCCTGAATCTGGCGGAAATCGTCTGCCACCTCATCCAATTTGTAGGGATAGAAGACCCGACCGCCGGTGCTCTCAGCCAGATACTTCAGCACCTTGTCCCCTTTGGTAACTATGTTGCTGCTGTTGGTGCTGATGGCATAGATGATGACTTCGGCGCGTTGTGCCTGCTCCAACGCTTCATCGCGCAGGGCACGGCTCCATGTGTCCTCACCATCGCTTAGCAGGATGATGGCGCGGCGCACCGGCGTGTTCGCCTTGGTCTCGCCCAGTTTGTCGCGGCATGCGTTGAAGATTGCATCGTACAGCGCGGTTCCCCCGCCTGCCCGCAGTGCATTCACACCGTGCGCAAGTTTGTCGGGGTTGTCCGTGAAATCCTGCGTCACTTCCTGCGTCGAGTCGAACCCGAGCACGAACGCCTGATCCACACCGGGACGAATGATCTGGTGCAAGAATTCAATCGCTGCCTGCTGCTCGAAGCGGAAGCGGTCACGCACAGAGCTGCTTGAGTCGACCAGTAGGCCTACGCGCAACGGCAGGTTGGTTTCGCTGTGAAAACTGTCAACCTTCTCCGGAGGCTTGTTGTCGTCCAGGATGCGCAAATCATCCTGCTTCAGGTCTTTGATGAAATGCCCGTGTTTATCCGTGACGGTGAACACGAGGTTCACGCGGCGAACGGTGCTGACAATCGTCTCGATTCCCTCGGGCAACGGCTCCTGCACCGTCGATTGCTGCGCGGGCGCATTGGACTTCGTTGCCGTATCTGGAGCCTGCGGCGGCTCGGTCCTGGGCTTCTCGACGTCCTTGAGAACGGGTTGCTCCTGTCCTGCTGCGGGAGCACCCTCCGTCCCAGTCATCGCACCGGGTTTGGAAGTATCCGCGGGCTGCTGCACAGTCTGCTGCGGCTTGCCACCGGGGAAACGAGAGACAGATGGCGCTTCGGGAAGCGGTTGAGCGTCGCTCTGCGCCCAAAGTGCGCCGGAGAAAATGAGGATTGCCAGCAGGAGAAAGTGTTTCTTCATTGACTTCACATTATATCGCCGCGAAATTTGCGCCCACTCCTCAGGTCCGCGGTTTACCGCCTGAGGAACGTTTCTTAACCACCTTACGCGAAGACGAGACAGCCTTAGTTTTCGAGCGCGCCGCTTTTGGCGCGACTTTCGCCGCAAGTCCCTTTTCGCTGGTGGGCTTCTTACGTTCCTTGGATGCGTCCTTAGAGGCCACGGCCGAGACATTCTTCTGCGCTTTGGTTCCATGCACCTTCGTGGCAGATGCCTTCCTGGCCGACACACGCTTTGCGCTGGACTTCTCGGGTGTAGTGCGCTTCGGCACCTGTTTCGAATGAGCTTTGCTCGCGAGTTCCGGCTCCAATCCCTGTGGCAGCTTCGTCTCCTTCACCGCTTCAGGCGAATGCAGTCGGCGCATGTAGTCCACCAGCCCGGGCGGGAGTTCCGAGTGGAAGCTGAGCGGTTTGCCCGTGCGCGGATGCAAAAGCTCGAGCGACGCCGCGTGCAGGAAGTTCCTGCCTAGCACGAGCGTGGCGCCCGCGGCAGAGGGCTTTCGATGCGCGAGATGTCGCAGCGAAATCGGATTGCCCTGCCGTTCACGGTCAAGTGTGTGCGGCGAGAGCGCATTCGGCGCGCCGTACAGCGTGTCTCCGACAACAGGGTGACCTATGGATGCCATGTGGGCGCGGATCTGGTGCGTGCGTCCTGTCTCAATCTTCACCTCGATTAGCGCAAAGCGTCCGTATGGTGAGGTGAAGCGTTCCAGCACGGTGTAGTGGGAAACGGCATCGCGTCCATAAGGATCGCGCGTGGTCATGCGAGTTCGGTTCTGTGGATCGCGAGCGATAGGAGCGCGCACAGTGCCATGATCGGGTCCGGGCCAGTTGTGTACGAGCGCGATGTACCGCTTATGCACGTTGCGCGTCGCGAACTGCTCTGCCAGCTTTCGGTGTGCACGCTCGTTCTTCGCGACAACAATGAGGCCGCTGGTGTCCTTGTCCAAACGATGAACGATTCCGGGGCGCAGCTCTCCGCCAAGCAATGAGAGTTTGTTGAACCTGAACAGGAGCGCGTTCACCAGCGTGCCGCGATTGCGAGCGTCTTCAGTACTGCCCGCCCCTGAGTGCACAACCATTCCAGCAGGCTTGTTCACCACGGCCAGATCGTCGTCTTCATACACCACGTCGAGCGGAATATCCTCCGGTACGGCTTTCAGCGGAGGCGGCGCGACTTCGCCGGTTACGGCGATCTGCTCGCTGCCTTTCAGCCGCAACGAAGCTTTGCTGGGGCGGTCGTTGACTGTAGCTTTCCCCTGCGTGATGAGTTGCTGCACGCGCACGCGGCTCACGTCCGGCAGTTGAGAAACCAGATACTGATCGAGACGCATACCGGCGTCCGCTTCGGTCGCGTTGAACGTTTGTGGAGTGCTCGTTTCTGCTCGCGGTTGAGTGTCGCCTTCGAGCGCGAGTTCGTCGTCATCATTAGCCGTGACGTCGTCGAGCAAGAGCTCTGGATTGAGCTCCGGTGATTGATTTTGGGTTGAGCGGTTCTTGCGCGCCATTGCGCTCAGGATAAATGAAGCGGCGGCTAGGGAGTAGCTCTGAGTTGGTGCTCATCCAAGCATCTGTTGCTTGAATGGGCCTATCGTGTGGCGGTTGCGGTCTGCAGCGAGGGTTCGCGCAGCGGACGGCGCATCATCCACAGCGCCGCACCGGCAATCACCAGCATGATTGAGATGATTTGCGTGGTGCTGATGATGCTGCCGAAGAACTGTCCCCGTCCGGGATCGCCGCGGAAAATTTCGACGATGTAGCGCTCAATTCCGTACATGAACATGTATAGCCCGATGATCTGGCCTTCAAAACGCTTGCGACGAATGATCCAGAAAAGCACGACAAAGTTGAACAATTCCGCCACGAACTCGTAGAGCTGAGTTGGGTGCAAAGGGATGTTCAATGGGACGCCCGTAATCTGCTCGGCGATGGGATTGGTGAACGTCACGGCCCAGGCCACGTGGGTCGGGCGCCCGTAGCAGCATCCGGCGGAAAAGCATCCGAGGCGTCCGATAGCGTGACCCAGCGCGATGCCGGGCGCGAAGACGTCGCAGGCGCGCAGGAACGGCAGCTTGGCGCTGCGCATATAAATCCACGAACACAGAATTGCCAGCAACAGCCCGCCGGAGAAAACGCCTCCGCTCTGAAATGTTGCGAGACTGAAGATCTCCGAAGGATCTTTCGAGTAGCGCGTTGGCCACTCGGTGATCACAAACAGCAACTTGGAACCGAGAATACCGCTGAATACAGCGAGTCCGGCTAAGTTCCACATCTTGTCTGGATCGAGGTGCTGACGCCGTGACAGATAGAACACAACAACCAGCCCAAGCACCATGCCTGTCGCGGCCATGAAGCCATAAGTGGGCAGAACAAAATTTCCGATGTGGATGAGTTCGGGATGCACGAGACAATTCTAAATGTTTTAAAGCCGGTCCACTTGGCCGTGTGGTGTGGGGGTCTGTGAACCCTCGTCACCAGGTGGGCGCCCGCCGTGGTCCTTTAGGCCTATCCGACTGGGGATTAGCACACCAGACCATCATCCGAGTCGGGCTCCCGAAGTATTACTATCGGTTCGCAGCGGTGTACCACAACATCACCAACTTCGCAGAGCCGGCTTCTGTGGGTTAGATGCTAAGCAAAGTGGCTTGGTCGCGCAAGTCACCAAAGGTAATTTTCCGGCAAATTATTTCGGAGTTCCAGTCCTGAGCAAACGCGTACTATCTCGATTTTTAGCCGAAAAAAAGTTGCGCTCTGAAGAAAAAATATAGTTAGCCCGACACGCCGACTCGGCTCGCAACTTCCAAAAGCCCCTTGTGTTTCCTTGCATCGACACTCGCCAATATTCAGGCAGTGACGGGGAGGAACAATGAATTACACGAGGATTGCAGCTTTGATGTTGGGAGCGACGCTGGGCCTGGGAACCCTGGCGGTCAACGCCCAAGCGCAGGATCGAGACGACTACGGAGCACAGGGTTCGCCTCAGATTTTGCTCACGCAATGGGGTAATTGGAACAACGGTACGTTCGATCACGGCTACCGCGACGGACAGAAGGCTGGCCGCGAAGATGCGCAGAAGGGAAAATCCTACAGGCTTTTCGATCACGGTACCTTCACCGATTCGCACAACCAAACTTACCGGGACGGATACCAGCGCGGCTATCGCGAAGCTTACGGCCAGAACGGGGGTTACCGTAACGGTAGTTACGGCAATGGTGGCTATTACGGTAATGGCACTTACCGCAATAGCGATGGCTCGTGGCGCGATAGCAATGGAAATTGGCACCGCAACGACCGCGACCATCGCGACGATCGCTGGCGTCGCGACCACGACCATGACCGCGACGACCATTGGCGTGATCGCGATCGTGACCACGATCACGATGGGCACTAAGCTTCAACCATTGACAGAGGCAAAGAGGCCGCTCGCGGGCGGCCTCAATTATTTATTGCTTCTGATGCACTCCTGAACGGGGGCACGAGCTACTCTTTCGGCAGACACGACTCCATAAAGCTCTCATAGTCCTTTTGCAGCTTGGCGTGAGAGGGCGTGTGCAGATACATCATGTGTCCTGCCTCATACGTCGCATAGGAGATGTTCTTGCGAAACTGCGGCGGCAAGTCGAGATGGTTCATCGCATAATTCGCCGCGAAGTATGGAGTCGCAAGGTCGTAGTAGCCTTCGAGCACCTGCACCTTTAGCCACGGATTCTTCGCCATCGCCGAACGGAGAGCACTCGCCGTGTCGGCGAAGCCCTGCTGGTTTCCCCAGTCCCACCTGAACTGATCTGTAAGGTCGCTGGCAGTCATCGCGTATGGCATGTCTGTCCTGTATCCGAGTTCGCGACGGATGTAATCGTTGAACACGGCACTGAATGGTGCCTGCGTGTTTGCGCTCGTCGGATCGAAGAACTGTGGACCACCCTGACGCACATCGCCCGGCGTGTTTGGATTCGGCCCCGCGTAGCGGCCATCGAGGCGCCCGACGACAAGTTTCTGATCGGAGAGCAGATTTGTCGTGAAAGTGCGCACGTCCACGAGCATGTTTACCTGCTCGATTACATCTTTCTTCAAACCAGTGAAGTACGCGAGCTTGTTGACGATCTCGTTGTGCTCGGCCTCGCCGAGCGTATCCCCCTTAGCCAGCGCCTGCGAATACTCACCGGCAGCAAAGGCCTCCACCTGTGCGCGTGTCTTCGCCTGATCGGCGAGTAATTCCGGCGCAAGTTTCTTGTGGTAATAGGCGACCATCGTGTACGAGGGCAGTGTGTTGATGTAACCCTCGTTGTTGCGGCGCGTGGTGAGCACGCTCTCGTAGTCAATGATGCTCGACAGCAGACTGATTCCCGCGAAATTGATTCCCTTCTCACTCAGGTATCCGGAAATGCCCGCGGCGCGCGTGGTTCCGTAGCTCTCGCCGAGAATGAACAGCGGCGAAGACCAGCGCTCATAGCGCGTGATGTACATGCGAATGAATTCGCCGAAAGCCTCGATGTCTCCGCGCAAACCCCAGAATTTTCTGCCCTTCTCCAAGTCCGCCGGACGGCTGAAGCCGGTACCAATCGCGTCGATCAGCACGATGTCGGTCTTGTCGAGCGGCGTGTAGGGGTTGTCCTCGAGACGATACGGCGGTTGCGGCAATGTGCCTTCGGGCTTCTGTAACGCGACCTTGCGCGGACCAAGCGCTCCCATGTGCAACCAGATTGAAGCCGATCCCGGACCGCCGTTGAACGCAAACGTCACCGGACGCCGCGACGGATCTGCGCCGTCAAGCGTGTAGGCGACAAAGAACATCTCTGCCTCGGTATTGCCGGAGATGTCGCGAATCGGCAGCCGACCGGCAGATGCCGTGTAGTGCAGTGTTTTGCCGTTTACTGTGACCTGGTGCTTGCTCGTCACCGGCGCGACTTCCCTCATATCCCAGTGCGCAGCCTTTTCGGCGCTTAGTGCGCGCGGCGCTTCTGCAGGGGTCTGCGGCTTGGGTTCTTCAGTGCGCGCTTCGGGCTGCTCCTCTGGCTGATTCCGCACAGGTACCGTTGTGGCAGGCGGAACATTCTTCTGCTCCTGCGCAGCATTCGATTTGTTTTGAGCTTGCGTGAACGGGAAAAGAAAGATGATGACCAGCGCCGTGACGGCGAATCGTTTCATCCTTGCTCCTGAATGGAATCCGGCATTGACAACGTTCGCAACAGTTTAGCGCATGAGAAAAGCACGGCCGCGGCCGTGCCTTGTCGTGCAGGCGAACATGCCTATTGCCAAGACGACAAACTCACGCTATCCACCCACATGGCCATCTGTCCGCCGTTCGCGCCCGTGTCGAGTTGGAACTGAACGCCGAGATTGTTTACCCACCCCGCAGGAAGCATGTACGACGGCTCCGTGTAACCGACCGAGGCCGAAACACCATCCAAGGTGAGCGAGTCGTAGTGCATGTTCGAATCGCTGCTGCGGTGGTAGTGCAAGGTGAGGTGATGCCAGCGATTCGGAGAGAATCCGTTGCACGCAAGTTGCGTATGCACCCAGCTTCCGTTCGCGCCATTCCAGACGTCCCATGTATGGCTCGCAAGGTCACACTGCATTCCGAAGGTGTATCGCTGGCTGTTGTAATTTTGGAATGTGTCGAACTCGAATGCCTGCGCATTGCTTGCGGCATTCTGGTCGATGTAGAAACGCAAGTCGAACTTGAAGCGAGTCGCAGAGCTGGAAACCCCAAGTTTGTACCACCACAGCGCGTTCGTGTACGGCGACTGCGCGTAGAGATAGAATTGGCGGCTCTGTCGATCGAGCGAAGGCCAACCAACCAGCGAGGTCGAGTAGGCGGTAGCGGAGTTCACTCCCCCAGCACACGATGAGCCTGTACACCAGCCCCATCCGGGCTTTCCTGCTCCGCCATCAAGGGTGGTTTGATCGTCGAGATTGCTATAGGTGGTTCCGTACTGCGCTAAAGAAGTCGCGACACCGCAAGAAACAAACAGGAACAAGGCTAACCAACGCATTCCGATCTTCTCTCTAAACGGATTTGGTGAGTGCGTTAGTGTATTCGGGAGAATTCGCGCCGTTCTGCATTTCGTCGGAAATTCCTGCCCTAGTCCGAACTACAAAACGGAAATTTTGCGCACACAGAAACGCACGGCCGCAGCCGTGCTCTCGCCTGAAACCCTGGAATCTAGCCCGCGCGACGCGGTTCCAGCATCACCTCAGCCAACGCGCTGTCGAGGGCGTTGCGCAAGCTGCTGGCGCGGTTCGTGTATTCGCTGGAAACGTTTTCGTACTTCGACTTCATCAGAACAAGTTCGTCGGCAATGTTGAGCGCAGCGAGCACGGCTACGCGCAGAGAATCTACCGTGCTGGTGTGCTCGGCGACCGAGCGCATCTTGCGGTCTACATAATCGGCCAGTTTGCGGATGTGCTCCTCATCGGAGCCGCGCAAGTTGTAGCTCTGATCATAGATCTCAACGCGAACGTTGTTGTCTGCCATTCCCGCTCCCTTGCGCCGACGGACTATTGTCCGATCAGCACATCCATCTGTCCGACCAGCTTCTCAACGCGCGACTTCACTTCTTCACGCTCTTTGCGCAATGCCACGATCTCACCCTTGAGCTGATCCACTTCCTGCTCGCGCAGTTCAAGCTGCTCACGCACACGCTCCAGGTCGCGCTCAGCCGCGGCCTTCCCCTCGCGCGCATGTTTTAGAAGCTCGATTGTGCGGTAAATTTTCTCTTCCAGCGAAGTAAATTCACTGGGGGAACCTTGAAAAGCAAGCTCTTGCTCGGTGTTCACGGGCATTTCTTCACCAGCCTTACGAAAAATCGTGCGTAAACACCGCGAGTATACTCTCCAAGCCTGTGGAAAGTTGTCTTTCAGCCGATCGACGGCGAACAAAATCGCGACATATCAGTTGCGGATTCAGCCCCTGGTCCCGCAGCAGCCGAAGCCGCTATAAGCCCACAGGTCTTTCCCGCAGACGGCCACAGATAAATGACCGAAAAAGCCCACTTCCCCGGACTACGGCGATGGTGGCCTTGCGCGCCTTGCATTAATAGGGTGGAATAGTGCTATGTTCCGCAACTGTGCTCGTTTTGGCTTCTTCGTCCTTTCCTCTGCTGTCGTTCTATTGTGCCTGGCGCTTCCCTTGGCCGCTCAATCCTCGGCGACCGGGCCTGCTCCTGCCTCCGATGGCGCAACCGGCACCAGCACCGCCGCGACTGCCAACTTTTCGGCGCAAGCTGCCGTGATCGAAAAGGCCGAGACCATTTACCGTTTCGAAGCCGATGGCACCGGCACCAAGACCGAACGGTACATCGTGCGCGTGCAGAGCGAGGCCGGTGTCCAGCAACTCGGGACACTCCGCCTTGGGTACAGTTCTGCGAACCAGAAGATCACCATCAGCTACGCTCGCGTGCGTAAGCCGGACGGAAGCCTGATTACCGCGCCTGACGACGCTGTCCAGGATATGACCGGCCCGGTCGCGCGCGTTGCGCCCATGTACACCGACTATCGCGAAAAGCACGTAACCGTGCCCGCCCTGCGCCCTGGAGACAAGCTCGAGTACGAAGCCATAACCGAAACGACCTCGCCGCTGGCGCCGAACCACTTCTGGATGGAGCACGAATTCAATCAGGAAGTAATCGTGCTTGACGAGACACTGATCGTCGACGCGCCAGCCACGCGCGAAGTGCACCTAAAGGTGCTGCCCGAATTCAAGTACACGACAGCGGAAGAAAACGGCCGTCGCGTTTACACCTGGAAGTACAGCAACCTGACTACGCGCTCGGATCGCGAAAAAGCCGAGCGCGAAAACAATGACACAGCCGCCAAGAAGAAGAAAAAGAAGCGTCAGGACACACCCAGCGTTCAATTGACCACCTTCGCTTCATGGAGCGAGATGGGCAAGTGGTATTCCAAGCTGGAGCAGGAACGCCAGCAGCCGTCGCCGGAGATCAAGGCCAAGGCCGAGGAATTAACAAAGGGTCTGAAGACCGACCGCGAGAAGGTTCGCGCGCTCTACGACTACGTTGCGCTGAACTACCGTTACATCAGCCTCTCCTTCGGCGTGGGACGCTACCAACCGCACGCTGCCGCCGAGGTTTTCAAGAACGAGTACGGCGATTGCAAAGACAAGCACACGCTGCTCGCCTCGATGCTGCGCTCGATTGGCTATCACCCGAACACCGTGCTCATTCACTCCTCGCAGAAGCTCGATGAGGACGTACCCTCGCCCTCGCAGTTCGACCACGTGATCGGCAATTTGAAGATCGGCAATGACGTCATCTGGATGGACACGACCAGCGAAGTCGCGCCGTTGGGAATGCTGGTTCTGCCGCTGCGCAAAAAGGCGGCCTTGCAGATCGCTCCTGACGCCACGACGACGATCGTCCACACGCCGCAGGATGTTCCGGTCGCACAGTTTAACGGCTATGAACTGGAAGGCAAAGTCACCGAGTACGGACGCCTGATCTCGCACGTGAAGCGAACCGTTCGCGGAGACCAGGAGGTTGCGCTGCGCAGCGCCTTCCGCAGCATTCCCGAGTCGCACTGGACCGACGTTCTCGAATATGGCCAGAACTTTGAGGGCCTGAGCGGCAAGGTCAGCAACGTAAAACTGAACAACCTGAACGACACCTCTACGGCACTCACGATTGAGTACGACGAGGAAATGCAGGGATTCTTCGACTGGACCGCAAAGGACAGCAAGTTCGCCCTGCCAGTGCCACGATCGAGTTTCCCCGAAGTAGACGAGGAGGCAACGGACCCGACGGTTCTCGGAGGCCCGACCGTCTACGAGTCGAAGGTGCGCATCACCGTGCCAGCGAGGGTAAAGCTCACTGCGCCATTGCCCGTAAGCTCTAAGCGCGATTTTGCGGAATACATGGCGAGCGCCAGCATCAAGGACGGCGTGCTCACGGCTTCTCGCACCTTGCGAATTCTCTCCTTCGAATTGACGACGGATCGCGCGCGTGAAGCTGCCTCGTTCATGCGCGTGCTGCACTCCGATGAGCAACAGGCCGTGCTTGCCCAACTCACGGGCGACCGGGAAGCAATCGACAAGCAGGCCAGCGCCGAAGAGATTGAGGCGGCGGCAAACAACGCCTTCAACGCGCGCAAATACAAGCTGGCGATTGCGCTCTATCTGCAACTGACGGAGAAAGATCCCAAGCACCCACGTGCGTGGAACAACCTGGGACTCGCGTATCTCTCCGCAGGTCAGTACAGCAAGTCCGAAGCCGCGTACAAGAAGGCCATCGAGGTCAATCCCTACGACGAATACGCGTACAACAATCTGGGCAACCTCTACATGCAGCAGGAACGCTGGGATGACGCGATGGTGCAGTTCCGCAAGCAGATTGAGGCGAACCCTCTCGACAAGCTCGCCCACGTCGGCCTGGGACAATGTCTGGTTCGCGCGCGACGCTACGCGGAAGCTGTGCCCGAACTGGAAGCCGCCACGCAGATCACGCCCGACAACGCCTACGCGTTACAACTTCTCGGCGAGGCTTATCTCAAGAACAATCAGACGGACAAAGCGGTAGAGGTCTGGGACCGTGCCGCGGAAAAGCAGCCCGAGCCGATGATCTGGAACAACATCGCGTACGTGCTCGCCTGCGAAAAACAACGGCTCGACCGCGCACAGCAGTACGCGGAATCCGCGGTGTCAAGCACTTCTGCGCTGCTGAAGAACTTGTCGCCCGATCAGGCGGAGTGGATGGGCGCGGCCGTCAGCAGCCAGCTCGCCACCTACTGGGACACGCTCGGATGGGTGTACTTCCAACAGGGCAATCTCGACAAGGCCGAAAAATACCTCTACGCCGCGTGGCTGAACACGCAGCATGGCGAGGTGGGCGACCATCTTGGCCAGCTCTACGAGAAGCGCGGACAACGGGACAAAGCGATTTCAATCTACGCCGATTCGCTCGCCGGACACCGCACCGTTCCCGAAACACGCGACCACTTGAAAGCCATGGGCAAGGACGCGAAAGCGATCGACCAGTTGACGAACGAGCACAAATCGTTGCTGCTGGCACAGCGCACCATCGCCCTTAACTGGCCCGACCAGCAAGGAGAAGCCGAAGTCGCATTTGTGCTCAATGGAAGCGGCACGACGGAGCTGGTAAAGTTTCTGAGCGGACATGATGTGTTCGGCAAGCATGAAGCCGAACTGAAAGCTCTGAAGCTGCCTGCAGCACTACCCGACGACACCACACCACACTTTGTGCGCAAGGGTTACGTCAGTTGCGCCAAGGGCAAGTGCTCGCTCGTGCTGGCTCCGGCAGATGAAAGCAACCTGAACGCAACACCGGAAGAAGGCGTGGAAGCGCAGTAAAGCAGTTCGAGTTTCCAGACCGAAGCAGATGTAGATCCCGGAGAGTGCTCCTCTCCGGGATTTCTTTTTTCAGTTTGCGGGAGGATTCACCTCAACCCTCGAAACTCGAACTGGAGACCCGAAACTGATTTCCTGAAGAAACTCCGTCTCTTGCGCGACTTGTCGTACCATATTCCGCATGTCAACTGCATCTGACGCAATGCTCGCTCGTCCCTGTTTCTGTGCCGGCAAGTGGCTCCACAACGGAGACCCCATGCCCGTTCGCTCGCCTTACGATGGAAAAATCGTCGCAACCGTCGCTCGCGCCACACAGGGCGACGTGAAGGATGCATTGCTTGCGGCAGCGGCGGCATTCGAGCAGACCCGGCGCATGCCCGCCCACGAGCGCCAGCGCGTCCTGCAAAGTATTCACCGCTACGTCAGCGAACGTCATGAAGAGTTCGCGCAAGCGATTTGTCTGGAAGCCGGAAAGCCGATCAAGACGGCGCGTGCCGAGGTCGATCGTGCGCTGTTCACGCTGCAGATCGCCGCCGAAGAAGCCACGCGCATCTACGGCGAGTATCTACCGCTCGACCTGCAAACGTTCGCAGCGGGGCGGTGGGGATTGGTGCGCCGCTTCCCTCTCGGACCGATCGCCGCCATCACGCCATTCAACTTCCCGCTCAACCTCGTGTGCCACAAACTGGCTCCAGCCATCGCAGCTGGATGCACGATGGTCCTGAAACCGGCTTCACAGACGCCCCTCTCGGCGCTGCTGCTGGCGCAGGCCGTTGAGCACTCGGGTTGGCCACTAGGCGCGCTCAGCGTCTTGCCGATGGCAAATACTGATGCGAATCTTCTTGTCGAAGACGACACGACCAAGCTCCTTACCTTCACGGGCAGCGCCGAAGTCGGTTGGAAGTTGAAAGCGCGCGCCGGTAAAAAGCGCGTTACGCTCGAGTTGGGCGGCAATGCAGGTTGCATCATCCACTCTGACGCCGACATTGCACACGCGGCCGCACGCTGTGTTGCCGGAGGCTTCAGCTACGCGGGACAAAGCTGCATTTCCGTTCAGCGCATTCTGGTTGAGCACAGTGTGTTCGACCACTTCCTCGCCGAGTTCATTCCCGCGGTGCAGAAGCTCCGCGTGGGCGATCCGAAAGACGATGCCACCGATGTCGGCCCGATGATCCGCGAAAGCGATGCCCACCGCGCCGACGAATGGATTGCCGAGGCCGTGAAGCGCGGCGCGCGATTGCTCTGCGGAGGCCAGCGCACTGGCAGCCTGCTGCAACCAACCGTGCTCACCGGAACCCTGTCGAGCGAACGTGTGAATTGCGCAGAGATATTTGCTCCAGTCGTTACCGTGGAACCCTATTCGACGTTTGACGACGCACTCGCGCAAGTAAACAACTCAACCTATGGTCTGCAAGCCGGGGTGTTCACAAATGACGCGCGCCTAATCTTCCGTGCTTACGAGCAGCTTGAAGTCGGTGGCGTGATTGTTGGCGATGTGCCGACGTTCCGTATCGACCACATGCCCTACGGCGGCGTAAAGGACTCCGGCATGGGACGCGAGGGCATCCGCTTTGCCATCCAGGAGATGACGGAAGAGAAGCTTCTTGTAATGAACCTCTAGCACCAGCGGCCGAAGCACGGTATGTTTGGCGCTTACCCGACTGGAGTCGCGTACCCCGGTACAAAAAACTTCGATCCCCTCTGGAGACGATGATGACGTGTGACCCGCAAATGCTGAAGCAAGTCCCTCTGTTTTCACGGCTTGATGACGATGAGTCCGCAGTTCTCGCTGCTCAGGTCGAACTCCGAACCTTCAAGCCGCGGCAACGCATATACAAGATGGGCGACCCCTCTGGTCGCGCGTACGTCATCGTCTCCGGAAGCGTGCGGCTCACGACGGTTGACGAGGATAAACAGGAAGTAGTTGTCGATACGCCGGGACAAGGCGAGTTCTTCGGATTCGCCTCCATGCTTGAACAATCTCCACACGAGACCGAGGCCATAGCGGTTGATGAGACGGTCTGCCTTGAAGTGG
>Ga0335070_10006714_pt1 | contig 13535 bp, 9 predicted proteins | sample Lox_Sample_13_FD_206722 | JGI IMG/M metagenome (GOLD analysis project Ga0335070, IMG submission 206722) | Soil microbial communities from Loxahatchee National Wildlife Refuge, Florida, United States - Lox_Sample_1.3 | ecosystem: Environmental > Terrestrial > Soil > Wetlands | place: USA: Florida...
TACCTCCTGGGCCATTGGGACGACGAAGACTGGTCCTATGCCGCGGACCACTAGCCGATGAAGATCGAAGCCCTCACCCTCCGCGAGATCCGCATGCCGCTGGTCCATTTCTTCGAGACCAGCTTCGGCCGCACCACCGAGCGCCGCATCGTGCTGGTCACCGCTCACTGCGAAGGCGTGGAGGGCTGGGGGGAATGCGTCGCCGGCGAGAGTCCTTTCTACAACGAGGAATCCATCGAGACTGCCTGGTACGTGATCGAGGAGCACCTGGCCCCGGCCATCATCGGCCAAACCCTCCAGCGTCCCTCCGATTGCGTGGCGCTCTTCGCCCGGGTACGCGAGCACCGCATGGCCAAAGCTGCGGTGGAAGGCGCGCTCTGGCACGCCTTCTCTTTGCAGGCCGGCCAGCCCTTGTGGCGGATGATCGGGGGGAGCCGGCGCCAGATCGAGTGCGGGGTCTCCATCGGCATCCAGGATTCGGTCGAGCAGTTGCTCGACAGGGTCGCCACCGAGCTCGCCGCCGGATACCGCCGCATCAAGGTCAAGGTCAAGCCGGGCTGGGACCTGAACGTGCTGGAGCGCATCCGCGCCCGCTGGCCCGACATCCTGCTCAGCTGCGACGCCAACTCTGCCTACACCCTTGACCAGGTGGAGCATCTCAAGAAGTTCGACCAGTTCCGTCTGTTGATGATCGAACAACCGTTGTGGAATGACGATCTCTACTTCCACGCGCGCCTGCAGAAACAGCTGCAGACCGCCCTCTGCCTCGACGAGTCCATCCACCATGCACGCGACGCCGACGCCGCCGCCGGGCTCGGCGCCTGCCGCATCATCAACGTCAAGCAGGGAAGAGTGGGTGGCCTCACCGAGGCCATCCGCGTGCACGACGTCTGCCGCAACCGGGGGATCCCGAACTGGTGCGGCGGGATGCTGGAATCGGGCATCGGCCGGGCGCTCAACATCGCCCTCTCCACTCTGGAGAACTTCCGCCTCCCCGGCGACGTCTCCGCCTCCAAGCGTTACTGGAAGGAAGATGTCATCGAGCCCGCGGTCGAGGTCACTCCCGACGGACTCATCCACGTGCCCGACTCGCCCGGGCTCGGCTACAAAGTGAGGCTTGACCTGATTGAGAAGCTGACGGTCCGGAAGGAAACGTTCAAGGGCAAGACCTAACTACAAACTACAAACTACTGCTTCTCCGCCACCGCCGATTTCTGTTTCCGCAGCAGCTCGATCCCCTGGGCCAACGTCAGATCGTTGGGCACGATCCGGAAGTTTGAGGCCTGGTCGTCATCGCGGATGTGGATGGACTTGAAGATCAGCACTTTCCCGTCGAAGTTCAGCTTCATGTGCGTGATCTCCCAATTGCCATTCCCGGTCACGTCTGACTGCTGCACCATGAATTGGCCGTCCTTGTCCAGATGTCCCAGGATGCCCCAGCCGAAGTTCACGCTGCGGAAGAGCTTGCCGTCGATCTCTGCCAGGCGCTTGGCGCGCGGGTCGATGAGCATGGTACCCGCCATGCCCTGGAACACCTGCAGCTCCCGGGAAGGCGGATCGAAGTTCGGATTGGGCTTGAACTTGACCCGCACCAGGGGGCCGCGCGGCCCTTCGACCGTGCCGTCAGGCTCGAACTGGAACGCGTCCGGCAGCGCTCCCACCATCTTGCGCGTGCGCTTTTCGTCTTCTTTCTGCTCCTTGAGCTTCTTCGCTCTGGTTTGAGCATCACGCAGCAGATTGTCCAGCTTTTCGTCGTCCGCCTGGCGCTCCTCCGCGGTCAGCGGACGGTCATCGATCGCCACCAGCCGGGCGACCACCCCCTCCTTGGTCTGGATCATCTCCTTGGTCAGGATGCCGCGCTTGCCGTGCTCGCGCAGCGTATAGCGGAAGGCCGGTCCACCAGGCTTCTCATCTTCATCCAGCTGGTTCTGGATGGCGGTGCGCACCAGCGCCTGCGCCTCGGTGGCGCTGTGCGGCACAATCCCGCTGTTACCGTTGGACGGCTTCGTCGCTCCGGTGGGGGGATTCTGCCCCATGACCGCGAAGCTCGCTGACACCACCACCGCCAGCACCAGTGCCGCCTGGACCTGCTTTCTCATGGCTGTTACAGATTAGACGCCCGGGGCGGGGTTGCTGTTGCTTTTTCCTCGGCCCTTGGAGCCGGCAGGATTCTTGCCAATCCATTGATTGCAAACGACTTACTAGGCATCGCAGATTATTAGTAGGCAATTAATATCTATTAGATTACTAACGACGGGACAGCGGCAATTTGCGCCCCCACCATGCGGCGCCGTTGTGCTCGTCCCCGCCTGCAAGGACCGCGTCAGCAGTGACTCTCGGCCCTCTCTTACCAGTGCGTGGTTTGCGGAACGGCCTTGCGGATCATTTACTGATGAGTATCAGTCGGTCCAGTCGCCTCGGGCCGTCCGGGTTCGGAGGGTCGCAGGTAGGTTGCTTACGAGTAACTGCACACTCTATGGTGCGATTCCTCCCGCCGTTGTCCAAAAAGCCGATTGCCCGCTGTCTCTCGGTCGGGTATAGTCTGCACAAGCTATTCTGTTCCGGTACTTTGCAACGCAACTTTTGTGCACTTCCTGCGGCGCAGAGTGGCTCAACGTCGCGCTCTGGAGGGCCTCGCCATGTGGAAATCCAGCAAGGAAGAAGTCAAGCCGCCGGCGCCTCCCGCTCCGGCTCCACCGGCTCTCACTCCCACCAAGGAGGTTCGTCCCATGGACGCCCCGAAGCCCTTCGACAATTACAAGGCTGACGTCGCTCACATCGGCAAGTCGGTGCTGGTGAAAGGTGAGCTCTCCGGCAGCGAGGACCTTTACCTGGACGGCGAGGTCGAGGGCAGCATCCAGCTGCGCGATCACAGCCTGATCGTCGGGCCGCACGGTCGCGTGAAGGCCAACATCCAGGCGCGTGACGTCGTGGTCCACGGCAAAGTGGACGGCAACATCCGCGGCACCGAGCGCGTCGAGCTGAAGAAGTCCGCCGTGCTGGTCGGCGACATCTCCACCCAGCGCATCATCGTCGAGGACGGCGCGTTCTTCAAGGGCGCCGTGGACATCCAGAAGGAGGCCGCCAAGCCCGACACCAAGCGCGAGATGGCCATGGCCGCCGCCGCTTCCTTCTCTCCCGCGACTTCCGGCTCCAGTTCGCCGGCCCCCGGCCCGGGGAACTCGTCGCAGCCGTCTTTAGTGGAGAAGAAGTACTAAGTACCAGGTACTGGATACGGATTTATGGGTTCTGTGACGCATTCGTTCTTCCGGCTATTCCGCGGCACCCCGGCGGTCCAGCCTTCGCTGCGCGAAGCGCCACCGCGGGTCAGCCGCCGTTCCAGCGGACTGAACGAGTTCACCCGGGCCATCGCCGGGCAGCAGGACTTGCGCATCCTCGACCTGGGGATCACTTCTCCCATCAACATCGCCCGGCTGACCGAGCTCGGGCACAAGATCTACACCGAGGACGTGCTCTCCGCTTCCGGCGACCCCGCACTGGTCATGGCCACGGAGAACGGCAAGCCGATGTACGATGTGCCCCGCTTCCTGGCCGAGAATCTGGTCTTCGAGCGCGAGCTGTTCGACGCTGTCCTCTGCTGGGACATCCCCGACTACATGCCCGAAGCCTTCGTGAAGCCGATGGTGGAGCGCTTCCACTCCATCATGAAGCCGGGCGGCATCCTGCTGGCCTACTTCCATACCCGCGACGCCGGACCCGACGCCCCCTGCTACCGTTACCACCTGGTGGGCCCGGACACGCTGGAGCTGCACCCCGGCGCCCGCTTCCGCCTGCAGCGGGTCTTCAACAACCGGCACATCGAGAACCTGTTCCGCGATTTCGCCTCGCTCAAGTTCTTCCTCGCCCGCGACAACGTCCGCGAAGTGCTGGTCGTCCGCTAGCTTTCTTACCAAAGAGACACCAGGGCGCAAGAGACAAGACTGCTCAGGAATGTCATCCTGAGCGAGGCCGCTTGACAGAGCGGCCGAGTCGAAGGACCCCTACCTGGCCCGGGTGCCTTGTACGAGAGCGGAGCCGATACCCAGCGCGTTCATCGCTGCGAGTAGAGGGGCTCGCAGCAGCCGCGGCAGCCCTACAAACCGCCGCAACCATGATGCGTTGTAAAACACCGGAGCCAATCTCCTCTTGTACTCGCCTTCGTACCACGCCGCGCCACGTCCCAGCACCGCCTCAGCGGCCAGGCACCCGCTTCGCAGCGCCAGGGTGATACCGTCGCCCACGAAAGGGTCGACAAAGCCGGCGGCGTCGCCGGCGCACAGCACCCGCCCGCGCAGCGGCATCGGCTTTCCCAAGACCAACGGCGACGTCGCCACCGCTTCTCCCACCAGCCGCCACTCGCGGCTGCGCCTGGCCAGCGCCGGATGCAGCGAAAACACTTCGTCCAGACTCGAGGCCACCTCCGCCTGCACCATGGCGCAGGCATTCACCTGCCCGCCGCCGATCGGCTGTACCCCGCAATAGCCGCCGCGGAAGAAATAAAGGTCCACGCTGGGACGCCCGGCCTCGCTCGTCCGGAAATGCGCTTTCAATCCTAGGTAGCGCCGGCGCCCCGCCGGCTGTCGCGCCGGCGTCTCGCCGGGACGCAGCTTCGACCATCTCCCGCTGGCGTCGATGGCAGCCGCCGCGTGAGCGACTTGCGTGGCGGGGCCGCCCCCGGCCGCGAACGTGAGACGCGACTCTTCTGCGCTCTGCTCGACCGCATAGACTTCGGTTTCCAGCCGGCATTCCGCTCCCGCGGACCTTGCCGCCTCCCACAGCGCGAGATCAAGCTCATAGCGCGTGATGCTGGCTGCTTCCGGCGCGATCGGCACCTCGACGCATTGTCCGTCCACGAACAGCCGCGAACCGCCGATCCTCGGAGCCGAAACAAGCAGCCGCTCGGCGACCGCCGCGTCCAGAGCTCGCAGCGTTTCCAACCCTTCGCCAGAGACGAACTCGCCGCAGACTTTTTGCCGCGGCAATCGCCCGCGCTCCAGCAGCAACACCCGCGCACCGGCGCGCGCCGCGGTGATGGCCGCCGCTGTTCCGGCCGGCCCTCCTCCGATCACCAGGAGATCGTATGTCTTAGTCATCCGATAGTTCATCCGCCGGAGCTCGTCACTCTTGTCATCCTGAGCGAGCGCGCCTTGCGCGCGAGCCGAAGGACCCCTACTTTCTTGTGAAATCCTCGCGCCTGTTCTTCCAGACGATCACGGCCATGCGATAGAGGTAGTGGTTTGTTACTTCGATGCTTCCCGGCACATCGCGCAGCAACTCTCGCATCTCGCTGGGTGTGTAAGCCGCCCGCACCGACGCCGGGCCGTCGTTGCGTGTCAGCGGGCTGCGATACAGCGGAAACCCCGCATACACCAGGGCCAGATGCACGGGGCTGCGGCGGAGGTCGTTGATCAACACCGCCAGCCGGCAGACCCGCAGCGCCTCGACCACGAACTGCCGCACCTGGCGCGGAGCGAGATGATGGACGAGCAGTGAACAGCCCACCACGTCAAAGCTCCGGTCGCGGAAGGGAAGAGCGGTGGCGTCGCCGGCGACGCCCAGCAGGGTCCGATCCAGGTGAGACGCGGCGCGGTCAGCCACCGCAACCCGCAGCTTGATACCCCGCGGCTCCAGCCTTCCGACCGCGGCTCGCGCCAGGTCTCCGCCGGCCCCGCCCACATCGAGCATCGACAGCTCGCGAGCGCCGCTCCTGCGCGCCACCCGCTCCAGCATCGAAACCATGGTCCCGATGCCCCCGAACCAGCGGTTGATCCGGCCCAGGTCCGCGAGCGCAACCCCCAGCTCGGGGGTGGTCCAGGCCTCCGCATCCATCAGCTCGGGAGTGACCATGCGTCTCATCGGGCAATTGAGAAGTCGGGTGATTGTGTGATTGGAGATGATTTCCGGCTCAATTACCCAATTACCCGATTTCTCAATTCCCCAATCACACGGTTTCCAGTTCTTCTTCCAGTAGCTGCTTGTTATACAGGTCGGTGTAGTACCCGTTGCGGGCGAGCAACTCGTCGTGGGTGCCGTACTCCACGATGCGCCCGCCATGCAGCACGGCGATGCGGTCGGCGTTGCGCACGGTCGAGACCCGGTGGGAGATGAAGATGGTGGTCCGCCCCCGCATGAGCTCCCGCAGATGGGTCAGGATCCGCTCTTCGGTGTAGGTGTCCACGCTGGACAGCGCGTCGTCCAGCACCAGGATGCGGGGATTGCGGATCAGCGCCCGGGCGATCGCCGTGCGCTGCTTCTGTCCCCCGGAGAGTGTGATGCCGCGCTCCCCGACCAGCGTGTCGTACTGCTCGGGGAAGGCTTCGATGTCGGCGGCGATGCTGGCCGCCGCGGCCGCCTCGCGCACCTGCCGCTCGTCGGCGTCTTCGGTCCCGAACGAGATGTTCTCCCGCACCGTGGCGCTGAACAGGAAGGTCTCCTGGGGCACGAACCCGATACTCCGCCGCAGGGCCTCCAGCGGCACCTCGCGTATGGGCCGCCCGTCGATCAGCACGGTTCCCGGCGCTGCGTCGTAGATGCGCGGGATCAGGTTGACCAGCGTGCTCTTTCCCGACCCGGTGGGCCCCACGACGGCCAGGCTGCTGCCCTCCGGCACCTTCAGGTTGATGTCGTGCAGCACCGCCGTCCCGTTGTACGCGAAGTCCAGGTTGCGGAACTCGAGCTCCCCGCGGATCTGCGTAGCGACCGGCGTCCCGCCCGTCGATTCGTCCGCGATCCCCGGCTTCTCCCGCATGATCTCGTCGATGCGTCCCAGCGACGCCGTGCCCCGCTGGAAGATGTTGATCACCCATCCCAGCGCGATGATCGGCCAGGTGAGTTGCACCATGTAGGTCAGGTACGCCGCGAAGCCGCCGACCGTCATGTGTCCTTCAATGGTCTCCCGTCCGCCCAGCCAGAACACCAGCACGAAGGCCAGCCCCAGCATGGTCTCCAGGGTCGGCCACAGCATGCCCATCAGCCGGATGAGGGGCAGGCTGCGTCGCACGTACTCGCGGTTGGCTTCTTCGAAGGCCTCGATCTCCGCATCCTCCTGCACGTAGGCGCGCACCACCCGCACGCCGGAGAAATTCTCCTGGGCCTGCGCCGAGATGTCGGAGAACATCTCCTGGATGCGCTCGAACCGCTCGTGGATCTGCCGCCCGAAGTACTGCACCACGATGGAGACCACGGGCAGCGGCAGGATGGCCCACATGGTTAGCCGGGCGCTGAGGTGGAACATGAAGTAGAGCGCACCCACCGCGAACACCACGGTGTTGGCCGAATACATGATGGCGGGCCCCAGCAGCATGCGCACCGCGTTCAGGTCGTTGGTCGCGCGCGCCATGATGTCGCCGGTCCGCGTCCGCTGGTAGTAGCTGTAGGAGAGCGATTCCAGGTGGCGGAAAAAGTCATTGCGCAGGTCGTACTCGATATCGCGCGAGATGCCGATCAACACCCACCGGGTCAGGAACTGGAAGATGCCCTTGGCCACCGCCACCCCCACCATCATCAACGAGAAGATGAGCAGGGTATCGCGCAGAACGTGCTGCGGGTCGCCGCTGTAGAAACGGGCCGCGATCCGATCCAGGAAATGTCCGATGGAATCGTACTGGCCGGGAGGCTTGTTCTCCAGGGTATCCACCGCGCGCCGGATCACCTGCGGGAACAGGATCCAGATGCCGTTGTTCAGCAGCACGCACAGCGTGCCCCACACGTACCCCCGGCGGTACTTCCAGAAGTACGGGTACAGCGGCTTGAGCGACGGTTTCTCCATGCGAAGCTATATAGATGTGGCGCCACCGGCCGTGGATACAGCGGTTTTGCTGCCGGTCACGGCGATTCCGGCGATCGCAGCGTTCTCGCCGATCCTTACGTCGGCACCTTGAGCAGCAAATATCCCCCGGCCATGGCGAACACGATATCGGGCGACCACGCCGCCAGCGCCGGCGGCAGCTGGCTCAGGTTTCCCATGGCCTCGAACAGCCCCGCGGTCACCCAGTACACCATGGCGATGCCGATGGCGGTGGCCACCCCGGTCAGCGCTCCGCGCCGGGAATGCCGCAGCGCGAACGGCACCGCCAGCAGGCCCATCACGAAGGTGATCACCGGGAAGGCGAACTTCTTGTGCAGCTGCACCTGCAGCCGCACCGTCTCGAAGCCGCTCTGTTGCAGGTCCTGGATGTAGCGTTTCAGTTCCTCGTAGTTCATCTCCGAGGACTGCTTCACTTCCTTCTTGAAATAGCTGGGCGGCTCGTCCAGCTCCGCGAACGTCGAGGCGTCGAAGGTGCGGAACTCCTCGATGGCCGGCCCGCGGAAGCTGCGCACCCACCCCTGTTCGAAGACCCACTTCCCGATGTTCGTTCCCCAGTGGGCCTCGCGCGCATACACCCGCTTGCGGATCTGGAAGGTCTCCGGATCGAACTCGAACGACGAGACGCCGCCGAAGTGGTTGCTGTTGGCGTCGAAGAAGTCGTAGTAGTAGATGGTCGAGTGCTGTCCGAAGATCCACTTGCGGTCCGGGCGCAGGTAGGTCTGGGCCGGCTTGCCCTTGATCTGGTTCCAGAGCGCGTCCTGCCGCTTGTTGGCGTGGGGCAGGTAGAACTGCTCGAAGAAGAAGAGTCCCACCGGCAGGATGGCGGCGAACACCAGCACCGGCAGCGCCACCCGATACACGCTGATGCCCGTCGCCTTCATGGCCGTGACCTCGTTCCATCTCTGCAACAGCCCGAAGGTCACCAGCACTGCGATGAGCACCGCCATCGGCATCATCAGGTAGATCATCCCCGGCAGCACGTTCACCAGGTACTCGCCCACGGTCACCAGTGGGACCCGGTTGCGGATGATGTCGCCCAGCAGCTCGAAGAACGAGAACACCAGCGTCAGCACCAGGAACAGGGCCAGGATCATGGCCACGAAGGTCAGGAAATCGCGCAGGATGTAGTCGTCCAGGATCTGGGGGAAGCGGGCGCTGAACATGCGCCGCCGGCTGGCCGCCCGTTCGAAGGCGCCGGCGCGGTCTGCCGCGCGGTGCTGCAGCCTCTGCATCAGCCTTCCCCACCAGCCGCGCAGGGACCCGATCTCCATCGGCATCCGGTCCACCCGCCACAGCAGGATGGCGCCACCCACCGCGAAAACAATGTTCGCCAGCCACGCTCCCATCACCGGCGAGACCTTGCCTTGGCGGCCCAGCGCCACTCCGCCCAGCATGGCGAAGTAATACAGAAAGACCAGCACGATGGTCAGAACGAAGCCCGTGCTCTTGCCGCCCTTCTTGGCCGAGAGCCCCAGCGGGATGCCCACCATCGCCAGCACCAGGCAGCCGGTGGGCAGCGCCAGCCGCCGCTGGAACTCCAGCCCCAGGTAGCGCCGGGCCGCCGGGAACATGGTCCGCGACAGGTAAAGGAGCTCCGCCGAGGTCATTTCCGCCACCGGGCGCAGACCGAATTGCGTGGTCTGCTTTTCTTCCGGTGGCGGCAGATTGACCGGGATATCGGTCTCGTCGAACTGCGTGACCTGGTATTCCTGCGGCTTCTTGGAATTGCCCTCGTGCTGTTCGCCGTGCTTCAGGTGCAGGCGCAGCTTGGTCGGGCTCTCGCTCACCACCACGCCTTCTTCCGCCAGCGTGATCCTGGGGGCTGCGGGATCGCTGATGTCGGCCAGGAAGATGCCCCTCCACAGCGCCGCACCCGCTCCCGCCCTCACGTCCTGCACGTACAGGACGGTATTGGAGAAATTCTCGTAGAAGACGCGGGGCTGGACCTCGAAGGAGGCTTGCGAGCCCTTCAGCTGGTTCTGCAGGTCAGCCAGCTTCCGCGCTGACCAGGGCGCCACCCAGACCTGGTTCGCGAGCGCCAGCATCCAGGCCCCGATGGCGAACAGCGCCACCACCCGCACGAACAGGCTGACCCCGATCCCGCTGGCCCGCATGGCCGTGACCTCGCTGTCGGCTGCCAGGCGGCTCAGACCGATCAGGATGCCCACCAGCACCCCCATGGGGATGGTCACGGTGAACGCCGCCGGCAGGGTGAAGGCGAAGATCTCGGCCACGCTGGGCACCGGCGCGCTGTTGCGCACCACCAGCTCCATCAGCCGGCCCACGTCGCGCATGAAGATGACGAAGGTGAACACACTCGCGCCCAGCAGTGCGTGCGACAGCACCTCGCGCAGCACGTACTTGGTCAGGATGCGCACGTTCGTAAAGTATACCGTCTCGCCCGGCTGCACTGCGTATGGTGCAAAGCAAAGGGCCCGCCTTTCGGCAGGCCCGCTGACTCCTGACTCCCGACTCCTGACTACTGGTGCGTGCTCGGCTGCGTCCCGGTGGTGTCCACGAGGGGTGGCGCCGGCTGCACCACTTCCTTGGGCAGCGGCGACTCCAGTGCGATGCGCAGCACTTCGTCCATGTTCTCCGCGAAGTGCAGCTTCATGGCGGTGCGCAGGTTTTCCGGCACCTCGGCCAGGTCCTTCTCGTTGTCCTTGGGCAGGATGACCTCGAAGACGCCCGCGCGGTGCGCCGCCAGCAGCTTCTCCTTCAATCCGCCGATGGCCAGCACCTTGCCGCGCAGCGTGATCTCGCCGGTCATGGCCACGTCGCGCCGCACCGGGATGCCGCTCAGCGCGCTGGCGATCGCGGTCGCCATGGTGATGCCCGCCGACGGCCCGTCCTTGGGGATGGCCCCCTCGGGAACGTGGATGTGGATGTCCACGTTGCGGTAGAACTCGCGCGGCACTCCCAGCCGCGCCGCGCGTGACCGTATATAGCTCATGGCCGCTTGCGCCGACTCCTGCATCACGTCGCCCAGCTTGCCGGTCAATAGCAGCTTGCCCTTGCCGTCCACGATGGTGACCTCGGTGCTCAGGATCGACCCGCCCACCTCGGTCCAGGCCAGCCCGGTGACCAGGCCGACCTCGTTCTTCTCGTGCACCAGGGTGTCGCGGAACTTGGTCACGCCCAGGAACTCGCCGAGGTTCTGCTCGGTGATGGTGATATTGAAGGCCGCGCCTTCCTTCACCACCTTGCGCGCCACTTTGCGGCAGACGTTGCCGATCTCGCGCTCCAGGTTGCGCACCCCCGCTTCCCGCGTGTAGCCGCGGATGGCGGCGATGATCGCCTCGTCGGTGAAGGTGATGTTCTTCTCCGTCAGGCCCGCCTGCAGCCGCTGTTTCTTCACCAGGAACTGCTTGGCGATCTCCACCTTCTCCGGCTCGGTGTAGCCGTGCAGGCGCAGCACTTCCATGCGGTCCTGCAGCGCCGGCGGGATGGTGTGCATCACGTTAGCGGTGGCGATGAAGAACACCTGGCTCAGGTCGTACTCCACGTCCAGGTAGTGGTCGATGAACATGAAATTCTGCTCGGGGTCGAGCACTTCCAGCAGCGCCGCCGACGGGTCGCCGCGGAAGTCCATGCTCATCTTGTCCACCTCGTCGAGCATGAACACCGGGTTCTTGGTCCCGGCCTTCTTCATCATCTGGATGATCTGCCCCGGGAGCGCCCCGATGTAGGTGCGCCGGTGGCCGCGGATCTCGGCCTCGTCGCGCACCCCGCCCAGCGACATGCGCACGAACTTGCGCCCCGTCGCCTTGGCGATCGACATGCCCAGCGAGGTCTTGCCCACTCCCGGAGGCCCGACGAAGCACAGGATCGAGCCCTTCGGGTTCTTCACCAGCTGCCGCACCGCCAGGAACTCCAGGATGCGCTCCTTGATCTTCTCCAGGCCGTAGTGGTCCTCGTTCAGGACCTTCTCCGCCCGTTCGATGGAGCGGATCTCTTTCGACTTCTTCTTCCACGGCACCGCCAGCAGCCAGTCCAGATAATTGCGGCTCACCGTGCTCTCCGCCGACATCGGCGGCATGGCCTCCAGCTTCTTCAGCTCCTGCAGCGCCTTCTCGTGGACTTCCTTGGGCATGCCCGCGGCGTCCACCTTCTTCTTGAGCTCGTCCCACTCGCTCTTCTCGCCGCGCCCCAGTTCCTTCTGGATGGCCTTGATCTTCTCGTTGAGGTAGTACTCTTTCTGCGCCCGCTCCATCTGGTCGAAGATCTCCAGCAGCTCCTGCTTCTCCTCGATGGAGAGCTGGAGGTTGGCCGCGATGGTGTCGGTGAGCTTGGCCGCGTCTTCCATCTTGACCGCGGCGATCATGGTCTCGTAATTCAGCGACTGGCACAGCTTGACGTACTGCTCGAACAGGGAAGTGACGCGCTGCATCGCGGTCTCGACCGCCGGCGTCATCTGCAGCTCGTACTTGGCGGTGCGCACCGTGGCCTGCATGTAGCCGTCGACCTCGGTGACCTGCAGGATCTTGCCCCGCTCGATGCCCTCCACCAGCACCTTGATGTTGCCGTCGGGCAGCTTGAGCGACTGCACGATATTGACGATGGTGCCCACCTGGTAGATCTCGTTGGGCTTGGGCTCGTCCACCGTGGCGTCGTGCTGGGTGGCCAGGAAGATCTTCTTGTCGGCGGCCAGCGCCTCTTCCAGCGCCCGCACGCTTGACTCGCGGCCCACCACGAACGGGGTCATCATGAACGGAAAGATGATGACGTCCCGGATGGGCATCATCGGCAGCTTGCGTTGCTCGAACTTTTCCCGTGTGCTCACTCGGATCCTTGTCGGACTGTCATCCCGAAACGGCTTTAGCCGTGAGGGACCTGCTTTCCTATTCTAAAGCACGGCTCCAGCTTGCTGCTCAGCCCTGATTACCACAGTTACCGGCCCAGGTGAAGCTAGATTCAGACCTCGAAACCGGCTGGTCATCCCCCGGCTTCGAGATTACACGACGCCTCCGCACACCGCAACCTGGGCTCCGGGCCGCCCGGTGGCAAAAATCACTGGTTGCTGTGACCGCCGTCACAGGTCGGGCCTTTCTCCCGGTACAATAATCACAGGTGCGGCGGAGGGTGCTCCGGGCTTGGACTGCCCGCCGGGTCCCCCGCCGCCCGAGCACCCTTTCGTGTTGGTGCGAGCTTCGACCTTGGCGCAACGCGCACATCCCGCGGCTCCCGTCCGGCCCTCGCTGCCGCTGCTGCTGGCGCCTGCCGGCGGTCTGAGCGCGGCCGCCCAGGCCTTGGGCGCCGGCGCCGACGCCGTCTATGTCGGCCTGCAGGGTTGGAGCCGCGGCGGGAACCGCAACGAGCTCACCCGCAAGGAACTGCAGGCCTGCATCGAGCTGGCGCACGGCATCGGCAAGCAGGTGCACCTCGCCGTCAACACCATCGCCAAAGCGCAGGAGCGTGAGACTCTGCTGCAGCTCTTGGCCGAACTGATCAGCGACGGCATTGACGCCGTGATCGTGAACGACGTCGGGCTCCTGGCCCAGCTCCGGCGTGAGCTGCCCATCTTGCCGGTCACGGTCAGCATCGGGTGCGGCGCGCTGAACGGGGACGATGTCCTGCTCTACCAGGACGTGGGCGCCGCCGCCGTGGTCCTGCCCGGCAGCCTGGAGCCCGCCGAGATCGCCGCCATCCGGAAGCGCGTTTCCATCCGCATCGAGCTCATGCTGCACATGGTGGACGAATTCATCCAGCTGGGGAAATGCTGGATGCC
>Ga0335070_10006715_pt1 | contig 13533 bp, 10 predicted proteins | sample Lox_Sample_13_FD_206722 | JGI IMG/M metagenome (GOLD analysis project Ga0335070, IMG submission 206722) | Soil microbial communities from Loxahatchee National Wildlife Refuge, Florida, United States - Lox_Sample_1.3 | ecosystem: Environmental > Terrestrial > Soil > Wetlands | place: USA...
CGACGTATGCGTGGAGCGGCGGCAAGAGCGATCCGAAAAACGTCAAGCGCATCCGAGAGTCCATCGAGAAGTGCGAGGACCACGGCATCGACGTCTGGGTCATCGACCACCTCCTCTCGGCGCCCGGGCTCTACGGCAATGCATGGCTCGAGCCGCTGAACTCGCTGGCCTTCGCTGCCGCGTTGACCAAGAAGGTCAAGATCGCCACGGGCATCCTGGTGCTGCCCGTGCGGCACCCGGTGGTCCTGGCCAAGGAGATCTCCACGCTCTGCCATCTCTCTGAGAACCGCTACCTGTTCGGCGTCGGCCCCGGCTGGTACGCGCGCGAGTACGAGGTGACGGGCTCGCGCATCGAGGAGCGGGGGAGGCGCACGGACGAGATCATCGAGGCGGTGACCCTGCTCCTGACGAAGCCCAATGTCTCGTACCAGGGCAAGTACTATCAGTTCAACGACGTGACCATCGAGCCGCGCCCGCCGAAGATGCCGCCGATCTGGGTCTCGGGGGGCTCGCGGGTGCCGGATCCGACCGACCACGATGTGCCCGTCATCGCCACCACCGTCATGGACCGCATCGTCAAGGCGGGGAACTGGCTGTCGCGCTGCTCGGGCAAGCAGGAGTGGGTGAAGCGCGACTGGGTGCAGCTGCAGCGACATGCGAAGGACCTGGGGAAGGATCCGAAGAAGCTCGTCTTCGGCCACTGCAATTTCACCCACCTCGTGGACACCGCGAGCCATGACAAGGCCGTCGCGCAGTCGAAGGCGCCGTTCCTCCGCGCCATGGGTACCCATCGGAGCTACGAACACCTGCAGGAGTGCTACATGGTCGGCGGCATCGACGGCATCAACACGCGGATCGACGACCTGCGGAAATCGGGGCTCGAGTACCTCGTGCTGGGGCCGGTCACCGACGATCCAAAGCAGATCGACCTCATGGCGAAGAAGGTCGTGAAGCACTTCAAGTAGCCTCGCCGTGGGAGCAAAATACGTCGGCGCCATCGTCCGGCGCCAGGAAGACCCTCGCTACCTCACCGGGCGCGGGAGATTCGTCGACGACCTGACGGCGGCAGGGTGTCTGCACGCCGCGGTGCTCCGGAGCCCTCACGCCCACGCGCGCATCGTGTCCATCCGGACCGAGGCCGCGCGCGCGTGTCCCGGCGTGGCCGCCGTCTTCACCTTCGACGATTTGACCGGCCTCAGGCCGATCCCAGAGGCGGGAGTGGCTCCGCCGCCTCTCAAAGCTCGGGTGGGCTTCCAGGTCCGCTCGGCGCAGCAGTATCCGCTGGTTCGCGACAAAGCTCGCTACGTGGGCGAGCCCGTGGCCCTGGTGGTCGCGGACAACCGCTATGCGGCGGAGGACGCCCTCGAGCAGATCGAGGTGCGGTACGAACCACTCCCTGCGATCGTGGACGTCGAGGCGGGATCTCGAGCGAACGCGCCGCGGATCCACGAGGACTGGCCCGACAATCTCGCCGTCAGCTTCACGGCCCAGGTCGGCGATGTCGACACTGCGTTCCGCGCCGCACCCGTCGTCATCGCCGAGCGCATAGCCGTGCAGCGCTACGCGGGCATGCCGCTCGAGCCCCGCGCCGTGCTGGCCGTGCCCGACGCGCGCAACGGCGGGCTCACGGTGTGGGCCTCGACCCAGCTCCCCCATCTGGTCCAGAAGGCCCTGCTCGAGAGCCTCGGGCTGCCGGCCCACCGCGTGCGGGTCGTCACGCCGGACGTGGGCGGAGGCTTCGGCACCAAGTGCTCCATCTACCCCGAGGACATGTTGATCCCCGTGGCCGCGATGCAGCTGGGCCGGGCGGTCAAGTGGGTGGAGACGCGCCGGGAGCATCTGCAGAGCGCGACGCATTCGCGGGAGCAGCTCCACGACGTCAGGCTGGCCGCGACGCGGGAGGGCGTGATCCTCGCCCTCGACGACCGCTTCCTTCTCGACCAGGGCGTCTACAATCCCTGGGGCATTGTGCAGCCCTACAACACCGTCGGGCACATGCTGGGCCCCTTCCGCATCCCGCACGCCCGCTTCGAAGCCAGGAGCGTCGTCACCAACAAGACGCCGCACGCACCCTATCGCGGCGCGGGGAGGCCCGAGGCCGTCTTCGTGATGGATCGCATGGTCGACCGGCTCGCGAGAGAGGTCGGGCTCGATCCGGCCGAGGTGCGGAGGCGCAACTTCATTCGAGCAGAGGAGATGCCCTACGACGTTGGACTTCTCTACCGCGACGGCAATCCTTTGGTCTATGACGGCGGCAACTTCCACGCCACTCTTGAGGCGGCGCTCGAGGCGGCGGGTTACGAATCCATCCGTCGGGAGCAGCCGGAGCTCCGGGGGCGCGGCGTGTATCGTGGCGTCGGGATCTCCTCGTACGTGGAGGGCACCGGCATCGGCCCATTCGAAGGTGCCGTCGTCCGGCTGGACGCCTCGGGCAAGGTGCTCGTGTCGACGGGAGCCTGCTCACAGGGGCAGGGGCACGAGACCGTGTACGCGCAGATCGCTGCGGACGCGCTCGGCGTGACGCCCGCCGACGTGTCCATCGTGGGCGGCGATACGGCGGCGATTCCCTTCGGCGTCGGTACCTTCGCCAGCCGGAGCATGGTGATGGCGGGCAATGCCATTGCGGAGGCCTCGTGCCTGGTCAGGGACAAGCTCGTGTCGGCCGCCGCGGCGCTCCTCGAGGCGAGCCCTAAGGATCTCGAGCTGGAGGGCGGCCGGATCTTCGTCCGCGGCAGCACGGACCGAGCGCTGACCTTTTCGGGCGTCATGCAGGCGGGCCTCCCGACCTTTGCGGGCCCAGGACGTGGCGAACCGATCTTCGAAGCCTCGAGCTACGCGTCGGTGCCCACCGTCACCTTCGCCCACGCGGTTCACGTGGCCGTCGTCGATGTCGACCCGGAGACGGGCGCCGTGAAGCTCCTGCGGTACGTGGTTGCCCACGACTGCGGCCTCGTCGTCAACCCGATGCTCGTGGACGGTCAAATCCACGGAGGCGTCGCACAGGGGATAGGCGGCGGACTCTACGAGGCGATACGCTACGACGAGACGGGCCAGCTCCTGACCGGAACGCTGATGGAGTACCACATGCCCGCCGCCGCCGACGTGCCCTTCATCGACACCATCCACATGGAGTCGCGCTCCTCGCGCAATCCCTTGGGCGTCAAGGGCGTGGGCGAGGGCGGCGCCATCTCACCTCCCGCAGCAATCGCCAACGCCGTGGAGGACGCGCTCCTGCCCTTCGGCATCAAGATCACGACGGCGCCCGTCACACCCTCGCTGATCCGCTCGCTCCTCTCAAAGACCTAGCTTGCTGTGTCACCGGCGAAACTCTGCGCGAGGCGGGCCGGGTCCTGTCGCCGGGGGTGTCCGCTGCGCAACGGGCTTCGCCACCCTACGACTTCGTGAATCGCAGCCCGGCGGGCTGCGCGCACTCGCGAAGGGCGGAACGAAGCCCGCCGCGCAGCAGACACCCCCGACGCCACCCGGCCCGACTGGACGAGCGGTGTTCGGGACTCCGAGAGGCTAGAAGCGCTCGAAGGTCTGGGGCGCCGTGGCCATCTTGAGGCGGAGGCCCGCCATGAAAACGAGATAGGCGTGGGCGCCGAGTGCGAGGAGGCGGTCGCGGTCGAGCGCTTGGAGGGCGGCGATGCGCTCCGCGTCGAGGCCGGCCTCTTTGAGCGTCGCGTGGGGATCGGCGAGGTAGCGCTCGCGGAAGGCATCGTCGGACTTGAGTCGATAGAGACAACGATTCAGCGGGTAGCCGACGGCGGGCGGGAAGGTGTAATGGAGGCTCATGCGACGGGCCAGGTCACCACGGCATTGCCGTGATGCCACGAGGGCTCGTAACACACCACGCGGGCCTTGGCGTCGCCGACGGCGCCCAGCAAGGTGATCCACGTCCTGAACTCCACGTTGCCGACCTTGTCGAGCTCCTCGCCCGTGAGAGCGGCCGTCTCGCGCCCGCGGCCCGCGACCAGGCGATCCAGCATCTGGCGGTCCCAGTCGAAGTCCGGGGAGCTGTAGCGATCGCTGCCGGGGAAATGCGAGAGGCCGCCGGAGGCGAGCAGGGCCACGCGCTCGGGCCTTGCATCCAGGATGGCGCGGAGCGTCTCGCCCCAGGCATAGCAGCGCGCGGGCGTTGGCTGCGGTGGGAGGTAGACGTTCACGTAGAGCGGCACGATGGGTACGCGCGGCTCCGGCATCGCGAAATGCAGCGGCACGTAGAAGGCATAGTCGAGGGCCAGATCCTGCGAGTAGGTGAGGTCGAAGCCCCGCTCGATGCTCTGCTCGAGGAGGGCGCGCGCCAGCGGCTCGTGGACGTCGAACGTGTAGCGGTAACGGTCGAACTTCCCCGAGACCGTGGATCCGACGTAGACGGCGAGCGCCGGCACGGAGGTCAGGAAGAAGCCCTCGATGTGGTCGCCACCGATGATGCAGATGACGTCCGGCTTGGCTGCCGCGAGTCCGCGCTTGATCCCGGCATAGGCGTCGTGCACGCGAAGCACGAGATCGCGATCCTCGGTCTCGGGTCGAACGAGAAGCTGAGGCGTATGGGGCAGGGCGGCGACGGCGACGATCGGCATGGGGCGATGCTAGGCCATCCGGTGGAGCGTGCGCAAGCCCGGTGCGGGGCTACGTGATCAATGGGCTATGGCCCAGCGCCTGTGCAATTCGTGGGCAGCGCGCCGCAGCCGTTGCCGCGCAAGTTACCGGAATGTCTCGCAACCAGAGCGGGCAAGACCCTTGCTATGTGGTACCCGGTCGGCTATAAGTAGAGTCTCTCGCTGTCTCGGGCCACGGACGTTGTCCCCCAAAGCAATGAAGGAGGGTGGCGCTTCATGAAGATCTCCAAGGTCATCACGCTGATAGTCCTGGCGGCCTTCGCCGGGGTCCTCGCGGCCGGCGCGCTGCAGGCGCAGACGAAGGAGCCCATCAAGGTCGGCATGATCCAGCCGCTGTCCGGGCCCATCGCCGCGGCCGGCTCGTACATCACCAATGGCGCCAAGATCGCCGTCGAGCGGATCAATGCGAAGGGCGGTGTGCTCGGGCGCCCGCTCGAACTCATCATCGAGGACAACAAGTCCGACCCCGCCGAGACGCGCAATGCCGCCGAGAAGCTCATCGTCCGCGACAAGGTGCCGGTCATCATCGGGGCGTGGGGCTCGTCCATGACGCTGGCCATGATGCCGCTGGCCGCCCAGCACGGCATCCCGCTCGTGGTGGAGACCTCGAGCTCGGGCAAGATCACCGACCCGAAGACGCCCGGCCAGAAGGTTGTGAGCCGCATCAGCCCGACCAGCGAGCTGGAGGCCGTCGGTGCCGGCGCGCTCATCCCGACGCTCGGCATGAAGAAGATCGGCTACCTCGCGGTGAACACCGACTGGGGCCGCGGCGCCGTCGCCGCCTTCGGCGAGGCCTTCAAGAAGAACGGCGCCACCGTCGAGGCGGTCGAGTACGTCGGTCAGGCCGACACGGACTTCTACGCCCAGCTGACCAAGTTCAAGGCGGCGGGCGTGGACAGCGTGGTGATTACCGACGATGCGCCGAAGGCGGCCAAGATGCTCCAGCAGATGAAAGAGCTCGGGCTCAACGTCAAGGTGCTGGTGACCGGCGGCTCGGCCTGGCCGGACTCCATCGTCCAGCTCGCGGGCGCCAAGGCCGCCGAGGGCGCGATGTTCATCAACTTCTTCAACCCCTACGACGCGGCCATGGCGGGCGATCCCGAGGCGAGCCGGGCCTACGTGGAGGATTGGAAGAAGAAGGGCCTGCCGTGGATCGGTGTGGTCGAGGGCATGCGCGGCTTCGACGCGGTCTACGTTGTCGCCAAGGCCATCGAGGCGGCCAAGGAGCCGACCGCGCCCAAGATCATGGCGGCGCTCAAGACGCTCGAGGCGCGCGGCCTCTACGGGCTCAACAAGTTCGACCAGAACGGGCAGAGCTACTGCAACATCATCGTCACCCAGGTCAAGGACGGGAAGTACTCCGTCGTGGCCATGACGCCCAGCTCCAAGCTGTGGGAGATGTCCGCCGCCAAGTAGCGGTGGTCTACCTCCCAGCCTCACACGCGGCGGGCGCCTGAAAGGGCGCCCGCCGTCTTCACGCCCATGCTCGCTGAACTCGTCCAGCACATCGTCAACGGCCTGATCGTGGGCGGAGGCTACGCCCTCATGGGCATCGGCCTCACCCTCATCTTCGGCATCATGCGCGTGGTCAACTTCGCCCACGGCGAGTTCTTCATGATGGGGGCGTTCTTCCTCTTCACCCTCTTCAGCCTCTGGGGAGTGAACTTTTTCCTGGCGAGTGTGCTCTCGGTCATCGGGGTGGGTCTGGTCGGTGCGGTGGTGGAGCGGGTGATCCTGCGCCGCCTGAGGCTGCAACCCATCGAGATTCCCATGCTCGCCACGGTGGCGCTGTCGGTGATCATCCAGAACGCCGCCATCCTCCTCTGGGACCCGTCGCCCAAGACCATCAGGCACGTGTTCTCGCCGCTCCCGCTGACGCTGGGGCCCATCCACGTGGTGTCGATCCGCATCTTCGCGGGCCTCGTGGCCGTGGCCCTGATCCTCGGCTCACATCTCCTGATCCAGAAAACGCGGATCGGTCGCGCCATGCGCGCGACGTTTCAGGACACGGACATGGCCCGCCTCACTGGAGTGGACGTGGACAAGGTCTACATGTTCACGTTCGCCTTCGGCGCGGCGCTGGCAGGCGCCTCCGGCGCCCTCCTCGGCGCCGTCTTCTGGGTCTACCCGGCCATGGGCGATCTGGCCGCGCTCAAGTCCTTCGCCGTCGTCATCATGGGCGGGCTCGGGAACTTCCTCGGCGCCATCGTGGGGGGCCTGCTGCTCGGCGTGTCGGAGAGCCTCGGCGCGGGCTACATCTCCTCCGGCTACAAGGATGCCATCGGCTTCGTGCTCATCATCCTGCTCCTGCTCTGGCGGCCGCAGGGTCTCTTCGGCAAGAAGGTCATCCACCGATGAGCGGAAAGCCATGAGATCGAGAGCCGTGTGGAGCGCGGTGCTGGCGGGAGTGGTGCTCGCCTTGCCGTTCCTCGGCGTGGACGACTACTACCTTCACCTGCTGATCATGGCGGGTCTCTTCTTCCTGCTGGCTGCCGGCATGAACCTGCTCCTCACCGCCGGACAGCTCAATCTCGGCCACACCGCCTTCTTCGGAATCGGCGCGTATGCCTCCGCGCTTCTGAGCCTGCACTTCTCCCTGTCGCCCCTTTGGACATTGCCCACCGCCGCCGCCTTCACCGGCTTCGTCGGGTATCTGCTCGGTCGTTTGACCCTCAAGCTTCGCGGCGCGTACTTCGTGCTGGTCACGGTGGGTTTCGCCGAGGTCATCAGGCTCGTGGCCACCAATTGGATGGACCTGACGCAGGGGCCCATGGGCCTGGCCGGCGTTCCCCCCTTCAATCTCGGGACGGAGCGCTGGACGCTCGTCTCGAAGCGCGACTACTACTACCTCATGGCGGTGACGGCGGGCGGCACCCTCTTCCTCACGTCACGGCTCCTCGGCTCGCGCGTGGGGCGCGCTCTCGCGGCGATACAGAGCAATGAGAGCCTGGCGGAGTCCTCCGGCATCAGCGCGTACACGCACACCATGCTCGCCATGGTCGTCTCGTGCACGCTGGCCGGCGCGGCCGGCGGATTTTACGCGCACTACATCACCTTTCTCTCGCCCGAGCTCTTCGGCTTCCAGAACACGGTGACCATGGCCGTGATGGTGGTGGCGGGTGGGCAGGGGATGGTACTCGGCCCCGCGGTGGGCTCGCTGGTCTTCACCTTCGTGCCCGAGCTTCTTCGAATGGCGACGTTCTACCGCATGCTCCTCTACGGCGTCATCCTGCTCCTCGTGGTCATGTACATGCCGAGGGGACTGGTCTTCTACCTCAAGGCTCTTCTGCGCGGGCGTGCGGGGGCGCCGGTCTCTTCTGAGGATGCGGGCGCGGGCTTCGCCCCGGAAGCGCTCGTCCACGGCGACTCGGCGGCGCTCGCCGTGCGCGGAGTCACCGTGCGCTTCGGCGGGCTGGCCGCCGTGGATGACCTGAGCTTGGGTCTCGGGCGTGGCGAGATCCTCGCGCTGATCGGCCCCAATGGCGCCGGCAAGTCCACCGCCTTCAATGTCATCACCGGCTTCCAGGCTGCGGACGCGGGCCGGGTCGAATTCGACGGCGCGGACATCACCGGCCTGCCGCCGTACCGCATCGCCGAGCGCGGACTGGTCCGGATGTTCCAGCGGACGAGCGTGTTCCCGGAGGCGCCCGCGCTCGCCAATGTGTTGACCGCCTGCCATCGCCTCGCGCGGACCCGCCTCTGGGAGCTGATCTTCCTGACCCACGCCTATCGCGAGGAAGAGCGGCGGCACCGTGAGCGGGCGCTGGGTCTGCTGCACTTCGTCGGGCTCGGCCGGAAGGTCGGCGAGGCGGCGAAGAACCTCTCGTGCGGAGAACAGCGTCTGCTCGGCCTTGCCATCGCGCTGGCTCCAGACCCCTCGGTGCTGCTCCTCGACGAGCCCGCGGCCGGACTCAATGCCGTCGAGACCGGAGAGCTCATGCACCTGATCGAGACGATCCGCGGCCGCGGCCTGTCCGTGCTGCTGGTCGAGCACGACATGAAGCTGGTCATGGGCCTGTGTGATCGCGTCGTTGTGCTGAACTACGGCGTGAGGATCGCAGAGGGCACGCCGGCGGAGATCCAGCGTCACCCCGAAGTCGTCCGCGCCTATCTCGGCTCGGGAGAGATCCTTGCTGACGCTTGAGGGCGTCTCCGTCGCCTACGGAGCGGTCGAGGTGCTCCACGACGTGTCCCTGCGCGTGGACGAGGGCGAAATGGTTTGCCTGCTCGGCGCCAATGGCGCCGGCAAGAGCACGACGGTGAGAACCATTTCGGGATTGCTCCGCCCGAAGTCCGGCGTGATCACGTTCCGCGGCCAGAGACTCGACGGCCGGCCGGCCCATGCCGTGCTGACGCGGGGCATAGCGCAGTGCCCGGAGGGGCGACGCATCTTCCCCGAGATGACCGTGCGGGAGAACCTCGAGATGGGCGCCTATGTGCGGGGTAGCGAAGGCGCGCGGGCGGAAGATCTCGAGCGGGTCTTTCACCATTTCCCGAAACTCAAGGAGCGGGCAGGGCAGCTCGGCGGTACGCTTTCGGGCGGCGAGCAGCAGATGCTCGCCATAGCCCGGGCGCTCATGTCGGGCCCACGGCTCCTGCTGCTCGACGAACCGTCGCTGGGGCTGGCGCCGACCATGGTGGCGACAGTGTTCCGGGTGATACGCGAGATCCGGCGCCAGGGCGTCACCGTGCTCATGGTCGAACAGAACGCGGCGCTGGCGCTTCAGATGGCCGACCGCGCGTATGTGATGGAAAGCGGCCGGATCGCGCTGGGCGGCCCGGCCAAGGATCTCCTGCACAATGCGGAGATTCGCCGCGCCTATCTGGGAGGGTGAGGAGAACTCATGACGCGAACCGGCGCACAGTACATCAGGAGCCTCAAGGACGACCGGACCGTCTACGTCAACGGCGAGCGGGTGGCCGATGTCACCGAGCATCCCGCCTTCAACGCGGCTGTCCGAAGCATCGCGCATCTCTACGACCTCGCGGCGTCTCCCGAGCACCGCGAGATTATGACCTTTCCGTCGCCGGTCACCGGCGAGCCGGTCAACAAGTGCTTCCTCATTCCGAAGACGGCGGAGGATCTCGCCGCGCGCCGCCACGCCCACCGCCTCTGGGCCGACTCCACCTTCGGGCTCATGGGCCGCTCACCGGACCATGTGCCGGGCTTCATCACCGGCTTCGCCATGCGCCCCGATCTCTTCGCACGGCGAGGCCAGCGCTTCGCCGACAATGTCGTGCGCTATCATGCCTGGCTGCGCGACGAGGATCTCTACGCCGCCTATGTCATCATCCCGCCTCAGATCGACCGCTCCCGGCCCGCGCATCAGCAGGAGGATCCGCAGCTCTACGCGGGCGTGGTCGAGGAGCGCAGCGACGGCATCGTGGTCAGCGGCGCCCAGATGCTCGGCACCGGCGGGGCCATCGCCGACGAGATGTTCATGAGCTGCATCGGCCCGCTGGTGCCGGGCGACGAGAACTACGCGATCTCCATCGCGGTGCCGGTCGCTTCGCCCGGCCTCCGGCTCATCGTGCGGCGCCCGTATGCAGAGGCCGCCACGAGCGTCTTCGACTACCCACTCTCGTCCCGCTTCGACGAGACCGATGCGCTCGTGGTCTTCGACCGGGTCTTCGTGCCCTGGGAGCGCGTGTTCGTGTACAAGGACGTGGGGCTCACGCGCGCCCAGTTCTACGAGACGCCCGCTCACGTGCTGGGCAACTTCCAGGCACAGGTGCGCTTCGCCAGCAAGGCACAGTTCCTGGCCGGCGTGGCGCTCCGCATCGCCGAGGCCATCGGCGTGGACAAGACCCCGCATACGGTGACTATGCTCGGTGAGCTCGCCAGCTACTGCACGATGGCCGCGGGGCTGGTCCTCGCCTCCGAGGCCGAGTGCGTGCACGACCCACGCGGCTTCGTCTATCCCAATGCGACCTACCTCTACGCCAACAATTGGCTCCAGGCCACGTACCATCAGACCATGCTGACGTATCTTCGTGAGCTGGGAGGCGGGGGATTGCTGCAGGTGCCGTCCTCCTACGAGGACTATCTCAATCCGGAGATCGCCGCCGACCTCGACCGCTACGTCCGTTCGCCGGGACTTAAGTCCGTGGAGCGGACCAAGCTCTACAAGCTGGCGTGGGACCTGGTCGGCTCAGAGTTCGCCGGACGGCATCAGCAGTATGAGCTCTTCTACGCGGGGGCGCGGGCGCAGACGACGGCCGTGCGGGCCTATCGCGCCTTCGACTTCGGCGCGGCGCGGGCCATGGTGGAACGCTGCCTTGCCGGCTACGATTTGCCGCCCCGACCTCCGGATGGTCCCTCGGGCGGCCCTCGCTGAAGGCGGCCATGCTGAAGGCCCGGCTCATAGACGAGTTGAGAAAGCGACAGGCCGAGCTCTTTGCGCTCTGCTCGCGCCTGGTCCAGATTCCGAGCGAGAATCCGCCCGGCGATACCCGCATGCTCGCGTCGTTCATCCGCGACCATCTCCGCGGGCTCCGCATTCCGGTCGAGTGGCATGAGCCCATGGCCGGCCGGCCCAATCTCGTCGCCACGCTCGGATCGGGCTCGCCCAACCTCGTGCTGTCGGGGCACCTCGACGAGTTTCCGGCCGGGCAGGGATGGACCCGGCCGCCGTTCTCCGGCACGATCGAGGACGGGCGCATCTGGGGCCGTGGCGCCGGAGACATGAAGGCGGGCCTCGCCGTCGCGCTCACGATCGCGGCGCTGGTGCGTGAGCTCGAGGTGCCGCTCGCCGGCCGGCTGACGCTCGCCTTCGCCTCCGACGAAGAGACGGGCGGCGCCTGGGGCACCCAGTGGCTGCTCGCCAACGTGGCCACCGTCCGCGGCGATGCCTGCCTCATCGGGGAGTCCTCGGGCACGTGGTCGGCGGGCATCGGCGAGAAGGGCGTGCTGTGGCTGCGACTGCGGGCGAGCGGCGTCTCGGGTCACGCGGCCTATCAGCAGGGTACGAGCGCGGTGGCCGCGGTGCGCGCCGCCCTCGGAGCCGTCGAGCGCCTGCACGGGCGTCGCGGGCGCGCCGACAAGACGGTGACCAGGGTCATCGCCGGGCAGCGCCGCGCGGCCGAGGGACGCTGGGGCCGCGGCACGGGGCGGCTTGCCGACACGGTGGCGGTAAGTGTGGGAACACTGCAGGGGGGTGGCCAGGTCAATCTCATTCCGGAGTCCGCCATGGCCGAGGTGGATTTTCGCGTGCCGCCGGGGCTGACCACCGCCGCGATCGAGCGCGAGGCGCGCCGGCGCATCAAGCAGGCCACGCGGGGCGCCGTCGAGGTGGAGGTGTTCAATCAGTGCGATCCCTACGTGACCCCGCCGGACTCCCAGCTCGTGAGGCTCGTCCTCGCCAACGCGAAGGCGATCAATCGCCGTCAGGTCCTGCCCGTCGTCAGGCTGGGATATACCGACGGACGATTCTTCCGTCGCGCCGGCATTCCAACCGTGGTGTACGGGCCCGCGGTCCATCATATGGGGGGTCCCGACGAGTGCATCGAGACGGCGGAACTGCTCGAGGTCGCCGTCGTGCATGCCGGCGCCGCCCTCGACATGCTTGCTCCCGGAGCCGCGTGATGGCCGGCGACTGGCACATCGCGGGCGTCTCGGTGCCTCCCGGCACGCGCGCACGCTCGAGCATCGAGCTGACCGAGCTGCCCGACGGCTCGCGCGTGAATCTGCCCGTGGCCCTGATTCACGGCGCGCGGCCCGGCCCCACGTTCTATCTCGGCGCCGCGATACACGGCGACGAGGCCAATGGCGTGGCCATCGCCGCGCGGGTGCTGGCCTCGGTGAACCCGTCGGCGCTGTCGGGCCGTGTCGTCTGTGTGCCCGTCCAGAACCCGCTCGCCTTCCAGGTGGATCACCGGATTCCGGTGGGCCTCTATCTCAAGACGCCGCTCGACCAGGCGCCCATGGATCCGTGGACCACATTCCCCGGCGACCCTGCGGGCACCATCACCGAGCGGCTCTCGCATGCGCTCTTCTCGCTGATGCGCGGTTGCGATGCCGCGATCGACGTCCACACACCGACCCGTGGCGGACGCTACGTGCCCATCACCATCCTGCCTCATCCGTCGCTCCCGGCCTATGCGAAGGCGGAGGCCATGGGGCGGGCCTTCGGATCGGGCTGGATCATGGCGACGGACCAGGGCATGTACGTTCGTGACGGCATCCTCTGCGTCGAGGCCACCCGCGCCGGCGTGCCGTGCTTCACCTTCGAGATCGGCGAGGGCGGTCGCGTGGAGGAGGAGGCGACAGACACGGGCGCGCGCTGCGTGCTGAACGCCATGCGTCACCTGGGCATGCTCGCCAGCGCTTCGGAGCCGCCGGTGCCGAGCGTGCGCATGAGCGCGTTCCTCGGGCTCCGTGCCTCGCGGGGAGGGCTGCTGACCACCGACGTGGCGCTCGGCGTGCGCGTGAAGACGGGCGCCACGCTCGCGCGGATCCACGATGTGTACGGCGACCTCGTCGAGACCATCACCGCCCCACGCGACGGCTACTTCGTCCGCTCCACGACCTTCGCTGCCGTCGCCTCGGGCGAGCGCGTGGCGACGCTAGGTCTCGAGTAGCTTTCTTACGCGAGGCAGTCGGGTGGAGGCAGGGGCGGGGGGTGCGCTCCCCAGGCCCGTATCTTCCGGGGAGATTCTTCGAAGCGAAGAACCCGAATCTCGTGGCGGGCCAGAGTGGCCCCGCGGACTGCGACTCGGCGTGGTCTGGGGAGCGCACCCCCCGCCCCTGCCTCCACCCGACCGGTAGTGCGAGTGCCGTCGACACCCCAAGCGCGGCCTAGAGGAAGACTGAGCCGCCGTCGACGATGAGGGTCTGGCCTGTGATGAAGGCGCTGTCGGCGGAGGCGAGGAAGACGGCGGCGCCGCCGCCGTCGTCGGCTACGGCTTCGCG
>Ga0335070_10006716_pt1 | contig 13533 bp, 29 predicted proteins | sample Lox_Sample_13_FD_206722 | JGI IMG/M metagenome (GOLD analysis project Ga0335070, IMG submission 206722) | Soil microbial communities from Loxahatchee National Wildlife Refuge, Florida, United States - Lox_Sample_1.3 | ecosystem: Environmental > Terrestrial > Soil > Wetlands | place: USA...
AGGATAATGGTAGGGATGGACAGGATACTCTCGTAGGCGATGAAGACCATGACGCCGTTGATGACCCAGGCCATCAGGCCCCCCACCACGAACAGGTACACGAAGCTCACTGCGAAGGCGATCATCAGGGGAAGCAGGGCGAGATAGAAGGCCCCATCTTCATTCTTGAACCCGTGGTTCAAGAATTCCGCGACGTAGATTGCGAGGAGGGGGCCTGTGATGCCGAGTGACAAAGCCATCGCCAGGGCTACGTTAGTCGGACAGACGCTTCCTGCGCTACCTTCCGGGCAGACAGTAATCGGCGCGGAGGTTGCGAATCTTGCCACGAGATACGTGAACCAGATGGCGAGTGCCTCCATGCTGAATCCAATGGCGTAGAGATACCCTTTCTGGATCTGCTTTTTAATCTGGCAGAATCTCGTGACTTTTGGTTCTGATGTGTCGATTGTCATGATTCATGCTCTCCCGAACTCGTAGACGTATGGGTGAGTGAATTCCTTGTTGTAGTACAACTTGGTGCAGAAGACCGTCTCGCCGTTGACCTGGAGCTCCATCCCCAGGCCAAACGGGAGCGGCAGCTTGGCGCAGATGCTGAACATTTACGATCCCTCGTTCCCGGCCCCGGGTAAGCCGTCACCCTTCTCGATCCTGATGCACCGCTTGCACCAGTGGCCCAACCAGCCGACGATGAAGCCCCCGAAGATCACCAGGTTCCCCTGGAGGAAGTAGGTCCAGGAGAAGCCTGGAACGGCATGGCAGGCCACGGCACTCTCCAGACACGCCTGGTTGGTCTGGCCTGCCGTTATAATGAAGAGATCCACCATGCCGCTTACCACCGCTGATAAGAGTAGGGCACCCGCGACGGTTATTGACCTGAAGCCCAATTCATCATCTGCTTCCTGTTTTTCCTCGACCCATCCGCAGGCGGCACACAGGGCTGAGATGAAGAGGAGGGCAACCAGGATCAGATTGTCCATGATGGCCGCTGCCAGCCCCTGGTATGCTCCCACTACTGACGAGATGCCTGCCAGATACGCGAGCCCGAAATACGCTGCGATGATGATGAGGATTGGGGCCATGCCATATCCGAAGCCAATGACGATTTCCTTTGGTAATTTACAGACTATCCGTATTCTCATGGTTTACCACTTCTCCGCCTGGATGACCTGGTAGGACCAGCCATGCTGACCGCCACCGGCGTTGAAATTCACGAGGAGCACCAGGTCGCCCGGGAGGATAAGGGCATGATCCTGGAAGTCCTTCTTCTCGTTGTAGCCCTTGATGAGCTGGGAGAAGATTTGCCGGATCCGCTCCTCCTTGACCGAGCACCAGATCCTCCTCTCGTCGCATTCGGTTTTGCGCCTGCATGCCCAGGTGAATCCGACGATCTGCTCGAAGGTCTCTTTGCTTCCCTTGGCCTTTGGGAACTTCTCGATGGTCGGCACCAGAGCGAGATCCTTGCAGATTTCGTCTGGGTTGACCTCCAGGCCCACCATGGTCCTGGCGAGCTCGCAGACCTTCCCATTGCACATCATCCTGCATATGCAGTTGGCGCAGTACTTCGGGTCGATACCAAGGCATTCCAGGCCCTTCCCTACCGCTGCTGCCATCACTGCCCCTCCAGCTCGTTGGCGACCTTCAGGACGAGCTCTGTCATCTCGCCGCAGATGCGGTCCCGGTTCTCAGGGTCCAGTTCCGGCAGGATCTCGTCCAGGTGATCCGTGACGCTATTATCGAGGTCGTGATGGAAATAGTGGAACAGGGCCTTGGCGATCTCCCTGGCGGTATCCTGCTTCATACCTTCACCGCCCCGATAGCCCCAAATTTCCATTTGGTTGTCCTGATAGAGATGAGGCCCACCCCGGCCATCTGGTCGGCCATCTCCTTAGGGATCCCCTTGAAAAACATCTCCGGGGTCATGAGATGCCAGGCCCCCAGGAGCGAGCCCAGGCCCATGGTCACGAGTGCGATCCCCTGGTCGCCCATGTCCGCGCCCATCTCCAGGTAGTTGTGCTCCTTGCCATCGAGCCAGTGAGGATACTCGGCCTTGACGAGATCCAGGAACCCTTCCAGGGTCGGGTCATTTCGCATGGCCACTTTGAAGAAGTGGACATCTGCGGTGTGGCCATTTGGCTGGTACTCTTCGGCCTTCTCCGGATGACCAGTCACCGGCGAATCGATACACTTCCCGCAGGTGCAGGCCCCACGAATCGCGTGGGCTACGACGTATTCCCTGAGTCCGTTCATGAGTTACCAGATCCGTTGTCGCTGTTCCCTGCTACCCCGGCAAGCACGGGATTCTGGATCCCGCACATGATGGCCCCCGGGTGCGCCGGGTCGCAGTAGGGCATGTTCTTGAACGTGAGGACGGTTCGATAGAGTGTCAGGGGCTCATAGTTGACCCCGACAGCCGTGAACAGATACGTCTGGCCTTCGCTGATACTGGCAGCGATGTCATCCCCCGCGACGAGGATTTCCCCTCCCTGGATGGTGATCCAGTTGACCCCGTTCACATTCTCTTTCTGGACCACCGTTGCGATGAACTGCTGCTGGCTTTCAACCATGATGCCCCCGACCACCACGAAAAGGGCTATCAGGAACAGAGCCGCGACAGCCAGCACCTTTCCGAAGTTTCTCATGATTTCTTAGCCCCTCCGTGAATGATGTAACCTTCCTCGTAACTCTTCTCGACCTTGATGAGCCGCGCCTTCGCCTTGTTATCGAGGGGCTCATAGGATATTGACCCGGTGTTCCCCGACTCCTTCTCCCAGGTAATCCCATGCTCATCAACCCTGGCGAGCCGAAGGCCCTGCCAGCACTTGTCGAGCCGCTCCAGGTAGCCGAAGACCCCGAGATAGTAGAGATACCTGGACGTGCCGTAGGTCATCGTATCGAGACCTTCAGCAGCGACGTGTGAATATACCCAATCCCTCTCTTTCAGGGTCAGGCCGTCGATGATTTCCTTTGCCTTGTCCTGGGCCTGCTTCACCTGGTCCGCGTGGTCCCGGTAGAGGATCGCATTGACCAGGTGCTGGTTCAGGTCGGAGCGGACCTGCCTGGTCGGGATGGTGAACGGGGTTTTGGGCCGCCCCTTCTCGCCCCCCTTATACTCCCTCTGGGGCATCAGTTCCCAACCCCCCTCTGCCCGCCCTTCCTGGCCTGGAGGTACTCCACGACCCGCTGCATGGCGGTCTCCGGGTCAGGGCTATCCTGGACGATATGGATAATCTCATGACAGACCTGCAAGGCTTCCTCGGGGTCGTCGAAAGGCCCGATGGCGAGCGGACCGCCCCCCTGCATGGCCCCTCTCATGGCCGCCCGGAGCAGGTCATCGAGATCCTCGTCACGTATCTGGAACTCTGGCCTCCCGCCCGGTGACATGGTAAATCCGAAAGGACCGCCCATGAACATCCGCATGATCTCCGGCGGTAGGATCATGTGTGTGGCGCGTGAGCCATCTATCTTCCGTGAGATATTTCCCACCCAGGGGTTCCCCTCCCCAGATATGGTCCACTTCGCCTCATGTGCCTTGATCTCCTCTTCTGACACATCGTTGCAGAAGGTCGTCTGGCCGCAGATAGAACAGACCCCGTTCACCGTCTGTACGCTCTGGGGCCACCGCTTCTTGATGCCGCATTCGTCGCAGTAGAGTACCATGGTTCAACGCCCCCTGTTCAAGTCGTTTTCGTCTATGGTCCGCTGGATGACGAGACCCATTTCATTGTCTTCTGCAATGTCCCGGACTGTCGCCGCTGCATTCCTCACGCTTGTTTGGATACTGATGGGGGCATCGCAACCCCAGCAGCCTATCGGCTCCTTCAACTCCGGCTCCGGATTAAGGATCACATTCAGCGTGTGGCATCCCGAGCAAATGATGATGATCCCGTCTGCCATCCTGGTGCTCTTGCTCCCTGCCTCCTTTTTTGGCTCCGGTAATTCGCTGGAGGGAACATCGTTGCACGGGCCTGTTTTCCGGCAGAGCTCACAGGGTCCGTAATCCTTTCTGAGCCTGATGGGATACCCGTATTTCTTCGCACAGTCGTCGCAGTAGAACATGTTCAGGCCCCCGCTTTGCGCTGCTTGGCCTTCTGGATCCGGTCCCAGTAATTGGTCATGTAGACATAGGCCATGAGGATGGTCAGGACCACAAGGACCAGTTGGTTCCTGACGTTGTTCATCAGCACCCAGACCGTAAGGCCCAGGAGGGCAATGACTGCCATAATCCAGACGATGCCGTTGATGGTACTGAGCTTCATGTCTGCCCCCCGAACTCGAACACCCGCATGAGCCTCTCGATGTCCTCTTTGTTCAGGATCTGAGAGGCCGGAATCGCCAGGATCTTCGGAGTGGTCCCCTTGCAGACCTCATCATATCCCATAGAGGGCCGCTGCACGAAGTTGATCATGTTCTCGTCAAGGAACTCGAAGAATGCGTCGAGGTCAACCTGGGTCATAGTCGCACCGTCCCCTGGCCCTTGAACTCACCGGCTGCGGCCATCCTGATGAGCTCCTTGATCATCTTGCCCACCGGCGAGTCGATCTCGATTTTGTCTCCGATGAGGCTGTACCACTGGCCCACCGTCCCGGGTTTGTCCCTGGACATGTCCCGACAGAAGGCCACGACTTTCTTCCAGCCCACGGGTTTTGCACCGAATTCCCCTATCTCTGCCCGAGTGAGCAGATCCTGGAATGCCTTATCCGTCGGGCCTTTTCCCTCGGCCCGATCAGCCAGGGTCAACCAGGCGTCATGCTCAAGGGGGTTCGCTGCATTCTCCCCGCAGACAAACGCCACGCGCTTGAAGTTTACCATGTTACCTACCTACTCCCTGATGACAGAACCTATGTCGCTATGTCTATATAAGCATATCGTTCCGTTCACGGCTTATCGTCTGATTTATGGATCCCGTAGACCCCGCCCAGGTATAAAAGAAGCCGTTCCTGAAGATTGCCTGGCAGATGCCGGATTATGGGGTCGTACTTTGCCAGCTTCGGTGATATCCGGCATTCCAGATTGAACGCTGGATAGGCGCATTCTCCGGCCCCGAGTGCGATGGCGAGGGAAGTGAAATTTTCGTCGTGATCATTACATTTGATGTGAGCCAGCTCATGGCAGATGATTTTCTCCATGGCATCCTGGTTGTACTTGAGGAGCCTGAAGATCCGCCTTGAGATCCGTATGAGCCAGGAGAACTCCACCCCGGAATTCTTGTTCCCGAAGGAATAGGTCATATTCCACCCCAGATTCCCGCCCGGTCTGACATTTCCCCTCGTTCCATCGATTTTCCAGTCTTTGATCACTTCCAGGTAGACCGGATAATCGGTGATGAGTTTCGCCTTCTCCTGGGCAAACTCTTCGTATTCCCTGATGAGGATCCTGTCGTCTATACCGAGCAGCCTGGACAGCATCATTCACCTTCTGTTGCTTTGGCCACCCTGAATTTCACCCCGAGCCAGAGGAGAAGCGCGGTCTTCGTCCTAAAGGGCAGAAGCTCGATGAGCGGGGCGAGCCTGTGGACCCACTTTGAATCGGTTTGCAGGGATATTTTGAACGCCGCACCGCTCAATTCCCCTGCGCCGAGCCTGGCGGCGAGCTCCTGGAAACCTTCGCTGTGGTCCAGGTACTTGATATGGGCCAGCTCGTGGGCGATGAACTTCCTCATCGTCACCTTGTCCTTTTTGAAGATGGAGAACAGCCACTCGGACATGATGAGGCGATAGAAGATCGCCTCCTCGGGATGGACTGTCAACTGGCCCTTACCCGTGAACCGAAGAAGCCTCGCCCCGTTTATTCCTTCACCACCCAACGACGGCATGATCAGGCGATCTATTGAGAACCGTATCGGGATGCTGGTCAGTGACCATGCCATCCCCTGGGTCATTTCGTCATATTCCAGGACCAGATAGGCGTCCTCTGCTGACGGCATCCTCGGCATCTCACCAACCCCCATGCATATGCATTGACATATTGGATATCCAACTAATGCCCAAGTTTCTGTCCTACCCGCTGCATGAATCCCTTTTTCCCGGGCCCGGATCTGCCTGCCCCCCTTGGCCCGAGCTTTTCGATATATCCAACCCTGTCCAAGTCCAGGGAGAGTATCAGGTCCAGGTCTATCGGCCTATAACCGATGAGCTCGCAGCTCACATTGATGCGCTTTGCCTTCGGATTGATAAACGGGTACTGTTCCGTGTCGCTGTTATGGTGATGCCCGTGGATTACCCAGCCCTTCCAGGATTCCGGAACGTCTGCGGGATCGTGGACCAGGAGGAATTCCCTGCCCTGGTATGCCAGGGTCACGGAGTCATACCCGGCATGCATCCTCCCATCGTGATTCCCCCGAATGAAGGTTTTTTTGCCGTTCAGAATCCTGATATAACGACCTATCGGGCCGCGCCAGACGAAATCCCCGAGGTAGAAGACCCGATCTTCAGGCCCCACGGTCTCGTTCCAGTTCTTCACCAGGGCCCGGTCCATGCCCCACGCGGTCAGAAATGGGCGATTCGAGTACCCGATGATATTCCTATGGCCAAAGTGCAGGTCACTGATGAGGAATATTTTGGGCATCAGACTTCCTTCACTGCCGGTTCCACCAGAGTAATATCCTCTTCTCTGACCCAGACCTTTCCCTGGGGCAGCCCGACCAGGATTTCGTTGCCTCTCACGTTCCAGACTGTTCCACTGTATATTTTTCCTACTCTGGGCGGCCTGGCCCCTTCCTGTTCCTCGAACCGGATCCTGTCGCTGATCCTGACCCTTACCTTATCCCCGCGCCCAATGCGTCCCCCCTTTGTACCGTGCCCTTCCCTGGCCTGTGGTGGGGTGATGCCCTGTCCATCATTTTGCCTGTCTCCGGAAGGCCCTGGCGGGGCTCCCTGGGCATCTCCCTGGGGAGTCCCATTTGCCTTTATTTCTGAGGTCTCCCATACACCCCCATCCTGGGTTGCGAGCAGCCCCCTCCTCAGGAGGACGCCACGGTAGAAGCCTTCAACATCCTCCATGGTTTTGATGGATTCCGGATATTTCTCCTTGAAAACCCTGTAGATATCCTGGATATCGCAGGTCTGCTCGCGCAGAAAGGCCCCCTGTTCAATTGAGATGGAATACTTACTCAAAAGGCTTGAATAGGCTGCAACGTGCATGGGCCGCTTGCTGGGTAGCCCTTCTTCAAGCCCCTTCCCTTTTTTTTCCGTTTCTCCCTGGCCCGACTGTGCTGGTGCCGGTGGGATTTCCTGGACGGCTGCTGGCGGCGGGTCGGCCTTGACTCCGCTGATCTCCCTGGCCTGGTCCTGGCAAAACTTCACGATGCTATTGATGGGAGGCAGATTCCTGAAGAGATCGCCATCACTGGTGAATCCCATCTCGATCTCGCAATTCTCCGCGAGGGACCGGATCACCTTTGCCGTGAATTCAATCTCCGGCCAGGTTTCCTTGCAGAAGTCAGCAATCCTTGTGATGTGGGGCAGAGCGTCGATAAAACTGAACTCATTGAAGGTGAGCCTGAACGTTGTATTCGATTTGTCAGGTTTCGATGTCAAGGTGAGCCTTTCCACATTCGCATAAATTTTCAGTTCCTTCATTCCTTTGTCCTCCCGACTGTTCCCCGGATCCTGCCCCTGCTGCACGTCCAGAGCCGCATGGTTGTCGGCTGCCGTGAAATCCAGATGTACCCAAGCTCCGGTTTCTTTACATCTTTCAGAAAGACAACCACCTGTGGAGGATCGAGGATGCAGTTCCCCTCCTGGCCGCTTGGACTGACCTCTCTGAAGAAATGGCAATCATCACAGCGTCCCTCATAGGTTTCACCCATTTGAACGCGGAATCCCCTGCTGCATGTACTGCCCTTCAGGGTAATGGCCTGCTTGCTGATCCAGACGTGCCCCAGCTCTGGCTTGGTGGGATCCCTGAGCACCACTGTTACCTGTGGCGGATCGATGGTGCAGATACCCTCCTGGCCCTGGCCGCCGCGCAACTCACGGAAGCAGTAGCAATCGCCACATATCCCGGCGTAATATTCACCCATGTTTTTTCTTCCTCTTGCTGGCGACCTTCCGGCTGGCCTGCCCCACCATTCCTGGAATTATCGCGCTTTGTGTCATTTCACTACCTCGAACTTTCCTTCATTCTCCCTGACCATGCCACGGCTGATGAGCATCCAGAGGATGCGTCTCGCCCATGGCCCCCACTGGTTCTGGTCTGGATACCAGTCGATCTTCCCCTCCTTGTAGATGGGATAGATGGCTGCGCCGATAGTGGCGGCGTCTGTCGGCCCGTGCTCCGCGAGATACCCATACACGAGGGTCTCTGCATCATCGAGCAGGCCCGGCACCACCTCAATCGGCTTCATGCTAATGTCAGCCACCCCCACGATCCAACGAGGGCGCACCCTACCAGGAACCCGATGATGGTCCCCGAATTCAGAGGCGGGAGCCCTGCCTGGGCCTTGCCGCCACCCAGGAAGGTGAGAAGGAGCAGCATTCCAGCCAGGGATCCCAGGACTGCCCCGAGGACCGGGACCATGGACGGCTGGAACACCCTGGCCGAGACCACCAGCACCGTGGGGATGATGATGTCCCCGGCTCCGAGGATGTATGCGTCCCTCTTCTGGTTTGGATCCTTCACCTCAAGGTTTTGCGTCACCTGCAACTTCCTGTACGAGAAGTCCCGTTTCTTCGGGATCAGGAACATGATTGTCGGAAGCTTCAGGTTCAGGATTCCCCCGGCAAGTTTCAGCATGTGCTTCGTGCGGTAGACCGAGATCGCATCATAGGTTGCCAGGATGACCAGCAGGAGGATTGCCGGGATGATTCCAATCGATGTCCCGAACAATGCCCCGACACCCGCGACCATGAGCAGCCCGGCGATGTCGATCACATGCCACTCCGGATATTTGTACAGCGCGACGGTAACGACGACCCCCAGCAACAGGCTTACCCAGGCCACCGGATCCGTCGGTCCGAAGAATACAGACAGCAGTGTATTTGCGACGAAGACGAAGATGGCGAATACCGAGAAGGCGATGAAGCCCGAGATGACCCAGTTCAGGTTATACCTCATCAGCAGGAGGAGAATCCCTGTGAATATCAGGATCATAGCGAGGAATATGAACGGGTTCCAGACGCTCTGCGGATCCTGGAATGCGGTTGCGCCAGATTCCTGTACCGGCCCGATCATGAGAAGTGCCATTCCCTCGCCCACGAGCAAGAGTGCTGGCAGTACCAAGAGCGGCAGCCATTCTTTCCATGATTTCGTACTTACGGTTTCATTCTCGGTCATTTCAAGATCATCTCGTCTACCCTTGGTTGCTGGGCATAGGGCACCCGCCATGGGGGATAGAGAAATTCACTGAGCATATCGAGGAATCCTAAGCAGAGCCGGTCCCCCACGGTTGCTTGCACCATGACATCGAAGGCCGTACCGCGCTGGACTGGCCTGGCTTCGATGTGTACTTTTCGGCCATACGTTTCAATCTGATCTTTCCGTCTGGTTGCCTCGACGAGCTCATAGTACGTTCTGAAATACGTGTACTTTTCTCCGTCTATTTCCCGTGTCACTCTCGACATGATCACAACCTCACCATGGCCCCATCCTTGATAGCCCAGAGTTCCCAGTCCCCGAGGTAATTCTTCCAGGTTTTGTTCAGCCCACGGTAGCCGCCACGCAGCGGTGCGACCCCGATGGCCACACGGTTCCCGTCCGGGAGGGTGATGCGGTAGACCTCGACATCGTAGATCCCAGGTTCCTGGTGGACGTTGGATGGGTTCGCCACCCGGATCCAGAAGGGGCCTTCTATCTGGTTCTGATCCGCCCCCGTGAGCCTGCATCCCTCGGCAATGGCCATTTCCTTGGACGGGAACTTCGCGGTCATCACTCGACCTCGTTCAGACATTTCTCGATGGTCCAGTACCCGTTGGCAGCCTGATTGATGGCCCTGAAGACCTGGTACTTCTTGCCGAAGGCGGTGATGATCCTCCCGACGCTGTGCCTGTTATAGAGGATCTTCGGTTCCTTCGGACCCGGCCTGGGCAGCCCTGCCCCGACTGCGAACTCCTGTACCAAGTCCGTATCTGTCAGGGCCTGTTCGAGAGTGAGCCCTGCCAGGTCATCCCCGGCCTGATACTCGGCAAAGAGCACGCAGATGATGGCCAGCCCCTTCTTGTGCTCCACAGGCACCTTCTGGTCCTCGATCTTGGCCCTGACCAGATTGATGTCGTGCTGGAATCTTTTCAGCGTGCTACTTTTCAGCTCGTCGCTCATATCCGTCTCCCCGCATGCCGGTACTTGATCCTGACCTGGTTTGCCAGGTTCAGGGCCGACAGCCCATCCCTCCGCTGCTCGTTGGTCTGGCTGAGGTGCGCCGTATCATCGTGGAGTGCATCGAGCCGGTCCATGAAATACAGCACGGGCAGCCGCTCGAACTTGTCCTTGAGCTTGTATCCGTCCAGCGGGATTTCCAGCCTGGCCGGGGTGAGGACCGGCAGGAACTCCTTTGGGTACACGTCCTTCATCGAGTTGATGACCCAGCCCGCCAGCCGCCTCTGCCTGTCCGAGAGCCTGGTGAAGTACAAGATCGCCATTGTCAGTCCACCCTGAGCTGGCTGATTACCTCGGCAGTGATGATGGCCCGGATCCCGGTCTCCGAGATCGGGATCCCCCACTTCTCGATGAAGATGTCCGCCACTTCGAGGATATCCATCCTCTTGTTCTCGTGAAGGAACTTCAGGATCTCCTTTTTCTCTTCCTGGGTGAACTCGCGGGTCATGGAGGTGTAGCGATGCTTCGGCTTGTACTGCTTCGCCAGGAGTTCCTTATCCGTCGGTTCCGACTCGTGCTTTATGACCATGACATCCGATGACGGTGGCTCATCGACGTAGTAATCATCGTCCAGGCGGGCCACTATGCGGAGGTCCACGAGCCGCCCGTCCTTCTCCACCGGGTAGATGTTGATGTACATGTTGGACGGCCTCAACTCGATGCTGAGGTGGTCCGTGACTTTCCAGATCCGGATCTTCTCGATCTCTGGCCCGGGTTCATGGACCGCGAACCCGTGCCCCAGTTCCTCCGGCATCAGACGCCCCCGGCAAAGTCTTCCGAGCAATCCACGACGATCTTTCCCGTTTGGCAGTACGGGCAGGGATCCCCTGGCTTGTACTTGAAAGGATCCACGACCTTGTGGCACTTGTTGCAGGCGTACTCGCAGGTGCCTATTTCTTCGCTCATGTCTGGCCCCTGCATGTCGCATCCATCCTGATGAGATACGTGATCTTGAGGATGTCGTTTTCCACCATCTCGATGAGCACGCCGTTGGAGTACCAGATCCTGGTATAATCCGCTGCGGCCACGCAATCGGCCTTCCGCAGCCCCTCGAAGACCTGGCGTGCGGCTTCCTTGTCCGAGAAGGTGGCGATGATTGTCCGGGTCATTTCTGCACCTCGGAGATCATGACGAGATCAAAGCCTTTGCCCGGATTCACCATTGAGCCCTTGGGTTCTATGCAGAGCCGCCGTCCATCGGCAAACTCGATACTCCGTGCAGTCCGCTTGACCACATTCCTTGCTGTCGCCAGGACCGCGATGACGGCATACGCTACCATCTCGTTCTCGAAGGTAGCAATCCTCACTTCCTTCGTCATTTCCCTTCACTCCCGCTGATGGCCGCGTAGTCCTTCTCCCAGTCCCCTGCCAGGCCGATCCGACTGTGCCCGAATGCGGCCAGGATCGCATCCAGGTTCTCCTTCGTGGGGATGTACCTCGGGGCTGTGGAGTTCCTGGCCCGTACCAGCGTGCCATCCTCGATGTAGCGATTCAGGTTATCGACGCTGCATGGCTTGACCTCGTGGGGGAACAGGACGACCTCGCCCTTGTCGGTCTGGTAAGCGATGCGTGGCAGGTTGTAGTAGTACTGCCCCTCGATGTAGATGTGGGCCGAGCCGATCTCGCCAGGATAGAGCCTGATTTCCGTGTGGGGCGGCCTCACGATCATGAACAGGCCGGTATTATCCTCGTCCAGCCCTTCGAGCATGGCCCGGATGGTCTCGACATCATTCAGCTCCAGGGCTTCGTCCTTGAACGGTCCGATTTCCATGAACGTAAAGTTCCCGAAATCTTCGTTATTCCCCAGCATGATGTCCCTTATCTGCTCCCAGCTTTTCAGGCCGTAGAACTTCAGCTTCTTTGGAGCCATTCGGTCCTCGCCCCGGACCCTCTGGAAAAGCTCCCCCGACTCGAAGAGTTCGTCGAAACTCGGACCCTCGAAGAGTCCCTTGGGGATGATCTTCCATTCGGCCTCGCCCGCCATCTTGAAGAGTTTTCCTGCCAGGTTTTCCAGGGGGTTCTTCACCTCATCGATCTTGCCTGCCGCCCCCATGGTGGCGATCTCCTTTTCCATAGGGATACCGCCGAGGATATCGAGATCGAGTACCTTCCCGCCCTTGTAGCCCTCGAAGACATCGCCCACCATGTTCTGGACGACGCCAACAATGGGCACCCTGACCCGCTCGAAGAGGATGGCCGTCCGTATTGCATCCTCCTCGCTCAGCTTGTTCGGCTGTACCACCAGGATAAAGAGGCTTGGCTTCATGATCTCCACGAGTTCCAGGTGAACGTCGTTCAGGCCAGGTGGCAGGTCGATGACGACCACCTCGGATTCGTCCTTCTTGGCCTTCTCGATCAGGTTCCGGACGGTCTTCCGCAGCACGGTCCCTGTGAAGTCCAGGAGGCCGGTGCGCTCGAACCCCATGGAGTGGATCTTGAGGTTCCCGACTTCGCGCCGCTTTCCGAAGAGGACCGGGATGCTCGGTGTGTTCACGTCCAGGTCCACGAGAGAGACTCTGTGCTTCTTTGCCAGGGCGACGGCCAGGAAGGATGCCACTGTGGACTTCCCGACACCCCCCTTGCCGCTGAATACCCCGATGACCTTCATGATTTTCTCACCTCACTCTTCGTATGGCCCGGCTCGTTTCCGGTGTTCGTCATAGTCCTTGCATGGGAAGTCCAGGCACTTGCGCCCCTGGCATTCTATCCTGAAGTCCCCTTCGATGATCAGTTTGCCACTGCCCCTGACACCTCTGACCCTGATCTCGTTCCTGGGGCAAGTCATCGCCATGATTACCTCACCCTCGCAACGTACTCGAAGTTGCACCAGAATCCCTCTTTGATGAGATGGGTTATTACGCCTGCCTGGTTGCATGAGATGGCGTACCCCGAGGTCTTCATGGAGATCGAGGCCATGGCCGCAATACCTGCGAGAGCCGTGGCGTGCATCCCGTTCCAGTACCGCCATTGCCTCACTACCGGCCCCATGTTCTCGACATAGCCAGGGAGCTTCTCCTTGACTTCCTTGATGAAGGCGTCGAGCTCTTCGGGCCTGATTTTCATGGCCCTGCGATAGAGGTCTTCGAGCATGGCGGTATAGGCGAGCTCCTTCTTCCCCATCTTGTGGCGGAGAGGATTCTGTTTTTTCGGTGCGGGCTTCTCCTTTGGCATGCATTCAACCCTAAGACCGTGGTAATTGAATGGCTGATATTGCCCCTGATAC
>Ga0335070_10006717_pt1 | contig 13533 bp, 11 predicted proteins | sample Lox_Sample_13_FD_206722 | JGI IMG/M metagenome (GOLD analysis project Ga0335070, IMG submission 206722) | Soil microbial communities from Loxahatchee National Wildlife Refuge, Florida, United States - Lox_Sample_1.3 | ecosystem: Environmental > Terrestrial > Soil > Wetlands | place: USA...
ATGTGGTGTAGCGCATCTCGGCAACGCCCGCGAGCACTGCGGCCCACGTGCGCAGTACGGCGAAAAAGCGTCCCAGAAACACTGTCTTGGCTCCGTGCTTCTCGAAAAAGGCGTGCGCCTTCGCAATCTTCTTCTCATCCAGCCAGAAGTAGCGGCCATAGCGCCGCAAGAGCGCGAGTCCGCCCTTGCGCCCAATCCAGTAGCCACAGTTATCGCCCACAATGGCGGCCACTGCCGAGATGACGATCACAGCGGCGATTGACAGGTGCCCGGTCGCGGCAAAGGCACCGGCGATGACCAGTGCAGATTCTCCGGGAAGCGGGATACCGAGCGCTTCGAATCCCACGAGGAAAAATAGGATCACGTATCCATGCGATCGAAGCAGCTCTTTGATGAGATGGTGGTGCACTTTTCTCCGCGCGCGAATGCGCTGAATTGCATTCCCGCAATGACCAAGCATATAGCAACGCGGCAATCGTTTCCGACCACAAACTCCCGTGGGTCGCATGTGCGCTGCTATTGCGCGCGTGTAGGGATAGGACTGAGGGATTTGGTTCGCCAATGCGTTTCGCGCGACACCCGCTTTGTGTTCCGGCTACAATGGCGCTGTGATCGCGCACATTCGGGGAGAACTTATCAGCAAAGGCGTGGGCAGTCCCTCTGCCTACGCGGTCGTGGATTGCGAGGGTGTCGGCTACGAGGTTGCGCTTACGGCGCTCGATTACGGCGCTCTGCCAGCCGTGGGCGGCAAGGTCGCGTTGCACATCTATACGCACGTGCGAGAAGACGCGCTCGCCCTCTACGGCTTCCTTGATCCGCTTGGAAAGCAGCTTTTCGTAAAACTGATCAGTGTGACCGGCGTCGGTCCCAAAGCTGCGCTCGACATCATGTGCGGAATGACTGTGCCCGAACTGGTCGGCGCCTTGCGCGGCAACGACCTTGCTCGACTTGTGAAGATCAAGGGTGTGGGCAGCAAGACCGCCGAGCGCCTTGTACTCGAGCTTCGTGGAAAGCTCAACAATTTCGTTGTCGAGCCCACGCATATCCCAGCGCCTGTTTCCGAGCTCGAGGAAGACGTGCTATCGGCGCTCGTCAACCTTGGCTACCAGCGGCCCGCGGCAGAGAAAGCCTTGCAGAAAGTAAAATCCGCAGCCCCGGACGCCGGCTTCGAGCAACTGTTCCGTCACACATTGGATACGTTGTCGCGATAGTTTCTTCGTTCGCACACCGATGATTTGTGTGCACTCACACCGACTGCGGCACGCTCGCTTTTTCCGCCTCCGCCAGCGTCCTCGCTCTTCGCGCCTCATACGATTTCAGGTGCGTGTAGGCAATCACGAGGAGCGGAAGTCCATCGCCGGGCAAAGTCTCACGACCTCGGCGCAGCAGGTCGCCGATGATGTGATCGCCTTCGATTCGCGCGTTGTTTTCAATGTCCCGCAGCATGGAGGCCGTGAGGGTCGAGCCGGCGGCGGTCAACATGTCGTGATCGGATTTGTAAGACGTATCGCGGATCGCGTGCCCCGCGGCCGCGGCAATGGAACGGCATTCATCGAGCAGCGCCAATATAAACTCCGTCCCAGCCGCCGACGCGATGATGTCTCTGATTGCCGCGCGCATCGTGCACGTGCTACCCGCCAGAGTCGCCAGGAAAACCCACTTCTCCCACATTTCCAGCAGAATGTCGCGGCTGGCGTGCGCGTCGAACTTCGCGCCCCGAAACAACTCGCTGATTCTGCGAATACGCTCGGACTCGGAACCGTCGCGCTCGCCGTAAGTCAGTCCGTGCTTCTCGTTCAGGTGCACGACCACGCGACTGGCATCCAGGGTGACGGCGATCATGCACTGGCCGCCAAGCACGTGCTCTGCCCCAAAATGATCGTCGAGCACGTCGAGATGGCTCATGCCGTTCAACAGCGGGAGAATTGTCGTCTTATCACCGACCGCAGCCATGAATGAGGCGATTGCACTTTCAAGGTCGTATGCCTTGCAACTGAGCAGAATCAGGTCGAATTCCTCGCGCAGATTTTCCGCGAGCACGATCTTTGGATTTGGAAACCTGACATCTCCATAGCGGCTGCGGATCGTCAGCCCGTCTTTCGCTAGCTCGGCAGCGCGCCGCGGGCGCACAAGGAACGTCACATCCCGGCCCTGCTCCAAAAGCCTGCCGCCGTAATATCCGCCAATCGCCCCGGCGCCCACCACAAGAACTCGCATCGTTCGCTCCCGTTCGATATTCGACACACGTTATACCTGATGCGCTATACCGAAAGATGATGTTCTTTCGCAAGCAGCTGCGCTACGCTGGTTCCATGCGCCGTTGGGCACTGCTCGTGCTTGCGTTCTTAACCGCCGCGCCGACCTGCGCGTTTGCACAGAATTCATTGTCTGGTCTTCTATACGCCTTTCCCGACCAGTACGCGGAGGTTTCGAAGATCCCGTCCGTCAAATTGGCGCAGAACTGCCAGAACTTCCTCTGGGCCGCGGAAATAGAATTCCTCGCACGCCAGCAGGACGTTCCTCTGCCCCAGACTGAAATCATCGATCGCGCCTACGGCGGTGTCTGTATTGACCAGAACATCAAGCTCGAAAAGCTGAAATCGGTTGTCGACGGCGACCGCATTCTGGATGACGGAACGCACGTACGGGTTGAAATGCAGATCACGAGCGGTGCTCCGCTCAGTTCAGACGACCTGCTCTCGCAATTGAGCGCAGGCCGCAGCTTCATCATCACCTGGCGCGGTCACCCCTATGTTGCAGTCAGCGCACTGTGGGACGAGTACGTTTACTCGCCCGCACAGCGCATGCACAAAATCCGCGAACTTAAACTCCTCGATCTTGCCAAGCTCGCGGACGCACAGACGGTCATATTCAAACCCAATGCCGAAGAACTGCCTCAACTCGGTGGCACTGTGCAAATCGTTTGCACAAGACTTGCGACAAATCCTTGGGCTCCCCCCGAACCTGCAAAATGGTAAACGCGTTTGCCTCCACGAAAATTGTGGCGATCTCGCTCAAGATTTCTGGCACGAAGACTCCGTTTTGTCATAGCATCGTCCGTCATGGATGTATCGTCTGGAGAACTCTGCAAGCACGGAGTCCAGCTCTCGGAGTGTCCCGCGCTGGTATCGCTGATGGCGTTGATGAGAAAGGTGCCCGGTCTCATCTGGGCTACCGATCATGATCTGCGCTTCACGTCATTGGCGGGCGCCACGTTGGCTAGGCTTGGGGTTCATGCCGAGGACTATCTTCAGCATCCGGTCACTGACCTGTTTTCAGAAATCATCGTCGCTCCGCATCAGGATGCGCTGCGCGGCGTCGGCCACAAGCTGAACCTCAACTTCCGCAACCATGAAATGGACGTTACGATCGAGCCGGTTCGCCATGAAGGCGAGGTCGTGGGCGTGATTGGCGTTGCGCTCGACGCCTCAGAGCGCCGTTTTGCCGAGCGCGCCTTGCGCATTTCCGAGCAGAGCTATCGCTCGCTGGTCGAGGGTTCGCCGTACGGCGTGTGCCGAGCGACTCCCACTGGACAATTGCTGCAGGTTAACCCGTCTCTTCTGCAGATGCTGGAGTACGCGCCGGAACAGGATTCGGAACTGTTGATGCGCGATCTTCCGCAGGTGTTCGACACGGTTGAACATTACGAGCAGTTTTACCGCAGGCTGCTGCAAGACAGCGTTGTGCATGGCGCCGAGTTCGTTTGGCGTTGCGCGGATGGTCACTCCATCCAGGTGCGACTTGCCGGTAATGTTGTTCGCAACCATGAAGGGCACGTTGTTTACGTTGACGTCTTTGCCGAAAACGTTACTCCCCTCAAACGTCTTGAAGATCAGCTTCGACACGCACAGAAAATTCAGGCACTCGGTCAGCTTGCCGGTGGAGTGGCGCACGACTTCAACAACTTGCTTACCATCATTGCCGGCCAGCTTGAGCTGTTGCAGGGTGATACGCAGGAACCCATGGTGCTCGGGCGCGTCGAGGAAATCCGTGCCGCCACCGAACGCGCCGCTGCGCTCACACGCCAGCTGCTTGCGTTCAGCCGTCGACAGGTTCTCCAGAATCGCACGATTGATGTCAACCAGCTCATTTCGCAGCTCTGCAAGATGCTGTCTCGCTTATTGCGCGAAGACATTGAGTTAGTGATAAAGCTTGACGCCGACCCAAGCGCAGTTCGTTCAGACTTCAACCAGCTTGAGCAGGTGCTCATAAACCTGGTGGTGAATGCTCGCGATGCAATGCCGCAGGGCGGAAGACTGACGATCTCGACCTCCAACAGAAAGATCAAAGAAGCCGCCGAGGTTCTCGATCTTGCACTCGGCAACTACGTCGTCATCACAGTGGCAGACACCGGGTTGGGCATGACCGCGGAGACGCGCGAACGCATTTTCGATCCGTTCTTTACCACGAAGCCTCCGGGAGCTGGCGTGGGACTCGGTCTTTCGATGGTGCTTGGCGTGGTGGAACAGAGCGGTGGCAAAGTCGATGTGGAAAGCACGCCCGGCGCAGGCACTAAGTTCCGCATCTACCTGCCTCGTGACGACGGCAAGGCCCTGATGCAGGACAAGAAGCGTTCCGAGGAGATGCCGTGCGGGTGCGAAACCATTCTGCTCGCCGAGGATGAGCCTTCGCTACGCGATTTGCTTTCATCGCAGCTTCGCAACCTTGGCTACAAGGTGATTACTGCCGTCGATGGGCAGGACGCGATCGATCTCGTGCGCAATCAGGCGCTCGCGATCGATCTGCTGGTTACCGACATGGTGATGCCGCGAGTGGGTGGACGCGATCTCGCAAATACACTTCGCGCCACCAATCAGAAGCTGAACGTGATCTTCATCTCCGGATATCCAGGAGCCGATAACACAGACATGAATGTGGATATCTCCGCTGGAACGCACTTCCTGGCTAAGCCGTTTTCATTGCGCGAGCTGGCGCAACTCATCCGTGTTGCGTTGAAGCGCGATACGAAGGACAAAGCTAACTTGGGTTCTCCGGAGTGAGGTCCTCGACGGGAACGATTCGCGTGAACGGCAGCTTCGCGAGTTCGTTGGCTTCCCGAACCAACTCGGCATTCGCGGCTTCAAACAGACACATACATCTGCCCTCGCCCGGAACAAATGTCGAGCGAATGTAGCGCACCTTCTGTCCTTTTGCGGTAAGTTCTTTGCCTGCGACAATGGCCGCTTTCTGTGCTGCGGCCAACTGATCCAATGTTGCGTTCTGCAACTCGCGTTCGACCAGAAATACTGCCATGGTCCCCTCCCCCAAACTGCTTCGCAAGAGCTTAGGTTCAGAACTGCGAAATTGCAAATCGTTCTATGCCGATAATTTGGCCAACTCTGGCACAAATCGCGCCCCGCCCCATCTGCCAGAGCGGAGTTTTAGCTGTAGAACTCCGCGATTGCGTTCACGACCGCCTGCTGTTCTTCCATCCTGAGTTCGGGGAAGATCGGCAGGGCGAGCACTTCGCGGCAGGCGCGTTCGGTCTCGGGTAAGCTGCCAGCCTTGTATCCGAGATACGCGAAGCACTCCTGCAAGTGCAGCGGCACCGGATAGTAGATTTCGCTCGAAATTTTACGGTCGGTAAGGAACTGGCGAAGATCGTCGCGGCGGTCGGCCCGAATCACGTATTGGTGGAAGATGTGGTACGCCTGAGGCACGGTTTTGGGCAGCTGCACGGGTTGCTGCGCGTCTACTGTTGCGGAGCTTCCGCGCTGGCCAGTCAGTCCGGCGGCCTGAAGCAGGCGGTCGTAGTTGGCGGCAATGGTGCGGCGGCGCTCATTCCACTCTTCAATGTGCTTCAGCTTTATGCGCAGCACCGCGCCTTGCAGGGCGTCCATGCGGCTATTCCAGCCGATCTCTTCGTGGTAGTAGCGTTTTGCGCTGCCGTGGTTGCGCAGACGGCGCATGCGCTCGGCCACGTCGTGGTCCATCGTGGTGGCGCAACCGGCATCGCCGAATGCGCTCAGGTTCTTTGTTGGATAGAAGCTGAATCCGGCAGCGCGGCCCAGAGAGCCTGCACGCTTTCCGTTCCAAGAGGCTCCATAGGCTTGCGCGGCGTCTTCCACGATGAAGAGCTTGCGTTCGGTGGCGAGCCGGTCGAAGGCGTCCATATCGGCGCATTGGCCATAGAGGTGGATGGGCATAATGCCCTTCAGCGTGCCTTTTTCTTTCTGAACTACCCGCTCGGTCGCCTTCGCATCGAGGTTGAAGGTTTCCGGATCGATGTCGGCGAAAACAGGGCGGGCGTTGCAACGGGCGATGCTGCTGGCCGAGGCGAAGAAAGTGAACGCCGAGGTCAGAAAGCTGTCGCCCGGTCCAACTCCGCAGGCCTGCAGACTCAACCAGAGTGCGTCGGTGCCGCTGGCGCATGCCATGGCGGCGGTCGCGCCAGTGAAGGCGGCGGTCTCGCGCTCGAATGCGGCCACTTCCTCGCCCAAAATGAGCGACTGCGACTCGCAGACGCGATCGAACGCTTCGCGAACCTCGTCGCGGATGGTGGCATATTGACGTTTCAGGTCTAGCATGGGGACGGCGGAGGGTGCGGAGGTATAAGCTGTCATTGTAAGAAATAAGGCTCTTTTCAGGATTCTAGCACTCTGAAGCGGGTGGCCGTAACGGACTGTAATTGGCTATGTCCGGGTGACAAGTGTCACAGGAAAGTGACCCAACGGTGGAGTAGTGAAAGAATCCTACGCAGGGGAGCCAATCTCTGCATAAGTACTTTTGGTGCAGACCAGGAGTTCGTCTGCCCGGAGGAGTTGCCGCTGTGACGACCGGAGCTATGCCGATGCACCAGGACGCCGTTTCGCTGCAGCGCCTTCGCATGGTGATTCGGGGAGCAGTGCAGGGCGTGGGCTTCCGCCCATTTATCTACCGGCTGGCAACTGAGCTCAACCTTCTGGGTTGGGTAAACAATTCAACTCAAGGCGTTTTTATTGAGGTCGAGGGTCCGCGCCCGGCGCTGGATGAATTTCTGCTGCGCGTGCCGCGCGAAAAGCCCGCCATCGCCTTCGTGCAGAGCATGGAAAGCTCGTTCGCCGACGCGGTTGGCTACACCAGCTTCGATATCCGTGAGAGCACTTCGGGCGAGAAGACGGCGCTTGTGATGCCGGACGTGGCGACCTGCCCAGACTGTCTGCGCGAAATTCGCGATCCTAAGAATCGGCGCTATCGCTATCCCTTCACGAACTGCACGAACTGCGGGCCGCGATTCACGATTATTGAAGAGCTTCCGTACGATCGCCCGCGCACCACGATGAAGGGCTTCACCATGTGTCCCGAGTGCGCGCGCGAATATAAGGATCCGGCGGATCGCAGGTTCCATGCGCAGCCGAATGCGTGTCCGCTGTGCGGGCCACACCTGGAGTTGCTTACTAACGATGGTCACTTGCTTGGCGCCTACGACGAAGCGTTGCGCAAAGCTATTGACGCAATCGAGTGCGGGCAAATCGTGGCGGTCAAAGGTCTCGGTGGGTTCCATCTGATGGTTGATGCACGCAACAATGCAGCCGTGCAGTTGCTGCGCACGCGCAAGCATCGCGAAGAGAAACCATTCGCACTGATGATGCCCTCGCTCGATGCTGTGCGCGCCGAGTGCGAAGTGAGCCCGCTGGAAGAGCAGATACTGACCTCAACCGAAAGCCCGATTGTGCTGTTGCGGCGACTGAAGCGGACGTCGTTGTCGGGGTTGGTTGCGCCGGGAAATCCGTACCTCGGCGTGATGCTGCCGTACACACCACTGCACCATCTTCTGCTCGAGCAGCTTGGTTTCCCGGTGGTTGCCACCAGCGGAAACGCGAGTGACGAGCCGATTTGCATCACCAACCAAGAAGCGCAAGAGCGCTTGAGTTCTTTGGCCGACCTGCTGTTAGTACACGATCGTCCCATCTTGCGCCACGCTGACGATTCCATCGTGCGCGTGGTTGCAGGACGCCAGTTGATCATGCGTCGCGCCCGCGGATTTGCGCCGCTGCCCGTGATGGTGAAAGATGAATTGCCTCCCGTACTGGGGGTTGGCGCACATCAGAAGAACACGGTTGCGCTGGCGGTCGGCAAGCAAGTGTTTATCAGCCAGCACATCGGGGATCTCGAAACCGAGCAGGCGTTCGGAGCATTCCGTTCGGTAATCGGCAGCTTGGAAAAGCTCTACGAGTCGCGCCCGCAAACGATTGCCTGCGACATGCATCCGAATTACCTGTCGAGCGAATACGCACACGCGCGCGATGAGCATCCGGTGGAAGTACAGCACCATTACGCGCACGTGCTGGCCTGTATGGCTGAGAACGAAATGGACGCCCCAGCGCTCGGCGTGGCGTGGGACGGAAGCGGGTACGGCACGGACGATACGGTTTGGGGTGGCGAATTCCTGAAGATAACTGCAGAGGGCTATGAGCGCATCGCACACCTGAGGACTTTTCCGCTGATAGGGAGCGAGAAGGCCGTGCGCGAACCCCGTCGTTGCGCGCTGGGCATTCTGCACGAGATGTCGGGCGAGAACTTGCGTGAGCTGAAAGAGCTTCATCCGCTGCGCGGCATCAATGAACAGGACTTGAACATTCTGTTGAAGATGCTGGCACGCGGATTGAACAGCCCTCGTACATCAAGCATTGGCAGGCTGTTCGATGCCGTTGCTTCGCTGGTCGGACTGCGGCAGGTGGCGCGCTACGAAGGCCAGGCCGCGATGGAGTTGGAATACGAAGCCACGCGCGACCATGCGACGACGTTTTATGATTTCAGCTTAGAGAACGGCGTGCTCGACTGGGCTCCCATGGTGCAGAGCATTTTGGACGATAGCGCGAACGGGTTTGAGGTGTCGCACATTTCGCGCAAGTTCCACAACACACTTGCGGAGATGATTGCCGAAGTGGCGGTCTCATCCGGTGAATCGAAGATTGCGCTCAGCGGCGGATGTTTTCAGAATCGATTGCTGACGGAAACAACGATTGAGAAGTTGCAGGCGCGCGGACTGCGTCCGTACTGGCACCAGCGGGTGCCGCCGAATGATGGTGGCATTGCGCTGGGGCAGATAGTGGCGGCCGCGCGTGAGATGCGCGCAAGCGCGAAGTAGCAACAGACCTACTTCTGCCAACACCGGCAGAAATGGGGCACACGAAATTACCCCACTCAAGCCAAAGAACGGCTTGAATGGCTTTGAAAGGGCACGGCTTCAGCCGGGCCAGCAAATTCGATGAATGAAAAGGGGCGTGAGCTCCTGAGGTAGTGAGTATGTGTCTTGCGATTCCGGGAAAAATTTTGAGCACAGACGGGGAAGATTTTGCGCGCTTGGCGCGTGTGGACTTCGGCGGCATTGTGAAGGAAGTGAATCTTGCCTATGTGCCGGAGGCGCAGATCGGCAACTACGTGATAGTGCACGTGGGCTTTGCCATCAGCGTGGTCAATGAAGCCGAAGCCAACCAGGTTTTTGAGTATTTGAAGCAGATGGACGAATTGGGCGAACTTGGCGAATTGTCGCCAGAAGCGAAAGCGGCGAAAAAGGAGCAGTGATGAAGTACATCTCAGAGTATCGAGACCCGGTAGCGGCGCAGGAGTTCGCGCAGACCATTCGCCGCATTACCACGCGCCCGTGGACCATCATGGAAATCTGCGGCGGGCAGACGCACGCCATTGTGAAGTTCGGCATTGATGAACTGCTGCCGAAGGAGATCACGCTCGTGCACGGGCCCGGCTGCCCGGTTTGCGTGACGCCGCTCGAGTTGATCGACAAGGCGGTGCAGATTGCGTCGCGCCCTGATGTGATCTTCTGCTCGTTCGGCGACATGCTGCGCGTGCCCGGCAGCAAGGAAGATCTGTTCGCCGTGAAGGCTCGCGGCGGCGACGTGCGTGTGCTCTATACGCCTCTGGAGTGCCTGAAGATCGCACGCGCGAATCCGGACAAGCAGGTTGTGTTCTTCGCCGTGGGCTTTGAGACGACGGCTCCCGCGCATGCCATGGCCGTGTACCAGGCCAAGCAGCAGGGAATAACCAACTTCTCAATTATTGTCTCGCACGTGTTGGTACCGCCCGCAATGGAAGCCATCCTCAGTGCGGAAGTCTGCAAGGTGCAGGGATTTCTTGCCGCCGGACACGTCTGCACGATCATGGGTTACGACGAGTACTTTCCGGTCGCGGAAAAGCACAAGGTCCCCATCGTGGTCACCGGCTTCGAGCCGCTCGACATCCTGCAGGGAATCGCGATGTGCGTGGCGCAACTCGAACAGGGGCGTCACGAGGTCGAGAACCAGTACACGCGCAGCGTAAAGAAAGACGGCAACCTTCCCGCGCGGGCATTGATTCGCGAAGTGTTCCGCGTAGTGCACCGCAAGTGGCGCGGTATTGGAGAGGTTCCGGAGAGCGGTCTCGCACTTGCGCCCGAGTACGCCGACTTCGATGCCGAGAGGCGCTTCGGTGTGACGGAGTACACGGCGGCGGAGAGTCCCGAGTGCATTAGCGGCGACATTATGCGAGGGCTGGCGAAGCCTAGCGATTGCAAAGCTTTCGGAACGCGCTGCACGCCGGAAAAGCCTCTGGGAGCGCCGATGGTCTCCAACGAAGGCGCCTGCGCGGCGTACTATCGATATCGTCGTGCAGAGTTGCTGACCGTGGGAAAGGCTCAATAAGAGATGTCATCGATCAAAGACTTCACACTGAACTGTCCGATTCCGATTTCGGACTACCCGAGCGTCACGCTCGCGCATGGCGGCGGTGGCAAGCTGATGCATCAGCTCATCGAGCGCATGATTTTGCCTGCGTTTAAGAGCGAGCTGCTCGAGACGCGGCATGACGGCGCGGTATTCAACCTTGGCGGCGCAAAGCTGGCGTTCACGACTGATAGCTATGTTGTGAATCCGCTGTTCTTTCCCGGCGGAGACATCGGCTCGCTCGCTATCAACGGCACGGTGAACGATCTGAGTATGTGCGGCGCTCGTCCGGTGTACCTGAGCTGCGGCTTCATTCTTGAAGAAGGCCTGCCAATGGAGACCCTGTGGGCCGTAGTGCAAAGCATGAAGCAGTGCGCCGAGGCCGCAGGCGTTCAGCTCGTCACGGGCGACACGAAGGTTGTTGATCGGGGCAAGGGCGACGGCATTTTCATCAACACCGCGGGCGTAGGCGTCATCGAGAATGAACTGACAATTGCTCCGGCCAGTGTGCGCGCCGGAGACGCGGTGATTCTGAGCGGAGACATTGGCCGCCACGGCATCGCCATCATGGCCGTGCGTGAGGGCCTTGAGTTTGAAAGCAAGATTGAGAGTGACTGCGCTCCTCTGAACGGCGCGGTGCACAAGCTCATCAATGCCGGACTGGATGTGCATTGCCTCCGTGATCTTACTCGCGGGGGGCTTGGCACAACGCTGATTGAGATCGCCGAGGCCACGGGTTTGCACATTGCGATCGAGGAGACGAAGATCGCGGTGCGCGAAGACGTTGCGGGGGCGTGCGAGCTGCTGGGCTTCGATCCGCTGTATCTTGCGAACGAGGGCCGCTTCGTCGCGTTCGTGCCTGAGGATCAGGCGGAAGAGGCTGTCGCGGTTCTCTCTCGCGAGGCGGTATCAAAGGAAGCTGTGCGGATCGGCACGGTAACTGACGGCGGCGCTGGCTTGGTCACAATGAAGAGCCGCATCGGAACATCGCGCATCATCGATATGCTGAGCGGGGAGCAATTGCCGAGAATCTGCTAAAGACGAAAGGCGTTCCCAATCCCAGTTCCCAGTTGTTAGACCATCTGCCGCTTTCCTGCCCATCGCGGAAAGCACGATGACAGGTTCGGCTGTTTTGGTTTGAATTCAGACGTGTCGCCGCCTTGCTTTGTATGCTGTTTCGGCAACTCTGGATTCCTTCCAAAATGCCTCAGCGCACCCATTGCGGTGAGCTACGTCACAGAGTGAGCTTCGAAGACTCCATACACTTTCCAGTCACGGCGGAACTCTTAGGGCCGTGACCGAAACCGCGGGGATAAGTTTCCGCCCGACCGGTGAGGCATGCAGCATAGGAGTCAGTTCGCCTGCTTCCGTACAACCACCTACAACAAAGACAAACTTCCGCAGTCAATTCGATCTTTTTATATCAATAAAAACATGAAAATAGAGCCGTTATCCTACCGCGCACTGGTTACGCGCCGTGGTGAGGTTGGCTCAAGCGAACCTTCGTGCGAGGAGGTGCTATGCAGGGATTTCCTGTAAAGGCAACACCGCCGTCAGACGACAAACGATGGAAGATCGTCGACGGCACCATGCGCCGACATGGCCGTGAACCATTTGCACTCATCGAAGTCCTACACACGGTGCAAGAGACTTTTGGATTCCTAACCGACGATGCGTTGCGTTACGTAGCAGTTTCGCTGCGCGTTCCTTACAGCAAGGTCTATGGGGTGGCGACGTTCTACCACTTCTTCACAATGAAACCACCGGGAGAGCACACCTGCGTTGTGTGCACCGGTACAGCCTGCTACATCAAGGGCGCGGCCAGCCTGATCGACGCCGTGCACGAAGAAGCCGGAATTGCACCGGGCGAGACCACGAAAGACGGGAAGGTAAGTCTACTTACCGCGCGCTGCCTTGGCGCGTGCGGACTGGCCCCTGCGGTCGTTTATGACGGCGATGTCTCCGGCAAGAACACAGGCGAGAGCGTGAAAGAGCGTGTGCGCCAGTATCTGAGGCCCGAGACGAGAACGGCGGAGGTGGGCGCATGAACCACGAAGAGTTAGCAAACATCGCCGTAAAAGCCCAGGAAGCCGAGGGCCAGTACCAGCACACGATCAAGGTCTGCATGGCGGCGGGTTGTTTGTCGTCGCACGCCGACCAGGTGAAAGCCGAGATCGAGCAGGAAGTAAAACATCGTGGTCTTGAGCACTGCTGCAAGGTGAAGGGCGTGGGCTGCATGGGATTGTGCGCAGCAGGTCCGCTGGTCGCCGACAAGACGAACGAGAAAATGTTCCAGGGCGTGACCGCGAGCGATGCAGCGGCCGTAGTTGATGCAATCGTCGACAACAAGCCTGCGCACGAAGCCATTGTGCTCGACAGCAAACTCGATTTCTTCAAGGGTCAACAGAAGATCGTGCTGGAGAACTGCGGTGAAATCGATCCCGAAAAGATCGAGGATTACATCGCACGCTCCGGCTACGAAGCCCTTTTCCACGCGATCACGAATATGAAGCCGATGCAGGTGATCGAGCAGGTGACCAAGAGCGGCATTCGCGGACGCGGCGGTGCGGGCTTCCCGACCGGCCTGAAGTGGACGACGGTCGCAAAGGCCACAGGCAAGCACAAGTACGTCATTTGCAACGCGGACGAAGGCGATCCGGGCGCATTCATGGATCGCTCGGTGCTCGAGAGTGATCCGCATCGCGTGCTGGAAGGCATGGCCATTGCGGCCTATGCCGTTGGCGCCGATCGCGGATTCATCTATTGCCGCGCGGAGTATCCGCTGGCAGTGAAGCGCTTGCGCATCGCGATCAAGCAGGCAGAACAGCACGGACTGCTGGGCCAGAACATCGGCGAAACCCACTTCGACTTCAAGATTGAGGTGCGACTCGGA
>Ga0335070_10006718_pt1 | contig 13532 bp, 9 predicted proteins | sample Lox_Sample_13_FD_206722 | JGI IMG/M metagenome (GOLD analysis project Ga0335070, IMG submission 206722) | Soil microbial communities from Loxahatchee National Wildlife Refuge, Florida, United States - Lox_Sample_1.3 | ecosystem: Environmental > Terrestrial > Soil > Wetlands | place: USA: Florida...
ATCGCTTGGAACGCGTGCACGCGCTCGGGGTCGGGCGTCTGGTAGGGAATCCCCGGTCCGGGATTCAGAGCGATCAGGTTCACTTTCGCATTCAAGTGCGCCAGCAGACTGACAACCCGGCGCGCGTCGGCGTCCGTATCGTTCACGCCGCCGAGCAGCACGTATTCGAACGTCAGCTTCTCCCACGGCCGCAGCGGAAAGGCGCGGCAGGCTTCCAGCAAATCCTTGAGATGATACTTGCGCGTGATGGGCATCAGCTCGCGGCGCATCTCTTCGGTCGAGGCGTTCAGCGAAACCGCCAGCTTGGGCCGCACCGGCTCGCGTCCCAGCTCTTCGATCTTCGGCACGATGCCCGCTGTCGAAAGCGTGATGCGCTTTTCGGACAAGCCCACGCCGCGCGGGTCCACCAGAATGCGCGTGGCCTTCACCACGTTCGCCAGGTTCAGCAGCGGCTCGCCCATCCCCATCATGACGATGTTCAGCCGCGAGCCTGGTTCGAGCAGTCCGTTGTCCCGCGCCACGAAAAGCACCTGGCCCACGATCTCGCCCGCGGTCAGGCTGCGCTCCAGGCCCATCAGCGCGGTCATGCAGAACTTGCAATCGACCGGGCAGCCCACCTGACTCGAGATGCACAGGGTGTCGCGCGTTTCCTCGGGCATCCAGACGGTTTCCACCGTCCGGCCGTCTTCTAAACGCAACAAATAACGGCGCGTACCGTCATTTGACTGGTAGCGGCGGTCCAGTTCGGGCAGCCCAATTGTATGTTCCGATACAAGTTGCGCACGGAGCTTGCCGGGAAGCGTCGTAATTTGAATTAAATCAGGGATTTGGCTATGATAGAGCGCCTCATAGACCTGGCGGGCGCGAAACTCCGGCTCATCCGCCCCGAGCACCTCCCGGAGCTCGCTAAGTTCCATGCCTATAAGGGCTTGCAGCATCCCGATCCAGTGTAGCATGCCCCGCCGTTATGGCGGAAAATGGGCGGAAAATGGTACAAAGAAGAAGGATTCCGGCCGGCATCCGCCATGCAGAAAACGACAACTCAACCGCGCGAGATCGAGACAACCACGCTGCCCAACGGCGTTCGCGTCCTCAGCGAAACCATGCCGCACGTGCGTTCGGTTTCGGTGGGGCTCTGGGTAGGCATCGGTTCGCGGCGCGAAACTCCGGAACAGAACGGCCTCTCGCACTTCATCGAGCACATGGTGTTCAAAGGAACTTCGAAGCGCTCGGCCGAGGACATCGCGCGGTCAGTCGATTCGATTGGCGGCAATCTTGACGCCTTCACGTCGAAGGAGCTGGTCTGTTTCAACACCAAGGTGCTTGACGAGCATCTGCCGCTCGCTTTCGATGTGTTGTCGGACCTGGTGCTCAACCCGCTCTTCCGCGAAGAGGACATGGCCAAGGAAAAGGGCGTGATCCTCGAAGAACTCAAGATGGACGAGGACAATCCCGATTACCTGGTTCACGAGATTTTCTCCTCGAATTTCTGGAAAGATCACCCGCTGGGCAAACCGATCCTGGGTACGCGCGACACGGTGAAGCGATTCGACCGCACCATGATGGAGACCTATTATCGCGACGCGTACTCTCCCGCGAACCTGGTGATCACCGCCGCCGGCAATCTGACGCATCAAACGCTCGCGAATCTCTCCGGCGATTATTTTTCAGACATGAAACCGCGCTCGCCGATGCCTCCCGAGCGGGCTCCGCAAACACACGCCCGTATCGCGTTGCGAAACAAAAAGGCGCTGGAGCAGGTGCATGTGTGTCTGGGCGTCCCATCGTATCCATTGCCGCACGAGGATCGCTTCACCTGTTACGTGCTGAATACGCTGCTGGGCGGCGGCATGAGCTCGCGCCTGTTTCAGAACATTCGGGAACGGCAGGGGCTGGCATATGCGGTCTTTTCCGAGCTGAATCCTTACCGCGATACCGGCTGCCTGTCGATCTACGCCGGGACATCGATCGAAACGGTCGGCAAGGTGATCGAATCCATCTTGCGGGAGTTCCAGACGCTCAAACAGGAACGCATTACCGACGAAGAACTCCGCCGCGCCAAAGACCATCTGAAAGGTTCGTTGATGTTGAGCCTGGAATCGACCTCCAGCCGCATGTCCAACCTGGCCCGCCAGGAGATGTACTTCCACCGCTTCTTCACTCTGGATGAGCTGGTGGAGAGCATCGAGGCCGTTACGGCCGAAGATGTCCAGCGCATCGCGCAGATTTTCTTCGACCAGAGGCACATCGGCCTCACCGTGCTGGGGAATCTGAACGGGTTCAAGATCGGGCGGGAAGATCTGGTCTGCTAGGTTCCAGGTTTCAGGTGTCAGGTTTCAGCACCCGATGTTCGCTGACACCTGGAACCTGACACCTGAAACCTCTTTCTCCGATACACTGAAACTACAGAACATGTGCAGGCTGCTTCGAACTTGCGCCATCCTGCTGTGTCTGAGCGCTCTCGCCTTCGCCGTCGACTGGAAAGCGCTCAAGCCCGAAGGTTATGTCAGCGATTTTGCGCACGTGATCGACGCGCAGAGCAAAGCGGCCCTCGAACAGTACTGCGCGCGCGTCGAGCAGGTCACGGGCGCGCAGATGGCGCTGGTCACCATTCCCACGCTCGAAGGGGAGCCCATCGAAGATGTCGCCAACACCATCTTCCGGGCTTGGGGCGTCGGCCAGAAGGGCAAGAACGAGGGCATCATGCTGCTACTGGTGATCAACGACCGGCGCAGCCGGCTGGAGGTCGGATACGGTATCGAGCCGATCCTTCCCGATGGTTTCGTAGGCAGCATCCTACGCGACATGCGCCCGGCGCTGCGCAACCGGCAATACGGCGATGCCATGATGGCTGCCGCGCAGACCATTGGATCGACCATCGCCAAGTCTAAAAACGTGTCCCTTGACGCGCAATTGCCGCGCCGCGCGCGCCGTTCGTCCGGCGATTCCATTCCGTGGCTGCCGCTGCTGGGCGGCATTTTCCTGGTGATCTGGCTGCTCAGCGCGATGGGCCGCGGAGGCCGAGGAGGAGGCGGCGGGTTCTGGACCGGACTCATCATCGGCAACCTGATGCGCGGCGGCGGCGGATGGGGCGGAGGCTCGGGCGGCGGGTTCGGCGGCTTTGACTCAGGTGGCGGGGGCGGAGGTTTCGGAGGGTTTGGCGGCGGCGACTCGGGCGGCGGGGGCGCCTCGAGCGACTGGTAGTAAGATCGTGTCAGCATGGAAAGCGCGCTCAACCAGTTACTGGAGAAACTGACCAAAGCGTTAGGCGGCCATCTCGTCTCGGTCGTGCTCTACGGTTCGGCCGCGGCCGGCGATCATCACGAGGGCTTCTCCGATCTCAACGTGCTGTGCGTGCTCGATCAGGTGACCCCCAGCGAACTGGCGCAATCCGAGCCCATCTTCCGCTGGTGGCGCGAAAAGAGGAATCCATCGCCGCTTCTGCTGAGCGAGCACGAGCTCGCGACCTCCACCGACTGTTTTGCCATTGAGTTTCACGACATCAAGGCCCACTATCGCATCCTGCAAGGCAAGGACGTCATCGCGAACCTGGAAGTGGACGACTCTTTCTACCGCGCGCAGGTGGAACATGATTTGCGCGCCAAGATGCTGCGGCTGCGGCAGAAGGCGTCCGGCACGTTGTCGGACAAGGAAACGCTGCGCAGGCTGCTGGCTGACTCGGTGGCGACCTTTTGCGTCCTGTTCCGCCACGCGCTCATTCTCCATGGGGTGGCGGCGAAGAGCAGGAAGCGCGACATTGTCGAGCAGTCGCGCGAGACCTTCGGGATCGACCCGGTACCATTCTCTAAGCTGCTGGATTTGCGCGAAGAACGCGTCAAGCCCCGAGACGTGGAACCCCAAGGGCTGCTGGATTCGTATCTTAAACAGATATCCGTTGTGATCGACGCCGTGGACCGGCTCGAAAAATAAGGAGCGAACCACTCATGAAAGTTGCGCTGATCGTCTTGCTCGTGTTGCTGCTCGCGGTGATGGTGATGGGTGGAAAATATGTCAGTATTCGCAATGACCTGGTCACTAAGAAGGAGACTGTGAGCGCCGCTTGGTCGCAGGTGGACGTGGCACTGCAACGTCGCGCCGACCTCATCCCGAATCTGGTCGAAACCGTGAAAGGTTACGCCAAGCACGAGCAGGGTGTGATGGATGCCGTGGCCAACGCCCGCGCCGCGCTGATCGGCGCCAAAACGCCGGCCCAAAAGATCGCCGCCAACTCGCAACTTGATGGGGCCCTTGGCCGCCTGCTCGTCGTGGTGGAGAATTATCCCAACCTGAAGGCCAACGAAAATTTCCTGCGCTTGCAGGATGAGCTGGCAGGCACGGAAAACCGCATTGCCGTCGAGCGGCGCAAGTACAATGAGACGGTGCAGTCGTACAACACGCAGATCCAGTTGTTCCCGAACAACCTCGTAGCGTCGCTCTCCGGCTTTGAGCGCGAGGACGCGTATTTCAAGACGGAGCCCGGCGCGCGCACGGCGCCGAAGGTGGCGTTCTAGAGTTGAACGCGCGAGATGGCCAAGAATTTCTCTTACGATCGGTGAAAATACAAGACCTGTAGCGCAGGCCCACGCCTGATCTTGGCGGGGACCTGCGGTCTTTTGCCCGTTCATGAGCCAAAAAGCCGCAGGTCTCCGGCAAACCCCGCCGTAGGCCTGCGCTACATTATGTGGATGATGACTACCCCCACATTCGCAAACTACATCAACGGAGAATGGACCGAGAACGCCCAGACGTTTGAAAACCGCAACCCGGCGAACACGGATGACCTCGTCGCGCTCTTCTCGCGCGGCACGGCGCAGGATGTAGCGCGCGCGGCCGATGCGGCGGCAGCGGCCCTTCCCGGCTGGTCCGCTATGAACGCGCCGGCGCGCGGGAACATTCTGTTCAAAGCTGCCGATCTGCTCGACCGCCGGTTCGATTCCATCGCGGCGGAGATGACTCGCGAAGAAGGCAAGACACTCCCTGAAGCCAAGGGCGAAGTGCGCCGCTCGATCAACATCTTCCGCTATTTCGCCGGCGAGGGCGCGCGCATGCCGGGGATGGTCGTGCCTTCCGAACGCGACCGCGTCCACATGTTCGCCTTTCGCAAACCCATCGGCGTGGTGGGCCTGATCACTCCCTGGAACTTTCCCAGCGCGATTCCCGCATGGAAGCTCGCGCCGGCGCTGATCTGCGGCAACACGACGGTCTTGAAACCCGCATCCGCGGCGCCGCTCAGCTCGTGGAGAATCGTGGAAGCGCTGCACGAGGCCGGTATCCCGCGCGGCGTGGTGAACTATGTTGCGGGGCCCGGCGGAGAGCTGGGCACGGCGCTGATCGGAGCCAGGCCGCTGAAGGCGGTCTCGTTCACGGGTTCCTGCCAGATCGGCAACTGGTTGCACGGCGAAGCTTCGAAGCGCCGGTTGCGCATCCAGCTCGAAATGGGCGGAAAGAATCCCACCATGGTCCTGGCTGACGCAGATTTCAATCTGGCGGTTGAAAACGTGGTGAACGGCGCGTTCTTTTCCACCGGCCAAAAGTGCACTGCAACCAGCCGCGCCATCGTGGAAGACGCCATCTACGACAAGTTTCTGAACGCGCTTGTCGAGCGCACGAGGAAGTTGAAGGTGGGCGACGGCATGCAGCCCGGTATCGAGATCGGCCCCCTGGTCGACCAGGCGCAAATGGACACCGTGCTGAAGTATATCGAGATCGGAAAGAAGGAAGCCGGCGCGCCCAAGACCGGTGGTAGCCGCATGACTGGTGAGGGCTTCGCGAAAGGCTACTTCGTCGAGCCGACCATCTTCGCGGACGTCGAAGAGCGGATGACCATCGCGCAGGAAGAAATCTTCGGGCCCGTGCTGGCCGTGATGCGCGCCAAAAACTTCGACGACGCCATGCGCATGGCAAACAACATTCCGTTCGGCCTTTCGTCGTCGATACAGACCACCAACCTATCGCGCGTTTTCGATTACGTCTACGGGATGGAAGTGGGCCTGCTCACGGTGAATCTGCCGAGCGCGGGAGTCGAGTATCAGTTGCCGTTCGGTGGAACGAAGGATTCCAGCTTCGGCGCCAAAGAACAGGGCCCGGCCGCGCTGGAGTTTTACAGCGACTACAAGACGGTGTATCTGAAATACTAAACATCAGGTTCCAGGTGTTAGGTGCCAGGCGTCAGCAAACCTAAAACCTAGCACCTAGAACCTAACATCTGAACTCATGAAACTGGGGCAGATCAAACATGAGGGCCGCACGGTGGCCGCTATCTTTGAGAACGGCGGTCAGGCGCGCCCAATTCCCGCGCACACGCTCATCGACCTGATTCGACGCGCGGAAGCCGAATCGACCCGGCTCTCCGGACTCGCCGCTTCGCTGGCCAGCCGCCATGCTGAGCGGGCAGATCCGATCATTCCGCTGCACCCAGTCGAGGTCTGGGCGTGCGGCTGCACCTACGAAACCAGCGCCAGCTTTCGCGATGCCGAGCACGGCACGCGCGAGGGCATGTACGCCTACGTCTATCGCAGCGACCGTCCCGAGATCTTTTTCAAAGGCACGGCGCGGGTGTGTGTCGGGCCGGGCCAGCCGATTGGCTTGCGCGCCGACGCGAAATTCACCGCGCCCGAGCCAGAGCTCGCCGTGATTCTCGGGAGTCGCGGCGCGATTCTGGGCTACACACTGGCGAATGACGTTTCCGCCTGGGACATTGAGCGCGAGAACCCGCTGTACTTGCCGCAATCAAAGGTCTACGCGGCTTGCTGCGCGTTGGGACCGGTAATCGTCACGGCCGACGGACTGGCTGATCCCTACAAACTCGAGATGACCTGTTCGATTACGCGCAACGGCGCGGCCACGTTTGACGGGAGCGTCTCGACCTCGCGGCTGCATCGCAAACTCGAAACGCTGGTGGAGTATCTGCTGCGCGCCAACCCGGTGCCGGCGGGGTCGGTGCTGCTCACCGGAACCGGCATCATTGTGACGGAAGATGCCGCGCTCGCTGCCGGTGACACGGTATCCATCCGCATTCCGGAAATCGGGGAGCTTTCGAATCCGGCCGTGGTGGTTAAGTAGAGATCAGGCGTGAGCCCGGCGCGACTGTTCCAGGCAGCTCTCGATCTCGCTGATCAGCACGACAGGATCGATCGGACGCCGCAGAAACTTGGTGGCGCCCGCGGCCACCACCAGGTCGTCTCGGGTGTCGTGCGGCAGCGTTGCCGAGATGAGAACCACAGGAATGTCGCTGAGCTGCGGGTCCGACTTGATGCGCAGCACCAGCTCCAGTCCGGAACCCTCCGGCATATTCACATCCGACAACACGAGATCGGGACGAGTCTCTCTGGCGAGCGTCATAGCCCCTTCAACATCGTCCGCCAGCAGAACCCGGTAACCTGACGGTTCGAAAATGGAACGCGCCAGCTCCAGGTTGGATCTGACGTTGTCGACCGCCAGGATCGTGGCGCGCGGCGTCGCGTTTTTTCCCGGCGCCTGTGGCTCCACGGGTTCGTTCGGAACGGCCATCGGAGGCTGTTCTTTTGGCGCCAGGTTCGCTCCGCCGAGAAAACTTCCAATCTCCGCAACGAAGGTTTCCGGCGTAATGGGCTTGGAGATGTAACCGTCAAAGCCGCAATTGAGCATGCGTTCCCGGTCGCCCACCATGGCCAGCGCCGTGATGGCGACAAGCGGCGTTTGCCGCATTCGCTCGTCCCGCTTGAGCCGCGCCGCGATTTCATAGCCGTTGATGTCGGGAAGCTGAACATCGCAGATGATGAGCTCCGGCTGCTCGCGCAGGGCAATCTCCATGCCGCTGCGACCGTCGGCCGCCTGCAGAACGGTGTATCCATATGCAGTCAACAGGTACGTCACGAGGTCCAGGTTGGCCGCATGATCTTCAATGACAAGAATTCGAGACGCCATGTTTTACGCTTTCGGAATCAGCACGGTGAACCGGCTGCCTTTCCCCAACTCGCTTGCAAACTCGATGCGCGCGCCAATCAAGGCCGCGAGCCTGCCGCTCACGAAGAGACCCAAGCCTGTCCCCTCCCGGGGTCTCGCCGTGCCTAGCTGTTCAAACGCGCGGAAAAGGCGCGGTTGATCCTCAGGCCGGATCCCCGGGCCGGTATCGACGACATCAATCGCCGCCATGGCACGCCCGCCATTGGCCTTTTCGCTAAGCTCTAAGCTCACTGAACCGTTGTCCGTATATTTGATTCCGTTATTCGTGAGGTTGATCAGGATTTGACTGATGGCCCGCCGGTCGGTTTTCGCCACCACCGCCCCGCTGGGCAACTTCGCTTCGAGGCTCAGGCTCTTGGCTTGCGCGATGGGACTCAAGGTCGAAATGATCTGCTCGATGATCTCGCGGCAGGAGACCAACTCGAGCTGGATATTCACTTTTCCCGACTCGATCTTGGCCAGGTCGAGGAGGTCATTGATCAACGAGAGCAAATGGCGCGCGCTGGTTTGAACGGTTTTGAGCTGCTTCTCCTGATCGGCAGTCAGCGGACCGGGGAGTCTCATCAATAGCGTGCCCGTATAGCCGATCACTGCGTTCAGAGGCGTGCGCAGCTCGTGGCTCATATTGGCGAGAAACTCGCTCTTGAGCTGGTTGGCTTCTCCCAATTCTGCGTTCTTCCGCATCAGCTCCCGTTCAAGCGATTGCCGGTGTGCGGCGTCCCGGCTGAACAGGAAGTAGTTGACCAGCAGGAGCGCCACCACCAGGAAGCGCGAAGCGCGCGAACCCAGGGTCATCACCCGATCGCTGGCTTGCAAGCGCCCCTCGCGCTGCGCGAGCAACTTTCGTTCCTGGTCGCCGATCTCCCGGATCATCGCCCAGATTCTGTCCATCTCTTGAGGTGAATCGGCCTGAAGGAACGCGCGCGTCGCGGCAACCGGCCCTCGTTTCTTGCGGATTTCGAGCACCTCTTTGTCCGATTGGACGTTGTCCCGCACCGCTTGCCGCAAGTGCGAGAGCCGTTCGAGCTGGCCGGGGTTGTCCGCCGTCATCCGGCCCAAAGAAGCCAGCGTCGGCTCGATCTCGCGAATGGCGGACTCCCAAGGCTTCAGATATGCGGCGTCTCCGGTAATGAGGTATCCTCGCGCGGCTGCGTCCGCCTCGGTCATCCTCGTCACCAGCAACGAGAGTTCGCGAAGAACCTCTTCGGTATGCAACACCGAATTTCGGCTCTCGATCTGTCTTTGGCGGCCCCGGTCAAGCAGCAAGAAGACGGCGACCAGGACAATCGCCGCCGCGCCAAATGCCATTCCGATCCTATGTTGTACGTTCCGATTCATAATTTTGATTGCGCAGGCACAGAGTCCGCGAGCTCAGGAGCCCTTCGGCACCAGAACAGTAAACCGGCTCCCCTTGCCGTGCTCGCTCTCTACCTCGATCTTGGCTTCAATCAGTCCCGCGAGCTTGTGGCAAAGATGCAGGCCCAGGCCCGTTCCTTCCTCGCGCAGGGCTTCGTGCAGCCGGTCGAACGGCTTGAACAGGCGCGGCAGATCCTCGGGCTTGATTCCGACCCCGGTGTCCGTCACCTCAATCGCGGCCATCATGTCGCCATTCAAGGGCCGCTCCTTCACTTCAAGACGTACCTCGCCCCGCGGGGTGAACTTGATCGCATTGCCAACCAGGTTCGTCAGAATCTGGGTGAGCGCGCGCCGGTCCGTTCTCACCATCACCGAAGAGTCCGGACCTGAGCGCTCCAGTCGGAGTGCTTTGGCCTGCGCCAGCGGCGCCAGAGAGGATACCACCTCCGCCACGATGATGGAGCATTCCGTCTTCTCCAGATCGATGTGCACTTTGCCGGATTCGATTTTTGCGAGGTCCAGCAGATCGTTGATCAGCGCCAGCAGGTTGCGGCCCCCGGTCTGAATGCTTTTGAGCTGGCGCTCCTGCTCCGCGCTCAGGGGTCCTGGAAGCCGCATCAGCAGCGTCCCCGTATACCCGATGATGGCGTTGAGCGGAGTGCGCAGTTCATGGCTCAAAGTAGAGAGGAACACATCTTTGGCAGAGTTGGCCTTCTCCAATTCGATGTTCTTTTCGCGCAGGGTGCGCTCGAACTGTTTGCGCTCGGTGGCATCGCGCACGGAACTGATAACGAACAGGCCGTCCTCCATCTGAATGGGGCTGAGGCTGATTTCGACCGGGAATTCAGTGGCGTCCCGCCGCAAGCCGTACAGTTCCAGCCCGGCCCCCATCGGCCGGGCCCGCGGCTTTTCGACATACCCGGCCCGGTGTCGGGGATGCGCTCCTCGAAAGCGCTCCGGCAGCAACGCTTCGACGGGCCGGCCTAGCAGTTCTTCGCGCGCGTATCCGAACAGGGACTCGGTCTGGGAATTGATCAGAACGATCTCGCCGTTCGCGTTCCCAATAATGATGCCGTCGGGCGCGGATTCCAGCAGGGCCTGAAAGCGGCGGCTGGCCTGCTCGAGTTCCGCCTTTTTTTTCTCAAAAGAGAGCTCGATACTCTTGCGTTCCGTGATGTCGGTATTCAGCTCAAGCAGTTCCGTACCGCCCTCTTCGCTCCGGCGCGCCGCCCACCGGCTGAAGACAGTTACCAAGCTGCCGTCACGGCGGGTATGGATCAGCTCACCGGCCCAACGGCCGGTTCGCTCGACCTGGTTGACAGCCGATTCAAACGTGTCGGGAAAGCGGCTGTGCAGCAAATCGTGGAGCACGCGCCCCGCGGCTTCGTTCCGAGACCATCCATAAAGGACTTCCGCGCCGCGGTTCCAGAAGCGGATGGTGCCATCCAGGTCTCGCACGATGATGGCGTCCTGAGCGAGATCAAGCAGTTCGGCTTGGCGCCGTAACTCTGCGGCTTGCGCGGTGAGTTCCCGGTTCATCGCCGCCAACTGCATGGGATGGGGCAAATGGACCAAGGCCGGAAGTATCGGCGCCAGCAGAGCCGCAGTGGCGACCGATGCCAGCGCCGTAACCGCCTTAACCGCTCCATCCAGCCGGTACGTGGCATGCCACACGGTCCAGACGGCCATCAAATGCGTGGTGCCGCACGCCAGGATGAATGCCGCAAAAGCCAGCAGAATCCAACTGAATTGCAAATCGTTCCGTTTTCGGAGGAACCAGACCAGCAGGACCGGAATGGCGTAGTAGGCCAGGCTGATGGTCAGGTCGGAGATGACATTCAGCCACAGGACGCCGGGCTGCCAGAGATAGCACGTCCCGTGCGGCAAGAAATCAGCCTGGAGAATTTTTTGGAGGAACTCGAGCATGCTGCCCTCGTGAAGTGGCGGCGCTCAAGCCGGATGGCTGGAGTGGGAGCCGCCTTCTTTAGCCGTTTCGCTTCGGAGTTTTTTCGATGACCTGCCGCCACCCGCGCCATCCAGCACCTCGCGGACCTTGAGCGTCAGGGTGCGTACGGTGAACGGCTTCTGCAGGAACGGAATCGAAGCGTCCATCACGCCCTGCTGCATCACGGTGTCGCCGGTGTAGCCCGACGAGAGCAGCACCCGCAGGCCCGGCCGGTCGCGTCGCAACTGGTCCGCCAGATCCTTGCCGCCCAGTCTCGGCATCACGATGTCAGTTAACAACAGATGGATTTCGCCCCGGTATTCCCTCGCCAAGGCCAGGGCTTCCTGGCCGTCGCAGGCCTCGATGACGGTGTAACCCTGTTGCGTCAAGACAGCAACCGTTAGCGAACGCACGCGATCCTCGTCTTCTGCGAGCAGGATGGTTTCCGTGCCCACCGGAAGCGGGGCGGTGTCTTCGCCTAGTGCACCGGTGTCGGCGGACTCGCCGGCGCGCGGCAAATACACTTTTACCGTGGTACCGTGGCCGGGCTCGCTGTACACCGCGATGTGGCCCCCACTCTGGCGAACGATTCCGTAGACGGTCGAGAGGCCCAGCCCCGTGCCCTTCCCTTCCGTCTTGGTGGTAAAAAACGGCTCGAAAAGGTGCGATCGCGTTTCCGCATCCATCCCGCATCCCGTGTCGCTGACTGCGAGCATCACGTACTGTCCCGGCGGGATTTGCACCTGCCCCGAGATCTGCTCGCCTTCGAAGCGGCGATTGGCCGTTTCGATGATCAGCTTGCCGCCGAGAGGCATGGCATCGCGAGCGTTCAGCGATAGGTTGAGAATCACCTGGTCGAGCTGTCCCGGGTCTACTTTCGCGCTCCACAGTTCGGCCTCACACCGCGACACGATCTCAATATTGGAGGTGATCAGCCGGCCCAACATCTTCGTCAGGTTCGTAATGGCGGCGTTAAGGCTCAGGACCTTGGGCTGAAGCACCTGCTTGCGGCTAAAAGCCAGCAATTGATGGGTGAGGACCGCAGCGCGCGTGCCCGCTTCCCGGATGTCCTCGAGATCGCGGCGCAGGCGGTCATTGAGGTCCAGCGTGGTGATCGCCAGATCGCTATGGCCGAGGATGACGGTCAGCAGGTTATTGAAATCGTGGGCCACGCCGCCAGCCAGGCGGCCGACGGCCTCGAGTTTCTGCGATTGACGTAACTGGGTCTCGAGGCGATTGCGCTCCGAGACGTCGCGGACGATCGCCTGAATCCCGTCTTCCAAAGCGGTGATGCCGAGTTCCACGTCAATCAGGCTGCCATCGCGGCGAATGAACCGGCGTTCCTGGCGCACCACTTTGCCTGACCGGAGCAAGTCCAGCCGCATTGGGTCGCGGCTCTGATCGTCTTTGGGAATCAGGTCGCACAGATTCAACGCGAGGAACTGAGCGCGTGTGTAGCCGAGCATCTCCAGCATCTTGGGATTGACTTCGACGAAGTTGCCGTCCGGGTCAGCGATGATGATGCCGTCGGAAGCCTGCTCCACCACCATCCGGTATTTCTCTTCGCTACGCCGGCGCTCGGCTACTTCGCGTTCCAGGTCCTCAGCGCGCTCTTTAAGCTCCTCAAAGAGCCGCGAGTTCTCGTAACCCATCGCAAGCTGAGCGGCCAGCGTGGTGAGCAACCGTTCGTCCTCCGAACTGAATCCGGCATCGCCGAGTTTGTTTCCCAGGCCGATCCACCCATAGGTCCGCGTCCTGGTCAGCACCGGCGCCACCAGATACGAGTCGAGGGCGGCAAGATCCGGCGTGCAACCGAGGGACATCGCGTCTCCGGGCCAAAACCGGCCGCGCCGGCACTCTCCATTCGCCAGTGCCTCAGCCACCGGGCCGCGCAACTCGCAGGTGGGGCAGGGATCTTCGGGGTGCTGAGGCTTCACTCCGCCGGAGCAATAACGCCGGACCGCGCGGCCGCTGCCATCCGTGATGCAGGCGGACGCGCACATCGCGCCGATCACTTCACGCGCCGCCCGGCAGTATCGTTCCACCAACTCCGAGGGATCCTGCGCCACGTTGAGCTCATGCCCGATCTCGATCAGCGCCTCGAGGCGGGCATTCAGATTCTGCACCTCTTCGGCTTGGGTCGAGACTTTGTCGGTCAGGACGCGAATGTGCTCGCGATCGAAATCCTCTCGGGGAGGCGCTAGTGCCACCGGCTTGAGTCCCAGAGCGGCGTCCACTGTCTTCACCAGTTCCTGGGGCTCCACCGGTTTGGAAACTACGTACTCCA
>Ga0335070_10006719_pt1 | contig 13530 bp, 8 predicted proteins | sample Lox_Sample_13_FD_206722 | JGI IMG/M metagenome (GOLD analysis project Ga0335070, IMG submission 206722) | Soil microbial communities from Loxahatchee National Wildlife Refuge, Florida, United States - Lox_Sample_1.3 | ecosystem: Environmental > Terrestrial > Soil > Wetlands | place: USA: Florida...
CGTAATGAGAAGCGAAGAAGATATGGAAATTCGCGTCGTACGACGTCCGCAGCGGCAATCCCATGATCAATAGGGGGGCATGAACGGCCAGTGCCACGAACACGATGACAGAAAGCGGAATCTTGCGCCGAAGGAAACTCGTTTCCGAGAGCAACGGTAAATCCTCCCAATGTGAGCGACTTTTGGATTCAGCTCAGCCGGATAAGGTTTACTTGCAAGTTGCTGCTGGTCGGCTATGTGCTTAAAAAGGTTTCACTTTTCAAGTCAGATTCTCTGACGAGGTTCTACTCTCATGTCCAACCGATATGAGCCTCCGGGCATCAGAGCGGGTTGCAAGTCGGAGTGTTTGGAACTTCCTACAAGGGTCACAGATGTCGGCAAGACGCACTTTTATTTTTCTAACCTTTTTCTTGTTGGCGGGGTCGCTTGCCTTGGCGCAGACCTTCGAGGTCAATGGCCAGAGCAGCACGCCTTCGAGCGCTCCCGCCCCGAAGAAAGGGAAGAAATCAGCCAGCCAAGGAAGTGCGAGTACCCAGCGCTCGGACACAGGCATGGGTTGGGGGTCAAGCATCGAAGTGGCGCGCCAGGCACGGGCGGCGCAGGAAGCCTTGGACAAGGGGAATTATGCCGCGGCCATGGAGTACGCTACTCGAGCGACTCGCGCAGCGCCACAGAATCCTGATTTCTGGTTTCTTCTTGCCTATGCGGCGCGCCTGGCTGGGCACTACTCAACTTCCGTAGGCGCTTATCAGAAAGGTCTCCAGGAGCAGCCTAATTCCATTCAAGGCCTCTCGGGCCTGGCGCAGACTTACGCAAAGATGGGCAAGGGGGACGAGGCTCAGGCGATTTTGCAGAAAGTCCTTGCGGCCAATCCCCGCAGCGAAGACGATCTCCGCTTGGCAGGTGAGCTTTTTTTGTTCCAGGATCTCAAGCAATCGCTTACCTATTTCTCCCGGGCGGAAGCGGTGAAGCCAGATGCGCGAACTGAATTGCTGACAGCGCGCGCTTATGAGCGACTGGGCGATCAGAACCAGGCGAAGCAGTGGCTCGATCGGGCTCGCAACCGGGCGCCGAACAATCCTGACGTGCTTCGCTCGGTTGCGTCCTTTCTGCGTGATTCGGGGCAGTACGATCAAGCAATCTCGGTTTTGAAGTCCATTGCTCGCAAGGATGCGAACTCCCTGGCTGAGCTGGCTTACACCTACCAGGTGGCCGGGCAAAGGAAAGAAGCTGCTGATGCTTACGTTCAGGCTGCCGATGCCGCCAAGGGACAATTAGACATTCAGTTGAACGCCGCTCAGGCGCTGGTCAACGCGGGTCAACTCGGCCGTGCAGAAACGATGCTTAAGCGTGCCGCCACGCTTCAGCCGGACCACTACCGTTTGCACGCCATCCGCGGCGAAATCCTGGCCTTGGAAAATCGTCCTGAAGAAGGTATCCGGGAGTATCAGACGGCACTGGCGCACATGCCGGAAACCGTGCCTGAGGGCGTACTCTATCCGATTTCCGTGTACGTTGACCTGTACCAGCTCTATCGCGATGTCGGCGACACGGCCCGCGCGACGCAACAGGCGACCGCAGCAAGAAATTTAGTTCAACAGATCAATGTTCAGGACGCCAACCGGCCTGAGTTCCTGCGCCTGCGTGCTGCAGTGGAGATGGCGTTCAACGACTCCCAGTCGGCTGAGCGTGATTTGAAAGAAGCACTCTCGCTAGCTCCTTCCAACACCAACATCATCCTGAACTATGCCAATCTGTTATGGAAAACCGATCGCCGGCAGGAAGCGGTCAATATGTACAACCGCGCCCTGAAGGTCGAGCCGAACAACGCGGCTGCCATCAGCGCGTTAGGCTATCTGGCCCGCGAAATGGGCGATCCCAAGGCATCGGAGCAGTACTTCACCCGCTTGGCTAAGCTTTATCCCGACGATTACGTCGCTTATCTTGCGCTTGGAGACCTCTACACGGAACGACGTCAGTTCGATCGTGCGCAGCAAAGCTATAACAAAGCCCACCAATTGGCGCCCACCAACCCGCTTGTCGTTGCGGGAGGGATCAACTCGGCTCTGGAGGCGCATCAATTCCAGACGGCAAAGAACTGGATCGACAACTCTTCGGTGGCTGTTCTTCAGAATCCACAGGTAATGCGCGAGCATGAACGTTATCTCACCATGACCGGCAGGTACGCAGAGTCCGCAGAACTGGGTTACAAGGTCATCCAGAAACTCCCGCGCGATCCGGAAGCCCCCGTTTACCTCGCCTACGATCTGCTCTTCTTGAACCGCTATAAAGAAGCGATGGATATTGTAAATCGCTTCAAGCCAGTTCTACCCAAAGACAAGGATTTGCGTCTGATTGCCGGCTATGTGGACGCGCATAACGGAGATTTCCAGGACGCCATCAACGATTTCACAGAAGCGTTAGAGCGCGACCCGACCATGGCTACGGGCTACATGAACCGGGGCTATGTAGAAAATGACGTGCGCCTGGCTGCACAGGCGGAACAGGATTTCCAGAAAGCTCTCAAAATACGCCCGGATTATGGCGAGGCGCACCTTGGTCTCGCCTATTCCTTACTGCAGTTACGCAGCCCGAAAGCAGCTCTACGCGAAACTGATGCTGCTGAAAAAATCCTGGGCGATTCTCGACCGCTGCACCTGGCCAGAGCCGAGGCCTATCGCCAACGGGTGATGCTGGCCAAAGCTGTTCCTGAGTATCGGGCAGCATTGAAATATCAGCAGGATGATGTTCCCACGTACCTGGCGCTGGCCGATGCCCAGTACGGCCTGCGTGATTACACCGGCGCTATTCAAACCCTCAACACGGGTTTGAAATATGGGCAGGACCCCATGCTCTATGCGCAGATGGCCCGCGATTACGCACAACTGCACCGCGAGTCCGACGCCGTGCGTGCCATCGGCATGGCCGAAAAGACCGGAGGCAAGGACTCCCGCATTCTGCTGGCGACAGCGCAGGCTTTCTTGATCCTGAACAATCGCAACGCTGCCATGAACCGCTATGCCGAGGCTCTTGAGCTTTCCGAAGCGGATCGCTTGAAGACGCGCCTAGCTGTTGCCCGCCTGTTTGCGCAGGAGAAACATTGGGACAACGCCCGTCAACAAATTGCCCTGGGGTTCGCCGAAGCCCGTGTTTCCGACGCCACCGTGACTACCGCCGAAGATTATCTCAATGCCGCCGACGTGCTGATGTCCATGAACGACTTCCAACTTGCGGAAAAGTTCTACAATCGCGCGCAGAATGCCGGGGCGGATGAGATTGCAGTCGCCATCGGATCGGCCAACGCCCATCTGGCGATGGGCGAGACCCGCAGTGCTGAGACTCTGCTGACCAGTATCAATGATCCCGACAAGCTGCAGAATTACGACTATCAGGTTTCCTTGGGGAATGCTTATCGCCAGCAACAAAACAACTATCGTGCGCTCACCGCGTTCGCGCGTGCCAGCTCGCTGCAGCCGGATAACACTGTAGCCGAGCGGGCAATGATTGACCTTGCCGGCGAGCAGGGAAGGCCCATCACCAACAACGTAACTGTGGGCTCCCAGGCATGGCTTCAGCCCATCTTTGAGGATGAGAACATCTATCAAATGGATGCGCGCTTCCGGAATTTGGGCAGATCCTCGCCCTTCCTGCCGCTGCCGCGCAAATCGGTCGAGACATGGGCGGATGCCGATTTCCATCTGCGCCTTAGCGACTCCATACCGATCATCAACGGGTTCGTAGCTGAACGCAATGCGCGCGGCACGTTCTCCTTCCCCAGCGAGGTTCTGATTCAAAAACGGAATACTTACGACACCATCTTCAATTTCGGGGTGACCCCAATTCTGCATCTCGGCGACGTTAAGTTCACAGTCACTCCCGGCCTGCAGTACACGATTCGCCGGGATACACTTTCTCCGGTGCAGATGAACCAGGACCTGTTCCGCCAATTCGTTTACATGTCAATGAATTCGATGTTTAATTGGATTTCGATTAACGGCAGTCTGATTCATGAGGCGGGTCCGTTTACGGATCAAAATCTTCATTCGCGTGACTTTGCGGGAACGGTCAATTTCGTCGTCGGACGGCCCTGGGGTAAGACGGCCCTAATAACCGGTTATGGCGCGCGCGACCTGTTGTATCGCCCTTCCATTCACGAGTACTTCGAGAGTGACAGCTACGCCGGGTTTCAGCAGATGCTCGGTTCCAAAATTCTTGTCTCGGCTGTGGCGGAGTATCTGAAGGCCTGGCGCGTAGAAGGTAATGCGTGGGCTTACTCGCAAATGCTGCGCCCGGGGTTCTCGTTAAGCGTGAAGCCCAACGATCGGTGGTCGATAGATGCGAAGGGAACCTGGTCGCAAGGCATGGGTTTTCACGCCTACGACAATTTCAACAATGGAATTCTGCTCTCCTACATGTACCCACTGCGCGGCAATGTGAATGACGGAACCGAGAACCTCCCCGTCGCCTATCCTCTGCGTTTTTCGTTCGGAGTCGAGCAACAAACGTTCTACGACTTTCCCGGACATATCCGGGTGTCCGTGGTCCCGGTTATCAAGTTGACGTTGTTCTGATTACCGCCATCTAAGCACGTTCAGAACGCCGCGTCTGTCGCGCTGTTCCCACGTACGTTCGCGCAAAGACCCAGCGAAGAGTTGGCCAGAGGTTGAATGCAGAGCCAGGGCGAACAGCAACTTCTTAGTCCCGAAGCAATGACCGCGCCCGTCGCTGGCTCTGCCACTGCCCTGCGGGCCCGTGTGCTCAGCGGCAGCATGATCATGCTGGTGAGTTCGGCTGTGGTCGGCGCCACCAATCTTATCTACAACATCGCCATCGCGCGAGTTTTGGGGGCGTCCGAGTTCGGTCAGGCCACGGCAATTTACACCGTGCTGATGTTGCTGTCGTCCGTGACCCTCGCTTTTCAGCTCGTCTGTTCCAAGTTCGTGGCCAAGAACACGGAAATGGCCGCCAAGGCGGCTGTCTACAAGGGCCTGCACGGGCGGTCGTGGCAGATCGGCATTGCCGTCGGTGTCATCCTGGTCTATGCCAGTTCGATCATTTCCAACTACCTGAACCTTCCCACCCGGAACTATGTCGTGCTTTTAGGAATTGGCACGGCGTTTTACATCCCGCTAGGAGTGCGCCGGGGGCTGATGCAGGGGCTCTATCACTTTCGGCAGCTGGCCGAAAACTTCGTTTTGGAAGTGTTCGTGAAGCTCGGAGGCGCGCTGCTTTTACTGCATTATGGTTATGGCGTGAGCGGCGTAATCGTCGCGGTGGTCGCTTCCGTCGTCGTGGCATATGTGGCGGGAAGCCCGCGTCCCGCTTTCAACGTGGCGCCTCGACTTGGAATGCCTGCGTCCTTCAGTGAAGGCATGCAGGCCATTATCTTTTTCATCGGCCAGGTGATCATCAACAACATTGACATCGTCCTGGTTAAGCATTTCTTTCCCGCTGGCCTTGCCGGGCTTTACGCCGCAATCGCGCTGGTGGGCCGCGTCGTTTACATGCTCTCCTGGTCGGTTATCAGCAGTATGTTTCCGGTATCAGCGGGAAGCTCGCAGGAACGCAGCGGTCGCGCTGTCCTCAGTACCGCGCTGCTGTTGGTGGTAATCGTCGCGTCTCTCTTCACGATGGCCGTTTGGCTTGCTCCTGAGAAACTCTGGCTCATGATCCTGGGACATCACTTCATGGTCAATTACTCGGGGTCGTTTTCGGAATTGTTGGTACTTTATGCCGCCTTGACGGGTCTTTACTCGTTCAGCGTAGTGATCATGACCTACGAGATGTCGCGCCGCATCGCAAATACCAGCTGGCTGCAATTAGGGGTCAGCGGTGCCATTGCGGTAGGCATCTACATCTTTCATTCCACCTTGCACGACGTGATTGCTGTCCAGCTTGTTCTGATGATTTTCCTTCTGGTAGCCGTGTCGGTGCCATTTGTTCGCGCACACCGCGGTCGTGCCGCTGAAGCCAGCGGATCTAGCCATCTTCGCAGACTGAAAAAATTGCGACTGGCGGACGAAGATGAGGTAGTGGCTGAGTTCCTCAAAGCGGAGTTCTATCAGCCCGAATTTGACCACTATCGAGATCGCTTCTTTAACATCGTCCACCGCCCCGACTTGAACAACAAACGTGAGAACACGATCCGCCGAGCGCTATTGTTCCGCCGCCGGGGCCGCATGTGGCGTGAGCTGCCTCCTGATACGCAATGGTGGCGGGTTCAACTGGATTCCAACGATATTCCTTGTATTCGCGCTTTCCCCCGCAAGCAATGGCGTACTTTTGCGGAAGGGAATTTTTACCTTGCCGACATGATTGAGCGCATTCGCAAGCGGGTGGAGGGGCCGGAAGGCGGTAAGTTTTCGCTGAAAATGCGTGGGGTTGCCGCTGATCTGGAGCAGAATCTGGCCACGAACTCGGTATTGCTCATCGGCGTGGACGACTATAGTCCACTAACGATTATCGAAGGCAACCACCGCATGGCTGCCGCCATGTTGGTGAATCCATTAACCGTCCACGAACGCTTCAAATTCTACTGTGGTTTATCGCCGCGTATGACCGAGTGCTGCTGGTATCAGACTGATTTCGTCACCCTCAGCCGCTACGCCACCAACATCGTGCGCTACATGTTCCACGATCGCGACTTCTTCATCCAGCGGATACTGCGCGGAGAGCTCTCCACGTCGGATATTAATGAGGCCTAAGAAGAATTGAGCCGATGTCTTTCCGAGCGGAGCTCGACTGGCGTACCCCCAAGCGAAAGCAGAGTGGAGAGACGTGCGTTTCCTCCCCCGCTGAGTTACTGCCGCGCTTCACGCTTTCCCGGAGCGCTTACTTCCACCTTCTGGGCTTCATAGCTTTTGCCGTTGAACACAGCCTTGACCACGGCATCGGAGCCGACCCGCAGTCCTCTGCTCTCGCTCAGTGCGAGCTGATCCAAACTGATGTCGTAGGTTTCACCATCACTCTGGTTGGCGACAGCAAGCCGCTTCAGACGCAAATCCAAAAATGTGATCTTGCCAACAAATGTGAAATTCTCACCCGGGTTCGCCAGAACCCGGACCTCTCGAGCGACGCTGCCATTACCACCTCCGGCAAACCTGATGGCCACCAGGGCGCCGGGCAACACCTCAGAGGCATTAGCCCTACGGCCATTCATAGTTACAGTGGTGTCCGGAGTCAGGCGGAACTGAAATGGCTCCGGGGCAACTTCCTCCTGCAATTTCAGAATTCCGCGTTCCGTGTTAACCGCAACGACCTGCCCGCGAGCGTCGCCCTGATCGGAGGATGTCTCCAGACGAATGGTCTTGGCAAATACCTCGTCCCCTTTCAGCATCGTGTCGACGTAGACCCGGTACCCTGGCTGGATGTCTTTAACGGTGGCGGGTGCGCCATTGCGGAGGATCTTTGTACGCAGATCGAAGGCGATGTTCGTTTTGCCGCCGCCAAAGTCCCGCACCTCCAGTCGATCCGAAATTGGATCAACTTTGGACACGGTGCCGCCAACCAGAGTCAGCTTTCCTTCGGGTAGGGGAGGTAGGTCCAGGAGGGGATCGTATCCCGAGCGTTCCTTCTCCGCCTCAGGATTCTGCTTTTGCGAGCGAGTCGTAGGCGACTGCGCGGTCTGTGCGTACGTCACACCCGCTAGCACAAGTAAGACAATGAACCGGGACAATGACATGGTTTGACTCCGGCTGCTTTGGATGACAAACCGGAGTAGCAGGTCGCCTCGCATCACCTTGAATTCGCAGGAACTTAATGCCTGGTGTAGCAAACCCGTGCTGCTCGATCGCATCCAATGAATGCTTCTACACAGGTTCCTGGATCAATGCAGTTTTATTCGCAAATGATGAACCGAATTGCTGGCTCAGTCGTAATCATTGTGTTTGTAGCCGTTACGGCCTTTGGCCAGGATGGGGGCTTCCGCCTGAACCTGCCGAAACGTGGCAAGCTCACGCCCATTCAGAAACTCAACCGTGAAGGTGTAAAGGAAGTACAGAAGCGCCATCTGGAACGAGCCAAGAAGCTCTTCTACCAGGCTTATTTAATTGATCCCAACGATCCCTTTACTCTCAATAATCTTGGCTACATTTCCGAACTGGAAGGCGATGCGGACCGCGCTCTTCGTTATTACGAGCTCTCGTCGAAGAACGCGTCGGAGGCCACCATCGATGTCGCCAGCCGTCCGGAGTTGAAGGGAAGACCGCTGCAAGAGGCGTTTGCGCAGCTCGACGTCCCCGCTTTGAAAACCAACAAGGCCAATGTGGAAGCAATCAGCCTTCTGGGAAAAGGCCGAATCGCGGAAGCAGAGGACACCCTGAAGCACGTGCTTACGGCTGACCCCCATAATCCATTCACGTTGAACAATATGGGATTCGTTATGGAATCGGAGGGCGACCTGCACTCCGCACTCAAGTATTACAGTGCCGCTGCTACCCTGCATTCTACTGACGTGATTCTCGTTTCTCCCAATACGAAGTGGCGAGGCAAGCCCATCAGTGAGGTGGCGGCGGACAACGCTCGCGCTGTGAGCCAGACCATTGCGAAGGGCGAAGACACACAGGCCCAGATCGCTCGCCTGAATCTGCGCGGCGTGGCTGCACTTAATCATAATGATCCGCGGGTGGCGAAGGAGTTCTTCCAGCAGGCTTATAAACTCGACCCTGGAAACGCGTTCAGCCTAAACAATATGGGCTATGTCTCGGAGCTGGAAGGCGACCGGGAAACGGCTGAGACCTATTATGCCGATGCGCGCTCCGCGGCGGACCACAACGTGTTGGTCACTTATGCTAGCCGTCGTGAAGCCGAAGGGCAGCCGGTCAGTTCCGTCGCCCAGCAGAATGAGAACGACACGGAATCTGCAATACAGGCACTGCAGGAAGCACGACGCCGGGAAGGCGAACCGATGCCGCAGTTGAGGAGGCGTGACAACAGCGTCGTGCCCGAACCTGAGCCGGAATTCAACAAGCCAGTTCCTCCTTTGAATGGAGTCACACCGCCGGCGCTGCCACCGCCGCAAGTTCCAGAGCACATACAAAACGTCCCGACGCCGCCGGAGAGCGAGCCTCCGCAAGGCGGCATTCTTGAACCTCTACCCGAGTCGCAGCAGCCTCCCCGCGACGCGAACTCCGTCGGCGGCCGGATCGCAACCGAGTCCGCAGGCACCGCGGCAGTAACACAATTATCGTTCCAACCTGACTAGATCACGTTTGCCTTACATGTCCTCCTGCTGTGAAAAGCAGAGTAGATGGATTGTAAGTACCTTCTAACCATTTACTTACAGACACATCTTTTCCACAAATGTTAGGTGGTTTCGCCGATTGCGGGCATATTGCCCCTGCCGTATTTTCATACCACTTTAACAATTCAAGCATTCTGGTGCGAGCCGATGGGCTCCTCTCGGGTGAGTCTATGCGCAGCCCGCCCGGGCTAGCAGAAGTTTGGAGATGAGGTCGGTATGCAAAGGCGTCGGTTTATGCTCGCTATTGCCCTGTTCACAGGTTCGCTCGCCATTCAAGGAGTCACGTCCGCGCACGCCGAGGCAACCATGGCTTGTCCGGCTGGAATGTATGACATGCTGGACTGGATGACCTTGGATTCCGACCTGCGATCCTCTACCCACATGACCGGTTCGGCAAATCCGCTGTTCACCGAAATGATGCCGGGCAAGTTTTACTGGACCAAGGGCGGCAACGGTTATCCCTGGGACATCCAGTTGTACGACAGCAGTTACGTCTATCTATGGATTACGGAATATGCCTGGAGTTCTCCGAACACCTACAAGAAGTTCAGCTACAACACCAACGAGCCGTTAGCGCCACGTTGTGCCAGGGCTGGCTTCCCAGGGTCCACCATAAAGGTACCTAACACCTCTTTCGACATCTACACAGATTGCACCCATCACACCCGCCACAACCTAGGAACAGGAATCAACGAGGTCTGGGGACCATACTATTTGTCCTTTGGCGGCAAACTTCCGAGTAACTTGAAAACTCTCGTCGTCAGTTACCGCTACAACTGCAACAACTATACGGGATGTCACGACAAGGAAGAGTACTATCTGGCACAGCAATACGGGCTTGTTCAGTGGGTTCATTACAGCCGGGTGAAGGGCGCCTATGTGCAGCAGCAGAAAAGCGTGTTCAATTCGCTGAGGGCAGGCGCGACTTCACCCAAGTTTTCTTGCTTCTAGTTCCAGCAGGAATTCGCCCTTCCAGCAGAGTGTCGTCCGACACTCTGTTTTTTTGTAACCATCGGCGGAGTGTCAGGCGGCGTCGTCCTCAGTCGATTGTTCGCTGGCAGGTACGGGGGTAGGCACAGTATCGTCGACATCCTCCTCCTGGCTCATGCGACCATGCCCGTTCCCGTTGCTTGGCGCAGCCATGCTGGTCGAGTTTAGGAACTCCGTCAGCTCCGCGTCATGCCAACTGAGGAATCTCTGGCCCACGCGGCGGCTGAGGGCGGGGCGCAGTGGCATCCATCGGGGCAGTCGACGGAAGCGCGAGGCCGCGCGCAACATCTTAATGCGGTGTTGCAGATCGAAGGAACGGATGTACTGGCGGATGATTTCCGGCATGCTCATACGTAGGGCCGCCGAAAAATTCTGTTGTGCCATGGCCTCGAGCCGTTCTGGACTCTGCAGGAGTGTCAGCAGATGCTGCGCGAGGCTGTCCACGTTTGCGGGCTCGAAAAGCTCCATGGCGATACCCTCTTCTTCCGCAATTGCGCGAAAATCAGCGATGTCGGACGCGACAATGGGTACTCCGTATTCGCAAGCCAAATGCGCGACTCCGCTAGATCCTGCTGACGATGTGTAGGGCATGACCGCTATGCTGGTACCTTGAAATAAATCGGCAATTGCATCTTCCGCAACGTAACCTGTGAACTTAAGGCGCGGATTGTTTTTATGCCGCGCCGCCACGGAAGCAACATACCCTTGCATCTTCGGGTGATCACCTCCCGCAATGACCAATTCGACCGATGGATACTCTTCAGCAACCTTGTGAAAAGCAGCTATCAGGAGTTCCAAACGCTTGTAGGTTCCCCATTTTCCGAACGCCAGCAGGCGATGAACGGGATTACCGCGGCGCGAGAGGTCCGGATATTCGGGTCTGCCCGACAGAATGCCGTGGGGCCGCACGAACACGGAACCGCGTCGGTATTTTTGCCTGAGAACTTTGCGATACGCGGGAAGCAACACCGACAAGGAGTTCGCGGAGAGCAGCATGTGGGTTGCGATGCGGCCAGCAAGGAGATAAAGACCTCGTGACTTAACACCGGCGTCTTTCAGATCAACCGTCTCTACCAGTTGGTGCAAGGTAACATGGGTGTAGAAGCCGCTCATTCGCGTTAAAGCTGGAATCATCAAGCCCGCGAATGCGGGGAGCGGGCTGCCGCCAAAACTTGCGAAGCCGATGTTGTACCAGACGATGTCTGGCCGAATGCGCCTGATCTCGCGCACAAGACGATGAACGTTTGACAGCTTATTAAATCCCCAGCAGCGGGTCACGGAATAGCCAGGCAGTTCCGGAGCGGGAGATTCCAGATCATCGCTGAGAATCGTCAACTGCAGTCCGGGCTGCTGGCTTAATTCGCGAGCGATATGGAACCCGTACTCGTTCAGCCCCTGCCGGCTCGGTGGAAACGCGCTAACCAGACAAATCTTCATTGCTCGCTCGACCGGAAAATCAGATCGCGTGACAACCTGCCCAACAATGAAAAATAGTGGAACGCCACCTTGACGTCGGCCTTGCTCTTGCCCGCTTGGCGGAGTCCGAACTGGAAAGGAACCTCGGTTGCCGAATGAATGCGCCCACGCACCAGAATTTCAAACAGAATCTTGAATCCCTCGCGCTGGAACTGGATGCCGTCTATACATTCGCGGCGAACAACGAAAAAGCCGGACATCGGATCCTTCACGTGCACACCGGGCCGTTGCAGGGGCAAGGTTGTTAAAGTCGTGAGCCAGGAGACGGCTTGTCGCACAGGATTCCACCCCTCAACGCGCTTCGCTTGCACATAACGGCTCCCGATGGCAATGTCCGTGCCTGTCTCGATGGCACGCAGCAGCTCGGGGAGAACCTCGGGGGGATGTTGTAGATCGGCATCCATAACACCGAGTAAATGGGCGTTAGTGTTTCGCCAGCCGTGGACGACGGCTCCAGATAACCCCTTTTCGCCGCGTCTCTCGAGCAAGCGTATGCGCGTGTCCGACTGCGCACAGGCCCGCACCGATTGCTGCGTTCCGTCCACACTGCCGTCGTCAACGATGATGACTTCGTAATTGATTTTTTCCCGATCCAGGGCTGCGCGAATGCGCGCCAGCAGAGGCTCGATATTCCCCGCTTCATTCAGAACTGGGATAACCAGGGCAAATTTCTTGTCAGTCAACATGATAGAGACCCGCAATTCTGGATTGCCGTTTTTGGATGGGCATCGGCTCACATGTGTTGTCTATTGGAATGTCCAAGTTATTGTTCGATGAGAACGCCGGCGCGCAGCGGCTTTGGGCTAAGCAGTCATCTGCGAGTTTTCCAGACTCTGCGTGTCGTCAAGAGCAAGTTGCGGCAGGCATTTGCGAAGCTCGCGCGTAATCACCTGCTGCACGTGTTCCACATCGGAGGGGGAAACTACGACAATTTCCCGTGCCATTTTGCTCAAGCGGTAATAAGCCTGTCTGTATTCACGCAAGAATTCCAGAGGATACTCGGGTTTCCTGGCTAGCGCGGCGGCAGGGTCGGCATCGAGTAGATAGGCGATGTCAGGACGAGGCGCCAGCGCCAGCAATAACCGGGCATAAAGGCGTCCCGCAAGGTTTCCCGAAACATTTGCCAACTGATCGTAAATGTAGCGGTCAAAGATAACCACGTCAGCTTTGCTCATCCGAGCCTTCGCGACCACGCGCCGAAGGCTCAGGACGTCCAGAAAGTAAAAGGGAGAACGGGCCAGGGTCAAATACCACTTGCGCGCATTCTTATCCTTGCGGCGCACCGGTTTGCCGGGTGCTCCGACACCTAATTCACCGCGCAAGACTTTGTGGCTCACACCTGCGCGGAATTGCGGCAGGAAGACAACGTTGTCCCAAAAGGCAAGTCGGAGAACTGAAATGCCCGATTGCAACAGCCAAGAGTGAAGGAGTTCGATCTGAGTGCTCTTTCCGGCACCATCGATGCCAGAAAAGCTGACTACCACAGGTGTGCGTTGCGGCGCCATGAAGAGTCGGATTTCAGTGAGCGCCCGGCGGCTTGCTCGGGGTGCCGCGCGTAACTGCATACACCGTCCCCAAGGCAGCACCGGCAGCTGCGATAGCTCCAATCTTGATTAAGAGTGATCGGACCTGACGCTGTTTCGCGGGAGCTATAGCCGAACCAGCAGGTTTTGAGGCTGGTCCGCCAATCGTCTTGGCCGCCCGTGCCGCGGCTGTGCCTTCTGGTTCCTGCTGACCGGCAACAGGGTTTTGTCCAGCCGTGGAAGGGGCAGAGGTGGCGTTCTGCTGACCTTGCGCTTGCGGCGCATCCGGGATTGTAGACG
>Ga0335070_10006720_pt1 | contig 13529 bp, 23 predicted proteins | sample Lox_Sample_13_FD_206722 | JGI IMG/M metagenome (GOLD analysis project Ga0335070, IMG submission 206722) | Soil microbial communities from Loxahatchee National Wildlife Refuge, Florida, United States - Lox_Sample_1.3 | ecosystem: Environmental > Terrestrial > Soil > Wetlands | place: USA...
TGGAGGCGGAGGAGCTGTGCGAAACCAATTGATGATTTCTGTCACTAGCGCCGTCAAGGGATCACTCACGGGGTGCTCCTCAATAGAGCCTCATACACGGCGGCAGTACCAGCGATGGTTAAACCGGCGATGACGATAGGCTTCTTATTCTGGGCGAGTGTGGCGATGAGTACAGCAATACCCATCGTCAGAGTTGCGGCTATGACCATGGAGGTGTGGACTTTACGACCCATCGTGGCCTGATTCCCGTCCCGGATGTCATGGATATCAGGCATGACTCCGGTGAATAGCGCTACCCCTTGTACCGCAGCCAGGGTGTAGACGGGAATATTGGAATCCCTCACGAGTGATCCTCCAGGTACACGATGGAGAATAGGACGAGCGCTCCGCCGCCGACGATCATGCCGATACGAACCCAATTGGCGCCCTTACTGAGCCATGCGATCGGACCGCTCAATGAGTTCCAGAGAGCTGTACCGGCGCTCACTGCTCCGGCGACAGGACCGAGAATTCCCGTGTCGTTGATGAGTCCGGCCGCCAGATCAACGATTCCGCCGGTGACCGGGTCGAGCGGAGCGTACGGAGTCACCAGTCGTCGAACGCTGTACTGCCCACCGTTGTACTTGGTGAAATCATGGAGACCCACAGTCTTACCGGTCTCCGGCGCGTCGACGAACTGATTAGGACCGATGTAAATCCCCACATGTCCGGCATCGGGAAAGATGAGATCACCGGGCAACTCGGTTCCCTTGGTAACGGGATCGCCGAGCAATCGGAGAGTGGTGGTGGTCCACACTCGCCTGTCTTTGGGCAGCGCAGGATACCCCCCGACCGAATAGCACCACTGCACGAATCCGGAGCAGTCGAACCCTTTCTCATTGTTGCCGCCGAAGAGATAGGGTACGTTTTCGCGCATGATGCGGCCGGCTTCGGCGATGGCACCGGCCGCGATCTTCCCGCCGTCTTGGATTATCAATTGAGTGGCTTCGGGTTACGGGTGGCGCCACTGGTACGACCACCGCTAAGAATGTCCTTCACAACGGACAGCGGGTTCTGTCCGGTGATCGCGGCCCAGATGAGAAACGCACCGATCGCAAGTGTCAGGATGGGGAGAGTCATTTCGGAGGCTGTCCCAACTTTGTAGCCTGATTCGCACCCAACGGCGCAGTACCCACGTTGCTGATAGCGGCAAAGAGAGGAGGACCGTCGACCACAATAGTAGTAACAAACACAATTGCCGTGATGCCGTTGCCTAGTTGTGGGCTATAGGTATGGAGTGTGGAAAGAAAGATAGTGGCAAACAGTGCACCGATAGCAACGCGGGCATCGAGGGGTTTGCCTTGTGCCCACTGTGAGCCGACCACGATAGTCGCACTCACCGCCATTGCTGTGACGATTCCCTTGCTATCACTCATAGTGCGACCGCCATTAGAGCCGACTTGGACAGTTTGTTATAAGTATCAGAATGCTTCAATAGACCGTGCAACCCGACAAATGCCAGGAGCACGCCACCCAGAAACAACGCAACACGCGTCCAGAACGTAGGGTCCGATGCCGCTGTCACAAAGGCAGCGATACCCGCGGAGGGGTCACCGCCAGGAGCTGAGGCTCCCGTGTCCGATGATCCCAAAGCACCGCCTGCGGTGGCTCCGGAGAGCACTCCACTGCCATTGGCACTCCCAGTCTGGCCCAAAAAGAGCTTGTAGCGCCCGCTCTTGTATGTGGACCAGGGTGACCAGGAACCACCGGCCGCAGACCACACAGAAAAAGCCATTTTCGCATTCTGGAGCCCAGACGGGTCGTTCCAAATATACTGTCGGAAGAGATCCGGGTGTGCGAGTCGGTTGATTTGCCATGGACCGTAGTCACCTGTCGGAGAGATAGCATCGGTGCGACCGCCGGATTCTGCCAGGGCCACAGCCGCTGCTGTAGCTGCTTCCGACTGGGGGAAGCCGGCTTGGATCGCGAGTTGAGCGAGCTGTGGCCCTGACAGAGTAGGCATTAGTGCGGCATTCCCAGGATCGGCGGAGCGGCCTTACCGGCGCCGAGCATGCGCATCATCGGATTGTTGCGCATGCCCTCAGCGGCCGCTCGTGCTTCCTTGGCGAAAGCATCCGTGTCGGTCACCTTCTGCCCGATGTCGTGGAGCATCGATTCGATGACATCCAAACGGGCGGTTAGCTGACGCTGGTGGAACGCGATGAAGTCCATGCGGTCCTTATCGGTCCGCTGGTCCTCATATGCGTCCTTGAGTTCCTGAGTGCTCATTCGCTGGTCAGTCATGGATGCCCCTTCGTTGTGCCGGTTTTTGTGGGATTTACGGAATCGACGGGTCATGGCTAGGGTGCGGCGTACAGCCGTAGATAGTCAATTTCGAATCGGGCGTCGGATGAAGTCTCCTGGTCAAGTTGAATGGTTGGATGCATAGGACCGGGTGGGGGTCCATTGGTAGAGGACACAGAAACCGAATACCACTTCACACCATCCACCCAGCACGTGACAGTGGTCGTGCTCCGCTCGAACGCAACGATATGCCACTGTGTATGATCTCCATTCCACCGGGGCGCACCGTATTGCGCTCCGGCGGAATTTTGGTTCGGGTGGTGAATGAATGCGCCGTAGCCGGACGAGTTGAGATCCGTCTCCATGTAGTCATCTTCGCCACCGCTAGGCCATGCATCGTTGTCAGGCCACCAAATGAGCACCGGGTGACCTTTAGATCCGGACATCCGGATACGACATTTGCTGCGATAGGTTTTACGACTCGTACCGGGCCCGTGATAGGCCATGCCACCGTTACCGGAGAACAGGCACGTTCCTCCGGTGACCTTGACATTCGCGGGGCTACGTACTCCGCCGTTGGGATCGTCTCCCGAGTACACACCCCATAGCGCAGGATTCGGCGCTCCTGTGTAATTGAATTCATCGCCTCCGATGACAGCGCCCCATGCGAGTCCGTCATCGTCATTGCCTGTCGTCGTTCCGGTACCGGTTCCCGTGGTGGTTCCGGTTCCCGTACTACCTGAGCCACCGGTGCTACCAGTACCGCTACCAGTACCGGTATCAATAGTGCCGGTTCCGGTACCGGAGGGAATGGTGGCGCCGTTGTAGTAGTACGGGGCAGCGGTGGGACCGGAGTAGGCACCGATGATGCCTGAGCTACCTACGCTTTGTGCGTAGACGGGGTCCGGTACCGGAACGACTTCCGCCGGTGGTTCCGTCACGTCAGGAACCACCACCGGTGTTCTGTTCGCGAACAACGTTTTGCGTGCGACATAGAGAACCGCCCCGCCAACTCCTACACCGAGTAGGACTTGATTGGCGAGTTGCGATGACGGGTTATGCGGTGCGGTCATGGGATGACGAAAACTTGTCCGGGGTAGATGAGATTCGGATTGCTGATCTGGTCACGGTTCGCGTTATAAATACGGGTGTAGAACGCGCCGTTGCCGTAGTACATTTTGGCGATGTTCCAGAGGTTGTCGCCCTTCTTCACCGTGTAGTAGCGCTGATTATTCGCCGGTGGCGGCGGCGGTTGACTGTCCGTCGGCGGCGGCGCCGGTGGAGGATTCGTATTCTGCTGGCCATTTCCGGAACCGGTTTGTCCTCCGGTGGGCACTGCGGTAGCAGTCACCGGCGCAAGTGTCCCAGCAGCAGTATGGCCGGTCAGGGTGAACGTGTACGTTTGACCACCCTGTAGAATATTGAAAGTCCACGATGTGGTGGACGGACTGAGGTCGTCCTTCTGCCATGGACCCGTCCCATTCGTGTCGGTCCCATCCCGGCCGACACTCCAGGAAGTGACATCACTTCCGCCGTAGGTCCAATCGACCCGGACCTGACCGTTACCGATAGGAGTAGCAGTCAGAGTCGGCGGAGCTGACGTCCCACCGGTACCGCCGGAATCCGGCGGCGGATTCGTCGTGCCTTGCCCGGGGTCGCTACCGGTGACCGGGGGAAGCGGTTCCGGCGGTAGACCGAACTGGCGGATAGCGGCGTTGATGATGGCTTGCTCTTGCTGCGACAACGGTTGGTTGAACAGATACTTACGCATGGCCGAGTCGACCAGCGCGGGGTCCGCTCCGATGCCGAGAAGGTAATCGGACGCGGCCTGTTCCCATTGCACATTGGTGGAAATGCTCGGTGTGGACGGCGACCCGGGCGGTTGGTTAGCCGCCCACACCGAGTTAGCGCCGGTTCCTGTGGCGGAGGTCGCGGAACCAAAGTCACCGGCGCCGCTCGAATCGGCCGGGGCAGAGCCGTTCGAACGATTGAGGTAGTACGCCACTGCTAGCCCGCCGCCGACAGCCAGGAGCCAGACGCCGAGCGGCAGCGGACCAACCTTCTTACCCAGACCTCCCTTGATTCCCTTAGCAGCTCCAGACGCTCCCTCACTGCTGGTCATCAGTACCCACCGCGCAGACCGTAGGCAAGACCAGGAACACCCGCACCAGGAGAAACGTAAATCCCGGCGCTGGTAGCGAAATTCGACGCAGAGTCGATATCAGCCGACGTTGCGTCGTACGAGGGAGGAACGACCCGCATCGTGTTGCGTGCACGAATTTGCGGGTTCATGCCGCCGATGGGGTAATTTCGGTGAACAAGAGCGAGAGACGAGTGCAATCCCTTGTTAGCGTTCCATGCCGTCTGGTGACCAAATAGCGGATTCCACAGTCCGTGTCCATTGACCGGAATGAGGCTACTGGTCGGCCGGCCTACCGGCGGCGGGGTCCACTTCGGGTCAGGTCCCCGCTCCGTACCCGACGTATGGCCCGGTTCAATTTGAGGAAGCGTGTAACGGCGCTCAACCTGTTTACGCGCATTCTTACTACTATCACGACGGGCCCAATAGACACGAGGGTCACCACCGTCCGGCACACGGTCATAATGAATCCACCCCGCCTCTTGCGCTCCTAGCGGCCAGAGCTGACCAGGGTTCTGGCCAATCTGAGTCGAATAGGTTGCCTTACCGGCAGGCTGCGCCGTCGGGTAAACCGTGGTTACCGTATTGCTGCCGGGGGTGGCATTGACGTACGTGTGCCGGACGTCCAGCGCTTGAGGGGGTGGCGCATTACTCTTAGGCTTCCTGCGCCACAAAGACATGAGGTTATGCCCTTCCCATTGCGGCCTTGAGCGACCCGCTGAAAGCATTGCCTAGAGCAGTGATAACTCCGGAACTACCGGGCGACGCCACAACAGTGGTCACCAGAGCGACCGTGACAATCGCGCCCAGTACGTTGATGATCGTATCGGTGCGCATTGACTCAGGACTTCTTAGCCGGCCCGGCCGTGACCTTGCCCAGAAGCTGAGCAATCATCGGCCAGATGAACATGACGAAGAGAGCACCGACAACGACACTCTTAAGATCCAAACCGAAAGGCATCGAATTCACCCGACCCTGAGAGAAACGGCAAGACGATTGAGGATGACCAGACCAACTACGGCCGCAATGACCAGTGCACCGGCCGCGTGTGCGGGGGAAAGCTGAGATCCCGCAGAGGGATCTCCCATCATGTACGGATTCGACATGAGATGTCCTAGTGAACGAAGACGTTGCCAGCAACGCCGATGTCATTGGTGAGAACGGTCAGGGTGCCAGCGGCACCGAAGTTGCCCTGAATTTCCAGTCGGGTGGAGCCCAGAGTCGGGAGCCACAGATCATTCTGTTCGTGGCCGTACTGACCATCGAACTCGTGATCGAAATCGTAGATGAACACCCCATTGTCCTGCGATCCTGCGGTGTCGAGTGCAGTCGCAGATGCGTAGGTGTATCCACCGCGCTCGTACTGGTACGAGCGCCAAACACCCTTCTGGAGGTAGGCCAGGGGGCGTGCATCGAGGAACAGCGTCACGACGTCGGGCCAGTTGGTCTCACCGGCCGCTCGGGTGGACACCCGGAAAATGAAAAGCAGATTCCGAATGTAGTTGCCAACACGCGTGAGACGAATCGTGTTGACTCCCGTCACGACCGGGTAGACCTGAGGAGTCCAGAATTGCGTCGTGTTCATCGCCGGAGGTACGACCTCGTTCGGGACACCATTCGTGCTCTGCGCGGGCTGATCCCATTCCTCGGCCCATGCGCGAACACGCACGGAGGGAAGCGTGGTCGCCGGACCGGTGGCGTAGATACCGGCCTGAGAGTTGAGCTGCACACGAACCTGAAACGCCGCAGCGGAGTTCTCGTTCGGCAATGCTCCGAGAGCCATGCGCTCGTTGATCTCCACAGGAATGCGGAGACCGAACTCGAAGTTACCATTGGTCAGCGACGCGGCATAGTTGAACCGAAGCTTCGGCTCATTGAATGCCTTGTAGCCACCGTACTTATTGACAAGGTACAGATCATATCCCGAGTTGTACTGAGAGATGATCGCGCCGTTGGGCTCCTGGAGAATGACGTTCTGGAGAGCGTTGAACGGTCCATCCTCCGTGTACGTCGCCGCACCGACACCGCCGGTGGCGATGACGTGCAGAACGATGTACCGAATGTATCCGTAGGCGGGAATGGAAAGGTTGGGGTAGGTCTGCACAGCCGTCGTGAGCAGGAGAGAAACATCCGCGATGCTCTCGACGTGCTCATTCGTTGCGCGAATGAACGCGATGGAGGGCATCGACGGCTGCTGCTGCGACTGAGGCTGCGTCGTCTGAGCAGTACCACCAACCGTCGTACCACCGGCCGGAATAGGCATTTTCTGTTGTCCGATTCTGTTGTGTGATGAAGTTGTGGGTTGTGCTCAGTAGATAAAGGCCATGGCCTTACCGAACGGCGTGTCAACCAACTTGCTGGTAACAAGTCGCCAGAAGAACCCGACAATAGCAAGGTACAGCGTGAACTGGACCGCGCCGATCAGACTTGCGTGAAACTCCATAATTTACCCTCCTCTCTTGGAGTTTAGAGGAGCGGTGGTTTTGGCCATAACCCCATCTCGCGTATTGATGTAGAGAAACTGATGTTTCTTGAGTTGGGGGATGACTTCTCGAATCTGGCGTGACGAGAGATACCCGACCCCGGAGATTCGTTTGAGGTTGGTTTCATCGTTGTCACGGCAGAAGAACAAATGCGTGCTCTGGTCGTAGACTTCTAGTGGAATCCACGCGGGACGTTGTGAAGCGATAACGGTAGAGATACCGAGCGACCGGCCTTGCATGAGATAGGTTTTGACTTCCGCTGCCAAGCGAAGCTGATTTGCCATGACGAACAATTCGTCAAAGTAAACCGCCCATCCACCTTGCGCGTAGATGTCTGCCATTGCTTCCTGAAAAGCTTTACGTTGAATGTCAACGGAGTCTAACCGCCGTGCATCGGGCCATAGAATTCGTCTCGGTGAATGCTTCACCCAGGGCCAACGACTCTTGTCCGCTCGGAGATGGTAGGGCCATGAAGAGTGGCGCGAGTACGCATGTTCTTTCGCAAACCGCTCTAGAGTGTCGTCGATTGGTTTGGTCGCGAATACCGTTACGTACTTCCGGTGATGCAACAACGCAAGTGATAGCGTTGTTTTGCCTTGGCCGGTGGGGCCGATTACGGCCGCGTGCTCTCCCTGTTCCCACGTCATCAAATTGACGCACGTTTCCCAATCGACCGTAGGAATTTCGCCGTCATCGAGCGATTGCAGCACCCCGTCCAGCGGGTCACGGTGGATGTCCGTAAGGACTATCTCCCGTGCGCTGTTCGGGCTAGTCATCGTTCGTCCGTTCGTGTGTAGCCGGCGCGCGAGCTCTGTGGAGCCAGATGGAGTAGTGTCAAGTACTCTCACCCGTTTGCCGAAACGCCGTTATTCAAATTTCCTGGTACGAGGGGCCCGGGGAGTTGTGGATCTTGTTAGCGTTGCTCTCAGGGCCAGGAATGCCTATCGAAGTTGATCAATTCGGATCTTGAACGGTGTGATCTGCGTCACTATCGGTCATCCGGTTGATCGAATCGGCGACCGCGTACCCCAACCGGTTGCGTACCTCGTCCGACCCGAACGCGAAGACACACGCCATGAAGATGGGCAAGTGAGCGGCAAACAGCTCACCCCATGCGCCCGTCTTCGTCATGCTCATCAACCACTTGCGGACACGCGGGTTCTGCTTGGCAACGTGATCCCACGCTTCGGCACACGGCGCCGCCTGCTGCACGATGGCTTGACCCACCGGGTACGCCACATACGTGACGACTCCACCGACCTGGCTGTACAGCATGGCAATCGGGACCTTGAACATCCCGGCCACGTACTGAGGAGCTGGAGCAGCGTCGTCCTTGGTGACCTTGCGCCGCGTCGGCGGCTTGTCCTGCGGAGGCTGCTTGCTTGCCCGAGACGTCTCGATGCGTTCTCTCGCAGCGCCGGTATCCACGCGCTTGGTAGCCGGCTCAGCGTCCCCGCCACCGGCGAACCGAGGGTGGTCCTTCGCCGTGATGATCGTCGGTGTCGTCACTTGCTGCCACGTCCCCACTTGCGCTGGAGGAAGTGAGTGGGCTTGGCGGGCGGCTTGTCCCGTCGCGGACCGGGCGACGGCTTCGGAGGTTCCGCCGGAGGCTCCTGCGCTTTCGCGAGGAGTAGCTCTTTGATTTCGCTGAGCGTGGCGCTCATCGCGTTGGCCTGTTCCGCTGTCGCGTACTCGGCGGCAGTCGCTCGCTCGGCTGCGTCTTCTGCGCGGGCGGCAGCGTTCGCCACGTTGGAAGCGAGTAGTTCCGCCGTCTCGGCGGCGGCGCCGGCTTCCTGGGCGGCGGCGGCAGCGTTGTCGGCACTGACTGCGGCGACTCCGGCCGCTCCTCCCGCTGCACTGACTGCGCTGAGCTGTACTTCGGTGGCGGCAGCGTCCGTGCTGTCCTCGCCGTTGTCGACAATGGTTGTCGTCATCGTTCCCCTTGCCCCTGCCTATTACCTGACAATGGCTGTCATTGTCAAATAATATTTATACTACCGTTATGGAATTGTTGATATTGTGCGGAGACGGCCCCGTCCTGCCCGGGATCTCGCCGGGGAGGCCTCGACAGTCCCCCGGGGATACACGACCGGGCAAGGACGGTGCCGTAACCGATGGTACCGGAAAAGCCTGAAAGGGGCGCAGAATTGCCTAAGTCAGCGCAATTCAATGGAAAGGTTACGGATGCGGAAGTGGATTCCGCGTCCGTGAGCGAGGGAGGTGAGCTCGTTCCCGCCGGTGGAGTCCGTCGATTCAATGACGCGGAACTCAACCAAATCACCACGTTCGAGGATGCTCTCGCGCTCCTGGAGGCGCGCGGGTTCACGCCCGAAGACGTGGTCGACGCGGCGGAGCTGGGCGACGGCTTTCTGGAGCTGAAGAAAGATGAAAAGGAAGTCCTGATCGGACGTCCCTTCATCATTCTGGACGCAACATGGTCGTCGGGTGACTTCGGAGAAGAGGGCTACTACACCCTGCGAGTCGTCACGCAGGACAACCGAAAGTACCGACTCACCGACGGTTCGACCGGGATCGCGCGGCAGATTGCCGATCATCTGCACGTGAACCGACTGGACAAGTTGCCTCCGATGATCTGCAAGAATGGACTCTCCGTCTCCCGTTACTCGAGGTTTGACGAGGAGCTCCAGAAGGCTGTTCCGACGTCCACGTTCTATCTCGATACAAAGACCGGAACTGTTTAAGAAGTTCCGTGTGCATCACCCCATTCATTCTGTGAATCAGTAGGCCTCGACAACTTCCTGATTCTCCGGATGACTTCCCTACTCATTCTCTCAGGAGTAGGGCGGCAGGCACCCCCGTGTTTCCCTGGTTCCCCTCCCAATGGGAACACGGGGGTGTTCTGTTCTACCGGCCTAGGTTGATTCCAGCAGTAGGACAGTACTTTGACATTTTCATATGGCCCGGACCGTGCTGCATTTTGGGATGACTACGTAGATCGCGTCGGTTGGGGTGTCGACAGCGAATATCAATACGAGCGATTCCTAGAGCAGCAAGATTATCTAGGGGGACTATTCAACATATGGTCAGATCCGAACGCCCCCGATTGGGCGCAGTCAGTGACCTACCAAGAGTTTTGGGCTGCACTTGCTGAGTTCGGATTGGACTCGGATTCTTTCGACTGGCACACCTTCCGCGAAAAATACAGACTCTCCCAATAAACGACGGGCGACCAGATCAAAGAACCGCAGTCGAATTCCGTTCGCAGAGCGTGAATTCATGTCATGGGATGGGGAAGGAGGAGACGGGGAGTATTGGCTATTCGGCTGCTCGGATGGCGATTACGTACAAGCAAAAGGACTCACCACATACGAGTGCTTTTCATTGCTCATGCGTAAGGCGGTCGCCTATCCGGACAGAATCCATATCGCGTTCGGTTTCAACTACGACGTGACTATGATGACAGTTAATCTTCCCGACGACAAACTACTACAACTCAAAAAGACTCATACGTGTTCGTGGGGTCGCTGGCATTTGGAATGGATGCCGAACAAGTGGTTTCGGGTCTACGACTGGAAACACAAGATAAGCATCCGGATCTTTGATGGTATGACGTTCTTTCAACAGAAGTTCGTCGATGCATGCAAGATGGTGTTAGGGGCAGATGATGAACGATTGGCGCAAGTGGAAGCGGGTAAGGATCGCCGCTCTCACTTCCAATGGAGCGAAATTGATGACATTCGCTCATATATGTTTGCAGAGCTTGCACTCTCTGACCGTCTATTCACCCGTCTCCGTGCCCTATTCGCTACCATCGGAATCAATCCCCGGGGATGGTATGGACCAGGAGCTATCGCCTCCGCTTTTCTCACTCGAGAGGGAATCAAACGCCACCTATGCCGAGACCTACCTCAGGGAGTGCAGGAGGCGAGTGCTTACGCGTATTTCGGAGGGAGATTCGAGTCGTACTATACTGGACAATATCGAGGTCCCGTATATGCGTATGACATTCGGTCAGCTTATCCGCACGCTCTCCGGAAGCTCCCATCTTTGGCACACGGTCAGTTCATACACCGCATACGGCCCGAATCTGTTGTCGATTTCGCACTGTACAAAGTGCGGTACGACTTTAGAGGTCCGCCTTCTGCGCGCATGGGATTCCCGCACCCGTTCCCTATGCGTGACCGAACAAACCGAGTGTTCTATCCTCCTCACGTAGAAGGGTGGTATTGGGGAGTAGAGGTCAAACCCGCACTAGAGCTATTTCCTAACGCAATTACGATTGAGGAAGGATGGATCTATGAGGAAAGGGAAGCACACACTCCGCCGTTCGCATTCGTTGAGGGCTATTATGCTAAGCGTGCTCAATGGAAAGCGGAAGGCAACGGGGCCCAGTTGGCCGCGAAACTTGCGCTCAACTCCATTTATGGGAAGCACGCCCAACGCGTTGGATGGGATACAGAAACCAACTCGCCACCGACGTGGCATCAACTCGAATACTCCGGATTCGTCACAGCGTACTGTCGCGCAATGATCTACCGGGCAATGATGCAAGCTCCTGCCGACATCATTGCCGTGGAAACCGACGGTATCTATTCACGAGTCCCGCTCGATCTCGATATCGGACCGGGACTCGGTCAATGGGAAGCAGAGGTCTATAGCGAAATCATTTACGTACAGTCCGGAGTGTATTGGACGGTGGGAATAGATGGAACTGTCAATAAGGCTAAAGTCCGAGGATTCGGCGCCGGCTCCTTTACTTACCGCGATGCTGTCGCAGCTGTCGATAACCTTAGTCCACTCCAAGGAACCACTCACCGTTTTGGGGCTTTGTCTGGCTTTATTGGGAAGCCGGAACTTCGGCAATGGATGGACGCTACACGTGAAGCGCAGTGGGGTGGTGGTGGAAAACGAGGTCACGCAACGAAGTTGTGCCATAAGTGCAACGGAAATGGTCATCAACTTCACAATCTCATAGTCACGAACTTTGTGGGCGGTAAGAGTCATCCGCATTTCCTGCCGTGGAAAGCGACAGAAGGCGAACGTAACGCGTACCAGGAGCTAGAAGATGACGAACGCTTTGCTGTTATGCGGGTGTAAGAAAGATTATGACCCGCCCGCTCAGTTGGGCGATGCAGTCATCTGCAAATTACACGGAGAAACGATAGTGGCTATAGTAGGTGTCAAACTCAGTTGCGATTCCTGTACCTATGTTGCCTATTTCTCCGATCTCAAACGGCTCACCGTCTGCACCAAAGCCAGCTCGCACATGCTGCGCACGGGACACACCGTGTCGCATCACTCCATGGCCGACCCGTCTGCTACGATGTGCGTGCACAAACCGATCATCCACCCGGTCTTCCTCCTGGAGGACCCGCCCGCCTGAGAGGCCTCGACATGCCACAGATTGTCGTTCAAGTTCCCGAAGCATTCCTGCTCCGTCTGGTCAACGGTGACGGGATCGTTCCCCGCATCACGGTCAATGACGAGGCCATCGCGGCCGTGGTCATTCAAGCCCTGGCCCAGCAAGTGCACGATGAAGCCAACAAGTTTGCCGCGCACGTCGGGCGCGCGGAGGACATGAACATGCTCTCCGAGGATGCGCTCGTAGAGGGTGTGCAGATGGCCGGAGTTGTGCTGCATACGGCCGCTGCTCTGCTCCTGTCGATGATGCACTACGAGGTCGGTCGCCGGAGCGGGGAATTCGAGTCCGGTCGCGATGAGTCGCAGGAAGCACGCGGATGCGGCAACCCGACGCACCTGCACCACATTCACGCGCCGAAAAGCCCGATGACGCCGCACACGAACAACTAGGAGCCTGACATGCCACCGAGGAAGCGCGGTTCACGAACCGCAGTAAAGGAGAAGGAAATGGTCACCACCGAAGCTCCGCCGGAGCAGACTCCCGAGGAGTCCGCGCGGAAGCATCTGCGTCCCGAAGACGCTGTGTTCCTCAGCGACCTGGAGCTAGAAGAGCCTCCGGCCGTGACCCGGCAGCGCGACCCGGAAGAGTACGTGCCCACCATGTACGACGCTGTTCTGGAGCGGCTGTGGCAGAAGTACCAGGACGCAGGATCTCCGCCCTGGTCCATGTCCGCCGGATTCACCGCAGCCCAGAAGCCGGAAGACGGTTGGTACAAGGACCGGAAGGGCATTTTCTACTCGGCCGTGGTTCCCGACGCGGCGACCGCGCTCAAGTTCATCAAGCGCGCCGCTCGGCACATGGGCATTTCCTACCGGTTCCGGACGGAGGAAGTGCCGCACCCGGAGGACCCGGACGTGAAGGCCTCAAAGATTTGGTTCGCTGCCGCCCCGGTGCTCAAGAAGGCGGACGGAAGCGACGACACGTCCGCCGAGGAAAACGGCGAAACCAATGAAGACGATTCGGGCGAGTGAGCTACGACCCGGAATGGTGATCGCAGAAGGCACTCACCGCATCCGGGTCACATCCATCGACCGGCCGTGTGGACCGTTCCACGTGCATGTCAACGGTTCAATGTGCTACGACGCAGAAGCAGCAGTCACCATCATCTGAAAATGAGCCACCGGGCTCCACATGGAGCCCGGTGGCTCTTCCCGTCTCTGGAGGACATCATGTCGAGCACGAAGATCACGATCATTCCGAACGACTACAACAGCAAGGGAAATGTAGTCATTCTGCCGC
>Ga0335070_10006721_pt1 | contig 13527 bp, 17 predicted proteins | sample Lox_Sample_13_FD_206722 | JGI IMG/M metagenome (GOLD analysis project Ga0335070, IMG submission 206722) | Soil microbial communities from Loxahatchee National Wildlife Refuge, Florida, United States - Lox_Sample_1.3 | ecosystem: Environmental > Terrestrial > Soil > Wetlands | place: USA...
GAGAGCACCGATCCCGTCGCCGAGGAGGTGCCGGTGACCGTGACCGTGAACGGGCGGCAGGTGGCAACGGCCATGACCTCGCCCGGGGACCTCGGGGAGTTCGCCCTCGGGTTCCTCTACACGGAGGGGATCATCAGGGGGACGGGGGAGATAGACTCCATCCAGATGGAGAAGAACGGCGTCAAGATCATCACGAAGGACCTCCTCAGGGTGGTGGGCCCGAAGCGGACCATTCTCTCCGGCTGCGGGGGATCGGCCTCCTTCCTCGACCCGTCGAAGCTCCCGAAGGTGACCTCGACCCTCACCGTCCCGGCCGGGGAGATCTCCCGTTTCATGAAGGAGCTCCTCCAGTCGGAGATCCACCAGGTCACGGGAGGGGTGCATGCCGTCGGGCTCTGCGGGGCCGGGGAGCTCATGGCGAAGGCCTTCGATATCGGGAGGCACAATGCCCTCGACCGGCTCTGCGGCCAGGCCCTCCTCCGGGGGATCGACCTCGGGCAGGCCTGGGTCGTCTCCTCCGGCCGCATCTCCTCGGAGATGGTGAGGAAATGCCTCGTCGGGGGGATCCCCCTCATCGCCTCCCGGGGGGCGACCACGACCCTCGCCGTGAGCCTCGCGGAGAAAAACGGCCTCACGGTGATAGGGTTCGTCCGGGGAGGCGGGATGAACATCTACGCGAACCCGCAGCGGGTCGTGCACGAATAGGCCGGGCTCTCAGGGTAGCCGGCTTTTTTCCCTGCCTCTCGAGAGGAGGCCCCCCTGTTCCCGTGCAGCTTCGCAGAGGGCCCCCACCTCCTCCTGCCCCCGGACGATCCTCCCGAGGGTCCCGGGCCGGAGGTATTCAAGCCGGTCCACCATCCTCCGCACCTCGCTCCGGAGCGCGGTGCCGGCATAGGGGCACTCGGGAAGTTCGCGGAAGATGCCGGCGATCATCCCGTAGAGGGCGACCTCCTTCTCCGGGATCCGGAAGAGGGGCTTGATCCTGCGGAGCCCTCCTTCCCCAGGCTCCCCAACAGGGGAACGGGTGAACCCGGATAAGTCCCCCCGGAGGCAGTTCATCACCACCGTCTGCGCCTCGTCATTCAGGTTGTGGCCGGTCGCGACCGCCGTCACTCCCATCCCCGTCGCGGTCTCCCGGAGGGCCTTCCGGCGGTGGACCCCGCAGAGGGAGCAGGGGTGTTCCCCTCCCGCCGCCACCATGGCGTCCAGGGTCGAACCGGCGAGATCCCCGAAGGAGACTATCCGGTGCTCCACCCCGAGCCGGGCCGCCATGTCCCGCGCCACCGCGAGGGTGGCGTCCCGGTATCCGGAGATCCCCTCGTCCACGGTGATGGCGGCGAGGGTGATACCCCCGGAGGGAGGGAGGATCTTCCGAAGGAGGTGGAGGAGGACGGTGCTGTCCTTCCCCCCCGAGAGGGCCACCGCGATCCGCTCCCCGGGGCGGATGAGCCGGTACCCCCGCAGGGTGTGCCGGACCCGGCCCTCCACGTCCTGGAGGAAGTGATCCCCGCAGAGGTGGCACCCCCGGACCCGGTCCAGGAAGACGGCATCCTCGCCACAGAGTTCGCAGGCCGGGGGCCTCCCGGGCAGGGGGGGAAATCCCGGCATCATCCCCCGTGGGAGACCCGGATGACCCGGATCTCATCGTCCCAGCCGAGGATGGTGTCCTCGGGGATCACCCTGCCGTTCCTCGAGACGATCACCCCGGACGGGTTCAGCTCAAGGGTGAGGAGCAGCTCCCAGACCTGCACCGCCTCCCCGTCGAAGCCACGCACGGTCCCGTCCTGGAGATGGATCTTCATCGCGTCCTCAGATACCTTACCGCCGCCATCCCTTAAATAGCCGGGCAGGAAGTGCCGGTTCCCGTGATCAACATGCATATGACCCTTAGACGAGCATGTAGAAGCTGCGATGCCGGGAGCTGGTGAGGGGATGGACGAGGAAGGGTACGGAATGCTCGGGAGGATGCTGGTCGCCCTCGGGGAGATCGAGAGGTGCCGGGAGTTCGCGGCCCTCATCCCCGAGGTACGGACGAACCTCGTGTACGCGAGGGAGAAGGCGAAATCCCGGGAGGACGTCCTCGCGGTCGACGGCCGGATCACCGTGGTGGAGGGCCTCCCCCGGGCAGCGGGCCGGGTGAGGTTCGGGGCCTCGAGCCACATGGCCCGGCTCATCATCGAGATCCGGAAGAGGGATCCTTCGGTCCGGGCCGGCATCGACCTCGCATGGACCCCGCACCTCTCCTCATGGCTCGAGAAGTACTGCCGGGAGATGGGCTGGGTGTTCTCGGTCATCGACCGGCACGGCGAACCGGGGGAGATCAGGGAGGCCGAGGGGGCCTCGATGCCCTGGAAGGTTGCAGAGGCGGTGCGGGCGGCGGGCGGGAGGGTGCCGAAGATCTTCTACGAAACCGGGGCCATCGGGAAGGAGCCGGTCTCGGTGCTCGTCGGCCGTGACCCTGTCGAGGTGGCCGGGCAGGCCTGCGAAATCGCGCGGAAGTACCATGGAGCCCGGTAGGCCGAAGATCGGGAAGATCGACCGGGAGGTCTTCGAGCAGTACCTCCTCGCCCGGCTCGGGAGGCAGGACCCCACCGTGCTCGTCCCCCCGCAGAGCGGCGTCGATGCCGGGGTGGTGGACCTCGGGGACGGCCGGGTGCTCATCATCGCCGAGGACCCCATCTTCGCCATACCCGGCCAGCCCTGGGAGATGTTCGGCTGGTACACCGTCCACATCGGGGCGAGTGATGTGGCGGTCATGGGGGTCCCCCCGCGGTACATGACCTATTCCCTCCTCATGCCCCCCGAGACGGAGGATGCCGCCTTCCGGGCCATCGTGGACGCTATCCACGGGGCGGCCCTCGACCTCGGGATCGCCATCGTCGGGGGCCACACCGGCTACTACCCGGGCTTCGCCGCCCCCACCATCGGCGGGGTGACGGTCTTTGCCATCGCGGACCGGGACGGGTACGTGACCCCCGCGGGCGCGCGCCCGGGCGACGCAGTGATCCTGACCAAGGGGCCTGCCATCGAGACCGCCGGGATCCTCTCGGTCCTGAGGGAGAAGGAGCTCCTCGGCCGGTACCCGGAGCCCCTCGTCCGGAAGGCGCAGGCCCTCTGCCGGCAGATGACGGTGGTCCGCGACGCCCTCACCGCCATGGCCGCGGGCGGGGTGCACGCGATGCACGACGCCACCGAGGGGGGCGTCATCGGGGGCCTCGCCGAGGTGGCGGAGGCGAGCGGGGTGGGGATGGCCGTGGACGAGGCCATGTTCGTGTACCCCGGCGAGGTCCGGATGGTCTGCGAGGCCTTCGGGATCGACCCCGTCGCCGCCATTGCCGAGGGATCGCTCGTCATCACCGCTGAGGCGGACAGGACGGGCCGGATCCTCGGGGATCTCGGGAAGGCGGGGATCGCCGCCTCGGTGATCGGGGAGGTGACGGCCGATACCGGGACCCGGGTGATGAAACGTCGTGACGGGACCGAGGTCCCGCTCAGGATGCCGGCCCAGGACCCCTTCTGGCCGGTCTTCTTCGAGGGTATGCGGTAGGGGCCGGGCGGTCCTGGAATTCTTTGATCATTCCTTCAGGGGGAGCGGGATGTCCGCCGGGCAGTCGAGACCCTCCTCGATCTCCCGGATTTTCCCGAGGTCCGCACTCGTCGATGGCTTTTTCGGCACTGCCCGGCACCCCTCCACGGCTCCCGTCGAGGGTTCGAAGGTGCCGATGGCCCGGGCTACCCGGGTGATCTCCTCCTTGTCGAGGCCAATAAGGGGCCGGTAGACGGGGAGTTCAGCAGCGTCGTCGAGGACGAGGAGGTTGTCGAGGGTCTGGGAGGCGACCTGCCCGAGGGACTCCCCGGTGACGATACCCTTCGCCCCCTCCTCCCGGGCGACGGCGGCGGCGATCCGATACATCCGGCGCTTGCAGAGGAGGCAGGTGTACCTCTCCACCCAGTCACGGCTGAGCTGGACCTTTGCGCAGGCGAGGTACGAGTCCGGTATGACCCGGAGCCGGATGTCCGGCTGGTAGCCCCGGAGTACCTCCACCACCTCCTCTGCCCGGCCCCGGGCATCCTTGCCCAGGAAACCCTCGAGTGCGACGTAGACCGGGAGGATCCGGCAACCCCGCTTCATCATCATCCAGGCGGCGACGGGGGAGTCGATCCCGCCCGAGACGAGGGCGACGAGGGTCCCTTCTACCCCTGGGGGGAGGCCCCCCGCACCCGGAACCACATCGGTGTAGAGGTAACAGGCGTCCCCGCGGATCTCGACGTGGAGCTCGAGGTCGGGGTCGTCCAGGTCCACCCTGAGGCCGGGGAAGGCCCTCCGCACGAGGTTCCCCAGCTCCACCGCCTTCTCCTGCGAGGTGAAGGGGTGGCTGCCCACCCGCCTCATCCGGATGGCAAAGGTCCGGAGGCCCCCCGCATCCCGTTCGCGGGCGAGGGCGAGGAGAGACTCCTCCAGGTCATCCGTGGTACACCGGGTCACGGGCGAGAAGGAGACGATGCCGAAGACCCTCCGGAGCCTCCCGGGATCCACCGGGCCCTGTACCCAGATCCTCCCCCGCTCGGACCTGACCCTGCAGCCCGGGAGCACCGTCTGGATGTTCCGGACAAGGACGTTCTCCCACCGGCGCCGGACGTAATCCGACTTGAGGAAGATCTCCCCGTACCGGACGAGCCAGAGGTCGCTTTCGGGCATCGGTGGATCGCTCTGTAAGGGGTTGCCTCCGCGCCCTTATGCTCTTTCCCCTTCCCGGCGTCCTTCTGAGCAACCCTTATAGCATGGTGGTGAACACGTAAAGGAAAGGCATTTCGGGGTATCAGATCCGGCCCCGGGCCGGGTCCCCCGGACCATGCCCGGAAGGCATCCATGGAGGACGAGGCGGCGCTCATCGAAGGGATTCGGGCTCTGAAGGAGGACCGGGAGGCCATCATCCTCGCCCACAACTACCAGGTGGGGCCGGTCCAGGACATCGCCGATATCGTCGGTGACTCCCTGGAGCTCTCCCGGGCCGCCACCACCATGAAAGGGAAGGTCATCGTCTTCTGCGGGGTGGACTTCATGGCCGAGACGGCCGCCATCCTCTCGCCGGAGAAGAAGGTCCTCCTCCCCGCAGGGGATGCCTGCTGCCCCATGGCAGAGATGGTCACCGCCGGCGAGGTGCGGGTGATCCGGGAGCGGCACCCCGGTGCCGCGGTGGTCGCCTACGTGAACACCACGGCGGAGGTGAAGGCCGAGAGCGACATCTGCTGCACCTCGGCGAATGCCGTCCAGGTGGTGAATTCGCTGGAGGAGGACCGGGTGATCTTCCTCCCCGACCGGAACCTCGCCCTCTACACCGCCCGGTTCACGGAGAAGGAGATCCTCCCCTGGCAGGGGTACTGCATCGTCCATGACCGGTTCACCCCCGCCGAGGTCCGGTCTGCCCGGGGGCGTCACCCCGGGGCCGAACTCATCGTCCACCCCGAGTGCCGTCCCGAGGTCATCGATCTCGCCGACGGGGTCTACTCCACCTCCGGGATCATCCGCCACGCCTGCACGGGGCCGGGCAGGGAGTTCATCATCGGGACCGAGGTGGGCATCCTCCACCGGCTCGCGAAGGAGTGCCCCGGCAAGCGGTGCCACCCCCTCTCGGAGAAGGCCGTCTGCGTGAACATGAAGAAGACAGATCTGCGGAAGGTGCACACCGCTCTCGAACGGATGGAGCCCCGGGTCATTGTCCCCGAAGGAATCTCCCGGCGTGCCCGGAAGGCTATCGACCGGATGCTCGCCATCCGGTGAGGGACGTTTACCCCTTCACGAGCTCTGCCACGGTGGCAACGAGGAGGTCGACCTCCTGCTCCGTGGTAAAGGGCGAAACGCCCGCCCGCACAGTGCCTCCCGGGAGACCCAGCCTCTCCATGAGGATCTGGCAGTCGTGGTGGCCGGCCCCGACAAGGATATCCGAGGCTTCGTCCAGGTGCACCGCGACCTTCCGGGGATCCATCCCCTCGATGGTGAAGGAAACGATGCCGGTACGGCGTTCCGGGTCGGCCGGCCCGTACACACTTACCCCGGGCAGGCACCGGAGCCCGTCGATCAGCCGGGGCGAAAGGCGCCTCTCGTGGTCGTGGATGCGCCCCATCCCTATCCCCGCCAGGTAGTCTGCGGCGACCCCGAGGCCGATCCCCGCCGCAACGTTCGGGGTTCCGGCCTCGTACCGCTGGTACCCCTCGGCCAGGGTGAATCCTTTCCCGGATACCGTCCCCACCATGCCCCCGCCGGCGTAGAGCGGCCCGATGGCCGGGTTCTTCATCCAGAGCACCCCGATCCCGGTGGGCCCGCCCATCCGGTCCCCGGCGAAGCAGAAGAAGTCGCACCCGATGGATGAGACCCCGGTGGGGAGGCGGGGGACCGAGTGGGTCCCGTCCACGAGGAGTAGCGCCCCGTGTTCGCGGCAGATGCGGCCGATCTCCTGCACGGGGCTGATGGACCCGAGCACACCGGAGACCTGGGTGACCGCCACGAGCCTGGTCCGGCCGGTGATGACCTCCCCGAGCCGGACCGGATCAACGGTGCCTTTTTCGTCGACCGGAAGGACATCGCACTCCACCCCCTTCTCACGGAGGTGCAGCCAGGGAACGAAATTCCCGGACTCCTCGAGCATGGTGGTGACGACCCGGTCGCCCGGTTTCCAGGCGAGCCCCTCGGCCACCATGGTGACGGCCTCGGTCACGTCCCGGGTGAAGACCAGATCCCCCTCCCTCGCCCCGATGAACCGCTTGACCTTCTCGTGGGCGTCCCAGTACTTCTGCGTGGCGACCTGTGACAGCCGGTGAACCCCCCGGCCGACGTTCGCCCGGTAGTGACGCTCGTACCCGAGCATCGCCTCGATCACCGGTTCCGGGGAGACGCCTGTCGTGGCGCTGTCCAGGTACACGAGGTCGGCGATGAGGGGAAAATCGGCCCGGAGGGATGCGCCGGTACCGGGGGCCACCGCCTCCTCCGCATGGACGGGGGCGGGTTTCTTCACCCCGGAAGGAGAGACGGCCCTGCGGGTGACTGGCTTCAGCCGGTCCCCATCCAGGGCAACCCCATGCCTCCCACAGAGCTCCCGCATCTTCGGCGGGAGGTCCCGCCACCGCCAGAGGCCCCACCGGGCGTACTCCTCCGGGAGATCATGGGTGGCGGCCCACCGGTCCAGGAACTCGTCCCACCTCTGTGCAAGCCCGGGATGCATGCCCCGGAGGAGCTCCTGCTCGCTCTCGAGCATCGCCGGGCAGAGGTAGCACCCGATCCGCTCGATGCCCCGGCCGTAGAGCGGGTTCACGGGAAGGTTCCGCCACCAGAGGTAGAGGAAGACCTCGAGGGCCCGCCAGTTCCGGATGGGGGAAATGTTCAGCTGGAGGGGGTTCGCCGGGTTCTGGCTCGTGGCCTCGAGGTCGGCCCGGTTCCAGGACTCGTACCACCGGTTGCCCTGGACCGTGACGCAGGGGCCCGTGATGGCGAGGTGGAGCCGGAGGGGGTGGAGCTTCAGGAGCTTGCAGCACCACCGCATGTCCTTTGCCGGGGGTCCTGCCTTCTCCGCCGCAGCCCAGAAATCTCCTCCCTTCCTGACGATCTCCACCCCCTGTTCCTCGACGAACCGGACCGTCTCGGGGAACTCGATGCCCGTGTCGATGAAGAAGGCCGAGGGTATCCCCGCCTTCCGGGCGAGGGCCATCGCAGCCATGGAGTCCTTGCCGCCCGAGAAGGATACGTTCGCGCACGGCCGGTCCTTCAGGTGCTGCCGGATCTCCCGGATGGCGTTTCGCTCCAGGTTCTTCAGGTGGTACCGGTTCCTCCCGACGGCGATTTCCCAGCCGGGGTCAGGGGGGCTCCGGGGCTGCATCGCTTGGATCTCCTTTACCCGCAGCTGACCTGCCCTCAGCACCCCGGTGCCGTACCCGTTCCGATACTTTACCACCAACGTCCCTTCGGGTTCCCCCGTCTTGACCGGGATCCGCTTCCCCCCGATACGGCGCCCGTCCAGATTCTCCCGGGCCGCCGCCTCCTCGAGGTCCACGATCCCCCGGGTCGCAGGGCCGACAACGAAGGGAAGGCCTCCGGGGGCAAGGTCGAACCGGAACAGCCGGGAAACCGGATCAAAGGAGAGCCAGCCGAAGCGCTCGCCATGAATGATGACGAGATCGTTCCGGTCCACCCCGCCGGCCTTGTTCAGGAGGACGATCTTCGGGACCGGGACCGGCCCGAACCGCTCCTCCACAAGGCCCCTGAGGAGGGCGAGGTCAGCCGCGAGGGCCGGTCGCACGTCATAGGGGGCCTGGAGGGGGACCCTCCGCCCCTCGGCGCCGCAGCCGCAGGTCCGGGCAATGAGGGGGACGTTGCATCGGTCGCACCAGTAGAGGACCTTCTTGACCGGCGGCTCGTGCATGACATGATACCCTTGGCAGGTCAGCCTATAAGAACAGCGCGGCGAAGAGGGAGGGAGTTCAATCCTCCGGGGGAATGTCCTCGTCCGGATACTCGCATGTCCTCTCCTCGGCATAGAGCAGGACTAGCTCCTCGGCCTGCTCCCTCCCGAGCCGGTCTGCCACCCTCTGGAGGAAGAGTGAGAGGAGTTCGGGGGGGACGCAGCCGAGGCTCTCCCCGCCGTCCCGGATGAGGTCCACGAGGTACCTGAGATCATCGTCCGAGAGCCGCCCGATCCTGTCGGCAAAATCGGCCTCCCCCGTGGCGAAGTGGGTTGCCACCGGCGGGAGGATGGATCGGAAGGCATGCCCCGACCCGGCGCAGATCTCCTCGCTGCACTCGGGGGCGAGCTTCTTCAAGATCTCCAGGTCCCGTGCTGAAAGTTCCCGCGGCATGGACAGCTACCATGGGGAGGCCGGGGTCATAAGCGCGGCCGGTCCGGATAGTATCACCCTCCCGGCCCCCGCGGCGGCCGCCCGGGCCGGATTCCCCCTACTCGAGGTGGATGATCTGGACGGGGCAGAGGTCGGCGGCCTCCGTGGCGCACCCTTCCAGCTCCCCGGGGACCACCCCCTCGGCATTGCTCCCCGCGCGGTGGGGCTCGGTTATTTCGCTGAAATGGTCCTCCGGGTTCTCCTCGAAGAGGTCGGGGCAGGTGCTCCAGCAGGACTCACAGCTCGTGCAGTCATCCCTGTCGATATGGACCTTCATTTCCGCACACATCCTCCCGTGACATACGGAGAGAGCCACCCCGGCGGGCATAAAGATGCCGAACTGCGGTTCCTTCGCCCACGGATGGTGAGGAGAGCCCAAAACCTCATGAAGGGGGACGGAGATTCATAGCAGGGGTTTCCATGGGCACTGCCACCGTTTCAGGAAAAGCTCTCCCCGCCGCCGCCCTCCTCCTTGCTCTCCTCGTCACCGGCCTCCTGGCAGGCTGCCTCGGGGGGCAGGCCCCGGAGAGGCTGCCTGGGGTGGAGGTCCGGGAGTACCAGGGGAAGGATCTCTCGTCGGTGAACGACTTCCGGGAGAACTCCATCCTGGGCCCGCAGCATGTCAACATCACGGACTACCGTCTCACCATCGACGGCCTCGTGGGGGAGCCGAGGAACTTCACCTACGACGAGGTGCTCGGGTTCCCCCCCTACGAGAAGGTGGTGACCCTCTCCTGCGACGAGGGCTGGGACGCGACCATCCTCTGGAGGGGGGTGAAGGTCTCTGACCTCATCCGGGCGGCGGGGCCTGACCCCCGGGCGAACACCGTCATCTTCGCCGCCGCCGACGGGTACACGACCTCACTCCCCCTGGAGTACATCGTGAACAGGGACATCCTCCTCGCCTACGGGATGAACAACATCACCATGCCCGTCGAACGGGGGTACCCCTTCGAGCTCGTGGCCGAGGACCGGTGGGGATACAAGTGGATCCGGTGGGTGACCGGCATCCGGCTCTCGGACGACCCCAGCTACCGGGGCTTCTGGGAGAGCAGGGGCTACTCCAACAGCGGGGCCCTGAACGAGTCCTTCTTCGGGGACTGACATGAAGCGCCGTGACCTGCAGAGGGCGGTGGGGTGGCTCCTCCTCGTCCTCGCCCTCCTCCTCGCCGTGACCGGTCTCGGGATCACCGAGTACCAGGTCATCACGGCGGCCAGCTTCGGCCTCCTCGGGAAGGCCCTCTCCTTCCAGCTCCACAGCCTTCTCTGGATCCCCTTCCTCGCCGTCCTCGCGGCCCACCTGGCCCTCTCCTGCCGGGGCGGGAAACGGGGGAAGGACTGAGGCCTTTATTATCTCCCCCGGCCATGGAGAGAGCATGGCAGAGGAAGGGAAGCAGGAACAGAAGGGTGAGAGGGACTGGAGGGAGGAGAGGCGGGAGTGGCGGAGGAGGCACCGGGGCCCCTTCCTCATCCCCGCCGGGGTCCTCATCGGCCTCGGGATCGGGCTCCTCGTGAACCAGCCCGGGGCCGGGGTGCTCATCGGGCTCGGGCTCGGGTTCCTGGGGGCTTCCTTCGAACCGATGGCCGTTCCCCCTGAGGAACCAGGCCATGCACCGATGCGGGGGCCTCGCTGGGCCTTCGTCGCCATCGGGGTTGTCCTCGTGCTGCTCGGCCTCTCGATTGTCTCGGGATGGGCCCTCCCGTGGACGTACATCATCGCCATCCTCCTGATCCTCATCGGCATCGGGTTTATCGCCCGGGGCTTCGGCCGGATGAGGTGACGGGGACCCTCACCGTTGGGGGCCCCGGCCGCGGATGACCGGGGGCAGCCCCCGCCCTCCACCCCGACCACAAGTCTGTTGACCGATGAGGCAACAAGGGAAAGCATGAGACGACCGGTCGTGGAAAGGGCCGGGACGAGGAGGACCCTGGCGGGACTCCTGCTCCTGGCATCCTGCATCATCGCCCTTTCGGGACCAGCCATGGCTTCAGACATCCAGCAGTACGGATGGGTCCCTCCCCAGACCCCGGACCTCACAGGCTACAACGCTACCCTCCTGAATGCCACCCCTGCCGTCCCGCAGCCTACCCTTGCACCCGTCACCCTCCTCCACCTGGAGCTGAACGAGACCACTCCCTCTGGAGTCCGGTACATGGCCTTCGGGCCGAAGGTCATCGAGGTTGCCCTGAGCCCCGTCCTCCTCGGCCTCATCGTCGTGCTGATCGCGGGGGCTGGAGGGGCATGGTACATCCTCGGTCGGAGGCGGGGCGGGGACTGAAGGCAGGGGGCCTCCGGGAGGGGTGGGAGCTCTCAACCTTTTCTCCCCGGAAGGCCATGGGAAAGGGAGGGACATGACCGGAAGGGTGCTCATCGCGTACACGTCGAGGAGGGGATCGACGGAGGAGATCGCCCGGGCCATCGGAAGGGAACTTGAGGCGGCGGGGAACGCCGTGACGGTGGCGGACATGAAGGGAATCGATTCGGCCGCGGGGTACCGGGCCGTCGTCATCGGGGCGCCGGTCTACCTGGCGAAGATCGAACAGGCGGTGCCCGCCTTCGTGGCACGCCACCGGGAGGATCTCCTGAAGGTCCCGGTCGCCGCCTTCGCCGTCGGGATCGCGCCGGTGAACCCTGCGGTCGGGTCCGTGGAGGAGACCCTCGGGAGGCTCCGGGCCGCCCTCGACCCCGTGAAACCGGTCGCGGTGGCCATGTTCGCCGGGAGGCTCGAGCTCTCCCGGCTCTCCTTCCTCGAGCGGACCCTCGTCGGGGCCATGAAGGTCCTCACCGGCGACTTCCGCGACTGGGAGGCCATCAGGGCGTGGGCGTGGGGGCTCCCGGCGGTCCTTGGGCCCTGAGCAGGCCCGGTCCCGGGCTGCCCGCCCCGTCCCGCAGGGAAAACCCATATAACGACACCGGCCGATGGTTTACCCATATGGTTGCTCCTCCCGAAGTGCCTGCCGGGGCCCCGAAGAAGCTCGCCGTCCTCATCGACGCCGAGAATGCCCAGCCCTCCATCATCGGGGCCCTCCTCGACGAGATCGCCACGTACGGCATCGCGAGCGTGAAGCGGGCCTATGGGAACTGGACCTCCCAGACCCTCCAGCCCTGGAAGGAGACTCTCCTCTCCTACTCCATCCAGCCCATCCAGCAGTTCAACTACACGACGGGGAAGAACGCCACCGACTCCGCCCTCATCATCGACGCCATGGACCTCCTGTACACGGAGAAGTTCGACGGGTTCTGCATCGTCTCCTCGGACAGCGATTTCACCCGCCTCGCATCCCGCATCCGGGAGTCGGGCCTCACCGTCTACGGCTTCGGCGAGCGCCGGACCCCGAAGCCCTTTGTCCAGGCCTGCGACCGGTTCATTTACACCGACATCCTCTTGAGGCCCGAGCCGGTCACCGAACAGAGGGCCGAAGCCCCTGCAGTCACGAAGGCCCCCGGGGCCTCGAAGAAACTCCAGGAGAACAGGGAGGAGCTGGTCAGGCTCCTCAGGTCCGCGGCAGACAGCGCCTCTGACGAGGACGGCTGGGCGTACCTCGCGGACCTCGGGAATAACATCCGCCAGAAGAAGCCGGACTTCGACCCCCGGAACTACGGGTACAAGAAGTTCAGGGACCTCGTGGAGGAGACAAAGCTCTTCGAGATCCACGAGTCCTCCATCGGGGATTCGCCGGCAAAGACCATCCAGGTGCGGTACAAGAAGGCGAAGAGGAAGCAGGGGTACCGGGACTGAGGTGAGGCACATTCGGCGGAAGAACTGGATGCTGGGCTTCCTGGGATTCCTGGGTTTCATGGGTTTCCAGGGTTTAATCGGTATCGCGAGGGGCGACTGGCTCGAGGCCACCGATGTCATCTGGTTCTCCTTCTTCGCATGGTTCGTCAATTTCCTGCCGGAGAAGGGGGAGAGGTGAGGGTCTGACCCCCCCGCAGAAGCCAATGGCATGATAACCTCCTTCCAGATCATCATCGGCGCATGGATCGCCTTCTGGGTATTCCTCTACGTCCCCCTCCTCTTCCGCCGTGTACCGACCCGGCGGCGCTCGTCAAAGTACGTGATGCAGACGGGGATGCTCGCCGTCATCGCCTGGATGCTTCTCGCGCTCCTCGAGTGGTACCGGCCCGGTTCCCTGTTCCTTCGCATTCTTCCCGATTCGCCACTCGCGGGGATCACCGGTGTAATCCTCACCGTAGCAGGCCTCGGGTTTTCCGCCTATTCCCGGATCTACCTGGGAAAGAACTGGAGCAACATGCCCGCCATCAAGGTCGGCCAGCAGCTCATCAGGACGGGACCGTACCGGTTTGTGCGGAACCCGATGTATACCGGCATCCTCGTCGCGCTTGCCGGGGCGGTCATCGCGACGAATGTTCTCCTGGCATTCCTCCTCTTTGGGGTCTTTGTCATCGCCATCTGGCTGAAGATCAAGGCCGAGGAGGAGATCCTCCTCGAGACCTTTGGTGAAGAGTTCCTTCGGTACAAGAAGGACGTAAAGGTGGCACTCATCCCGTTCGTGGTGTGAGAACCCGTGCCATTCCTCGAAGGGTGCTCTTGATCCCCGCGGTACAAGATCGATGCATCGCCGGTACCTTTATTTCCTCCCGCGTTCATGGGCCAACTCATCCGAGAGGGAGAGGCA
>Ga0335070_10006722_pt1 | contig 13524 bp, 8 predicted proteins | sample Lox_Sample_13_FD_206722 | JGI IMG/M metagenome (GOLD analysis project Ga0335070, IMG submission 206722) | Soil microbial communities from Loxahatchee National Wildlife Refuge, Florida, United States - Lox_Sample_1.3 | ecosystem: Environmental > Terrestrial > Soil > Wetlands | place: USA: Florida...
GATCGCGAACGGGCATTACCTTTCTTACGCTCGACGATCACACCACGCAGATTCGATTGGCGCAGGGATCATTAATTCTGCGCGTGCGGCATCTGGATGATGACGATTCTTACGAGGTGGACACGCCAAATATTGCGTTCACTCTGTTGCAACCGGGCGAATATCGAATCGATGTGAGCGAAGATGGCAGCCAGACCGTGACCACAGTTTGGCACGGTCGTGGACGGGTTACGGGCGGAGGATTTTCCTATACCGTGATCGCGGACCAGTCGGCGACCTTCAGCGGCGATCAGGATCATCTGAATTACGACCTGGCGCAGGTGCCGCGGTCCGATGATTTTGATAACTGGGCTTTTGATCGTGATGGATCGGAAGACCGGTCCGATTCGGCGAACTATGTTTCACGGGAAATGACGGGATACGAAGACCTGGATGAATACGGCTCCTGGAGCTACGTAGCGGGCTATGGGCCATGTTGGCGTCCGCGCGGAATCGTGGCGGATTGGGCGCCGTACCGCTTCGGACACTGGGTTTATGTCGGGCCATGGGGTTGGACGTGGGTGGAAGACGAGCCCTGGGGATTTGCTCCCTTCCACTATGGCCGCTGGGCGAACGTGAGTGGCGGATGGTTCTGGGTGCCGGGACCAGTGGTGGTGCGTCCAGTGTGGGCGCCTGCACTGGTGGCCTTCGTTGGCGGTAGCCACTTCTCCGTCGGTGTCGGCGTGGGATGGTTCCCGCTGGCTCCGGGAGAAGTTTATGTCCCGGGATATCACGTGAGCCGCCGGTACGTGAATAACGTGAACATCACCAACACAACGGTGAATGTCACGAAGGTCACGAATGTGTACAACACGGTGATCGTCAACAAAACAACCGTCAACAACATTACGTATGTGAATCAGCATGTGAACAACGGCGTGACCGTGGTGTCGCATGACACGTTTGTGAATGCGCGTCCGGTATCGCAGAACGTGATGCGAGTGGATGCACGCGAAGTGCAGGCAGCGCCGGTCAGCCGCGTGGCGACGCCGGAACCGATTCGCACTAGCGTGGTGGGTGCGGGACGTCCGGTGAACGTACGGCCTCCGGCTGCGGTGGTGAACCGTCCGGTGGTTGCGGTGAGAACGCCGCCAGCACCGCCGCGTCCGATCGAGCAACGGCAGGCTGCCGCGGGCGGACACTTGAACGAGCAATCGCTGGTGCGTCCGGCAGGACCGGCGCAACCGGTGCAGATGCAGCCGGGAGCACACCAAGCGCCACCGCCACCGCAACAGCAAGGCATGCGTCAGCCGCCACAGCAGCAGAATGAGCATCAGCCGCTGGTCCAACAACAAGGCGCGCGGCAGCCGATGGAGCAGCCGCAGAACGAGCACCAGCCGCCTGCGCAGCAGCAGGGAGGCTTTAAGCCGTTCACGCCTCCGGGCGGGAACAACAACAACGAACGCGGAAACGCGAACGAACAGCGTCCGGCAGCGCAGCCTCGCACGTTTGAGCAGCAGGGAAGTGCGGAGCCTCCGGCTCGGACCACTGAGCAGCAATATCGCAACCTGCCTCCGGAGAACCGTACGCCAGAGTATCGACCGGCGCAGCCGCAGGAGCCGCAACATCCTCTGGTGAAGCCGACGCCGCCGGTGCAAGAGCGGACGCCGCAGCAGGAGCAACAGCAGCAGGAGAAGTTCCAGCATTGGCAGGAACAACGGCCAACGCCGCCTCCTCCTCAGCATCAGGCGCCGCCGCGGCAGGAGTCGAAACCGTCTCCTCCGCCCAAGCCGGACAAGAAGCATTGACGGATGGCGGATGCATGCGGTGTGATAGGTTCGCATGAGGCCCGTGCGGACTATTGAATCGAAAGATGGAAACGCCGGGAGCAGTTCGAAGCTCCCGGCGTAGTTTTTTTGTGAAGCGTGCTTCGCGGCAAGGCAATGACCAAGGCTGACAATTCCAGAATTAACTGGATGGACGTGCTATGGCTAGTGCTACTGGCCGTGCTGGCCGTGTTGCCGCCGGTGCGGGAGATCCACAAGCAACTCGCTCTGCTGGCGTTTGGCGTACTCCAATTGAGCGAAGGATGGTTGATCAAGCGAATACCGCAGCGTGGGCCAGCGTATGTGGTGCTGCTGAAGATCCTGCTGGCGACATTCCTGATCGATCACACCGAAGAGTTAGCGATCAACAGCTATTACTATCCGATTTATTTTTTGCCGGCAGTTTCGGCGGCGGAGTATTTCGGACCGTGGGCGACGCTGGCGTGGACTACGCTAGCATCGGCTGCATATTGTTCCTACTTGTATCCGACGGTGCAGGAGTACGAGATCACTGCCGACGACTATGGACGGCTGGCGATCCGCGTACTGTTCTTCTACCTTGCGGCGATGGTGGTGAACCGGTTTGTGGTGGAAAATCGCAGGCAGACGCAACGTTATCAGGAGTTGGCGGAACATCTGGCGGAGACGAACCTGCAGTTGGAGAAGGCGCAGGCCGAGGCGCGGCGATCGGAACGGCTGGCTGCATTGGGACAGCTTTCTGCCGGCCTGGCGCACGAGATTCGTAATCCACTGGGAGTGATCAAGGGATCGGCGGAAATGTTGAGCCAGAAGCTGGGGGATTCCAATCCTCTGGCCAACGAGCTATCCGGATATATTTCGAGCGAGACAAATAGGCTCAGCGCTCTGGTGACGCGCTTTTTGGATTTTGCGCGTCCTCTGCATGCAGACCTGAGTCCGGCCGAGATCACTGCAGTACTGGATCGCGCTTTGGAGGATGTGGCGCGCTTGTGGAAGGGTGGGGAAGTGCGCGTCACGAAAGATTACGAGCGCAATCTTCCGCTGGTACCGTTGGATGGAGGGCTGTGCGAGCAGGCATTTCTGAATATCGTGCAGAATGCTTATGATGCGATGGGAGAGCGCGGCGGCGAGTTAACGGTGCGAGCGCGACCGTCGCAGTCGGAAGGGAAACCCGGGGTGGAAGTGAGAATTTCCGATACTGGGCCAGGAATCCCGGCGGAATTGAGGGAGCAGATTTTTAATCCCTTTGTGACTACGAAAAAAACGGGTGTGGGCCTCGGGCTTTCGATTGTGTCGAAGATTGTAGATGGGCATCATGGATTCATTCGCATTGAAGGACCGGGCAATGCGCAGGGAACCGGTGCGACGTTTGTCCTGTTTTTCCCGACGGAAATTGGGGAAACGAGTTCGGCATCGCAATCGGCACATTTGGTGATCTCGTGAAGGAATCGGCAGAGTCAACGAACAAGGCTTCCGTTCTTATCGTTGAGGATGAGGCGAAGATGCGCCGCTTGCTCGAGTTGAATCTCGGGGACGACGGCTTTACGACATTTTCCGCGGGAGATGCCGAGACTGGACTGAAGATTCTGGGCGAGAACACGGTTGATCTGGTGCTGACGGATCTGAAACTTCCCGGAATGAACGGACTGGAATTTCTGCAGACGATCAAGCGACAGAACGCGACGCTGCCAGTGGTGGTGATGACCGCATTTGGCAGCGTGGAGACCGCTGTCGAAGCGATGAAGGCCGGGGCCAGCGACTACGTGCTGAAGCCATTTTCGCTGACTGAAATGCGGATGGTGATCCGCAAGGAACTGGACGTCCGCAACCTGCGGGAAGAAAACCGGTCTCTGCGAGAGGCGCTGGGGAAGCGGTACGCGCATCCGAACGTGGTGGCGCGTAGCCCGAAGATGCAGGAGGTGCTGGCTACGGTGGAGCGCGTTGCGCCCACGAATTCGACGGTGTTGTTGGGTGGCGAGAGTGGCGTGGGCAAGGATTTGATTGCGCGCGCGATTCACGAGAAGTCGCGAAGAGCTTCCGGGCCGTTCTTAAAGATCAACAGCACGGCGATTCCTGAAAATTTGTTGGAGAGCGAACTGTTCGGATTTGAAAAAGGCGCCTTCACTGGCGCAGTCGCGAGCAAGCCGGGAAAATTTGAACTGGCGGACAAGGGAACGTTGTTTCTGGACGAGATTGGCGATGTGCCTCCGGCGACGCAGGTGAAATTGTTGCGCGTGCTGCAGGAGCGGGAGTTTGAGCGGCTGGGCGGGACGAAGACGGTCAAAGTGGATGTGCGGTTGATCGCGGCGACCAATCGTGATTTGCGCGAGGCGCTGGAGCAGGGGACGTTTCGGGAAGATCTTTACTATCGACTGAACGTCGTGCCAATTGACATCGCGCCGCTGCGCGAGCGCAAGGAAGACATCCCGGAGTTGGTCGATTTGTTTGTCTCGCGATTTGCGGCGGAGTCGCGGAAAACCATCGATGGCATTACGCCCGAGGCCATGCAGATTCTGGTGAACTATCACTGGCCCGGGAATGTACGCGAGCTGCAGAACATTGTGGAGCGGGCTTGCGCGCTAGCGAAGGGCAACATGCTTGAAGTGGGGGACATTCATCTGGATGTGCGTCCGGCGAAGGGCGGCAACGGCGGCGCGGGATTTCTGCCTGATGGCATGACGCTGGAGCAGTGGGAAGACGAGATGGTGCAAGAGGCGCTGCGTCGGGCGAACGGCAACAAGAGCCAGGCGGCGCGGCTGTTGGGACTGTCGCGGAATGCGCTGCGCTACCGGCTGTCGAAGATTGGCATCGCGGACGAGGAGAAAGAGTGACGCAAGCGGCATTATGCGTTGTGTTAGCATGTGTTCATGGCGAACACACGCAGCTCTACCTTGAGCGTTCGACTCCGGCCCGAAATAAAGCGACGTTTAGCGAAACTGGCGCGCTCCTCCGGGCGCAGTTCTAACTTCCTCGTATCCGATGCGGTCGAGTCCTATGTCGATGCCCAGGAGCGATTGCTGGCAGAGGTTCGGGAATCGGATCGACAAGTTCGAAGCGGGCATTACATCAAACATGAAGACATGAAAGCGTGGTTGCTCTCGTGGGGCACCGTGAAGGAATTGCCTCCGCCGAAATGCGCTTGTAACGGGCCGCACGACGAGGATCTGTGCTAGAGATTGTTTGGTCTCGTCTGGCGCGAAAGCGCCTGAAAGAAATTCATGACTATATCGCCAGCGACAAACCAGAAGCGGCGGCACGATTCGCAACCCGCTTAGTTGCAGCCGTTGAGGTGTTGAGGGAGTATCCACTGCTTGGCCGGATAGGCGCCGAGCCCGACATTCGAGAGTTAGTAATCGGGGGCACTCCGTACATTGTGCTGTATCGAGTTCGAACACAGCGCGTCGTCATATCCACAATCTGGCACGGCGCACAACGCAAGCCACGAGTTTCCCGCAAGAAACGCTAATCGTTTTCAGACCTGCAGATTGCGCAGATACGGAACGCTGGCCTTCATCATTTCAAGATTCATTTCCACGAAATAGTTCTGGATCCCGCCGGTTTTTGCCGCAGTGAATATCTTCTTCCAGTCGAGTGAATCCTGGCCGACGGCGGTGATCTTCTTGGTCTGCGTGGACCATCCTTGCACGTGCATGGAGATGAATCGTCCCGGATATTCCGTGAAGTACTCGGCGGCATCGTAGCCTTGGCTAATGGTTGAGACCTGGAACTGGAATTTCACCAGCTTGGGATCGAGCAGGCCGAACAGAATGTCGTAAGTGCGCTTGCCGTCGACGGTGGAGAGTTCGAATCCTTCATTGTGCAGGCCTTGCTGGATTCCGGCTTTGGCGGCCTGTTCTGCCATCTTGTTGTACTCGTCGGCGGCGTGCTTCACGTCGTCCATGGTCGGATTCTTGGGGCCGTCGAGGCTGGGGACAATCATTTGGGTGAGGCCGACATCTTTCGCCCAGTCGATGCTGGCTTGCTGATTCTTGCGGAGCTCGTCTATACCGAAGTGTGAACTTACGCAGCTCACGCCGGCGTCGCTCAGGATTTTCTTCAGTTCAGAGCCTTTGTATTGGGCGAGGCCGCCGAAACCGTACTCCGCGTAGCCTGCGGGGGAGCAGAGTTCGATGGTGGTGAATCCTGCGTCGGCGAGTTGCTTGATGGTGCCGGGGAAATCTTTGGCGATGTTGTCGCGCACGGGCCAGGTCTGGCAGCCGATGGGGAGGCCGAGAGGATTGGCGTGGAGTTGAAGCGCTCCGGTGGAGAGAAGGCCGAGCACGGCGGTTTGCGTGGCAGCGATTTTGCAAAAGTCTCTACGGGAGATGGCGGACATGAGTGCTCCTTTTCGAATGTCGTCAGCGGCTAATGCCGCACTGTTTATCGCTTGCGGCACGCCTAAAGGCGCGCCCTGATACGAATCTTCGGCGCGGCTTGAAGCCGCGCCCCTTCAAAACTACTCACAGCTCCCAGCCGGGGCGGCGGTCGGGGCGAATGTACTTTTGCAGTGCGTCGGAATTATTGGCGCGGAGATTCGGGTGATCCCACGTCAGTCTTTGGCCCAGATGGCAGGCGACGCAGCCGAGCAGCAGCGCTTCGGTGACCACGCCTTCGAATTCGAAATTGCCGCCGGGCTTCACTTTGCCGCCTTTGCAGGCATCGATCCATTCGCGTTCGTTGCCGGGCGAGCGCGGCAGCGTTTTTGGCGGCTGTTTGAAGCTGTCCATCTTGGATTGGGGAATCAGCCTCGGGTTGGAACCGTTGAAGCCGCACAGAATCTTGCCCGAGTCTCCGACGAACAGGAGGCCTTCATCTTCATCGCGCTCGCCCTGGAAGGGAACATTTTCTTCCAATTCGTCGGGACGCGCGGGCTTGAGGCCTCCGTCGTACCAGGTGAATTTGACGGGCGGCATGTCTCCGCGGGCGGGGAAGTTGTAACGAATGATGGAAGCGGCGGGATAGGTCTCGTCATAGCGGTCGGTGGAACTGGCTTCGACGGTGAGTGGCGCTTCGAGCTTCAACACGCGGAAGATGGTGTCGTAGCTGTAGCAGCCCATATCGCCCAGAGCGCCGCAACCGAAGTCGGTCCATCCGCGCCAGACGAAGGGCAGGTAGGCGTGGTTGTAAGGGCGAGTGGGTGCCGGGCCGAGCCACAAATCCCAGTCGAGGCCCTCGGGCACGGGTTCGGTCTCTTTCGGGCGCTCGATGCCTTGCGGCCAGTAGGGGCGGCTGGACCAGTTGTGAACTTCTCGCACCGGGCCGATGGCTCCGGCCCATATCCATTCACAGAGCAGGCGGGTGGCTTCCGAGGCCTGGTTGCCGACGGCGATTTGTGTGGCGACGCCGGTTTCGCGAGCGATGTCGGCAATGCGGTGAGCTTCGTAGATGGTCTGCGTCAACGGCTTCTGACAGAAGACGTGTTTCTTTTTCTTCATGGCCGCAGCTGAGATGGCGGCGTGGAGATGGTCTGCCGTACAGACGACGACAGCATCGATGTTCTTTTCTTTTTCCAGCAGCTCACGGAAGTCGTTGTAGGCAGCGCAGCCGTGATATTGCCCGGAGCGCTGCTGCGTGCCGTAGTAGGCGTCCACAATTTTCTGGGCAGGCTCACGTCCGGCAACTCCGCTTGTGACCGCGAGGGTGTGGCTCAACTGAATGGGTTGGTCAGGGCTGAGCCAATCCCAGCCGCTATTCACGCCCAAGAGATTTTGCACGGAATGGCAGAATTCGTGGGTGCTCCACTGGGGATAATTCGCGCCACTTTTATTCACATCACAGACTGCTATGCCCTGCACGTCGGGTTCGCGCAGGAAATGCAGCATCACACGCAGGCCCTGAGCGCCGACTCCGATGAATGCGATGTGGACTTTGTCGCTGGGAGGAACGAACCCCACGCCGCCGAGCACATGGCGAGGGACGATGGAAAAGGCAAGAGCGGCAGTCGCGCTTCGGGTCAGGAATTGACGGCGCGACACGGCGCCTGCCGAAGCACGGCGCGGACGGTTTTTCATTGGGCCTCCCACTACAAAACAGCATTACAGTTCAAGGAGTTTTGGACGGACCCCATACTGTACGCCGGGTGGCCGAAAACCACCACTATTGGCTGAGGTTGGCCAGGCGGGCCTATTTCAGCCTTTTTCCTGTTGATTCCCATCCTCCTTCATATTGAAAACACGGCACTTATGTATGAACCCGATTTACAGGTTTGGCAGGGCGCTTGCGATGTATTGGATAGCTATTATCTGGAGATTTATGGCGTTGATGACCAGGTCGGGTGGGTCGAGGTGGTTTATGAAGAACAAATTGGCAATTTTGAGTTTAGCGCTGGCGAGTGCATTTTCGTTGAGCGCGTGGTCGCAGACGGCCGATGACGGCACGGGTCCGACGGAGCAGCCGAGTTCTCCGATGGAGATGGGACCGGGGCCGAACGCACCGGGACCCAACGCCCAAGGACCGGATCAATCCTATGGTCAGCCATCCGACGCGCAGCCGACGGATGCGGAGCCGGGTGGTCCGACGGGCGAAGCGCCGGCCACTTCCGATCAAGGGGTGGCGCGACTGAGTCTGATTCATGGGGAAGTTTCGACGCAGCGTGGCGACTCGGGAGACTGGTCGGCGGCAACATTGAACCAGCCGGTGATGGGAGGCGACAAAGTTTCGACGGGCAATGGCGGGCGCACCGAGTTGCAAATCGACTTTGCCAACATTCTTCGCCTGGCCCCGAACTCGCAGGCTAACTTTGCGACGCTTACCAAGAAAAGTATCGTCATCCAACTGAGCCAGGGCTTGGCCAACTACACGGTTTCGAAAGACAGCGAAGCGGAGCCGGAGATCGATACTCCGAACGTGTCGGTACACCCCGCGCATCATGATGGTGTGTTCCGCATTGAAGTGCGGCCGGATGGCGACACGATCGTGATTGTGCGCAAGGGTGAGGCGCAGATCGCCACTCCGCAGGGCAGCACGGAAGTGCGCGCCGGAGAGATGGCGACGGTTCGCGGCAACGCCGATCAGGCACAATACAAGATCGGAGATGCTCCGGATCGCGACGAGTGGGATCGCTGGAATTCCGATCGCGATCACATGATCCAGAATGCACAGTCGTGGCACCACACGAATCGTTACTACACCGGCGCGGAGGATCTCGACGCGTACGGACGCTGGCAGAATGTGCCGGATTACGGCGATGTGTGGGTTCCGAACGAGCCCGATGGCTGGGTTCCGTATCGCGATGGAAACTGGGTGTATGAGCCCTACTACGGTTGGACGTGGGTGGGTTATGAGCCTTGGGGCTGGGCGCCGTATCACTACGGACGCTGGTTCCCCTATGGCGCAGGCTGGGCATGGTGGCCAGGTCCTGTGTGGGGTGGTGGATTCTATCGTCCATTCTGGGCGCCGGCTTACGTCTCCTTCTGGGGATGGGGCGGAGGATTTGGATTTGGTGTTGGATTCGGAGGTTGGGGCGGTTTTGGCTGGTTGCCGATCGGACCGTGTGACTGGTTCCATCCGTGGTGGGGTGGATATCGTGGACGGTTCGGGTGGGTTGGCGGACACGGATGGAACGGTGGCCGTTTTGGCGGATTCGCGCCGCTGCACGGTGGCACACGGTTCTCGAATATTGCCAACATTCATGACAACCACGTTTTCCGCGCCATGTCGACGGTCAATGCCAGCCACTTTGGCGGCGGCCACGTGGCGGCAGTCGGAGTCAGCCGGGCGCAGTTGGGCGGTGCGCACATGATGGCGGGCAATTTGCCGGTGGTGCCGACGCACGCGAGTTTGTCGGCGAGCGGACGCGCGGCAGCGCCTTCGACGATGCACAACACCGGCTCGCAGCGGTTTTTTGGCACGCATAATAACTTGGCGCGGCCAGCTTCGTTCCAGCAGGAGCAGTCGAGCCTGCGGCAGACGATGGCGCAGAATCGAGTGGGAGCAGTTCCAGCCGGCGGGCATTTCGAATCGACGGCGTCTCGTGGAATTGGCAACAACGGCTCGATGGAGAAGCCCAATGCAGGCACGTTCGGCTCGCGAGAGATGAATAATCACACCGCGAACAGTTCGGCTCCCGCGCAGAACGGCAATCGTGGGGGATTCAACAACGCTGAAACGCGGACGTCGCAGCCGGTCAATACGGGCGGATACCGTCCATTCACGCCGCCGAGCGGCAGCACGCGGTCGGGCGTGGGTTCGGTGAATAACGAACCGGCGCGAGGAACGGTTCAGACCCCGCATTCGAATCCGAGCAGCGGCGGATATCGTCCGTTCACGCCGCCGAGCAGCAGCAACCGGTCTGCGAATCAGGGGCCGGCCAGCGGCGAGACGTCGCGAGGGAACGTGGAATCCTCGCGAGCGCAGAGCAACAGCGGCTTCCGTCCATTCACGCCGCCTCCGAGCAGCCAGGTGCGCGGCGGCGCGTCGAGCCCAGCCTCGGAGAGGAGCAGCGGAAGTTACTGGAACCGCACCATGCCGAGTTCGGGATCGTTGCGCAACAATACCTCTCCCAACTCCGGAGGCTATAGTTCCGGTGGTTATGGTCGGAGTTCTTCGTCGTCGCGCCCGCAGTTAGATATGCGGCAGCCGATCGTGCGGGGACCGTCGTACGGCGGAAATCCACGCAGCTACGGCGGATACAGCGCACCACGCAGCATGCCGAGCTATGGCGGTTCGCATAGCGCAGCGCCCAGCGGCGGTCACTACAGTGCCCCCAGCGGTGGCGGTCACTATAGCGCACCGAGCGGTGGTGGCCACTCGAGTGGTGGTGGACACTCCAGCGGCGGAGGTGGTGGGCATTCCAGCGGTGGCGGCAGCCACGGTGGGCATCGCTAGATCTTCGCAGCAGTCGTCTCCGCGAAGTTGCTGTACACGCAGTGAATGACGACAGAGGCAAAAAGGGCGTGCTGACCGGCACGCCCTTTTTATTGTCGCGAAGCCTTTGCATCAACGCAGCGCCTAAAGGCGCCAACGATAGCGAACGAATTACGGCATCGCTGAAGCGATGCCCTGATACGAAGCACGGCCGTTCGGAGGCTGCGGGACGGCTTCCATGGGATGCCGTTGCATGTCGGGAGAATGTGGGGAAATTACAGGCCCGGGATGCCCATCCCGCCCAGCATTCCGCCGACTGTGGATTGCATTTGTGCATCGACTTTGCGCGCGGCCTCGTTGATCGCGGCCAAGATCAAATCCTGCAGCATCTCGACGTCGCCCGATTTCAGCGCCTCAGGATCGATTTTCAAGCTTAAGAGTTGTTTACGGCCGTCCATTTTGGCGGTGATGGCACCGCCGCCGGAACTGGCATCGACGACGGTCTCCTGCATTTTCTTCTGCAGACTGTCGTACTGATGACGCGCTTTCGACATCAATTCTTGTAGATTAAAGCCGCCCATAAGGCCTCAGATTTTAAGGTTTCAAGTGGAAGCAAGATCCGTCCGGGAGTCACCTTGCGACCTTGAAACTTCGTTTATCTCTTTTCGCGATAGTCGATCACCGTACGGATATTGGCGCCGAACTTTTCCTGCATCCGCTTCACGACCGGATCTTGTTCGGCGCGGCCGCGACCTCCGATACCACTTGGACGCGGAGCGCCGTTCTTTTTTTCCTGCGGCGCGACGGTCGCCCCCGGAACAATTTTCAACTTGATGGCCCGACCGAGAATTCCACTCGCGGCCGCGATGGCCAGGCGCTTGGCCTCGGGGCCCAGCGACATATCGACGATGGTTTGCGACTCAGAGACCTTGATCACTAGCTCGTTGCCTTGGACGCTCCACTCCCCTTCGGAGAGCATGGAAACGAGGACGCGCTGATTGCCGTCGGTCAGAGCTTGCAGCACCGCGTCCTGCAAGTGATCGATATCGATCGAACCGGAAGGGACGGGTGGAGCTGGGGCCGCAACTTCCACAGGGGACTGTGTTTCCGATTTCACTTCCGGTGCAGACGGCTTGGGTGATTCGACACTGGCTTGCGGAATGGGTTCGCGTGCGGGAGCCGGAGCCGCCGATCCCATAATGACTGGCTCAGACTGACCAGAACCTCCGACGATGCGCGGGGGAGTTGATTCGACCTGGCGCTGCGGGAAGGGAGTTTGCGTGGTCGAGGACTGATCCTCCTGACGGGGCGTTCCTTTGCGGGCGGAGTCAGCGGCGAATGGCGAAACGAAATTTGGTCGCGCAGATGGCTCGGCTCGTCGCACATCTCCGGCCGGGCTTCCTCCGACAATCGAAGGTCGCGCCGGGGGACGTTGTGTGGAAGTGCCGCCGCCGGATCCGGCTGCAGGGGAGGCCGCGACGTCACTCAGCAGTTGCTCGATGGGGATCAGCTTTTGCGCGTGCGCCATCTTCAGCAGGCCGAGCTCAAGATGGAAGCGCTGCTCCTGTTTGTAGCCGAGTTCGCTGTGGGTTCGCAGCATGATTTGCAGGTGTCGTGCCAAATCTTCTTCGCCGAATAGGTCGGCGACGCGCCCGACGCGCTCGCGTTCTTCGCTGGAGATTTGAAGCAGGGAAGAATCCTTGCCTGCAATTTTGGCCACGGTGGCGTTGCGCAGGAAGCGTACCAACTGACGAGCGAAGTGGGTAGGACTGTGTCCCTCGCTGATGAGGTGGTCGACGCGTCGCAAAATCTCTTCGCTTTTCGCGTCGGAGACCGCCTGCATGACCTGCTCAAGAATGTGGGCCGGGGCGGCGCCCACTAAGTTGCGGACGGAATCGGCGGTCAGCTTTCCTGTGGCAGAGGCGATGGCCTGATCCAGGATGGAAAGCGCATCGCGCATGGAGCCATCGCCGGCTTCGGCGAGCAGCGCCAGAGCATCGTCGTCAGCCTCGATCTTCTCGCGCGAGAGCAGGTCGCGCAGCTGCGCGACGATAGCGTCAAATTTTACGGCGCGGAAACTGAAGTGCTGGCAGCGCGAGCGGATGGTCTGGGGAATATCCTCGGGCTGGGTGGTAGCCAGCATGAAAACAATGTGGTCGGGTGGCTCTTCCAGCGTCTTCAACAGGGCGTTGAACGCGGCGTCGGTGATCTGGTGCGCTTCGTCGAGGATGTAGATCTTGAAACGGTCCCGGGCCGGGCGGTAGCGGGCGGCCTCGCGCAGTTCGCGAATTTCGTCGATGCCACGGTTGGTGGCTGCGTCGATTTCGATCACGTCCACCGAGTTGCCGGCACGAATCTCGGTACAGGAATCGCATACGCCGCAAGGCTCGGGGACAGGATGGTCTGTTGAGCGGCAGTTGAGAGCCGCAGCCAAAATGCGGGCGACCGTCGTTTTTCCGATGCCACGATGTCCGCTGAAGATGTAGCCGTGCGCCGTTCGGCCCTGCTCGATGGCATTCTGGAGGGTGCGGGTGACGTGCTCTTGTCCAATGACGTCGGAGAATTTCTGCGGCCGGTATTTTCGTGCCAGGACGGTATAACTCATGATCCGAAGCCCTGATTATACGTGATGAGACATGCGGAAAAGCCAGCTGGTCTTGCGAAGTGCGGGCGCACACGATAGGCTGTTCGGCGAGAAGAATGTACGAATGCGGACGGCTGACCAAAGAGCCGCAGGAGAGAGGGTCTAATGCAATTGAAGATTACAAAGCGAACGGTCGACGGAATTCTGGCCTTTGAATGCAGCGGCCGGATTGTGTTCGGCGACGAATCATCGCTGCTGCGCGATGAGGTGAAGAAAGCGATCGGGGATGGAGCCAAGCGGATCGTCTTGAATCTCGGCGAAGTCAGCTACATCGATTCGGGCGGACTTGGC
>Ga0335070_10006723_pt1 | contig 13524 bp, 11 predicted proteins | sample Lox_Sample_13_FD_206722 | JGI IMG/M metagenome (GOLD analysis project Ga0335070, IMG submission 206722) | Soil microbial communities from Loxahatchee National Wildlife Refuge, Florida, United States - Lox_Sample_1.3 | ecosystem: Environmental > Terrestrial > Soil > Wetlands | place: USA...
CTTCTTCCAGGCCTGGGCCGAGCCGATCGGCGAGAAGATCGGCGACCAGAGCGAGGTCGAGGCGCTGTCGCGCGCCGTCATCGGCCAATTCGAGCAATACATCAAGCTCAACCGCAAGATCCCGCCGGAGGTGCTGGTCTCGATCAATCAGATCGAGGACGCCGGCAAGCTCGCCGATACCGTCGCCTCGCATCTCGCGCTCAAAATCCCCGAGAAGCAGGAGCTGCTGGAGACCGAGACGGTCACGCAGCGGCTCGAGCGGATCTTCGGCTTCATGGAAAGCGAGATCGGCGTCCTCCAGGTCGAGAAGCGTATCCGCAGCCGCGTGAAACGGCAGATGGAGAAGACGCAGCGCGAGTACTATCTGAACGAACAGCTCAAAGCGATTCAGAAGGAGCTCGGCGAGATCGAGGAGGGCAAAGACGAATCCTCCGAGATCGAAGAACGGATCAAGAAGACCAAGCTGTCGAAGGAAGCCCGCGAGAAGGCCATGGCCGAGCTCAAGAAGCTCAAGACCATGAGCCCGATGTCCGCCGAGGCGACGGTGGTCCGCAACTATCTCGACTGGCTCTTGTCGATTCCGTGGAAGAAGCGGACGAAGATCAAGAACGACATCCGGCTCGCCGAGAAGGTGCTGAACGCCGACCACTACGGTCTCGAGAAGGTCAAGGAGCGCATTCTCGAGTACCTGGCCGTGCAGCAGCGCGTCAGCAAGATCAAGGGCCCGATCCTCTGCCTGGTCGGTCCGCCCGGCGTCGGCAAGACCTCGCTCGGCAAGTCGATCGCCAAGGCGACCGGCCGCAACTTCGTCCGCATGTCGCTCGGCGGTGTGCGCGATGAGGCGGAGGTCCGCGGCCATCGCCGGACCTATATCGGTTCGATGCCCGGCAAGGTCATCCAGGGCATGAAGAAGGCAAAGTCGTCAAACCCGCTGTTCCTGCTCGACGAGGTCGACAAGCTGGGGCAGGACTGGCGCGGCGATCCGACTTCGGCCTTGCTCGAGGTCCTCGATCCCGAGCAGAACTCGTCGTTCAACGACCACTACCTCGAGGTCGACTACGACCTGTCGGACGTCATGTTCATCACCACGGCGAACACGCTGCGCATGCCGCAGCCGCTGCTCGACCGCATGGAGATCATCCGCATCCCCGGATACACCGAGGATGAGAAGGTCGAGATCGCGCACCGCCATCTGATTCCAAAGCAGATGGAGGCGCACGGCCTCAAGAAGGACGAGTGGTCGATCAACGACGAGGCGCTGCGCGACCTGGTCCGCTACTACACGCGCGAGGCGGGCGTCCGCAATCTCGAACGCGAGATCGCGAACCTCACCCGCAAGGCGATCAAGGAGCTGGTCACCGACGACATCAAGAAGGTGGCCGTCAATCGCAAGAACCTCGACAAATACGCCGGCGTCCGCAAGTTCCGCTGGGGCGAGACCGAGACCGAGGACCTGGTCGGCATCACCAATGGTCTGGCCTGGACCGAGGTCGGCGGCGAGTTGTTGTCGATCGAAGCGGTCGTGCTGCCCGGCCGGGGCAAGATGAACATCACCGGCAAGCTCGGCGACGTGATGCAGGAATCGGTGCAGGCGGCGAAGAGCTACGTCCGCGCACGTGCGACCGTCTTTGGGATCAAGCCGACGTTGTTCGACAAGCGTGACATCCACATCCACGTGCCCGAGGGCGCGACCCCGAAAGACGGGCCGTCGGCCGGCGTGGGTATGATCACCGCGATCGTCTCGGCGCTGACCGGCATCCCGGCGCGGCGCGACACGGCGATGACGGGCGAGATCACGCTGCGCGGCCGCGTTCTGCCGATTGGCGGCCTCAAGGAGAAGCTGCTCGCGGCACTCCACAGCGGGATCAAGAACGTCCTGATCCCGAAGGAGAACGAAAAGGACCTCGCCGAGATTCCCGAGAACGTGAAGAAGGGGCTCACCATCATTCCGGTGACCACCGTCGACGAGGTGATCCAGAACGCACTGGTCCGCAAGCCGACGCCGATCGAGTGGATCGAGCCGCCGGATGTCGATCAGGTCCCGCCGAAGCGCGACGAGGAAGGCAAGCCCGGCGTCATCACGCACTGACACGGGCGCCTTCGCAGTGACGAACGCCCCCGGTCGCGAGATCGGGGGCGTTTTCTTTTGCCGTTGTTCGCCGCTCGGCTGCGGGAAATTATCCCCGCAACTCACCGGTAGTGCGATTGACAAAATTTTTGGTGCGTCCGAAATTCGCGCCGCGGACGCACGGATGGTGTTCAGGGCGCCATCGCTACCTGCAAGGGGGACTTCGGTTCGTGAACAAGATAGATCTCGCCGCCGCCGTGGCACTGAAGACGCAGATGTCGAAAACTGATGCGGTCGAGGCGATCGAAGCAATGCTCGACACGATTACGCGGGCGCTCAAGAAGGGCACCGAGGTTCGCCTGGTCGGCTTCGGCTCGTTCTACGTGCGCAACCGCAAGGCCAGCAAAGGCCGCGACCCCAGGACCGGCGAGACGATCAGCATCAAGGCGCTCAAGCTGCCGAAGTTCAAGGCCGGCAAGGCCCTCAAAGACGCGGTCAACTGACGCGCTTTTTCTCACGGCATCCTTGTTCTGCTATAAAGAACGCGAGGGCGGTTAGCTCAGCGGTAGAGCATCTCGTTTACACCGAGAGGGTCGGGGGTTCGAAACCCTCACCGCCCACCATCCTGCTTCGCGCGTGCGCGCCTCGCAGGATCGTATCTTGATAATCTTGCGAAGCAGGATGCCCTCCGAAGCCTTGGCGGAGGAGGGGCGCCAAGGCTCCGTCAGAACCAGAACTTGAAGCCGAGGCCCGCCTCGACCGTATGGTTCTGCGGCTCGAACCCCGTGATGACGAACTGGCTGTTCGCGGCGGTCTGCGTGTTCGACTGGTCGATGTGCCAGTAACGGACGAAGGGTCCGAATTCGATCGGGTTGGAGCCGTAAGACGTCCGGGCGAAAAGCGAGGCGCGGGCGCCGTAGCCCGAGTTCTGCGTGTTGTGCAGCTCCGGCGAGAGATAGCTGTCCTGCGTGCCCTCGATGAAATAATCGTATTCGATGGTCGGCTTCAGCGCCCAGCCGGGAGCGATCCCAACCAGGCTTTCGAGGCCGATCGGAATGTAATGGTACTGCGACAAACGGTCGTAACCGAACCGGCCGGTCGAGCTCGTGTGGCCGCCCATGAAGTCGGCGAGCAGCCGGTAACCATAGCCGGCGTAGGGCGTCAGCTGGTCGCCCTTCGTGTTCAGCGGGAGGGCATACGCCCCGAGCAGCCGCAGCTCGAGTTCGACATCGTCGATGCCGTTGATCGTGCCGCTGCCGGAGTAATCCATCTTGCCGTACGCCAGCAGGGCTTCGCCGCGCAATTGCCATTGATTGTAGGTGAGCCGAAGATCGCCGGTGAGCCCGCCGAACCAGCCGTCTTCGCTGACGTCGAGCGACGGTTCGCGGTACGACTGGTGATGGACGTCGGCGCCGGCTGCCCAGGAGAAGACGATCATGTCGCGGGGCGGCTGCTGGGCGGCCGCGGAGCCGGTCGATAGCGCGCTGCCGGCCGCGATCAGCACCATGGCGATGCAGTTGAATCGATTGCCCATTTGACGCTTGGTGAGTTACGCCTTGTGTGGCCGGTCTGCGGGTGTAATCGGAACTTAGAACCGGTGCAACGGCTGCGATAAGATCGCCGGAGGATTCGACTCTTTCTGTCCTGGAAACCGCATGAAAGTCGACGGCAAGCACTACCGCAGCATCTGGCCGGCCGCGGACGGCAAGACGGTCGAGATCATCGACCAGACGAAGCTTCCGCACGAGTTCGTCACCCGGCGTTTGACGACGCTGGCCGAGGCCGCGCACGCGATCAAGTCGATGCAGGTGCGGGGGGCGCCGCTGATCGGCGCCACCGCCGCGTACGGCGTGGCGCTGGCGATGCGGGCGGATGCGTCGGATGCGGCGCTCACCGCGGCTTACGATACGCTGCTCGCGACGCGGCCGACCGCCGTCAACCTCCGCTGGGCGCTCGATGCGATGCGCCAGCGCCTGAAACGGCTGTCGTCGGCGTCACGACCCGACGTGGCGTGGAGCCGCGCTGCCGAAATCTGCGACGAAGACGTGGCCATCAATCGCGCGATCGGTGACAACGGGCTGGAGGTCATCCGCCAGACCATGCAGCGACGAGGTCGCCGTGGCGACCGTTTCAACATCCTCACCCACTGCAACGCCGGGTGGCTGGCGACCGTCGACTGGGGCACGGCACTCGCGCCGATCTATCGGGCGTACGATGCCGGCATCGATCTTCACGTCTGGGTCGACGAGACGCGCCCGCGCAACCAGGGCGCCTCGCTCACCGCGTGGGAGCTCGGCCGTCACGGTGTCGCGCATACGATCATCGTCGACAACGCCGGCGGTCATCTCATGCAGCACGGCCAGGTCGACATGTGCATCGTCGGGACGGACCGCGTAACCGCCACCGGCGACGTCTGCAACAAGATCGGGACGTACCTCAAGGCGCTGGCGGCGCGCGACAATGACGTGCCGTTCTACGTGGCGCTGCCGAGCCCGACCATCGACTGGACGATCGCCGACGGCGTGCGCGAGATTCCGATCGAGGAGCGCGACGCAACAGAGGTGACGCGCATGACCGGCCGCACGCCCGACGGCGGTATCGCGAGCGTCGAGATCACCGCCCCGGGCAGTGCCGCCGCCAATTACGCCTTCGACGTCACGCCGGCACGGCTGGTCACCGGTCTCATTACCGAGCGCGGCACCGCACCGGCGTCGCGCGACGGATTGTTGCGGCTGTTTCCCGAACGCCAGTCGGTCGGGACAGGCCAATAATCGGGCGATTTGACGGGCGCCCTTTTCCTTGACCTGACGGGTGCCCACCTGTACACCCTCCGTTCCTAATCGCGCGGGCGTAGCTCAGTTGGTTAGAGCGCCGGCCTGTCACGCCGGAGGCCGCGGGTTCAAGTCCCGTCGCTCGCGCCATTTTCCTCCTCAAAACTTAACCGCGAAGGCCCTTGCCGGGGTCGCTCTGGGGGCTATATTGCGCCCGACAGAGCCAGTTTCCGGGTGCGGTATCGGCCCTGCGGGCCGGTGCTAAACCTTTGCTTTCATTGTTTCCGGCCGGTCGGTAGACTGCCGGCCGGCAACGCGGAGTCGGATGCGCGCCGGACGGCTTGCGCCCGACGGCGATCACGGGGTTTCAGATGGACAGCCAGCTGAGCATGCTGCGGGAATACCTGCCGATCCTCATCTTTCTGGGGATCGCCGCCGGCCTCTCCGCAGCGATGGTGATCGCGTCATTGATCGCCGCGCGCCAGAAGCCGGATTCCGAGAAGCTCTCGGCCTATGAGTGCGGCTTCGAGGCGTTCGAGGACGCGCGGCGCAAGTTCGACGTGCGCTACTATCTCGTCGCGATCCTGTTCATCATCTTCGATCTCGAGGTCGCGTTCCTCTTCCCGTGGGCCGTGACCTTGGGCGAGATCGGCACGTTCGGCTTCTGGTCGATGGTCGTGTTCCTCGGTGTGCTGACCGTCGGCTTCGCCTACGAGTGGCGCAAGGGAGCTCTCGAATGGGAGTGATCGTAACCCCGGACAAGCCCCTGCCGCCCGGTCCGCAGCAAGAGGCACTGCTCAAGACCGTTACGGACGAATTCACCGACAAGGGGTTCGTCGTCGCACAGCTCGACAAGCTCGTCGCCTGGGCGCGCTCGGGCAGTCTGTGGCCGATGACGTTCGGTCTGGCCTGCTGCGCCGTCGAGATGATGCACACGGCGGCCAGCCGCTACGACATCGACCGCTTCGGCCTGGTGTTCCGGCCGAGTCCGCGGCAGTCGGACGTGATGATCGTCGCCGGTACGCTGTGCAACAAGATGGCGCCGGCGCTGCGCAAGGTTTACGACCAGATGGCCGAGCCGCGTTGGGTGATCTCGATGGGATCGTGCGCCAACGGCGGCGGCTACTATCATTACTCGTATTCGGTGGTCCGCGGCTGCGACCGCATCGTGCCCGTCGACGTCTATGTGCCCGGCTGCCCGCCGACCGCCGAGGCGCTCCTTTACGGCATCCTGCAGCTGCAGAAGAAGATCCGCCGCACCACCAGCATCATCCGATAGCCGTCCGCCAGTCGCGTCGTTCCACCGCCAACTTTTCCCCCTCGATCATGGCGTCTGCCCCAGAGACCACAGGCCTGAAAGAACTCGCCGACCGCGTCATGGCGGCTTTGCCGCAGGACGTGCTGGGCTGCGACATCAAGCTCGGCGAATTGATGGTGACGGTGCGCGCCGCCGCCATCGTCAAGACGATGACCTATCTGCGCGACGATCCGGGCTGCCTGTTCAAGGTTCTGATCGATATCTGCGGCGTCGATTTCCCCGAGCGCGAGCAGCGCTTCGAGGTCGTCTACAATCTCCTGAGCCTGCGGCATAACCGCCGCATCCGGGTCAAAGTCGTCACCGATGAAATGTCGCCGGTTCCGTCGCTGACCCAAGTCTTCAGCGCCGCCGGCTGGTTCGAGCGCGAGGCGTGGGACCTTTACGGCATCTTCTTCGCGGACCATCCGGATCTTCGGCGCATCCTGACCGACTACGGCTTCGAAGGGCATCCGATGCGCAAAGACTTCCCGCTGACGGGCTATGTGGAAGTCCGCTACGACCAGGAGCAGAAGCGCGTCGTTTACGAGCCGGTGAAGCTCACCCAGGACTTCCGCACGTTCGACTTCTTGTCGCCATGGGAAGGCATGACCCGCGAGCTGCCCGGCGACGAGAAGGCGGTGCAGCCGCCCGGGGGACAACCGCCGGCCGCCCAGCCGACCGCAAAGACCTGACGAACCATGGCTGAAGTCCAGCTCAAGAATTTTTCCATGAACTTCGGGCCGCAGCATCCGGCGGCCCACGGCGTGCTGCGTCTCGTGCTCGAGATGGACGGCGAGGTCGTCGAACGCGCCGATCCGCATATCGGCCTGCTGCACCGCGGCACGGAAAAACTCATCGAGTACAAGACCTACCTGCAGGCGGTGCCGTATTTCGACCGGCTCGATTACGTCTCGCCGATGTGCCAGGAACACGCCTTCGCGCTCGCGGTCGAGAAGCTGCTCGGCATCGAAGCCCCGCCGCGCGCCCAGTACATCCGTGTGCTGTTCGCCGAGATCACGCGCATCCTGAACCATCTGCTCAACATCACCACGTTCGCGCTCGACGTCGGTGCGATGACGCCGCTGCTCTGGGGGTTCGAAGAGCGCGAGAAACTGATGGAGTTCTATGAGCGCGTCTCCGGCGCGCGGCTGCACGCGGCCTACTTCCGTCCGGGCGGCGTCACCGAGGACATGCCGGTGGGGCTCGCCGACGACATCCTCGCGTGGGCCGAGCGCTTCCCGAAGATCATCGACGACATCGAGGCGCTGCTCACCGAAAACCGCATCTTCCGGCAGCGCACGGTCGACATCGGCGTCGTCAGCGCCGAGCAGGCGCAGGACTGGGGCTTCTCGGGCCCGATGCTGCGCGGCTCCGGCATCGCCTGGGACCTGCGCAAGGCGCAGCCCTACGACGTCTACGACAAGATGGATTTCGACATCCCGATCGGCAAGAACGGCGACTGCTTCGACCGCTATCTTTGCCGCATCGAGGAGATGCGGCAGAGCCTGCACATCATGAAGCAGGCGATCGGCCAGATGCCGTCCGGGCCGGTGCGTGTCAACGACCGCAAGGTGGCGCCGCCGCCGAGAGGCGAGATGAAGCGCTCGATGGAAGCGCTCATCCACCATTTCAAGCTCTATACCGAGGGCTATCACGTGCCGGCCGGCGAGACCTACACGGCGGTCGAGGCGCCGAAGGGCGAATTCGGCGTCTACCTCGTCGCCGACGGCACCAACCGCCCGTATCGCTGCAAGATCCGGGCACCGGGCTTCGCGTTCCTCCAGGCGATGGACTTCATGGCCAAAGGGCACATGCTCGCCGACGTGGTCGCGATCATCGGCTCCATGGATATCGTGTTCGGGGAGATCGACCGGTGAGCGCGCCATCGCGTCCAGTGCAACAGCCGGTCGTCTTCGCTTTCAGCTCGGAGAATCTCGAGAAGGCGAAGAAGATCATCGCCAAGTATCCCGCCGGCAAGCAGGCCAGCGCGGTGCTGCCGCTGCTCGACATGGCGCAGCGCCAGCACCACAACTGGCTGCCGCGCGCCGCGATCGAATACGTGGCAGGGCTCCTCGACATGGCGCCGATCCGCGTCTACGAGGTTGCGACGTTCTACACGATGTTCAATCTCGAGCCCGTCGGGAAGTGGTTCTTCCAGGTCTGCACGACGACGCCCTGCTGGCTGCGCGGCTCGGACGAGGTCGTGAAGACCTGCGAGGAAAAGCTCGGCATTCACTTCGGAGAGACCACGGCCGACGGCCAGTTCACCATGCGCGAGGTCGAGTGTCTCGGCTGCTGCGTGAACGCGCCGGTCATCCAGGTCAATGACGATGTCTACGAGGACCTCGACGCCAAGACCACCGCGCAGCTCATCGACGGCTGCCGCGCCGGCAAGCCGCCTGCGGTCGGCTCGATGATCGGACGCAAGGGCTCGGCGCCGGTGTCCGACCGCACCGCGCTGCTCAACATCCCGGCGGCGGGAGACGACTGATGCTTCAGGACAAGGACCGCATCTTCACCAATCTCTATGGCGACGGCGACTGGACGCTCGCCGGTGCCCGCAAGCGCGGCGATTGGAGCACGACCAAGGAGCTGATCCAGAAGGGCCGCGATTGGATCGTCAACGAGGTCAAGGAGTCCGGCTTGCGCGGCCGCGGCGGCGCCGGCTTCCCGACCGGCATGAAATGGTCGTTCATGCCGAAGCCGACGGCCGACAAGCCGGGCGACGGCCGGCCGAGCTACCTCGTCGTCAATGCCGACGAGTCCGAGCCCGGCACCTGCAAGGACCGCGACATCATCCGCAACGATCCGCAGAAGCTGGTCGAGGGCTGTCTCCTGGCCGGCGTCGGTCTTGGCGCGCATGCCGGCTACATCTATATCCGCGGCGAGTTCTACAACGAGGCGCAGCGCCTCGAGGCAGCGATCCAGCAGGCCTATGACGCCGGGCTGCTCGGCAAGAACGCCTGCGGCGCGGGCTGGGACTTCGACCTCTATCTGCATCGCGGCGCCGGCGCCTACATCTGCGGTGAAGAGACGGCGCTCCTCGAATCGCTCGAAGGCAAGAAGGGCCAGCCGCGCCTGAAACCGCCGTTCCCGGCGGCGTGCGGCCTCTACGGCTGCCCGACCACGGTGAACAACGTCGAGACCATCGCCGTGGTGCCCGAGATCCTGCGCCGGGGGGCCACGTGGTTCGCGGGCTTCGGCCGGCCGAAGAACAGCGGCACCAAGATCTTCTGCATCCAGGGTCATGTGAACCGGCCCTGCAACGTCGAAGAGGCGATGAGCATTCCGCTCAAGGAGCTGGTCGAGAAGCACGCCGGCGGCGTGCGCGGCGGCTGGGACAACCTGCTCGCCGTCATTCCCGGCGGCTCGTCGACGCCGTGCATTCCGAAGTCGGTCTGCGACACCGTCCTGATGGATTTCGACGCGCTGCGCGACGTGAGGTCCGGCCTCGGCACCGCGGCCGTGATCGTGATGGACAAGTCGACCGACATCATCAAGGCGATCGCGCGGCTGTCGCAGTTCTACAAGCACGAGAGCTGCGGCCAGTGCACGCCGTGCCGCGAGGGCATGGGCTGGGTGTGGCGCGTCATGCTGCGTATGGTCGAAGGGCGGGCGACCGTCGAAGAGATCGACATGCTCGACGACGTCACCCGCGAGATCGAAGGCCACACCATCTGCGCGCTCGCCGACGGCGGCGTGTGGCCGGTGCAGGGATTGATCCGGCACTTCCGGCCGGAGATGGAAAAGCGCATCGCCGACTACCGGTCGCGCGCGGTGCGGCAGGCGGCGGAGTAGGGGCATGCCGAAACTCACCATCGACGGCCAGGTCATCGAGGTGCCGGCGGGCATCACGGTTCTGCAGGCCTGCGAGATGGCCGGCGTCGAGATTCCGCGCTTCTGCTACCACGAGCGCCTGTCGATCGCCGGCAACTGCCGCATGTGCCTCGTCGAGATCGAGAAGTCGCCGAAGCCGGTCGCGTCCTGCGCGATGCCGGTGGGCGACGGCATGGTGATCAAGACCGACTCAGCCATGACCAAGAAGGCGCGCAAGGGCGTGATGGAGTTCCTGCTGATCAACCATCCGCTCGACTGCCCGATCTGCGACCAGGGCGGCGAATGCGACCTGCAGGACGAGGCGATGGCGTACGGCTTCGACCGCGGCCGCTTCAAGGAAAACAAGCGCGCGGTCGTCGACAAGAATTTCGGCCCGCTGGTGAAGACCTCGATGAATCGCTGCATCCACTGCACGCGGTGCATCCGTTTTGCGACGGAAGTCGCCGGTGTCGAGGAGATCGGCGCCATCGGCCGCGGCGAGAACATGGAAATCACCACCTATGTCGAGAAGGTGCTGACCTCCGAGCTCTCCGGCAACATCATCGATCTCTGCCCGGTCGGCGCGCTGACGTCGAAGCCGTACGCGTTCACGGCGCGGCCATGGGAGCTGCGCAAGACGGAATCGATCGACGCGCTCGACGCCGTCGGCTCGAACGTCCGCATCGACTCCCGCGGGCCCGAGGTGCTGCGCGTTCTGCCGCGGCTGAACGAGGCCGTGAACGAGGAATGGATATCGGACAAGAGCCGCTTCGCCTGCGACGGCCTGAAGCGCCAGCGCCTCGATCGGCCCTTCGTACGCAAGAACGGCAAGCTGCAGCCGGCGAGCTGGAGCGAAGCGCTCGGCGCCGTCGCCGACCGCCTCAAAGGCGTTCCCGGCCAGCGCATCGCCGCCATCGCCGGCGATCAGGCCTGCGCGGAATCGATGCTGGCGTTGCGCGACCTGATGCGCTCGCTCGGCTCGCCGAACCTCGACTGCCGCCAGGACGGCGCCAGGCTCGAGACGTCGACGCGCGCCGCCTACCTCTTCAACACGACCATCGCGGGCATCGAGAAGGCCGATGCGCTGCTCTTGATCGGTACCAATCCGCGCTGGGAAGCGCCGGTCCTCAACGCCCGTATCCGCAAGCGCTACCTGGCCGGCCGCTTCAAGATCGGCGTGGTCGGGCCGCAGCTCGATCTCACCTACAAATACGAGTATCTCGGCGCCGGGCCGCAGACCCTGGCCGAGATCGCCGCCGGCAAGCATCCGTTCGCGGACGTGCTGAAGACCGCCAAGGCGCCGATGCTGGTTATCGGACAGGGCGCGCTCGCCCGGCCGGACGGAGCGGCGGTGCTGGCGCTCGCCCGTCAGGTCGCCGCCGATTTCGGCCTGGTGAAGGACGGCTGGAACGGCTTCAACGTGCTGCACACCGCGGCGGCCCGCGTCGGCGGGCTCGACCTCGGCTTCGTACCGGCGGCCGGTGGCCGCGATGTAGCCGGTATTCTCGACGGCGCGTCCAAGGGCGAGATCGACGTCGTCTACCTGCTCGGTGCCGACGAGATCGACACCACGAAGCTCGGGAAAGCATTCGTCGTCTACCAGGGCCATCACGGCGATCGGGGCGCGCACCGCGCCGACGTCATCCTGCCGGGTGCCGCCTACACCGAGAAGAACGCGACCTACGTCAACACCGAGGGCCGGGTGCAGCGCACGCGCCTTGCGGTGTTCCCGCCCGGCGACGCGCGCGAGGATTGGAAGATCCTGCGCGCGCTCTCCGAGCGCGTGGGCAAAACGCTGCCCTACGACACGCTGCCGCAGGTCCGCAGGCATCTGATCGAGGCGAACCGCCTCTTCAGCCGGGTCGATGCGGCGCCTGAGGCGGCGCCGTGGAGCGGCTTTGGTGCGGCGGGGCAGGTGACGGCGGCGCCGTTTGTCAGCCCGATCAAGAATTTCTACATGACCGACCCGATCAGCCGCGTATCCGAGACCATGGCCAAGTGCACGGCGCTGTACGGTGGCGCGGCAGGGAAGACCGGCACCCATGGATGACTTTCTCTACAGCTACGCGATCCCGTTCGGGATCATCGTCGCTCAGGTGCTGGCGATCGTCGTGCCGCTGCTGATCTGCGTCGCCTTCCTGACGTTGGCCGAGCGCAAGGTGATCGCGGCGATACAGCTGCGCAAGGGACCGAATGTCGTCGGCCCGTTCGGCCTGCTGCAGCCGTTCGCCGACGGCCTGAAGCTGCTGCTCAAGGAGACGATCATCCCGAGCGGCGCCAACCGCGGCGTGTTCATCCTGGCGCCGATGATCACCTTCCTCTTGAGCCTTGTCGCCTGGGCGGTGATCCCGTTCGGCACCGGCATGGTGGTAGCCGACATCAACGTCGGCATCCTCTATCTGTTCGCGATCTCCTCGCTCGGCGTGTACGGCATCATCATGGCCGGCTGGGCGAGCAACTCCAAATACGCGTTTCTCGGCGCGCTTCGTTCGGCCGCGCAGATGGTGTCCTACGAGGTCTCGATCGGCTTCGTGATGATCACGGTGCTGCTGTGCGTCGGTTCCTTGAATCTCTCGCAGATCGTGCTCGCGCAGAAGGGCGGCTTCTGGCACTGGTTCTGGCTGCCGCTGCTGCCGATGTTCGTCATCTTCTTCGTCTCGGCGCTTGCGGAGACGAACCGCTCGCCGTTCGATCTGCCCGAGGGTGAGTCCGAGATCGTCGCCGGCTACTTCGTCGAATACTCGTCGATGGCCTTCGCCCTGTTCTTCCTCGGCGAGTACAGCGCGATGATCCTGATGAGCGGCATGACCTCGATCCTGTTCCTCGGCGGCTGGCTGCCGTTGTTCGACTTCGCGCCGTTCAACTGGATTCCGGGGCCGATCTGGTTCGCGGCGAAGATCGCGTTCTGCCTGTTCTGTTTCCTGTGGGTGCGCGCGACCTTGCCGCGCTACCGCTACGACCAACTGATGCGGCTGGGCTGGAAGGTGTTTTTGCCGTTCTCGCTGATCTGGGTGGTGCTGACCGCCGGCGTCCTGGTGGCGTTCGGCTGGGCGCCGCACGGCTGACGAGGACATGAACGGCGGCCCCAGGCCGCCGGGGATGGATGACGATGGGTATGATGGATCGCGGCACGCGCCTGTTGCTCTCCGAGATCGTCTCGGGCATGGCGCTGACACTCAAGTATTTCTTCAAGCCGACGGTGACCCTGAACTACCCCTATGAGAAGGGGCCGCTCAGCCCGCGCTTTCGCGGCGAGCATGCGCTCCGCCGCTATCCCAACGGCGAAGAGCGCTGCATCGCGTGCAAGCTGTGCGAAGCCGTGTGCCCCGCGCTGGCGATCACCATCGAGGCGGAGCCGCGCGCCGACGGCAGCCGGCGGACGACCCGCTACGACATCGACATGACCAAGTGCATCTATTGCGGCCTCTGCCAGGAGGCCTGCCCCGTCGATGCCATCGTCGAGGGGCCGAATTTCGAGTTCGCGACCGAGACGCGCGAGGAGCTCATGTACAACAAGGACAAGCTGCTCGCGAACGGCGACCGCTGGGAGGCCGAAATCGCCGGCAACCTCG
>Ga0335070_10006724_pt1 | contig 13522 bp, 11 predicted proteins | sample Lox_Sample_13_FD_206722 | JGI IMG/M metagenome (GOLD analysis project Ga0335070, IMG submission 206722) | Soil microbial communities from Loxahatchee National Wildlife Refuge, Florida, United States - Lox_Sample_1.3 | ecosystem: Environmental > Terrestrial > Soil > Wetlands | place: USA...
GCTTCTTCTCTCTGACCTGGATGACCTCCCCGGTCTTCGGATTCCGACCCTGGTAGCTGCTGTAGTCTTTCACCTTGAAGCTACCGAACCCGCGTATTTCCACCCGGTTTCCCTGCCCTAGAGAATCGCCAATCGTGTCAAACACGACGTTCACCACACTGGCCGTGTTCTTGACCGTCAGTCCCTCGTGCTTCGCCAGGCGTTCAATAAGCTGACTCTTGTTCATATCCTCTCCCCCGAAGAGATCACCCCGTCGATCGATTCCGTCGGACTGCGGCTTTGACCGATCCGTCGGTCAGTCTTCCTGAAGTCTCACCCTTGCTCTTGTAGCCGAAGATTCTCCCGCTTGTCAACGTCTTATTTTGATAATCCCCCAGAATAATTACCAAATGAATCAGACGCCCTGTCCGCCGCGAATCCCCCCATCCCTTGCCGTCAGGGCAGAGGGCCTTGACGGTCGTGTATCTCAGCGAATAACGGAGCGGTCCCGGTAGTAGCCGCCCTTTACCGACACGCAGGGACAGACCAGGCAGCGTCGCCCAAGCACCGTACCCGGGTTGGTCACCGCATTGCAGCCCGTTTCCGTGTCGTCACCCAACACGGCGCCGAACTTGCGGAGACCCGTGTCGTATCTTGTGCCCCGGACAGCTACCGAGACCGGCGTGTCGATCATCTTGAGATTGGCGAGCTTGGTGCCGGCACCCAGATTTGTGCGATTTCCCAGGATACTGTCGCCGATGTAAGCAAAGTGACCCGCCTTGGCGCTGTTTAACATGATGGAGTGCTTCATCTCGGTGGTGTGACCTACGACGCAGCCGTCGCCGACCACGCAGTCACCGCGGAGATAGGCCCCCTGGCGAATCTCGCAGCGGGCCCCGATGATGGTCGGGCCCTTGAGCAGGGCGCCCGGCTCAACCAGACTCCCCGGACCGATGGAGACATCAAGACTCAACAGATAGACACCGGCGTAGAGCACCGCCGCGCCCGCGAGCTCTTGCCCCTCCTGGATGACGCGGAACGTACCCTTGGTGGCCTCCCCATAGACCAGCTCGAATCCTCCCCTGAGCACCTTGCCTTCGTAGAGCACTACGGTCTCGCGCAGGACCGGGCCGTCATGGCGAAGCTCGCCCAGGTTCGGCCGCAGTGCGCCGGCAAGATAGGGTTTGATCCGGTGTAACGTCTGCCAAACCGGGTCGTCCTTCCCGAAAAGTTCGGGATGGGCCCAGCCGGTCAGATCGAAAAAGTCCTCGGCACCAAGCACGCGTTCACTCATCGGAGCTCCCGTGTTGTGGGACAGGCTAGTGTTCCCTCCCATAAGTATCTTAAAAGAGTAAATTGCGCTGAATGTTACCTGAGAAGGTGCCACGGGCAAAACTCGAAGTACAAAATCCGAAATCCGAAACAAGCTCAAAATTCAAATTTTCAAATCTGTTAAACAAGTTTCGAGGTTTGATCATTTTGCTATTCGGATTTGTTTCGGATTTCGATATTCGAATTTCGGATTTCCATTCTCTCGTTCAGGCAATCTACTCTCGTTCAGGCAATGGAAGACCTTTCTGGGAGAAGACACTAGAAGGAATCTTACGAGTCTTTCGAGCGGAAGAGGCCTGTGGCCTCCTCTTTCAGGATTTGATAAAGGCTCTTGCCCCGCCTTCGGGCGATCGCTCTCGCCTCTGCCAAGAGATTCGTCGCCGCTGCCTCCAGCTCCTCGTCTGGAGGCTCGGCCCTCCCTTCCTTGCGAATCTTCCAGCGGAGAATGGATTTGGCAAGGTTGAGCTCACCCCGGTGGATACGGCCCAAGAGGCTTTTTGCTAACATCTTTATCTCATTCATATATTTACAGCGCCAGTGTAACGAAAAAGAAAAACAGGGTCAAGGGGAATGGCTCGCGCCGCTCTGGCGATCCCGCGGAGTCCACCGCGCCAAGAGCCGCGACGCCTCTTGAAGAGCTTCCTCAGGGCTCGAGATACGCCCCTCCCAGTGCAGATCGGTTACAGCCCGCAACAGCCGGCCCACGAGGGGACCAGGCGATAGATGCAGCGCCGCCATGAGGTCATGCCCGCTGATGAGGGCCGGGGCCGCCTGCCGCGGTCTCAGCTCCCGGTGGTAAAACTCGAGCCATTGAGCCAACTGCTGGCGAAGCCAGGTCAGGTCAGCGCCGGGGGAGTGCGGATCCCGAGCAACGCCATAGTCCGCAGCGGTGAGGAGAATGAGAGGCCAAAAGAGCGTGGGCCCGAGTCGAAAAAAGCGGGAAAGGGGCCTGGCGGTTGGCGGATCGAGGCGGAGGAGATGGCGGAGCCTCATGTGCTGGCGGACCAGCTCGGCGACCTCGTGGATCTCTTGGTTGCTGAAGCGCAGTCGCGAGCAGATGGATGCTGCCAGGCGCGCCCCCGCCACCTCATGGCCGTGGAAGTGAACAGCCCCGCCCTGGCCGACCTTCCTGCAGAGCGGCTTCGCCACGTCGCGGAGAAGAGCGGCGAGTTTCACCACGCCCGAGCGGGTTCTGTCCCCCGCGAGCTTCTCTCCAAGGATGGCGTTAACCTCCCTGACGAAGCCGGTGAAGAGGATTTCCGGTCGAGCCATGAGATCTTCGAAAGCCTGCAAGGTGAGCAGACTGCAGGCCCACAGATCCAGATGGCGGTCGCTGTTCTCTTCGAGCCCCCGCATGGGCTCGCACTCGGGCAGGAGGAACGGCACCACCCCGTCGTCATCGAGCATTCTGAAAATCCGCGCCGCGCGAGGGGTCTCCAGGATCAGCGAGAGCTCATCCCTCACCCGCTCCACCGCCACGTCTCCCAGGCGCCGAACCCTCTCTTTGATCAGAGCCTCGGTCCTGGGCTCGAGCCTGAACGGGTAGGATGCCAGGAAGCGGTAAGCGCGGAGAAGCCGGAGAGGATCATCAGCAAAAGAGCGAGATGAGCAGGCGCGGAGCTGGCCGGAACGAAGATCGGCGAGACCGTCGAGAGGGTCGATGAACTCGAGGCTCCCGTTGTTCCTCGAGGCCACCAGCTCCACGGCCATGGCATTGACGGTGAAATCCCGGTACGTGAGGTCTTGCACAATTGAAGAGCCACGAAGAGGAGAAAGGTCGAGACTTCTGATCGCCCCCGCTCTCTCCGCTCCAGGGAGAATCAGGCGGAAGGCGCCGAATCTTCGGTCGATCTGGAGAAGGCGGGCGCCGCGCTCGCGGCTCCATGCCGCCGCCAGCTCCGACGCCCGAGGGCTAACCAGATCCACCTCGTCGCTCGATTGACCGAGGAGTACGTCTCTGAGGAAGCCCCCGACGAGATACAGGGGCTCACCCCAATGTGCTGCGAGATCAACAAGGAAGTAAAGCGTACTCGGCCCTGCCAGCAACCCCCGAAGGCTCGCCTCCAGCTTCACCACCTCGTCACGGTGCGGGGCAGTCATCTGTCCTCTCTATGTAGAGGTCGTCCCACCTCGGCTACGATACTACCGCGGCTGGATTTCATGTCAACCTGGGGGCTTAGGACTTTCGTCGAGACAATAGAGCGAGAGGGGGCCCGCCCAAGCTGGGCCACTCTCCCCGCTGGGTACTCGATCCTTTCGCAATCTACATCCGCATCCGCGAGCTCCTGAGCGCGGAGGAGCTCCACCCGCAACGTCTCGACGACATTGCCAACCTTGGACCTGCGGAGATTTTCTCCCTTAACCTTCTCGGTGGAGATACCGAAAAGAAAGATGAGTGCTGATATCTCAGCTGCCCGGGTTCGACGGCAGAGGGCAACTCAGGTCAATTCGATTCCGTCGACCCCGCCGCGCTGACTCTGGAGGATCGAGGGCGACCGGGGTTTTCGCGAGGGAGTGAGGAAAGGATCCGCTCTACCGGTAGTGCTCCGTGCCGCGTCGCGTCTCGCCGTCTCGGAGGAATCTCAAAGGGGGGTGACCATGGAGAACGGCTCCGTTAAAGCTCAGGCCCGCATTCTCGTTGTAGCGCAAAACCGGGACACTCTCGAGGTACTCGGGGCTATGCTCTCCTCAAAAGGCTACCAGGTCACCACTGCGGAGGACGCGCTCGACGGTTTGGAGAGGGCGCGAGCCGGCAACTTTCATCTGATTCTCACCGATCTCTCCACCGCCGGTATTTCGGGATGGGAGCTCGGTCGTATCATCAAAGAGACTCTCCCCTCGCAGCCCGTAGCACTGCTCACGGGGTGGGAGTTCGGTGGGAGACCCGACCATTCACCCTTCGATGCCATCATCTCCAAGCCTTTTTCCTTCGAAGAGTTTCGGGGCCTCGTGGACTCTCTCGTTGGCTAGCCCGCATTATGCACGAGACACCGCTGCAGGAAGGACGTTAGAAGCTCCCGCAGCTCATGCATATCCTCTGTGGCCGGCAACTCTTCGAACAGCGCCTCCAGATACCCCCTTTCCAGCACCTCGCGGCAGGTTGCCGCAAAATTCAGATCGTACACCCAGGCCAACCTGAGAAGCTGCATATCAACGGGGGCGCGAACCAGGTCGAAATCCGGTATCCTTCCCTCATGGATCTCCGTCAAGAGCTCGCGGGAGTGGGGCTTCGGCGTGCCCCCCTTGCCGCGACGGCGTCTCTCTTCGATCACAAGCCTCCAGATATCGAGCTTGTCGGCATCACGGAGGAGTCTGGCAAAGAAGAGCGAACGGGGAGCGAGATGGCCGGGGAGCTCTTTCGCGTTGTGGTGTCGGATCGCCTCTTCGACCAGCGCCGCCTCCTCTGCGGGGATGGGATCGAGGACTTTGAAACGAGCAAGCTCTGCGAGCCCCAGGCGCGCGTGGTCTTCCGAGTCCTGGTCGATGAAGGTGCCATACCGCCCCCATTGGGGAAAGCGCCCGAGATCGTGGAAAAGAGCGATCGTCTCGGCAAGGAGGAGATCCGTCTCGGCCAGCTCCAATGCATGGCCGATGAGGGTTATCTCCTTACAGGTTCGCGCCGTGTGATCCTCCTTGAGATGGATGGGCCCGGGGCCGTTTCCGTCCGCTCCGTAGTAGCCGGCGACATAGGAGGTGAACCACCTCCTGAAGAAAACCAGATCAGCTCGCTCCATTTTCCTCTCTCTTCCCGTGGGGGTGAGATTCGGAGGCCCCTTCCCTTCCCCGCGTCTTCGTTCTCTCAGCCGGGAGAACCCGGCCACCGCTCCCTTGTGGCCGTATCCGCCCGCACGCTACCCGGAAAGGACCGGAGAGCGGCGCCTCTGCTCGGCATAGGGCGATATGTGAAAGATCTCGCCCTCCCTGATTCGCGCCTGCAGCTCCTGCCAGAAAGGGACCGTGAAGAGGTCGGCGTGGCGACCCAGAAACGCCTGGCGCAAGCCCCCTCGCAGCCCGAGGAAGTGAACGAACTCCTCGGGGAAGATGTCTTGCTCGCCCACGGCAAACCAAGGCTCCGCTGACAGCTCCTCGTCATCGGTTCTGGCAGTCGGCATAGCGCGAAAACTGCACGCCGTCAACAGGGAAAGCTCATCGTAGTCGTAGAACACGACGCGCCCATGCCGAGTGACACCGAAGTTTTTGAGCAACAGATCTCCCGGGAAGATGTTGCAACAGGCCAGATCTTTGATGGCGTTGCCGTAGTCCAGGACCACGGCCTCGGCCGCCGGCCCGCGCGCCTCCTCGAGATAGAGGTTCAGCGGTATCACCCGGCGCTCGACGTAGAGATGACGGAGAACCACATGGTCACCGTCGATGCTCACGTTCTGGGAGGCGCTACGAAGCTCCTCCAGGAGCTGGGCGCTGAACCGATCCCGTCTGAACTTCAGGTGCTCGAATTCCTGGGCATCCAACAATCGCCCGGCCCGGTCATGCTTGAAGACGAGGTCGTACTTCTCCCTCACCGCCTTACGGGTGGTGCTCTTCGGGAGGGCGAAGCGATCCCTGATGACCTTAAAGACAAGGTGATACGCGGGAAGGGTGAAGACAACCATCACCATGCCCGGCTCGCCGCGCGCGAGTTCGAACCGGTCATCCGACTCAGCGAGGTAACGAAGGAGATCCCGATAGATCTCGGTCTTGCCGTGCTTGTGGTACCCGATCGCAATGTAAAGCTCGGCCACGGGCTTCCGGGGCATGAGAGTTGCGAGAAAATGCACGAGGTCCGAGGGCCGCTCGCCCTCGACGTGGAAGTAGGAACGGGCGAAACTGAAGAGGATGCTGACCTCACCCTCCTCCATAAGCACGGCATCAAGGGCGATGCCGCGGGTCGTGTTCAGCAACGCCAACACCACAGGGCTCAGGCGTTCGCCGACGACCATCCGGCCGACGAGATATGCGCCCTTTCCGCGGTAGAACCCCCACGGGAGCATCTCGAGCCGGACTTCCCCCGCCTGTTCTCCCATGGTGCGGCCGAGGTGGGCATCCAGTTCTCCGGCCGCATGCCTCGCATCCCGGTCCAGATTCTCATAATCAACGCCGAAGGCGTAGTCGGAAAGGAGTTGCCTGATCGACGCGGCGTCGCGAGGAGCGAAGGAGTACGCCCGCCACGTCCTCCTCCTTGGTGTCGAGGTCGTGCTCCCCACCAGTGGGCTCACGAACTCGATCCCGGGATCCACGCCCACCGTGGCGAAGATACGACGGGTGATCGAATTGAAGAAGGTCTCCGCGATCTCCCGATCCTCTCGCCCCTCAATCATTGCCGCATACAGCTCTCGCATCTCCGCCCAGAGCGACCTGTTCTGGATCTGTACCAGGAAGAGCTGCCGGAGCTCGTCAACGACCCGATCCACTACCTCGCGATAGAGCTCGAGCCTTTCCGCTGCGTCCGCCTGCATACCCGGCCAGTCGCACTGCTCGAACCGCACCCGCGCCCTGCTGGTGATCTCCTTGAATCGACGCTGGTAGGTATCGAGGCATTGGCTGATGCGATGTGCGCCCACATGGAGTAGCTTGCGGTGACTGCTCCCATGGGTCATAATGAGCTCCTCTTCGTAGCTTTCCTCCATAATGCGGGCTAGCGCTTTTTTCGTATTGACAACCCGCCCGGCGAGATTAGTGTTAGCCTTATAACCTTTGTAGCATACGAGCATCTGGATTAGGAGGGGCTTCATGAATAGAACAGAAGCGGCCAACTCATTGGAGCAGGCATGGAAGAGTCAACCGCGTTGGCAGGGGACCTTCCGACCTTATTCGGCTGAGGACGTGATCAGACTGCGGGGCTCGGTGCAGGTCGAGTATACCATCGCCCGTTTGGGTGCCGACCGCCTGTGGGACCTCCTCCACACCGAACCTTATGTTCACGCCCTCGGAGCCATGACCGGGAATCAAGCGGTGCAGCAGGTGCTCGGCGGGCTGAAGGCTATCTACGCCAGCGGTTGGCAGGTAGCAGCCGACGCCAACAACGCCGGAGAGACCTATCCCGACCAGAGCCTCTATCCCGCTGATAGCGTTCCCACCCTGGTGAAGAGGATCAATAACGCCCTCCTCCGCGCCGATCAGATCCAGGAGGCATTCCAGCTCCCGAGAGTCCACTGGCTGGCGCCCATCGTCGCTGACGGCGAGGCCGGCTTCGGTGGGCCGTTGAACGCCTTCGAGCTCACCAAGGCGATGATTGAGGCGGGAGCGGCGGCTGTTCACTTCGAGGATCAACTATCCTCACTCAAGAAATGCGGGCACATGGGCGGGAAGGTGCTGGTGCCCTCCTCGGAGTTCCTGCGCAAGTTCACGGCGGCGCGTCTTGCCACCGACATTCTCGGCGTGCCAACCCTTCTCGTCGCTAGAACTGATGCTCACAGTGCCAAGCTGCTCCGAAGCGACATCGATCCCGTGGACCACCCATTCCTCACCGGGAGAAGAACCCTCGAGGGTTACTTTGAGGTGAAAGGAGGTCTCGGGCTCGCCATCGCCCGCGCGCTCACCTACGCGCCCTATGCCGATCTCATCTGGTGCGAGACCTCGACCCCGGACATTGGCGAGGCCCGTGAGTTTGCCCAGGCTGTTCGGGGACGATTCCCGGGCAAGCTCCTCGCCTACAACTGCTCACCCTCCTTCAATTGGCGACGCCATCTGGACGAGCGCACCATCCGCCGGTTTCAGGAAGAGCTCGGCACGATGGGGTACAAGTTTCAGTTCGTGACCCTCGCCGGTTTCCACGCCCTCAATGCGTCCATGTTCGACCTCGCCTACAATTACCAGCGAGAGGGAATGGCCGCCTATTCGCGGCTCCAGGAACTCGAGTTCCAGATGGAGCGGGAGCGCGGCTACAGCGCCGTCAAGCATCAGGGCTTCGTGGGGGCGGGATACTTCGACGAGATCCAGAAGGTGGTCGGCGGCGGCGAGGTCTCCACCACGGCACTCAGGGGCTCAACCGAGGAAGAGCAGTTTGCCGGAAAAGCCGCAGACTGATAGTCTCGCGGTAGCGATGCCCCGATATCCGCGCCTATCGCGGGGTTTGAGCCGGAGCTGGGATCTCGCTGGAGCCGAAATACCTTGGCAGGATGCTGAAAAACTCTTTTTCATGACGTCCGAGGACGCTGCCGCCTGAGCCGGACTGGTCGGTTAAGCAAGGTGCATGTGGAGCCTCCTTTTACCTCTCCGGCCTGGCGGAAGGCGTGCCGAACCTTGCACCGCGGCCTTGCAGGCGGGCCAGAACATCACAATCTTATTCATGGCGCGACTATGCAGCCTTGCGGAACCGACCAGTCCGGCTCAGGTCTCCCGTGCATACCTGCCCATGGTGAGCCCCGGTCGATGAGTTTCTCAACATCCTGCTAAGACGATCCACCCCAGCAACAAAGGAGGCACGTATGAAGCGACCCGTTGGGTTTATGGGCCTCGGGACCATGGGATCCCCCATGGCCGCGAACATCCTCAGGGCCGAGTACCCCCTCACCGTGTTCAACCGGTCCGTGGCAAAGACCGCGCCTTTGGCCGAGCTTGGCGCTCGCGTCGCCCCGGGCCCGAGAGAACTCGCCCATGCGTCCGATGTCATCATCGCTATGGTGACCGATGCCGAGGCGCTGGACGCCCTCCTCTGGGGTCCTGGCGGTGCCGCAGCCGCAATGGATCAGACCAAGGTCTTCATCAACATGAGCACGGTCTCTCCCCGGTACACTCGGGAATTGAGCGAGAGGCTCGCCCCGTCGGGGGTGTCCTTCATCGACGCCCCCGTATCCGGCTCGAGGAAACCGGCGGAGGAAGGAACACTCATCATCTTCGCCGGAGGGAATCGCGAGCGGGTCGGAGAGCTCACGCCCCTCTTGGAGACCGTGGGGAAGAAGGTCATCTACTGCGGGGAGGCCGGCCAGGGCTCCATGATGAAGATGGCGATCAATCTGCTCCTCGGCATCATGATGGAGGGGTTTGCGGAGGCGATCTCCTTTGGCGTGAAGGGCGGGCTCGCCGAGGAAACCATCGTCGAGGCGGTCTTTGCCGGGCCTCTCAGTTGCGGGCTCTACCGCCTCAAGTCCGCCATGTTCAGGCAAAAGGCCTTCCCGGCCCACTTTCCCCTGAAGCACATGTGCAAGGACCTCAAGTCCGTCATCGACACCGCCTATGAAAACGGTGCCCCAATTCCCGCGGGCCAGACCATGCTGCAGCTCTACCGGGCCGGCGTCGGCCGTGAGTGGGGAGACCTTGATTTTGCAGCCATCTACAAGGTCCTCGAGCATCTGGGCGGGTAGTGCTGAGGACGAGCGGCTCTGATCGCCGTCATCCCTCTGTCCGGCACTCTCGCCGCGAGAACGACCCGAGAGGTATAATGTCTTGGCAAACCGCTCTGCTGCGGTTACATCAGTCAGCCTCGAATCCAAATTCCTCGGTGCCATGGTCGGAAGCGCCGTAGGCGATGCCATCGGAGAGCTGGCCTTCCACGTTCCCGAGCGGGCCAGGCTGGAAGCCCTGGTGGAACATCTGGACATCCTTCGGTACACCGACGACACCGCGATGGCTATCGGCCTCGCCGAGTCTCTCATCGAGGTAGGTGCTCTCGATCATCAGCACCTGGGGGAGACCTTTCGGCGGAACTATCGGAGAGAACCCTGGCGCGGCTACGCCTCAGGCCCCCCCACCCTTTTCGCCCAGGTGGAGCGCTCCGGCCTCAGCTACCAGGAGGCGGCGCGGCGGCTGTTCCGGGGGGAAGGCTCCCTGGGGAACGGTGCCGCTATGCGGATCGCGCCGCTGGGATGCTTTTTTTGGAACTCGCCACAACTCTACGAGCAGGCGTCCGCCTCGGCCGACGTAACCCACGCCCATCCGGTGGGAAAGGACGGAGCCGCGGTCTTGGCCCTTGCTGTCGCCCGGGCAGTCAGCCTTAATCCCCGGCAGGAATTCCCGCTGCAACCTGTTGTTGCCGAGCTTGCCGTCTTTTCGCGCACCCAGACGATTCGCGAGAAAATGGCGATGGTACAGGCCCTCCTCGCCGAGGCCGCCGGGACGGAGGCGGCAGCGCGGACACTCGGGCGAACCGTCGCGGTGCACGAGTCCATGCCCTTTGCGGTCTACTCCTTTCTCCGCCACCCCTCATCTTTCGAGGAGTGCCTCTTCTGTGCTGTGCTCCACGGGGGCGACCGCGACACCCTGGGGGCCATGGCCTGTGCCATTTCCGGTGCCTATCTCGGGATGGAGGCTATACCCGAGTGGTGGCGAAACAAGATCGAAAACCTGAGGGCCGTGGAAAACCTGGCCAGGGAACTCTGGAAAAAGCACGAGTCCACGGCGTCAAGCGAGGAAGGAAGGTCCTCCCGTGAGCAACGTTGAGACTTCAGCAGAATCGACGGTCCTTGTCGAGCGTCATCCTCACATGATGACCCTCGTGCTCAACCGTCCCCGCGTCCTGAACAGCCTCAATTTCGAGATGATCAAGGCCCTCGACAGGGCCCTGGACGAAGTGGAACAGGAAGAGCGCTTTCAGTTCCTGCTCCTCTCCGGTGCAGGTGAAAAGGGATTCTGCGCCGGCGGCGATATCAGGGCCCTCGCCGAAGCGGTGCGCGGGGGCTTGTCCGCCGGGGCACTGGAGAGTCTGGCGGCAGAGTATGCGCTCTGCCTTCGTCTTCACCGTTTCCCCAAGGCGGTCGTAGTCCTCGCCGAGGGTATCACCATGGGCGCAGGGCTTGGGCTCGCCGCCGCGGCCGATATTGCAGTTGCCACTGAACGAACCCGCATGGCCATGCCGGAGACGCGGATAGGCTTCTTCGTTGACGTCGGTGCCACCGGCTGGATGCATGCTCGCTGCCCCGAGGGCTATCCTGAGTACCTGGCCCTTACCGGCTACGAGGTTGCGGGGGCGGAGGTGGTCCGGATCGGCTTCTCTACTCATTTCGCGAGGTCGGCAGAGCTGCCGGAGGTGAGAAGGATCCTGGAGAGCTGGAGTGTCGAACTTCCTCGCGAGCGGCAGGCGGCGGCGCGCCAGCTCGCTACGGCCCTTGACCCCCTGTTCGACAAGGCAATCCCCTCCAAGAATGACGTTGACACCTGGGTGGCCGAGTACTTCAGCGGCAAGACCTCCATGGTGAGTCTTATGGAGGACCTCAGGCAGTGCAGCATCTTCAGCGACCTTTGCGACGGCGTCTTCCACCGTCTCTCGGAGCGCTCACCCACGAGCGTGGTCCTCACCCTTCAACTCCTCCGCCACAACGAGGGCCGTCCCCTTGAGGAGGTAGTCCAGGCGGATCTCAACGCCGCCCGGTTCGTTTTCAACCACCCCGATTTTGTTGAAGGGGTGCGAGCGCGCCTCATCGACAAGGATGACAAGCCCCGATGGCGGCCGCCGACGATCGAAGAAGTCGGGCAACTGAACTTGAAATTCTAGCGGGCTCCTGGAAGCAACGATGACCGACCGCGATTTTATCGTCGGGATCAACTATTGGCCGCAACGTACAGCCATGTCCATGTGGCGACATTTCGATCCAGCGACGATCAAAGAGGACATAGCGACCATCGCCGAACTTGGGTGCTCCTGCGTTCGCATTTTTCTCCTCTGGGAGGACTTCCAGCCCCATCCACGCCAGTGCTCCGTGCCCATGCTGGATCATCTGGTGAAGCTCATGGAGCTCGCTGGAGATCGTGGCCTGAAGGTGATGCCGACCCTTTTCACCGGGTACGCTGCGGGGCTCACCTGGCTTCCGGCCTGGATGCTCCTCGCCTCCACGGCTGGGGGAGCCCAAGAGCTTTTCTCTCTGGGGAAGGTCCGCTCCCTGAAACCCAAGAACCCATACGAGGATCCCGAGGTGATCGAGGCTCAACTATATTTTCTCCGCGAGCTTCTGAACGCCCTTCCCGGCCACCCTGCCTTATTCGCCTGGGATCTCGGGAACGAGCCCTGCCGCTGGGCAAAGCCTCCTGACGAGACGGCGGTGAGCATATGGTTTCAGGCCGTGACTGAAACTCTTAGGGAACGAACAGGCTCTGTCGCCATTACCCTCGGCCTCGGAGCTCAGGACCTGGAAGCGAACCCCCGGCTTAGCCTCCTTCTCCCTTCCCAATACCTCGACTACGTCTCGCTCCACGTCTACCCCTATCGGCTCGCTTGGGCCGAAGGGTCGACCGATCCAGGGCCCCTGCCTTTCCTTGCGTCTATTGCCCGGTGGCTCGCAAAGAAGCCGGTCCTCCTCCAGGAGTTCGGCGTGCCGTCAGCACCAGTCGTGCGCCAGGACTACCTCATCGAAGAACTCCCCAAGCATCCTTCCCTTGTGGATGAGGAGGACGCGGCGCGCTTTGCTGAGAAGAGCCTGAACCTGCTTCGTCGGTCAAAGATGATTGGCTGTTTCTGGGGCTCTTACGGCGACTACCATCCCACCGTCTGGGCGCGGCCGCCGCTGGATCGAAATGTACCGGAGCGCTTCGCCGGCCTTGTTCGTCACGACGGGAGTCCCAAGGCGGCAGCCGTTTTGTTCAAGTCCCCTGCCGCGGCTGCTGAGGGCGGCGCTTCCGAGGCATCGGCTGAGTGGCTGGATATCACAGAAGCGGAGTACCTTGAGGATCCTGAGAACCACCTGCGGCGGCTGTATCGTTGTTTCAGGGAATACCAGGTGCTTTGAAGGAAAGCAACTTCACGCACTTTTCCTGTTCTAATGCGATCCAGTTTTCAAGAGAAAACTCTTGCCCCCGCCTTTATTCAAAAGGGGCTTCGCAAGATTTTTGATAAATCTATCCGCCATCTTTCTCCTTCAAGTTCAAGGCGATACGTTTCAGTACGAAATTTGGTATCTCCCACGCCTCCCTTGGATCTGTAGCCAATCTTGGCTTTCATGTAGACCAATTTGCGAGAGGCAACTTCAGCTTCTCTATCTCGGATGGTCTCCCAGGATGATGCTAATTCATAAGATTTCTTTCTCATCCTGATCACAAAGTTCTCTTTCGAGATAGATGCATGACTTTTTCGACTTCCATATTCGTAGAGATTTTCATATTTTCCGGCCTTCCAAAGACCGAACATCATATTGAAGGCATCAGTCGCATCCGATTCTATGTTTTTCTTTTCTATCGGCGTCAAACTTCCAGAAAAGGCCAAACTCGGGACCAAGCTCACAAGAACAAGTAACAAAAGGGTTCTTCTTATCATTGCTCCCTCTTTTTGTTTAGGGCTTCTCTCTAT
>Ga0335070_10006726_pt1 | contig 13517 bp, 14 predicted proteins | sample Lox_Sample_13_FD_206722 | JGI IMG/M metagenome (GOLD analysis project Ga0335070, IMG submission 206722) | Soil microbial communities from Loxahatchee National Wildlife Refuge, Florida, United States - Lox_Sample_1.3 | ecosystem: Environmental > Terrestrial > Soil > Wetlands | place: USA...
TGCTCGTTTGAAGGTGTGCTTGGATTGGTGAACTCGATATTCAAATTTCTCACCTGGCACTTCTTGCTCTTCACCCGAGCACTTTTCCATCCTATGTCATCTTCCCGATGGTAAGCATCCTTCCCACAAATTGTAAAATCAGAACCTTTGTGCACGGATAGATTCCCACGGGCAAGCCCGCGGTACTCACGTTACGCGTTCGCGCGGAATGGTCATGCATTTACCCAGCCTTGAAAGCGTGGTCCTCTGCTGGCTCGGCGTCGCCCGGAGGGAATCTATCTCGCGAGCACGGCGAGCGAAAGGGGGAGGCCGGGTACCCGCTTGCGGGTGGGGCTTTGCCGCTGAAGGGGCGACGCGAGCCCCAGGGATAGACGAAATGGTGCAGCGGTTCCACGTTTTGGTGTTGTGCAGAAGGTACTGCGAGGTGGAATTTGCCATGGGCAGTCTTGCCTGGAGTATATTGCCTTCCACCGAAAAGACCGTAGAATCAGACGATTGCGCTCCGAAGCCTCGGACCTAAAAGCGACTTTTTTCTGTGCTGTTTGCATGGCACAGCTGGTGCATCGAACATCACATGAAGCAGGCAACTATGCCGAAAGGAGCATTGTTATGAAGACCATCGAGTTTAGTGACAAAGAAATACAGCGGCTGGAGGCCATACTCATAGACAAAGACAAGGATGAGGCGCTGAAGTTTGTAGCGAACCTTTGGGACAGAGTTAAGGATAGAGAGTCGAAGGCTTGTGCCCCCAAGCCGGTCTGAATGGGGCACTTTCCGAGGTGTCATGTGGAAGAGCGGGTCATGCGTCTGATGAAGCGCGGTGCGATTACCGTTGGCGAGGAAGCAACCGTGCGCGAGGTTGCCCAGGTCATGGTGGTGAACCGCATCGGCTACTGCGTCGTGGTGAACGAAAAGCACGAGGTCGTGGGCATTATTTCTCCCCGGAGCATCCTGAGAGCATTCGGTGTGGACCTTGATGGCACAAAGGCGAAGGACATCCTCCTCCCCTACACCATTACCATCACGCCCAGCTCACCCCTCTCCGAGGCAGTCGCGCTCATGGTTGAAAAGAGGGTCGACCACCTGGTCGTGATAGCCGACCGCCCGGGGAGCAGGGCGGTCTACGGGATCCTCCACGGAGAGGACCTTGTCCGTGCCATGGCAAGGAACCAGGAGACGAAGGCATGATCAGGGTCTGCGATCTCATGCATAAAGGTGTGCTCTACTGCTACCCAGACGACAGCGCACAGGTGGTCGCAGACATGATGGCGACAAACCGGATCCGCTCCGTGGCCGTCGTCGATGAGAGCGGCGAGGTGTGGGGATCCATTTCCATGCTTGATCTGCTTCAGCTCTACGGTAAGGAGTTGGACAAGACACAGGCCCAAGAGATCATGCGGCCGTACAGAATCGAAGTCGACCCGCAGTGGCCGATCGAAAAAACGATCGAGCTGATGAAGAAGCGAAGGATCGAGCATGTGCTCATCATCGATCCGCATGCAGGGCCGAAACGTCCTGTCGGGATTCTCACAGACTTCGACATTGTCAGATACATGTCCCATGTTGAGCTCGGTGTTTACGAACAGATGCTCAAGGTTCCCTCGGATTAGCTCTCCATTCGGATCATTTCGGCTAATTTGCCGCTGACTCAGGTTAACAGATGCACTGTGGCATGCAAGCGAAAAGTAGTGAAAACGCTCTTTCAGTTAGCCGCAACCTGTAACTCCCAGCGACCGTTATGCCGTATATTTCTTGAAGGTTGCTTCTCGCTCGACACGTCAATATAAACATAGAGACGCGCCGCGGAGCCAACCGGTGAGGAACGGGTGCGGGCGGGACTCGTAAAGGTCGCTTGTCGCGACCCGCCTCAGATGGCCTCTTGCGCAGTCGGTATTATTGTGAACTTTAGGGTCTCAAAGCCTGGAGGAAGAGACTGCGAGAATACCAAAAAGTAAATCAATTACACCATTTCGTCTATTTTCTCTGGCCAATCATTCTCTTATCAAAAAGTGGAAATCGATAGAAGCGTAATGAGTTCGGAATGTTACATTTTTGGGCGTCCTTGGCACATGCCTTGCGATTGTTAGTTTCATGAAGCGTTTGAGTGTGCAATGGTCAGTAAGGATAGGTGCTCAGAATCCGTTTCAAACCAATAATCTTTAAGGTCCGATGCAAGGAGCCATGGCCTTTTGAAAAGAGGCGAAGGAGGGAAGAACAATGAAGAAAGTGCTCATGATTCATGCGGATAAATGCACAGGTTGCCGGAATTGCGAACTGGCCTGCTCCTTCTCCCATGAGGGCGCGTTCAGGCCTCGGATTGCCAGGGTCCACGCCTATTCTTGGGAGCGGGAGGGAATTTCAGTTCCGATGATGTGTCAGCACTGTGGGGAAGCACCGTGCGTGTCCGTCTGCCCTACTGGCGCCATGCATCTAAACGAGGCGAATGGCCTTGTGGAATGGAATAAGAATGTCTGCACTCGCTGTAAAATGTGTACGGTGGCCTGCCCTTTTGGCAATGCCATTTGTGATGCAGCGAGCGGGAACATCATCAAGTGCGACATGTGCAAAGGGGACCCTGAGTGTGTGAAGTTCTGTCCAAGCGGGGCGTTAACCTATGTAGAAGATACCATTGCCGTACGCACTCGCAACAAAGCCTTTGCAGTCAAGTTTAAAGAAGCATTTAAGGAGGTGAGCTAACATGTTTGGTTGGACTGGAAATGCCCTGCGCATCAATCTTTCAAATGGAACGGTGACCCGTGAAAGTACAGATCCTCAGCTTGCAAAGCTTTACATCGGCGGACGGGGTCTGGGAAGTAAAATCCTGTCTCAAGAAGTTGACCCCCGTGTTGACCCGCTGAGCTCTGAAAACAAGTTAATCTTTGCCACAGGGCCATTTACCGGGACCTACGCTCCCTCCGCAGGACGCTACATGGTGATCACCAAGGGCCCATTGACTGGAACGATTGCCTGTTCAAACTCCGGCGGTAATTTTGGCGCTGAGTTGAAGTACGCGGGATACGACGTGCTCATCATAGAGGGGAAAGCCAACAAACCGGTCTACCTGTGGATCAGTGACGACCAAGTTCAAATCCGCGATGCCGCTCATATCTGGGGAAAGACTGTCCCTGATACCACGGATCAATTGCGGGCGGAAACGGATGACGAAGCGAAAGTGGCCTGTATCGGCCCCTCCGGAGAGAAACTGGCTCTTTTTGCTTGTATCATGAATGAGATGCATCGCGCCGCAGGCAGGAGCGGTGTAGGTGCGGTCATGGGGTCAAAGAACCTCAAAGCAGTCGCTGTTGTTGGCAGCGGAAAGGTTGAGGTCGCTGATCCGGGAGGCTTCAAAGAAGCTGTCTTAAAGGCCCGTCGCAAGATCCAGGCTCACCCGGTCGCACAGGGACTGGGGGCATACGGTACGGACGTGCTGGTAAATATTCTCAATGAAATTGGATCGTTACCGACACGGAACTCAAGGGACGGTTATTACCCAACCGCCGACAAAGTGGGGGGTGAATCGCTGAGGAAGAATAACCTCCTGCGCCCCAAAGGCTGCTTTTCTTGTATCATCAGTTGCGGCCGGATCTCCCGTGTGACAAATCCAAAATACCTGGGAGAAGGTGAAGGGCCGGAATATGAATCGGCATGGGCTTTCGGGCCTGACTGCGGCATAGACAGCCTGGAGGCCGTTACCAAGGCAAACTATATCTGTAATGAAATGGGGTTAGATACCATTACCATGGGCGCCACCATTGCCTGTGCTATGGACATGTTTGAAGACGGGGTTCTAACCCTGAAAGACACCGACGGAATCTTTTTAAGATTTGGCAACGCAGAGGGCATGGTGGAAATGGTCCGCAAGACAGCGGTCCGGGAAGGTTTTGGCGACAAGCTCGCATTGGGGTCTTATCGTCTTGCAGAGAGCTACGGCCATCCCGAGTACTCGATGTCGGTCAAGAAACAGGAAACAGCCGCCTATGATACTCGGGGGGTCCAAGGCATCGGTCTGAACTATGCGACAAATAATCGGGGCGGCTGCCATGTGCGTGGCTATACGATCTCAGTAGAGGTGCTTGGGAGCCCGTCCAAAATGGACCCCCATGTTACGGAAGGGAAGCCCAATTTAGTTATGGTTTTCCAAAACCTGACTGCTGCGCTCGACTCCTCGGGAGCCTGCCTTTTCTCGACATTCGGCATTGGCGCCGATGAACTGTCGGAGATGCTTGCTGCGCTTACGGGTATCCCTTATACCCCACAGGAGTTTATAAAGGCCGGAGAACGAATCTGGAACCTGGAGCGAATCTGGAACCTTAAAGCCGGGTTCACTCCTAAAGACGACACACTGCCCGAACGCATGCTCAAAGCTCCGATCAAGACGGGCCCCTCAAAAGGCGGGCTAAACCAGTTATCAAAGATGCTGCCTGAATACTACGAATTGCGAGGCTGGGGCAGGGAGGGCATTCCGACGGAGGGTAAATTGAAGGAACTCCTCCTGGCCGGTTGAGAGATCAATGGGGAATGAACAGCGTGGACCGGTTCTTACTACTCTCGCCTATATGCTTCCTGGCGATCGGGGTACTGCTTCAGCTAGCGCTCGCTAGATTCCTTTCTTCGAGAGGAAAGGGATGGTTAGCTTTTGGCAGTGCCCTGGCCGCCCTCCTAGACTTGGCACTCGTTCGGCTGCCTCTCATCAATAGGGGTGAGGTTCTCGACCTTCACGTTCTCACGTGGGATAGACCCATCATCCTGGCCTATCATATCGACCCCCTTAGCCAGCTTTTTGCTTTTATGGCCTTAGCTATCGGGGCGGCGATTCTCCTCTATTCCGTCGGCTATATGGCCAACGATAAGGCAGCAACGCGATTTTACATGCTTATGCTGACCTTCATCGGCGGGTTGGTCCACCTGGTCTATGCCGCCGACCTGTTGCTCCTGTACGTGAGCTGGGAAGTCATCGGCCTCTGCTCGTTTCTGCTCGTGAGTTTTTGGTACCACAAAAAAGAAGCTGCTTACGGAGCGCGAAAAGTTCTGGTCATGACGCATCTCGCCGGCTATGGCCTTCTGGCGGCTATCCTGATCCTCTACGCCCGTACTGGAAGCACCTTATGGACAGACCCCCGAATATCTACGGCCTTTACCACCGGCATCTTCCTCCTTATGCTGCTCGCTGCTGTCGCAAAATCAGTGCAGTTTCCCCTGCACACCTGGATTCCGGATGCCATGGCCGCGCCCACGCCGGTGAGCGCATTGCTCCATGCCGCCTGCTACGTGAAGGCGGGTGTTTACCTGGTGGCGCGGATGCACAGCTTCGGGCCGTGGCCCGTCTCATGGCAACTCATTGTCATATGGATCGGTACCGTCACGATGGTGGTGGGGGTGCTCTTTGCTATGATCCAGCATGACCTGAAGCGCCTGCTTGCCTTCCATACCGTGAGCCAGATCGGCTACATGATGCTGGGTCTGGGCCTAAGCACGTCGCTCGGGATCGCTGCCGGGCTCCTTCACTGCTTGAATCACGGGCTCTTTAAAGGTGGGCTCTTTCTCTGTGCGGGAGCGGTCGACAAAGCCACCGGCACCCGCGATATGGACCGGCTCGGCGGACTGGGCAGACGCATGCCCCTGACCATGATCACGTGGCTCATCGGGGCGGGGGCGATCTCCGGCGTGCCGCTCCTCTCCGGCTTTGTGAGCAAGTGGTTGATCTACGACGCCGCGCTGCAAGCGGGACAGGTCGTCCCGGCCCTCGTCGCCTGGATCGTGAGCGTATTCACCCTCTTCTCCTTTCTCAAGGCCACGAGCAGCGTCTTCCTCGCCGGCGAAGGGCCTGACTCGGCAAGGGCTACGGAGGTGCCGAGGAGCATGGTGGCCGGCTCTTCGATTCTTGCAGCGGGCAGCATCTTCTTCGGCGTGGCGCCACAGGTGCCTGTCGATTACCTCATCAATCCGCTGCTCGTTTCCGTCGGCTTTGCACCGGTGATCCGTGTTTCATGGATGGGATTGACTGCGGGGACCGGGACCTGGCTCTCCACCGCCGGCCTGGCAATGGTTCTCCTGGGACTCGGGGTAGGAACTGTTACTTACTGGATGACAGCACCTGCTCGAAGGGTCCTGGTGGCCGCTCATGCACCCGCCTCGGCAGCTTCAGCGGTTATCTTCAGCGGTGGAGAGCCTCTGGGTGATCCGGCCCGCCTGTCCGCGAGCGATTTCTCCTTTGTCGTAAAGGAGAGCCTTGCCCCCTTTTACGAGTGGGTGGATATGGATCGCTACTACGGAGCCTGTTGGCGATTCCTGTTGCGGGGCTGCGGTCTCCTGGAGAGAGGGGTTTCTTATCTGGAGAAGCATGCCATAGCGGCCATGATCGTTCTGGCGTTGATTGTTGCCGGCCTGGCTGGATGCTTCGCCGGTTCGGGGCAGAACCTCGCATCTGCGGCGATGCACACGCCGGCATGGCCCATCCAATGGGGAGCGAGCCTGGCGTGTCTGCTCCTCCTCCTTATTTGCGCCGCCTTCAGGGCCCGGACCGAGCTCGTGCCCTGGGCAGGCGCAGGTTTCCTCTGTGTTCTCGGGTTAGGCCTGGAAAACCCATCTCTTCGTTTATTGCTTCTGGAAGGAGCGGCCGTTGTCGCGCTCGCGCTCGTGTGGAAGGCGAGTGCGAAACGGAGTGCCGGCAAGGCCTATCTTCTGGCAATAGCGCTCTCCGCACTTGCTACGGCCGGCGGCATGATGGCGATGCGCAGCGCGGGGACAACTCTCGCTCTCGCTTTGTTGCTTACCGGCTTCTCTCTCAAGCTGGCGCTTGTTCCTCTGTCCCTCTGGCTCCCGATGATTGCCGAGGCGAATCCGGCCCCATTGGTCGGCTTGGTCGTGGCTGTCGTGGACGTGGCTGCTTTCGGAGAGTTGGTGTCGCTCAGGCAATCGTCCCCCTGGCTCTTTGCCTCTATGCAGCCATGGCTCGCGCTCGCGCTGCTTTCAGCTCTGGGAGGCGCCATTCTCATGTTGGCCCAGAAAGATGTGAAAAGAATGTTGGCCTTTTCAACAATTGAAGACATGGGATACCTCCTCGTTGGAGTGACCATAGGCGGGGAGCTGGGAATGGGAGGGGCTGTCCTGGGCCTTACGGTCCATGCTCTCGCCAAGGCGCTGCTCTTTGCCAGCCTGGCCTCGGTTGAGGCAGACGGGACACGAGTCGCCCTGAGCGCGCGTGGTCTCATGAACCGCTACCCGTGGTCGGGAGCAGGTTTTCTGGTGGGAGCACTGACCATGCTTGGGGTCCCGCCGCTAGCCGGGTTCGCGGCCAGATGGCAGCTCTATGCAGTCGCAGCCGGGATTGGTCTTCCCTTTCTCGGGATTCTGATTCTGGCCACCGCCTGCGCCGTGCTCTCCTACACGCGTGTCATCGCCCTCTGCTGGTGGGGACCCAGCCAAGAGAGCGGCAGGCCGGAGCCCAAGCTTCTCTGTTGTGCCCTCGTGTGCGTGTGTCTGGTGCTGTTACTGATCGGCCTCTGGCCCGGTCTGTTAATGAGGTAACCCATGGAGTCAATGAGACTCATCCGAAAATTGGTCAGTGCATCCCGCCGTCGCTCACCCTGGCTTTTCCATCTGAATACCGGCGCCTGCAATGGCTGTGACATTGAGTTCTCGGCCTGCCTTACCCCTCGGTACGATGTGGAGCAGGCGGGCATCCTCCTCGTTGGGAGCCCAAGGCACGCGGATGTCCTCTGTGTGACCGGCCCGGTGACCCGCGGAACCCGCAAAGCGCTGGAAGAGATCTATGCTCAAATGGCTGAGCCGAAAGTAGTCGTCGCTCTGGGCAACTGCCCGGCGAGTTGCGATGTCTTCGCCGGAAGCCCGGTCATAGACGGACCCCTTCATCGCATCATACCTGTGGACGTTTACGTTCCCGGCTGCCCTCCTCGCCCCCACGACCTGATCAAAGGCATCGCTCGGGCGGCCTCTATTCTCGCTGGAGAGCCCTCCACCATGAAAGAGGTGAAGTCATGAGTTGGGAGAAGGTTCTTCTTGCCTTGTTTGTTTTCCCCGGCCTGCTTTATGCGGTGCCCATGGCGTGGCTCATGCTCTGGATAGAGCGCAAATTGAGGGCACGGATGCAGGGCCGGATGGGGCCGCCCTTTTATCAGCCCTTTTTCGACTTCATTAAATTAATGACCAAGCAGCCGATCCCTCGCCCTCCCCTGGATGGCCTCCTTATGACAGGGTTACCCCTCGTCGCTCTTTCCGCAGGCCTCGTGGCGCTCGCCCTCTTGCCTGTCTCCCTGAACTCGAAAAGCTTCGCGGGAGACCTGGTGTTACTGGTAGCCTTCATTGAAGTGCCGTCCTTCTGCGCCGTTATGGCGGGTTTCGCCTCCCGCTCCCTGTTTGGCCAGGTGGGAGCAACGCGGGAGGCGATCATGAGCATTGCCTACAATCTGCCCTTTCTCACGGCCATGGTGGCCCTCGCATCCTCCGCTCAGAGCCTGCGCCTCGCAGACATAGCAGCGGCTCCGGCGACGGGTGTACGGGTTCTTTCGCTTCTGACCCTACTACTCTGTCTTCCGGCCAAGCTGCACCTTAACCCCTTCTCTCTTTCCAATGCTGAGCAGGAGATATATTCCGGACCGACAACGGAATTCAGCGGTTCACAACTGGCGCTATGGGAACTGGCGCATGGGCTGGAATGGGTGGCTCTGACCGGGCTTACAGCGTGTCTCGCGATTCCGTTTCGCACCGGCAGCGCGCTTGGCAATGTTGCCCTGTTCGCGGGGTTCTCCCTGATTCTCGTGATCCTGTTGACGATTGCGGCGGCAGGGACGGCTCGTTTGAAGGTCCCGCAGGCTGCCCGTGTCTACTGGAGATGGGGCATGGCCCTGGGCGTGGCGGCATTGATCATGGCCACCGTATCGAATATTGAAAGGCTTATCCGATGAGCGTCTTTTCCTTACTGATGAAAAACGGCAGACTGGCACCGACTACCCTGCGTATTCCCCACCAAGTTCCGCATCCAAAGAGCTTCCGGGGCCCGGTGAAGATCCAAACGGAGAAGTGTGTCGCATGCGGGATGTGCGCCTATGTTTGTGTTTCCGGCGCAATCAAGGTAGCGGACCGTGAGGATCATTGCGAGTGGACTTATTCTCCAGGGCAGTGCACTTTTTGCGGGAGATGCGCTGAGTCATGCGCCGGGGAAGCGCTGTCGATGATGGGGGAGTCTGCTCCTCCATACTCTCAACCTGAAGAATTGAAGGAGGTTCACCGCATTTCCTACCCCATCTGCCCAGAATGCGGCCGTCCGACCCCGCCCGTCAGTGAGTCGATGTTGCGGCGCGCGTACAAAGAAATAACAGAACAGATACGTTCAAGGGGATTGTTATGTCGCCGTTGCCGGCTGCGGCGTTCACAGAAGGATTTATGGACAACCGCTGGAAAAGCGATTCCATCAGAAGGTAAAGAGCCTGAGTGTGAAGCAAATGGATAAGAACGAAGGAATTTTAACACAATTAGGCGCCGGAAAATTCTGGGACAAGAGATCTGACGGTTGGTGGTCGGAAGCCTCCAGTATGGATGTGGAGAAGATGGCGCGTCTGATGACCGCGGCTGGAGCACGTCTGGTAACCATTACCGCAGCCGAGACTTCAAAAGGCGAGTTCCGGATCATCTACCACTGGGATCTGGAAGGCCGGATGTTGAATCTGGTCACCATGACCGTTAAGGGCACCATTTGCAGCATTGCCGCGATTCATCCTGCTTCCGACTGGATGGAAAGGGAAATCCATGACTGCTTTGCCGTTCAGTTTAACGGCCGGGATTCAGCGCCGCTCCTCTTGAGTCCTGAAGATCCGCCCGGAATCTTTCTTCATCAGTCTCGCGACGATCAAGAAGGAAAGGAAAGAGCACGATGAGTTACACTGTCCCGATCGGCCCTTATCATCCTGCATTGGAAGAACCTTTTAAGTTAGAACTCAAATGCCAGGGTGAAACCGTTCAAGATGCTAATCTGCATATCAAGTTCAATTTTCGCGGCGTTGAGTGGCTTGCACAAAGACGTAATTACAGCCAGGCCATCACGTTGGTAGAGCGGGTCTGTGGCATCTGCTCAGACTTGCATACGCTTACCTTCTGCAGAGCTGTAGAACAATTGGCTGGTTTGCCGGTCCCGGCACGAGCTCAGTATATCCGGGTTATTATCGCGGAACTTGAAAGACTTACCTCCCATGCGTTGTGGGCCGGCATTGCAGCTGAGATCATAGGTTTCCAGACGATGTTTATGACCTGCTTTAGTGTACGCGAGCGTTTGATGGATATCCTTGAAATCATTTCGGGCAACCGTGTTCATTACGCAATGAATTGCATTGGAGGAATAACCCGGGAAATAGCAAACCCTCATGCTGTTTTGGAAATAGTGAAATGGATTCGGCAAGAGATAGAAGATACATTAATCCCTATTTTTACAACCGATCGCACAATACGGGCTCGTTGCATCGGGATCGGTGTGCTGACAAAAGAAGAGGCGATTGCATGGGGGGTTGTCGGGCCGACTGCCCGAGCCTCAGGCATCCCGGTAGACATACGCCGTTCGGCTCCCTACGCCGCATACGATCAATTGGAATTCAAAGTGCCTATTGAGACTTCGGGTGATGTATTTTCACGAGCGGTTGTCCGTCTGCTTGAAATGGTTGAAAGCTGCCGCATGATCGAGCAGGCATTCAAACAGATGCCCCCCGGTCCAATCCGTGGACCCGAATTTGTGGAGGTGCCGCCGGGAGAGACAGTCGTTCGTTCCGAAGCCCCGCGTGGAGAAGCCTTCTACTATGTTGCTTCTGATGGCTCAGATGTTCCATCGAGGGTGAAGATCCGCACGCCAAGTCTCGTGAATATGCCGGTCGTGAGGTTGATGGTACTTGGAGCTAATCTCGCCGATGTTCCAATCATCAATGCCTCGATTGACCCATGCTACTCGTGCACTTCCAGGTGAAGATAATCATATGAATAATCCTGGAATAGAGATCGGAGCGATACGAGAGACAAATGAATTCTTGCGCGCTTCGACTTCATTGTAGAATATTGCGGAGGGAGGAGATCCCATTTTGAAGATACAACTAAAATTCTTCGCATCTTTCAGAGAGTTTTTTCAGGATAGGTATGTCGAGCTCCAAAGCGGGGCCAATATGAGGGACCTCTTAGATCTCTTATGCGATTCGTCGAAACGCCGCGAGGAAATGTTCGACGGTAATGAGCTTAAACCTTACGTCGCAATCCTGAAAAACGGCAAACACATTCATGACCTGAACGGTCTTGAAACAAAGCTCGAGGATGGAGACACCATTGCGATGTTTCCTCCTGTAGGCGGTGGCTGAGAATATGAATGTTCAGATCCATGTCCGTTATATAGGTCGTTCGATTCGTTAGTATGTAAAGCCTTATATAGTTAAAACAATTCTTCAGAGCAGTGACCGCATGAGGGCGAGAATTCTCTTTAGCACCAACGGGCAAAAACACGAGCCGATGACGAAATTGATGGCAGGCGTGTGTCTGGTCTGCCTCTCTCTGTTTTGCGCGATCAGCAGTTTTTCAGCGGAACAGGCCATGTCAGTCGGTTACGGCTTTGGGTTCCTCAACCCGCGAAAGAGCACGGGGCACATCCAAGGCGGACAGATGTACGATTTCTTTCAGGTGGCCTATCTCTATGAAAGAGCTTCAGGCCTCAAGAACCTTGACGTTACTGCCCAGCCGTGGGCAGCCTACGTGAACAGGCCCAACGACGGCGCCGACGTCGGTTTTAATCTGGGGATACGGTACTACCCGATCAGAAAAGATGACTGGCGCCCTTTTCTGAGTGCGGGAGTCGGCGCGGCCTATACCACCATTGGTTTCGAGGAACAGGGAACCCATTTTGACTTCATACTGCAGGCGGGCTTCGGTCTCAGATACAAGAACTTCTTCATTGAGGACACGTTCAGACACTACTCAAACGGGGGCACCGCCTCTCCGAACAGATCCGTCCATGCCAACATAGTCACGGTTGGCTACTATTTTTGGTGACCCGCAAGGCCTGAGACCGATGCGGCTACAGATTCGGCACTTTCCATTTTGTAATGCGCAAGCGTCTGAGAAAAACAGGTCTTCACCCTTGCAGAAGAGGAAGAAATCCTCAATCCGTTTATCTACTTGCCAAGATAAAAAATCCCACCTGCGCTGCCGTTGCGCATTACGAGATGTAAGTGCACATAGCGCCGTTTGGGTGGGTTTACGTACGGGTGGGGTGGTACCGATGGGTTTTCACTTAAACCTCCGTTTTCTGGCGGCCCTTGCTTTTCAGACCAGCTGTTCGGATGTGATGAGCCAGACGGAAGTTGCAGTCTCATGGCTCGTGTCGGTAACTAACTCTGTTCGCTGTTCATACGTGCTGTTCGAGCTCACGTATTGCCGAACCATACAGCGAGTTGCTTCACCACGCGCCCGAAGGTCTCCTCAAGCAAGAAAATATCGCCGTGCAGCGCCCGATCAATCTCTATAACAGGATTGCCTTGTGCTTGCAGCTCCTTGCATGCGGCTACTATCTCCGGAACATCTCGGGATCCAAAGAGTATGAGTCCCCGTTCCTTGTGGATAGATCGTGGAACGGGAAGTTTCTTAAGAACTTCAAAGTTCACACCAGCAAAGGACTCGCGTACTCGATAACTCCTCATCATGGTGATGATTCCCTGTGTCTCCGGACTGTACGTGGTCTTAAGCGCGGGTGATATCCCGAGAGCGAAATCCGCTGAAGTCATCAGGCAGATGCGGCCGCCTGAAGAATGACCTATGGCAGCAACCTTGCCGAAACGGCGGCAATACGTGATGGCAGTTTCAACATCATGCACTACACCTTCGTCTAACGGCAGTTTGTGTTCACCGTGTCCCCGATGGTCAATAGCGCATGCGGTAATGCCGGCTTCAGCAACGCGCCAGGCCAAGCCAAGCTGCTCCTCTTTGCAACCGCCGTACCCGTGGACGATGAGAGCCGCACCGCGGGAATCTGGAGGTGTCACGATGACGCACGGGATACCGAACCCGTCAGCCTGGATGATCTCTCGTTTGATGTTCATGGTCATTCCTCCCTTCCGACACGCGCCAATGCTGGATACCAACGGCTATGTGTTATCGGCTGCAGCGAATCGGTAAGCTAGACTTTGTCGTCTGCGATGGCACACAGGATCATCCAGAACGCCTCATCGCTGTTCATGGTAGACAACGCAACGATTATACCGAATCGGCAATTACAACTCAATTACGGAGCTACGTAACCTCAGAGGAGACGCCTCGAGTACATGCCACTCGAAATGTGGAACTTTTTCTGCGGAAAGCTGATGCTTTAGTACAAGGAATCAGGCTTACGCCTCTGAGCCACTTCGGTCGGGTCATGCCTTCAAAGTGATGCACGCTTCCTCTCCCCCTCGTACCAATTATAGGGCACACGCCAAGAATTACAAGTAGATTGGTTTTCATCTGTCATAGAGCGCAGAGCGGCAAGATGAGCGCGGGGA
>Ga0335070_10006727_pt1 | contig 13517 bp, 14 predicted proteins | sample Lox_Sample_13_FD_206722 | JGI IMG/M metagenome (GOLD analysis project Ga0335070, IMG submission 206722) | Soil microbial communities from Loxahatchee National Wildlife Refuge, Florida, United States - Lox_Sample_1.3 | ecosystem: Environmental > Terrestrial > Soil > Wetlands | place: USA...
GAGCTTCTCGAGGCGCGCGATCTCGGGCAGCGGCAGGTCGGTGAACAGCCGCATGAACTTTCCGACGTCGCCGTCCTCGCAGTTCCGCCAGAACTGCCAATAGTCGTAGACGCTGAGCATGTCCTTATTGAGCCAGACGGCGCCGGCGACGCTTTTGCCCATCTTGGCGCCGGAGGCCGTCGTGATCAGCGGAGTCGACAGCCCGAAGAGCTGCACGCTCTCCATGCGCCGTCCCAGATCGATGCCCGAGACGACGTTGCCCCATTGGTCGCTGCCGCAGGACTGCAGCCGGCAGCCAAAGCGCTTGTACAGCTCGACATAGTCGTAGGCCTGGCAGACCATGTAGTTGAACTCGAGAAAGGACAGCGCCTGCTCGCGCTCGAGACGGATCTTTACGCTCTCCATGGTCAGCATGCGGTTGACCGAGAAATGCCGGCCGACATCGCGCAGGAACGGGATGTATTCGAGCTCGTCGAGCCAATCGGCATTGTCGACCATGATCGCGTCGCTCGGCCCGTCGCCGAATTTCAGCAGGTGGCTGATGCCGGCCACCATGCTCTTCTTGTTCTCGTCGATTTCCTCGGTGGTCAGGATCTTGCGCACTTCGTCCTTGCCGGACGGATCGCCGAGTTTCGTCGTGCCCCCACCCATGAGGACGATCGGGCGGTGCCCAGCCTGCTGCAGCCGGCGCAGAGTCATGAGCTGCACCAGATTGCCGATGTGCATGCTCTTGGCGGTGCAGTCGAATCCGATATAGGCGGTGACGCGTTCGCGCACGAAAAGCGAATCGAGATCCTCCGGCGCCGAGCAGTCGTAATAGGCGCCGCGCTCCACGAAGGTACGCAGGAAATCGGAGCGGAATGCGGGCGCGGCAGGCATGGTATAACCCGGGTTGAAAAGGGTCGGGTGTGTAGCACGAATGGCCGAAACTCTTAAAGTCATAGGTCTCATGAGCGGAACCTCGCTCGACGGGATCGATGCCGCCATCGTCGAAACCGACGGCGAGGATGTGGCCGTCCCGGGCCCGGTTCTTGGGATTCCCTACGATGCGCAAACCCGGGAGATGCTGCGGGCCGCGCTCAACGATGCCCGGACGGTCGCCGCCGGTGCGCCGGTGCCGTACTCGATCCGGGATGCCGAAAGACGGCTGACCGAGGCCCATGCCGAGGCTGTTGGGGCGCTGCTGCGCAAGGCCGCGCTCTCGGCGTCCGACATCGCGCTGATCGGCTTTCACGGCCAGACGATCCTGCATCGGCCGGAGCAGCGCTGGACCTGGCAGATCGGCGACGGCGCCTTGCTCGCGCGCCTGACCGGAATCGACGTCGTCAACGATTTCCGCTCGGCGGACGTGAAGGCGGGAGGCCAGGGCGCGCCGCTCGTGCCGCTCTATCACGCGGCGCTGTTGCGCAAGGCGAGAGGAATCGCGCCGCCGGTCGTGATGGTGAACATCGGCGGCGTCTCCAACGTCACCTATGTCGGGGACGATACGATCCTGGCGTTCGACACCGGTCCCGGCAATGCGCCGATCGACGACTGGGCGCATCGCCACACAGGCAAGCCCGTCGATGAAGGCGGCGTCCTCGCGCGCAGCGGCAAGGTCAACGACGCGGCTCTGTCCCGCATGCTGGACCACGCATTCTTCGCGCGCACACCGCCCAAATCTCTCGACCGGATGGATTTCGGCATGGACGCAGTCGACGGCTTGAGCGCGCCGGACGGCGCCGCGACGCTGACCGCATTCACCGCCGCGTCTATCGCCAAGGCCCGCGAGCATTTTCCCGAGCCGGCGACGACCTGGATCGTGTGCGGCGGCGGGAGACACAACCGCACGCTGATGGACGAGCTTCGTGCCCGCGTGAATGCGCCGGTCCTGACCGCCGAGGACGCCGGCTGGGATGGCGATTACATCGAAGCGGAGGCCTTCGCCTACCTAGCCGTGCGCTCGCGCCGCGGTCTGCCGCTCAGCCTGCCGACGACGACCGGCGTGCCCCAGCCGGTCACCGGCGGAAAATTTCATCGAAAACAATAGCGTAAGCCCTTCAAAGCCAAGCAACATTGAAATTCGTTCAGGATCGGCGAAACCATTTGTAAAGCATCGCGTGCACACCATCCGCTTTCCGGGGCGTAACGGAGGAGTGGATGAGTTCCTTATACTCGGACCGCCCGATGTCGGATTATGAGCGCGCGTTGACCGGAATCGTGCGTGTGATGCTCGACGCCATGATCGACATGGGAGCGCCGAAGAAACAGCTGGCACAGAGTCTCAAGACTCTGAAGGACAGCGCGCAGCTCGACGGTCATCACACCGAGGCGGCGCTGATCGAGATGATGATGCGCAACGCGGGACTGCGCTAGCGGCCCTCGCGGGGCTTGCTCATCATGTCGTGCACGTAGGTTTCGACCGTCTCGACGACTTCCGCCTCATGCTTGTCGAAGAAGTGGTTCGCGCCCTCGATCTTGTTGTAGGTGATCTTGATGCCCTTCTGCGCGGTCAGACGGTCGACGAGCTTCTGCACGTCGGGCTCCGGCACCACCTGGTCGCGCGTTCCGTGCACGATGAGACCCGATGCGGGGCAGGGCGCGAGGAACGCGAAGTCGTACATGCTGGCCGGCGGCGCGATCGAGACGAAACCGGTGATTTCCGGGCGGCGCATCAGAAGCTGCATGCCGATCCAGGCACCGAAAGAGATGCCGCACACCCACACGTTCGACGGGTTGGGATAGAGCGTGTTCATCCAGTCGAGCACCGCCGCCGCGTCGGACAATTCGCCGGCGCCGGAATCGAACGTGCCCTGGCTGCGTCCCACGCCGCGGAAGTTGAACCGCACCGTGGTGCAGCCCTCTTTGTGGAACATGTGGAACAGGTCGTAGACCAGCGGATTGTTCATCGTCCCGCCGAACTGGGGATGCGGATGCAGGACGAGCGCCATGGGCGCGCCGGGAGCCTTCTGGCGCTGGTAACGCACCTCGATGCGACCCGCGGAGCCCGGGAGAATGATGTCAGGCATGGAGGTTTCCCTGTGGCACGATCCCGAAAAAGGGACTTTCTTTAGATTTTTGCTTGGAAATTCGGCGGGCAGGCCGGCCATAAAAGGCGGGCGCAATCAGGCGGTTACAGAATAATGCGGGGTGCGTCACGCTAATACTTGACCGTCTTAGTAGGGGAACCTATATCCGGCAGACAAGGATTCCCATGCGCACCGGGGTACGGAGCCTGTTCATACACCGACTGGACCCCTGAAAAGCAAGGCAAAACGCGCCTGCGACAAGGAGAGACGGATATGCGCCTCAGCACCAAAGGACGATACGCGGTTATGGCGATGGCCGACCTGGCCCAGCACGAGGCCGCAAACAAGCCGGTTTCGCTCGCCGATATCGCGCAGCGGCAGGAAATCTCGCTGTCGTACCTGGAACAGCTCTTCGCCAAGCTGCGGCGCGGCGGCCTCGTCAAAAGCGTGCGCGGTCCTGGCGGCGGCTATCGGCTCAGCCGGCCGTCCAACGAGCTGCGCATCTCCGACGTCATCATGGCCGTGGACGAACCCATCGCGGCGACTCGTTGCAAGCCGGGCAGCGCCAAGGGATGCACGACCCAGGGCGCGCGCTGCGTCACCCACGATCTGTGGGAGGAACTCGGCCGCCAGATCCAGGTGTTCCTGTCGTCGGTGTCGCTCGCCGACGTGGTGGAGAAGCGCGTGCTGGGACGCACCCAGCCTTGCGCCGCAGCGAACAACAGCGAACCGCGCGAAGCGGCCTGACCGCTATTCAACCGTGATGCATTACCTGGATCACAATGCGACTTCGCCGTTGCGCGACGAGTCCCGCGCAGCGATGGAGCACGCCCTCGCGATCGGCGGCAATCCTTCGTCCGTACACGGACGGGGGCGCGCGGCACGAGCCGCGGTCGAACGCGCGCGCGAGCAGGTCGCCGCGCTGGCCGGCGCGCGCGTCCAGGACACGATTTTCACCAGCGGCGGAACGGAAGCGAATGCACTCGCGCTCTTCGGTGCGGTGCAGGGCGCGGCCGAAGCGGGCGCCCGCATCACGCGGCTGTTCGTTTCGGAGATCGAGCACGACTCGGTGCTCGCCAATGCGGCGGCGCTCGCCGAGCGGGTCCCCGGCTTGCGTCTCGAACATATTCCCGTCACGTCCGACGGCGTCGTCGACCTGGAGGCGCTTCGCGCGCAACTGCGCGAAGGCAAGGGCAGGGCGCTCGTCGCGGTCATGGCCGCGAATAACGAGACCGGGGTCGTCCAGCCCGTCGCGGAAGTCGCCGATTTGATCAAGGAACATGAAGCCTGTCTGTTCGTCGATGCGGTCCAGGCGGCGGGAAAGATCGCTCTCTCCACGGCCGCCCACTATCTCTCCCTATCGGCGCACAAGCTCGGCGGGCCCGAGGGCGTGGGCGCTTTGATCGCTCGCGAAGAGGCGCCGTTTGCGGCCGCTATCCTCGGCGGCGGACAGGAGCGCGGTCGCCGCGCAGGCACCGAGAACGTCGCCGGCATCGCCGGTTTCGGCGCCGCGGCGTCAGCGGCGGAGCCGATCGGACCGGCCCTGCGCGATCGCTTCGAGAGCGAATTGACATCCTCGTTCCCCGAGGTCGCGATCTTCGGCGTCCGCGCCTCGCGCCTGCCCAACACCTCCAATTTCTCGCTTCCCGGAATTGCCGCGGAAACCGCCGTAATGGCGCTCGACCTCGACGGCGTGATGGTGAGCTCAGGCTCGGCCTGCTCTTCGGGCAAGGTGCGGCCGTCGCACGTCCTGCGCGCCATGGGCGTTCCCGACGCGATCGCATCGACCGCGCTGCGCGTCAGCTTCGGCTGGAATTCGACCGAGGCGGACGTCGACGCCGCGCTTTCGTCCCTCAACCGTCTTGTCGCCCGCGCAAAATCGCGCGCGGCCGCGTGAGCAGGTCCATGTCGTCAGCAGCGCGTGAAACCAAGAAACAGGTCGCCGAGATCGGCGAGAAGTACAAGTACGGCTTCGTCACCGACATCGAGATGGAGCGCGCGGCCAAGGGCCTGTCGGAAGACACGGTGCGCTACATTTCCGCGAAGAAGGGCGAGCCGGACTGGATGCTGGAGTGGCGGCTCGGCGCGTTCGCGCGCTGGCGGCAGATGCGCGAGCCCGACTGGGCGCGCGTGCACTATCCGAAGATCGACTACCAGGACGCTTACTACTATGCCGCGCCCAAGAGCACGCCCCAGAAGCAGAGCCTGGACGAGGTCGATCCCAAGCTGCTGGAAACCTACAACAAGCTCGGCATTCCGCTGCACGAGCAAATGGCGCTGGCGGGCGTCGCGGTCGACGCCGTCTTCGATTCCGTTTCCGTGGCGACGACGTTCAAGGAGAAGCTGAACGAAGCGGGCGTGATCTTCTGCCCGATCTCGGAGGCGATACGAACGCATCCCGAACTGGTGCGCAAATATCTCGGCAGCGTCGTCCCGGTGACCGACAATTTCTTCGCCACGCTCAACTCCGCCGTCTTTTCGGACGGCTCCTTCGTCTACATCCCCAAGGGCGTACGTTGCCCGATGGAGCTTTCGACCTATTTCCGCATCAATGCGAGCGAGACGGGCCAGTTCGAGCGCACGCTGATTATTGCCGACGAGGGCTCGTACGTGTCCTATCTCGAAGGCTGCACGGCGCCAAAGCGCGACGAGAACCAGCTTCATGCCGCCGTGGTCGAACTGGTCGCGCTCGAAGGCGCGGAGATCAAATACTCGACGGTGCAGAACTGGTATCCCGGAGACGAAAACGGGACCGGCGGCATCTACAATTTCGTCACCAAGCGCGGCGACTGCCGCGGCGACCGTTCGAAGATCTCCTGGACCCAGGTCGAAACCGGCTCGGCCATCACTTGGAAATATCCGAGCTGCATTCTTCGCGGCGACGACACGGTCGGCGAATTCTATTCCATCGCCATCGCCAACAATTTCCAGCAGGCCGACACCGGCACCAAGATGATCCACCTGGGCAAGAACACGCGCTCGCGGATCATCTCCAAGGGCATCAGCGCGGGCAAGGCGCAGAACACCTATCGCGGTCTCGTCAGCGTGCATCCCAAGGCCGCGAACGCCCGCAACTACACGCAGTGCGACTCGCTCCTGATCGGCGGCAAGTGCGGCGCGCATACGGTTCCCTACATCGAAAGCCGCAATCCGACCGCGCGCGTCGAGCACGAAGCGACGACGTCGAAGATCGCCGAAGACCAGCTCTTCTACTGCCTGCAGCGCGGCATTCCGCAGGAAGAGGCGGTGGCGCTGATCGTGAACGGTTTCTGCAAGGAAGTGCTGCAGCAGCTGCCGATGGAATTCGCGGTCGAAGCGCAGAAGCTGGTCGGAATTTCTCTGGAAGGCAGTGTGGGTTAGTCATGCTCGAGATCAAGAACCTGCACGTCGCCGTCGACGGCAAGGAAATCCTCAAGGGCCTTTCGCTCACGATCGAGGCCGGGCAGGTGCACGCCATCATGGGCCCGAACGGTTCGGGCAAGTCGACGCTGTCCTACGTCCTCGCCGGGCGCGACGGCTATGAGATCACCGAAGGGCGTATTCTCTTCCGCGGGGAAGATCTTGCGGCGATGAAGACGGAGGAGCGCGCCGCCAAGGGCATTTTCCTGGCGATGCAATATCCGGTCGAGATTCCGGGCGTCACCACGCTCACCTTCCTCAAGACCGCGTTGAACGCGCAGCGCCGGGCTCGCGGCGAGAGCGATCTCGACGCCATGAGCGTCCTCAAGCTGGTGCGCAAGAAGGCGGCAGCGCTCAAGGTCAGCGAGGAAATGCTCAAGCGCGCGCTCAACGTCGGTTTTTCCGGCGGCGAGAAAAAGCGTCTCGAAATCCTGCAGATGGAACTGTTCGAACCGAAGCTCGCGATCCTCGACGAAACCGATTCCGGCCTCGACATCGACGCGCTCAAGCTCGTGGCCGAAGGCGTGAATGCGATGCGCACGCCGGAGCGTGCGATGCTCGTCATCACGCACTATCAGCGGCTGCTCGACTATATCGTGCCGGACCGGATTCACGTTCTGGCCCGCGGACGGATCGTGGCCGAGGGCGGCAAGGAACTGGCTCATGAGCTCGAGGCCAAGGGCTACGAGCATATCGTAGGCAAGGCGGCATGAACGCCACGACCGCAACCAGGCTGACCGACGCGCTGTCGCTGCATGCGACGACGAGCGCAGCCTGGCTCGACTCGCGCCGCGCCGATGCCGCCAGGCTGTTCCGCGACAAGGGCGTACCGCATCGCCGCGTCGAGAACTGGAAATATACCGATCTCAAGACCGCGCTCGACGGTGCCGACGATGCCGGCGCGAACGATATTCGCTGCATCATCGGGACCCTGCCGGACGGCGTCGAACTGTTCGACCTCGGCGATCTGGCCGATGCGCCGCAATGGGTGCAGGCGCATTTCGGGAAAGCGGCGCTCTCCGACTCAATGCCGGCGGCGTCGTTGGTGCTGGCGCGCGCGGGTTTCGCGCTGAGGGTGCCGAAGAACCTTCGCGCCCTGCAGCCGCTTCGCATCGCCGTCGAAGGATCCGGCCATGCGCGGGTGCTGCTCGTGCTCGAAGAGGGCGCCGCGCTCGAACTCGTCGAGAGCCGTCCGGAAGGCACCGGTTTCAGCAACGTCGGCATGGAGATCGTCGTCGGCGCAAATGCGCGGATGACCCATGTGCGCGTGGCGGACGCGTCGCCCGAGGCGATCGCGGTCGAGGACATCGCCGTTCGCGTGGCGCGCGACGGCGCCTATAGCGTGCATCTCGCAAGCGGCGGCGCCTCGCTGTCGCGCCTGAATGTGCGGTTGACGCTGAAGGAACCCGGCGCGCATGCCGAATTGAGCGGAGTGAGCGTGCTCGGCGGCCGTCTGCATGCGGACGTGACGACCGAGATCTATCACGCGGCGGGCGAGACGCGCTCGGTCCAGCTTTTCAAGCATGTCGTCGGCGGCCACGGGCGCGCCGTCTACCAGGGCAAGATCACGGTCGCCGAGGGCGCCGACAAGTCCGACAGCCGGCAGACGGCGAAAGCCCTGCTGATGGGCGAACGCGCCGAAGCCGACCTCAAGCCGGAGCTCGAGATCTTCGCCGACGACGTGAAATGCGCCCATGGCGCCGCGGTCGGCGACCTCGATGCCGATTCGCTGTTTTATCTGCGCGCCCGCGGCATATCCGAGGGCGAAGCGCGCAACATGCTCGTGCGCGCATTCCTCGAAGAGTCGGTGTCGCAGATCGCGGACGAAACCGTCCGGGCGGCGGTCTGGCAGTCGGTCGAGGCGACACTGCCGGGGGCGATGGCGCCATGACCGCGCAGAGCAAGATCGGCACGGCTTTCGATCCCGCTGCGGCCCGCGAGGATTTCGCCATCCTGTCGCGCACCGTATACGGCAAGCCGCTGGTCTATTTCGACAATGGCGCTTCGGCGCAGAAGCCGCGGCAGGTGCTCGACGCGATGCGGGAATTCGCGACGACCGAGTACGCCAACGTCCACCGCGGCGTCCATTTCCTGTCCGCCGCCGCCACCGAGCGGTACGAAGCGGCGCGCGAGACCGTCCGCAAGTTCCTCAATGCCGCCAGCGCCGAAGAGGTCGTCTTCACCAAGGGCGGAACCGAGGCGATTAACCTCGTCGCGCACTCCTTCGCCGCGACGCGGATCCAGCCGGGCGATGAAATAGTTCTCTCGGTCATGGAGCATCATTCGAACATCGTTCCCTGGCACTTCCTGCGCGAGCGCTACGGCGCCGTGCTGCGCTGGGTCGATGTGCGCGACGACGGTTCGCTCGATGCCGACGCGCTCGATGCCGCAATCGGCGACAGGACCAGGCTCGTCGCCATCACCCATATCTCGAACGTGCTGGGAACCGTAACGCCGCTCAAGGAGATCGTCGCGCGCGCGCACGCCAAAGGCGTGCCGATGCTGGCGGACGGCTGCCAGGGCGCGGTGCACGAGATCGTCGACGTGCGCGATCTCGACGTCGACTTCTACGTGCTCACCGGCCACAAGCTTTACGGGCCGACGGGCATCGGCGCACTTTATGCCAAGAAGGCGCATCTGAAGGGCATGCGGCCGTTCAACGGCGGCGGAGAGATGATCCGCGAGGTGACGCGCGACCTCGTCACCTACGCCGACCCGCCCGCGCGTTTCGAGGCGGGCACGCCGCCGATCATCGAAAGCGTCGGACTGGCGGCGGCGTTGGACTATCTGAGCGGCTTCGACCGCGAGGCCGTCAAGGCGCATGAGCACGACCTGCTCGCCTATGCGCGCGAAGGCGTGCGTCAGTTCAATTGGCTGCGGGTGATCGGGGACGCGCCGGGTAAGGCCTCGATCCTGTCCTTCGAGGCGGAGGGGATGCATGCGCACGACCTCGCCACCATATTGGACAGGGAAGGCGTCGCGGTCCGCGCCGGACATCACTGCGCGCAGCCGCTGATGGAACGGTTCGCCGTCGCCTCGACCACGCGCGCCTCTTTCGCGCTCTACAACACGCGTGCCGAAGTCGATGCGATGCTGGGGGCGCTCGCCAAGGCCAGGAAGATTTTGGGCTAGATCATGGACGATTCACTGCGCGACCTTTACCAGGAAGTGATCCTCGATCACTCGCGCCACCCGCGCCATTTCGGGAAGCTGGAGCACGCCACCAACACCGCGCAGGGCTACAACCCGCTGTGCGGCGACCGCGTGACTATCTATCTGACCGTCGACAAGGACGACCGCATCGCCGACGTCCGGTTCGAAGGAAAAGGCTGCGCCATCAGCCAGGCGTCGGCCTCGCTCATGACGGACCTCATCGTCGGCAAGACGGTAAGCGAGGCGGAGAGGCTGATGGCGGGTTTCCTCAGCCTTGTGAAGGGCGAGACCGTCGAAGGGCTGAGCGCCGGCGACCGCGAAACGCTCGACGTCATGGCCGGCGTCAGCGCGTTTCCGATGCGGGTGAAGTGCGCGACGCTGGCCTGGCACACGATGAAGTCGGCTCTGGAGGGCGGCGAGGCCGCCAAATCGGAATGAACGCCGAACCGCAAAGGGCAGAGATAAACGCCATGGGTTCCGCGCTAAGCGCCGAGGAACTCGAGGATTTTACAGCGAAGCTCGTGGCCGCGCTGAAAACGGTTTACGACCCGGAAATCCCGGTGGACATATATGAACTCGGACTTATCTATAAGGTGGACGTCGCGGACAACAAGGACGTGACGGTCGACATGACCTTGACGGCGCCGGGATGCCCCGTGGCGGGCGAAATGCCGAACATGGTCAAGACCGCGCTGGAAGGCGTGGAAGGAATCGGGACGGTGACGGTCAACATGACCTTCGATCCGCCCTGGACGCCGGAACGGATGAGCGAAGAAGCGAAACTCGAACTGAACATGTACTGATGCAGACGACGAAAACTTCCAGGCCGCGCCGCGAGCGCCCCAAAGCGGTCAAGCTGACCGATGCCGCCGCCGCGCGCATCCGCGAGATCATGGCGGAGGCGGACGGCAAGTATCAGGGCGTGCGCGTCGGCGTCACCAACGGCGGCTGCGCCGGCATGAGCTACACGATGGACTACGCCGAAGAAGTGAAGCCGCTCGACGAGGTGGTCGAGGACAAGGGCGTCAAGATCCTGATCGATCCCAAGGCGATCCTGTTCCTGATCGGGACCGAAATGGATTTCGTCAGCGAGAAGCTGGGCGCGCGCTTCGTGTTCAACAATCCGAACCAGACCGCCGCCTGCGGCTGCGGCGAAAGCGTCTCGATCTCTCCGGCCAAGGACGTCCACTGACCGTGGCGGCCAAGGCGGATCCCCACCGCTTCGACGATCTGTTCCAGGAATTCGGCCCGATTGTGCTGCGCCGGTTCTTCGGCGGTGAGGGCATCTATGCGGGCAGCGTGATGATCGGCACGATCTTCAACGACGTCATCTACTTCAAGACCGACGACAAGACGATCAGGGCGTTCCGCAAGGAAGGCACGGCGCCGTTCACCTTCAGGAAGCGCGGCACCGAGATCGTGGAGACGACATGGTACGCCTTGCCCGATCGGCTCTATGACGATCCGGAGGAACTGGCGCACTGGGCGCGCGACGCGCTCAAGGTCGCCAGCGCGTCCCCCGAAGCGGTGCGGAAGGCGCGCAAGGCGGCCGAGGCCAAACTGCCGCGCCGCGAACGGCAGAGGCGCCAGCACCGGCGGGCGGCCGCACGCGCGCCGCGCTGATCACCACAATTTCACGCGCTGGTCCGGCGGCAGGTACATCTTGTCTGTCGGCTGCACGCCGAAGGCTTCGTACCACGCGTCGATGTTGCGGGTCGGTCCGACGACGCGGAAATGCGGCGGACTGTGCGGATTGGACAGGATCTGCTGGCGCATCTGGCCGTCCCGATATTTCGCTCGCCAGACCTGCGCGAAGGAAAGAAAGAAGCGCTGGTCGCCGGTGAGGCCGTCGAGCATCGGCGCCGGCTTGCCGCCGAGCGAGGCGTGATAGGCCTTGAGCGCGATGCTGAGACCGGAGAGATCGCCGATGTTCTCGCCCATCGTCAGCTTGCCGTTCACGTGCAGGCCGGGCAGGCCTTCGTAGGAGTCGAACTGCGCGCCCAGCATCGAGACGCGTTGCTCGAACGCCTTCCGGTCGTCGTCCGTCCACCAGCTTTCGAGGTCGCCCGCACCGTCATACTTGCTGCCCTGGTCGTCGAATCCGTGGCTGATCTCGTGTCCGATGACCGCGCCGATGCCGCCATAGTTCACCGCGTCGTCGGCATTGGGATCGAAAAAGGGCGGTTGCAGGATGGCGGCGGGGAAGAAGATCGAATTGAAGAGCTGCGTGTAGTAGGCGTTGATCGTCGAAGGCGTCATGCCCCACTCGTCGCGGTCGACCGGACGATCGATCCGGTCGAGGTCGTAGGCCCACTCGAAGGCATTCGAACGCTCGATGTCGCCCACCAGATCGTCGCGCGCGATGACGAGGCCGGAGAAATCGCGCCACTTTTCGGGGTAGCCGATGTGGGGCGTGAAGGCGTGCAGCTTGTCGAGCGCCTTTTGCCGCGTCACCGGCGACATCCAGGCGATGGTGCGGATGTCCGCGTCATACGCCTTCAGGAGGTTGGCGACGAGTTGTTCGGCCTTCGCCTTGGTCGCTGGCGGGAAATATTTGGCGACATAGAGCTTGCCGAACGGATGCGACAGAACGGCGTCGAGCAGGTGCACCGCGCGTGTGTCGCGCGGAAGCTGTTCGGCCTGTCCGCCCAGGACCTTGCCGAAGAAGTCGAAATTGGCGTCGTCGAAGGCCTTGGGCAGGTACGCGGCCATGTTGTGCACGTAGTGGATCGTCAGATAGTCGCGCAGAACCGCGATGGGCGTCCTGGCGAACAGCGCCGCCAGCGGCGGAAAGGCCGTGTTCTCGCGCACGATGACCTTGCGTGCCACATCGATGCCCTGCGCCTTGAAGAATGCCTCCCACGGGAAGCCCGGGGCGAAGCTGGCGAGCGCTTTGACGTCCATCGGATTGTAGACCTTGTCGGCGTTGCGCCGGTCGGCCGCCGGCCAATGCGCCGTCGCGATGTCCGTCTCGAACGCGTAGACCGCGGCAGCGCGCGCCGCGGCGTCTTTTTCGCCGAGCATCGTGAGGACGCCCGTCAGGTATGTCTTGTAGGCGTCGCGGGTCTTGGCGAGATCCGGATCGTCGCGAAGATAGTAGTCGCGGCTCGGCATGCCGAGTCCGGCCTGGGTGACCGTCACGACATAAGCGTTCGAGTTCTTCGCATCGGGCGAAATGGCGGAGCCGAACAGGCTGCTGGCGGGAAAGGCAGGGTCGCCCATCAGTCTGGCGACGTCTTCCGGCGTCTTGAGCGCCGCGATGCGCGCTAGATCGGGTTTGACCGGATCCAGCCCGCGCGCTTCGATCGTCTTGGTGTCGGTGAAGGCGTCATACAGATCGCGGATCTGTTTCTCCTCGGGATTGAGCGACGCCGAATCGCGCGCTTCCAGTCCCGCGACCAGTTCCTTCATCCGCATTTCGCTGAGGATCTGAAGGTGCTGGAAAGAGCCGATGCTCGTCCGGTCGGCCGGAATCTCTGTCCGCTGCAGCCACGCGCCGTTGGCGTAGAGAAAGAAGTCGTCGCCCGGCTTGACGCTGCGGTCCATGCCGGTGAGGTCGATTCCCCAGGCGCCGATGGCCGGTTTCTCCGCCGGCTCGGCCGCGAGGCCGACGCAAGCGGTTCCGGCAAGAGCGAGGAGTGCGATCGCTAACTTTTTCATCATGTCGATTTCCTGGTTGCGGCGTTTCCTACCAGACAGGTACGCGCTTGTCGGGCGGTAGATAATATTTGTCGCCGGGCTTGATATCGAACGCCGTGTACCAGCCGTCGACATTGCGCACGACGCCGTTGACGCGGAACGCCGACGGGCTGTGCGGGTTGGACAGGACCTGCGCGCGCAGCGCGCCGTCACGGTGACGTTCGCGCCAGCTCTGCGCATAGGCGATGAAGAAGCGCTGATCGCCGGTCAGACCGTTCAGCACCGGCGCGGGCTTGCCGCCGAGCGAGAGGTGATAGG
>Ga0335070_10006728_pt1 | contig 13516 bp, 7 predicted proteins | sample Lox_Sample_13_FD_206722 | JGI IMG/M metagenome (GOLD analysis project Ga0335070, IMG submission 206722) | Soil microbial communities from Loxahatchee National Wildlife Refuge, Florida, United States - Lox_Sample_1.3 | ecosystem: Environmental > Terrestrial > Soil > Wetlands | place: USA: Florida...
GAGATAGACGTACGAAGCCTTAACCGGCTGGCCAGCTACAGCGCTCAATGTAGTCGTGATCTGTCGATGAAAGAATCGTGCCACCGGATCGTTGTAAGCGACGTAGCGTCGCGGACTCTGGCCATCCCCCAGCTGAATCGCCCCGGTGCGGATTCGATATCGATAGCAGCGGCGCAGGGCTGCAATGTGAAAGGGATGGAGCAGACCATGAAGTGGCGCGTATCCCTTGGTTCGGAACAGCTCGGACGCTTTTCGAATCGCCTCTTCCCTTTCCTCGCATTGCTGAGCGATTGAATCAGCGGAAATCAGAATGCCCGCTCTTTGCAGAATGCATCTCGCCGAAGCCGGGACCGAGGGCTGAACCGGGACATTCAGTCGCAACTCTCTCACGAAGGACTCGAATTGCGGACCCAGCCAAAACGGAATCACCGAGTTGAAACTCGCATCGCGAACCCATGCAATCGTTCCCTGGAGGGCAAGCGCCGACAGCAGATCCTGGTACGACTGCATTTCCTCCGGTAATTCTCCCGCCGAACAGATCCTGCAATCCGGATTGAGAAAGAGATCGTGCCGAGCATCCGCAGGAGATATAGCTGCCAGTGCCGGGCGCGGAACCAGGTGCAAAGGCAGTTCGTCGAGCAGACAGTAGAAACGGTCGGGAGGAAATGTCGCGGCGTAGGTCTGCCGCGACACTCCTCCCATAAGTCCCGCCATCCATTCTTGCCAGGCCGAGTTGTTTACCGACGAAGCCATCCGTTCAGGGTGAAGCGGCTGTCGGCAAAGAGCTGAGAGGGACACTTCACCGCAGTGATCTCATGCTGCAGTTCGCAGGGGAAGAACACGATCTGATTCTGGCGAGGAACGATCGTCTGGTAAGTGCCATCCGTGAGGTATCGGCCTTCCTCGAGGTGCGCGTCGTGAATGAGAAGTTCCCCGCCCTCAAACTGACGCGGTTCCCGATGGAAGAAGTACACGAATGTGAGATGCCGGGCGGAAACTCCCTCGCTCCCGTTGTCGTCGTGCAAATGGAAGAAGTCTCCATCATTGCTCGCGGTAATCTGAACTTCTACGTCAGCGATGGTGAACTCCTCCATCCCAAGTCTTTCCAGCACCTGGGGAAGCACGGATCTGATACGTGCCAGAATCATCTCCTGCTGAACGCCCAGGTCCATCAGGACGCGCGAACGCCGATAGCCATCGTTAATCACACCGCTCTCGGCAATGGGTGAGTAGACTTCACTGGCCTGAAAGTCGGCCTCGTGCTCCAGAGTGAAGCGGGTCAGTTGCCCGACTTCCTCGGGCGCCAGGAATTCATCGAGAACGACGCAGTTCGCGCGCAGTACCTCAGGACGATCCACGAGTGCGGCCGTACTGCCAGTGACCACGGTCTTGGTAACCGCACCTCCCGGATGTTGCGGCTGCGGCGCTGGCGGAGCGGGGTCCTTCAATGGCTTGCCCGGCGGCTGGGGCTGGTGTGGATGATGCTTCGGACTCGGCTGTTTCGGCGGCGCTTTTACCCCAGGGTGCTGCGGCTGCGGACCCGGCGGGGTTGGAGTTCCCATGAATTCCGTGCGGCCGCCTGCGGTCTCACCCACAGGCAACGAACTGCTTTCGACGATGCGCTCGACGATACTGCCACCGAGCACAGCGAAGGCGCGCTGCGCTACAGTCTCGCCGATCGCCGAGGCAATCACGGTTCTTACGGCCTCGCCAGTCTCCGGGTTCGCCCCCGCCGCGGTTTTAGCGTGTTGCAGCAGGTTCGCAACCAGTGCGCGTTCTTGAGCGCTGAGAATGCGCTCGTCCTGGATAAGAGTTTCGGAAAAGGAATCGAGGATCTGCTTCGGCGTCATTGAAGACACGCCTCCCAGCGTGTGTTTAGAGAACAAAGTAATTTGGGCCCTAGACGTTGAGGGGAAGCAGCGACGACGATATACCGAAAGGCTGTTGATCGCCAAGAAAATTCTGTTTTGGATTGTAATTTTCTTCGGCGAGGGCGACTATCGCGGAACCAGAGCGCCGACCATCGACTGGAAGACCTTGACGCCATCGACCCCGCCCAACTCAGGCTCTGCCGAGCGCTCCGGATGAGGCATCATGCCGAGAACGTTGCGGCCGGCACTGCAGATCCCGGCAATGTTACCCAGCGATCCATTGGGATTGGCGCCTGCGGTAATGGCGCCCGAGGGATCACAGTAGCGAAACACAATCCGGTTTTCGCGTTGGAGTTTCTCCAGTGTGTCCTGATCGCAGAAGTAATTCCCTTCCATGTGCCCGATGGGAATCGTCAGGACTTCCCCGCCCGCACAGGAATTCGTGAACGGAGTGTCAGAATTTTCGACCCGCACCTGAACTGGCTTGCAGACATACTTCAGCCCAACATTGCGCATGAGGGCGCCCGGCAACAGGCCGGACTCGCAAAGAATCTGAAAGCCATTGCAGATGCCCAGAACCAGTCCACCGCCGTCGGCAAACTTGCGCACAGATTCCATCACCGGAGAGAACTTGGCGATGGCGCCGGTTCGCAGATAGTCCCCATAGGCGAACCCGCCGGGCACGATAATGGCGTCGCAATTCTGCAAATCGTGGGACTCATGCCACAGAAAAGTAACCGGCTGTTTGGCCACGTGCTGGATGGTCCAGTAGGCATCGTGATCGCAGTTAGAGCCGGGAAAAATAATGACGCCGAATTTCATGGATTCCTCAGTTTTCGCACGGGATTATGGTCAGTTTAGCACGCATTCGCTTCGTGCCTGGGTAAGAACCCGAAGAGGCACTCCCGTCAGGGAGGAGTTTTTCAGGAAATTATGCGTGCAAAGTCCCGTTTCGAATCGTGACAGCCATCCTAAGACAACACCCGGGTTTATGTTTCTATCTGTCTCGATAGCCTTGACACGGTTGATGCCGTAACTGTATTGTCTCGACCCATAAGTCGAGGCGCTTGCTGGATTGCGCAGCAAGCACTGCAGAGGATTTTCCAGCCCCTGCCCCTGCCAAGCTGGTGGATTCTGCAGGTAATCGGATCTTTACAGGTGAAAAGTGCCATGTCTCGTCGGGACTCGGTTGTTCGCTCCTTTCTCAGCCTGCTTTTACTGATTCCTTTTCAGTCAGCACGACTCTGGCCGGTCAGTTTCCAACCCGTTGCGCCGGAAGAGCTGAAGATGACCAGCGAGCCGAAAGCTCCAGGAGCGCCGGCCATCATCCTGTTCCGCGAGGTGAACCGCGACGATCGCGGGCGCACTGCGCATGAAGATGTTTACTTTCGAATCAAAATTCTGACCGAAGAAGGCCGCAAATACGCGGACATAGAAATTCCTTTTTTCAAGGGTGAGGGCAACCTCGTCGGGATCCACGCCCGCACGATCAAGCCGGACGGCAGCGTTGTCGATTTCACCGGCAAGGCTTTCGACAAATCGATCGTAAAGGCGCGGGGATTGAAGTACATGGCGAAGACCTTCACGATGCCCGATGTTCAGGTGGGAAGCGTCCTCGAGTACTACTACACCGAAGACCTCGCCGAGAACCTCATCTTCGACTCGCATTGGATACTCAGCAACGAACTCTTCACCAAGAAAGCGAAATTCACACTGAATCCGTACACCAGCGATTACATGCCCATAAACCTTCGCTGGACGTGGAACCACTTGCCACCCGGAACTACCCAACCCTCCCAGGCGCGGAATGGCCTAGTCTCTCTGGAGGCTGTGGATATTCCTGCATTCCAGACCGAGGACTACATGCCCCCGGAGAATGAGTTGAAGTCGCGCGTGGACTTCATCTACAGCGAGGATTCGTTCGAACGAGACGTCGATAAATATTGGAGGAAGCTGGGGAAAAAGCGGAGTGATCAACTGGAAAGCTTCGTTGGCAAGCGAAAGGCGATGGAGCAGGCGGTTGTGAGCATCGTCTCTCCCGGAGATTCACAAGAGGTGAAGCTACAGAAGATCTATGCGCGCGTACAACAGATCCGTAACACGAGTTACGAGCAGGAGAAGACCGAACAGGAGCAGAAACGTATCAAAGAAAAGGAACCTGACAATGTTGAGGATATCTGGAAGAAGCAGTACGGCAACGGCGTACAACTTACTTGGCTTTTTCTAGCTCTGGCTCGGGCCGCTGGATTCGAAGCCTCGGGTATCTGGGTTGCCGATCGCAGTAACTACTTCTTTTACCCGCAAACAGCGGATGGCAGGCGCCTGGATGCGAATGTAGTCGTGGTAAAGCTCAACGGCAAGGATGCTTTCTTCGATCCAGGGGCGGAATTCATTCCTTATGGCCTGCTGCCCTGGGCGGAGACCGGCACGAAGGGGTTGAAACTCGATAAAGACGGAGGAACCTGGATCGAAACGCCGGTTCCGGAAAGTCGGGAATCCAGTATTGCTCGCAAGGCGGAATTGAAACTGAACAGCGAAACCGGTGAACTCGAGGGCAAGCTCGTAGTGACTTACACGGGACTTGAGTCATCTCAGCGCCGCGTTGATGAGCGCTTTGCGGATGACGCAGAGCACAAGAAGTATCTGGAGGATGAAGTGAAGCAGGCGATTCCGATCGGCTGCGAAGTCGAGCTCACCAACCAACCCGATTGGAAGAGTTCCGCCTCGCCATTGGTCGCGGAATACTCGTTGAAGGTACCCGGTTGGATATCGGCTGCCGGGCGACGTGCCCTCCTTCCTGTGGGACTGTTCAGCGCCACCGAGAAGCACCTGTTTGACCACGCCAACCGCGTGCATCCGATTTATTTCGAATATCCATTTCAGCGCTCGGACGATATCACCATCGACCTACCCTTAGGGTGGCAGATTTCCAGCGTACCTGACCCGCAGAAGCTCGATGCCAAGGCAATAGTCTACGACCTGGAAACCAAGAACGAAAAAGGCGCGCTGCACTTGAATCGTGTTTTAACCGTGGACGTTATCCTGCTGCCGCAGGACAAATACGACACACTCCGGAAGATATTCCAGGTCGTCAGGACGGGCGATGAACAACAGGTCGCGTTGCTGCCCGGCGGCCCCACGACTGGGGGAAACTAACATGAAGAGACTTCCGGCCCCATTTCTCCCTGCATTGTTGTCTCTCGTCACACTGGTGCCTCCAGCGTTGGGCGGCGACGCCCCGCAATGGATGCATGCGGTAGCCAGTGCTCCCCTTCCGGCGCACGATGAAAAGACCGATGCTGTCCTTCTGTACTCCGAGCGAACGGTCAATGTGCAGGCAGCGGATAAGATCAAAACGCACGTCCGCGTGGTGTACAAAATCCTTCGCCCGAGCGGGCGCGACTACGGAATCGCTGCCGTCTCATTTCATGCCCACAGCAAGGTCAACGGACTTCGCGGCTGGTGTATCCCGGCGCAGGGGAAAGACTACGAAGTAAAGGACAAAGAGGCAGTCGAGGTTTCGTTGCCTAAAATCGCCGGCAGCGAATTGATTACGGATGTGAAGGAAAAGCTGCTGAAAATTCCCGCCGCGGAGCCTGGGAATGTTGTGGGATACGAGTATGAGGTCGAAGAACAACCAATGGTCCTGCAAAGCGTCTGGATGTTCCAGCGCGAGGTTCCGGGGCGTGAACTCCATTTCTCGCTGCAGTTACCGCCCGGGTGGGAGTACAAGACTTTCTGGATTAACTATCCCGAGGTGAAGCCGACGCAGAGCGGCGCGAATCAATGGGACTGGGTGGTCAATGACGTCAAGGCAATCCGCGATGAACTGGAAATGCCGCCTGTTGAGGGCGTCGCGGGCCAGATGGCCGTTTCCTTCTTTCCTCCGGGAGGAGCATCCGGGAATGGCGTCAGCAGTTGGCTGGACATGGGCAAGTGGTACCTCAACTTGACCAACGGACGCCGTGACACCTCTCCACTGATCACGCAGCAGGTCGCGGCTCTTACTGCATCCGCCAATACGCCGCTCGAGAAGATGAAGGCCCTCGCCCACTTCGTGCAGCGCGATATCCGCTACGTTGCCATCGAACTTGGCATCGGAGGCTACCAGCCACACCCTGCGTCCGAGGTCTTCACCCATCACTACGGAGACTGTAAGGACAAAGCCACGCTTATGAGTTCGATGCTCAGCCAGATCGGCATCGAATCCTTCTATGTGGTCATCAATTCCGAACGCGGCTCGGTCATCCCGGGAACTCCCCCCAGCGTTGGCGGTTTCAATCACGTTGTGCTGGCGATCAAAGTTCCGGAGGGTGTCTCAGATCCCTCGCTGATCGCGCTGGTACGACATCCGAGGTTGGGGTCATTGCTTTACTTCGATCCCACGAACGAATATACGCCTTTTGGAGAAATCGGAGGATACCTTCAGGAGAACTATGGGTTGCTGGTGACCCCTGAAGGCGGCGAACTGGTCGAACTACCCAGACAAACAACGTCGATGAACAGCATTCAACGAGCTGGGACATTGACACTTGATCTTGACGGCACTTTGAAAGGAGAAATCAGCGAAAAACGCGTGGGGGATCGGGCATGGGCCGAACGAGAACGGCTGCGCACAGTCACCAAAGATTCCGACCGAATCAAACCGATTGAAGACCTCCTTGCGGGGTCTCTTTCCCTGTTCCGGATCACGAAGGCGAGCGTCACCAACCTCAATCAGACCGACCAGCCATTCGGCTTCAACTACACGTTCGAGGCCCAGAGTTACGCAAAGAACGCCGGAGGCCTGCTGCTGGTACGGCCGCGTGTATTGGGTATCAAAACCAGCGGTCTGCTGGAAACCAAGGAACCACGCAAGTTCCCAATTGAGTTCGATGGACCTTCTCGCGACACCGACACGTTTGACATCTCGCTTCCCGCGGGTCTGGTGGTCGACGACGTGCCTCCGCAGGTGGACGCTGATTACGGTTTCGCCAGCTACCACTCAAAAACCGAAGTGAAGGGCAATGTCATCCACTACAGCCGAACCTTTGAGGTCAAAGAACTCAGTGTGCCCATCGCAAAAGCGGACGAGTTGAAGAAATTCTATCGCCTCATCGCCGCCGACGAGCGTAACACGGTGGTATTGAAGGCCGCGACTAAGTAGCACCACACGTGCCCCGTCGAGGAGCGCTGCCCATTCCAATAGGCGGCATAGCGTCCGTGCGCCTGTTTCAGACATTGTGCAAGTGCCGTCTCGGTGTGCGGAACGGCGATGAGATGCACGTGATTCGACATCAAACAGTGACCCAGCGAAAAAATCGGGGACAGACGGAACTGACCCATTTTCTCCATCAGGCAACTGAGGTGAGACTGAGATGTCCCAGATCGGGCATGGCTCTCTTCGGTCGGCCCTTTTCCTCGCGGCCAACGGACGCAGCATCGCAGCTTCCAACTCCGTCACGAACTCGGGACTTCCAAGCGGCCGGCCCGTGTGAGTGAATTGTCGCAGCCCCTGCAGCTCCGCAGGCGACTCCGCTTCCGCGAGGAAGAATTGCCACTCCTCTGCGCTCCATCGCCGACTCCAGCGCTCCATTTCGAGTGGCGGGTGCCCCGCTCTTCGCGCAGTTTGCCAAGGCGGGAACCAGACTGCCCAAAACGATAGGTTTCTTGGACCTGGACCAGAATCACAGGCCGGTGTGATCCATCTCCTTGCCCGTGGCCCTCGCCGGAGTCCATCCTAGCCAAAGCGAAAGCGGTGTGAGCAGGAATCAGCCAACAGGACCTAAGTCCTTGCGGCTCAAGATTTTGCCCCTAAGTTGTTGAGCGCCATAGATTACTTCGAGATTTTCCCGCTAGCTCCATGATTCCAATAGACCGGGAGGGGGAGGGGTACCCCGAATCCCTTCGGTTTCCCAAAATGAAACTGCTCTCTTAGCTGCCTATCCGGTGACTGCCCTCTGGAAGCTACTCGTGTGGCTGTGGCGGGATTGGGCCTGCGTTCTCGGGCTCCACGGATTTCAGCGACACGGCGGAAGGAACCGGTTCCTGACTCACAGGCTGCGCCACAGAAGGTTTCGCGCCACTCACGTAGGTTTCGGGCGGATATCCCTTCGCCTGCACGATTGCCCAGTGCCACTCTTCGCCGGGAGCTAGTTCCATGTTCAAAGGAGCACTGAACACGGCACTGGACCACGGCAGCGCCGCCGCTCGCATGCGATAGATCATCGTGAGATCGGGAGTCTTCTCGGGACGGACTTGCTGAAATGCGTCCGCCTGCAGGTCGCGGCGTGGCGGCGCGTCTGTACCTGGAGAACCCGCATCTTTCAGATCGCCGCTAATCCCCGACTTTCGGAGCACCGTAAACGCCACCGCCAATTCACTCAAATGCCACTGTGTACCGTTAAAGACCGGGACGCTTAAAGCATCGCCTTCCACGATGGCCTTGCCTTGAATCTTCGCCAATTCTCCGGGCGGAAGATCCATCTGGTCATACTGTCCGGTGAGTAAAGACTTCAGGTTCGAGTTGAAGGAAAGGCTGCAAGTAACGTCGGGTGCGGCAGCTTGAAAACCGGGAATATTGCCCGACATCAGAAAGCGGAGCCCTGCGCCGAAATCATGGTGACTGTCGGCCTGCTCCATGACCAGCGGTAGATTGTCGTCATCGATGACCGGTTTCGCCGGAGGCGCCTTCTTGCGAAGATTGCGAGCGACGTCCCCCAAGGGAAGTTCGTCGGGATCGTCCTGCGCACTGGCCCACACTGCTGCGACAGGTACGAGCAGGGCGAGAGCCAGCAGTATCCGAATTGCGCGACACCGGGACATGGGACGCGAGCAGACCACTCCCGTGAAACCTGGTGCGGAAGCGTTCTTCAGAGCAATTGTATGGAGAGAAAAGGAAGACTGGGACGAAACAGGCAAACGTTGGTAACGGTACTAAGGGCGGAAGCGAAGGGCGCGCGTAGACGAAATGGAGGCGCAACGGGTGCGCGCGCCCGACCTTTGAACGGGTCCCCCTACAGCAGGCCCTGAGACCGGAAACGAATCACGGGGTCTACAACCGGCACTGCATTCCGCCGAAAGATCCAACGGGCCACCGCAAAGCCAATTGCCGCATAGCACAGATGCATCATTCGCATAGCATGCCCCCCACTCCGGCTTGTTTGGTTCACCTTCAGGGGAGGAACTTCACCAACTCTATCGGCACAATAGCAACGAGTCTGAGTGAGGTATAGGGCACAACGGTGCCATAAAAGTGGCACGGAAGTAATAGAAGTAATCCGAGAAGGCACTGCTCAGACAGCAACTCGCTCTACAGCCCGGGGACTTGGGTCTTAGGCCTTGGGGGTTGGGCTCACAGCTCGGATCTCAAATCCGCAATCGAAGACCTTTCAGGCCTGAGACCTAACCCCTAAGACCAAAGACTTCTTCCTCAATGTGCGGCAGCCGGCTCCTCCGCTGCCCGGCCTGGCGGCGGCACGACCACCGTGGAGAGACTGCCCTCGGCGGCGAGTTTCTGGAATGCGGCAAGATCGCGGTGCTGCAGGTCGTCCCACTTTGCGAGCAGTTCCCCGCTCTCTCGCTGCAGCTTCTCGGACTGTCGCTGCTCAGCCTCGGTGGGTGCAGCATCGGCTGAGCCGGCGTCCATTGCCAGGAATGCGAGTTTCGCGTCCAGCTGCGGAGGATAGGCCAGCGAATCTTCGTTCGCGCTGATATCCAGGTTCAGGATGCCGTCGCGAACGGATACCAGTTTCTTCTCCAGATCGTCGGCCGCGGTAAGAATCGTCTTTGCGCTGGCGTTTTCGGGCAAGCGCCGCTTCAGCCCGGAGAGCTGCGAGCGCACGTCCTGAATCTGATTGACGGCGTCGTAGACCCGATTCAATTCATCGCGCGTCTGGATCAGCAGATTGAATTGCGCTTCCAGGTCGGCCTGGCTGACGTTCACTCGCGGATCCAGCTTCAACTCGAAGTCGGCGGTCTGAGTCTGCCCGCCAACCGTCAGCCGTACCTGGTAATGCCCCGGCACAGCGACCGGCCCTCGCGCCCCCGATCCGTACTCCCAAAGATAGTATCCGGGGACTCGGCGCGCGTCTTCGTACCGCAAATCCCAGACACAGCGATTCAAGCCCGCTTCCGGCTTCAATTGCTTCTCGGGCTTCTTGTCGTCGGGATCTAGAGGTTCTTCGATGGGCTCGTTCTCCGTGCTGGAATACTTTCGGATCACTTTCCCCGACGCATCGAGGATTTCGATCTTCGCCTCTGCATCCTTCTTCGGTGCATCTTTCAGGAAGTAGTAAATGACGGCTCCCACCGGAGGATTCTGTCCTGCCCGTTTCGAAGGATGTCGGCTCCCTCCCGCTCCAGCCTGAATGCGATAGGCCGTGGCCGGCTGGTACAGAAATGCCGTTCTTGCGGTGATCTCCTCGCTGTATTGCCGGACCGGGCTGAGATCATCCAGAATCCAGAACGAGCGGCCGTGCGTCGCCAGGACCAGGTCGTTGTCCTTGATCACGAGGTCATGAATGGGCGTCGTCGGCAGATTGAGTTTTAATGGTTGCCACTTCGCGCCGTCGTTGAATGACACAAAGACGCCTGTCTCTGTGCCGGCATAGAGCAGTCCCTTCTTCTTGGGATCCTCACGCACGACTCTGACGAAGGTGGTTTCTGGAATCCCGTTCCCCAGCTTTGTCCAGGTCTTGCCGTAGTCGCTCGTCTTGTAGATGTATGGCTTCAGATCGTCGAACTGATGGCGATCCACGGCGAGGTAAGCCGTGCCTGCATCGAACGGAGACGCATCGATCTGGCTGATGCGGCTCCATTCGGGTAAGTCTTTCGGTGTGACGTTCGTCCAGGTTTTGCCTTCATCCTGCGTCAACTGAATGAGGCCGTCGTCCGTTCCCACCCACAGCAGTCCTTTTTTCAGTGGCGATTCCGCGAGGGCAAAGATCGTGTCGTAATATTCCGTGCCGGAATCATCGAGCGTGATATCGCCGCCTGAGACCTTCTGCTTGCTCTTATCGTTGCGCGTAAGGTCGGGACTGATGGCCTGCCAATGCACCCCGCCGTCCGTGGTTTTGAATAGCATTTCTCCGGCGTGATAGAGCGTTTCTGGGTCATGCGGCGAAATCAGGACGGGAGCGGTCCACTGGAATCGGTGTTCGAGATTGGCCGCGCCGTGTGCATCGGAAAGCTCGGGCTGCTCGGTGATCGACTTTACCTGACCGATATGCCGATCGTAGCGCGTGATATTCCCCTGGTAATCGGCCGCATAGACAATATTCGGGTCCGTCGGGTAGGGCGCAATATAGCCCGCTTCGCCGCCGCCCACGTCGTACCAGTCACTTCGGGTGATCGAACCATCGTCGCTGCGGCTGGTGATGGCGACTGTTCCGGAATCCTGCTGCGCTCCATACACGCGGTAGGGCGTCGCCGCATCGGTCGTGACGTGATAGAACTGCGCCGTCGGTTGATTGTCCTGCGGCGTCCAGTTCTTGCCGCCATCGAGCGTCACGGTAACACCACCGTCGTTCGAGGCAATCATACGCCTGGTGTTCATTGGATCGATCCACAGTCCGTGGTTATCGCCATGTGGAACATGAACCTTATTGAACAGGTGTCCACCGTCGGTTGACTTGTAAGCATCCACGTCCATGATGTAGAGCACGTTCTCGTCGCGCGGGTCGGCAATTACGTGCATGTAGTACCAGGGACGCTGCCAGAGGCTGTGACTGGGGTTGACGAGTTGCCAGGTCTCACCTCCATCATCAGAGCGATAGAGGCCGCCATCGGGATTGTGGGCCTCGATGAGCGCATAAACGCGATCGGAATTCGCGGCAACAGCGACACCGATCTTCCCGTAGGGCCCCTTCGGCAGGCCGTGTTCTTCCAGATGCTTCCAGGTCGTGCCGCCATCACTCGAGCGATACAATCCGCTGCCGGGACCGCCGCTCGCCATGCTCCACGACGTGCGCCGCGCCTGCCACAGCGCCGCGAACAGAATGTTGGGGTTGTGGGGATCGAACGCAACGTCAATCCCGCCGGTGTTCTCATCCTTGTAAAGGACCTTGTCCCAGGTCTTGCCGCCGTCGGTTGTGCGGAAAACGCCCCGTTCCGTATTCGAACCAAAGGGATGGCCCAAAGCGGCAACGAAAACGATGTCGGGATTTGTGGGATTAATGATGACTTTGCCGATGGCGCGCGAATCGCGCAGCCCGACATTCTTCCAGGTCTTTCCGCCGTCGAGAGTCTTGTACACGCCATCGCCGTGCGAGATGTTACCGCGGATGCAGGCTTCGCCCGTGCCCACGTACACAACGTTATGGTTGGAGTTGGCGACCGCGATGCTGCCAATCGCTGACGTGCCTTCCTTGTCGAATACCGGCGACCAGGTCATAGCGGCATCGGTGGACTTCCACACGCCTCCCCCGGTCGCGCCAAAGTAGTACGTGGTCGGATCGCCGGGGATGCCAGCAGCCGTCAGCGATCGTCCGCCTCGGAACGGTCCGATCAGCCGATACTTCATCCCTTTGAATGCCTTCTCCTCAGGCTTGCTCTCTTCGTTCTCCGTCTCGCCGGCATTCGCAGCAGGAGAGGCGTTCTTCTCCGACGGAGTCGTCTGCGCGGGTTGCGCCGCTTTTGCGGCTTTCGATTGGCGCTCGGGTTTGGTCTGAGCGGTTGCGGAAAAAGCGCAGTACATCGCAAGCATGAGAACCAGAATGAAACGTACCAACGACAGGCTGAGGCGAAAGTTCTGTGGGCCCATGTTGAGGTATTCTCCCGGGGAAGTTGTGAACGATGTCACCTATGGTAATGCGGCGGCGCTTCCCTGCAAAGAGGCGGAGCCTGGCTCACTCCTTCTCCAGTTCTTTCCGGGCCGCCTCGAGTTCCTTCCTCTTCGGCGGATCCACCTTCGGATATTCCAGGTGGAGCGACTCCAGGGTGTCGACAATGACGGTAGAGATCACCAGCCGGGTAAACCACTTGTTGTCCGCCGGAACCACGTACCAGGGGGCATGCTTCGTGGCCGTGTTGCGGATCATATCCTCATACGCCTCTTGATAGTCGCCCCAGCGCTGGCGCTCGCGCACGTCGCTCGGGGAGAATTTCCAGTTCTTCCCGGGTTCTTCGAGACGGGTGAGGAATCGCTTCTTCTGTTCCTTCCTGGAAACATTCAGAAAGAACTTGCGGATCACGGTGCCGCCGCGCGCCATGTGGCGCTCGAAACAACAGATGTCTTCGAATCTTTCGTTCCAGATTTTCTTGCTGACCAAAGAAGGCGGGATCTTCGCGTTGTTCAACAACTCCGGATGCACCCGCACCACCAGCACTTCTTCATAATACGACCGGTTGAAGATCCCGATGTGCCCACGCTCCGGCAAATCTCGCGTAGTACGCCAGAGAAAATCGTGTTGCAACTCGTCTGTAGATGGCGCCTTGAAGGAATGCACTTCGCATCCCTGCGGGTTGACACCCGACATCACGTGCTTGATGGCCCCGTCTTTTCCGGCCGCGTCCATGGCCTGAAAAATAAGAAGGAGCGCCCATGTGTCCTGCGCGTAGAGCCTGTCCTGTAGGTCCGCGGTACGCGCTACCTGTTCGATCAGCGTTTGCTCGGCATGCTCCTTAGACTTCCAGTGTCCGGTATCATCCGGATCGAAATCCTTCAG
>Ga0335070_10006729_pt1 | contig 13515 bp, 11 predicted proteins | sample Lox_Sample_13_FD_206722 | JGI IMG/M metagenome (GOLD analysis project Ga0335070, IMG submission 206722) | Soil microbial communities from Loxahatchee National Wildlife Refuge, Florida, United States - Lox_Sample_1.3 | ecosystem: Environmental > Terrestrial > Soil > Wetlands | place: USA...
ATCTTGTCTGGAAGAGGGATTAAAATAGATCGGAGGTTCAATGATGCCTCTATACCTTCGATTGCTTTCCATCACCACAAAGACCGGGAGGACCGGCGCTCCTGTGGCCATGGCAAGGATGGCGACCCCGACAGGAAAGGGGGTTTTTCTCCCGAAGAAATCGAAGACCATCGTCTTTTGAGACTCAATCCGGTCTCCTAACATCGCCACGATCTCATTTCGCCGAAGGGCCTTGACGGCATCTAGGATGGCCATGGGAGAATCATCCTTCGGATTGACGTAGAGAATCTTTATTCCCCTTCTTCTTCTCATCTCCTCCCGAAAGGACCGGGTATCCAGGTCTCTCTCGTCGAGGGTCAGGACGTTGAGGCTTCCTCCTCTGAAGGAAAAGAGCAACCCTCCGATCTCCCAATTCCCGAGATGGGGCGTGATACAGATGGCTCCTTTCCCCTCCTGGAGGGCCTCCATCATATAACCCGCACCCACCTCTTCTTCAACCCATCGGTTCTTATTGGACGGGCCGAGGCGATGCATCACCATGTAATCCAAAAGGTATTGACCGTAGTTCTGGAAAGTCTTTCTGGTTAAGACATCCGTTTTCCCCTTGGACCACCTTCCCGTATTGACCCCTTCTATATTCTTACGCACATGGGCTCTCGTCTCTCTCATCAGCAGGTAAAAGAGGTCTCCGATGACCACAGTGAAGAATTTCTGAATCGACCGGGGGATGAGGGTTGAGCAAAACTGAAAGAAAAAGAGGTAGATAAACCGGTTCAGCGATCGGGGGTGACGTTCTTCCATATTAACCCCCGAAGTAGTCCCTGAGGAAATGAAAGAACATGCGGATACCCAAACGATGTTTCTTGACGTGATGCCAGATGTCCTGAATCCCTTTTTTCGACCGGGTGTAGTAAAGAAGGTGTGCCTTGAGCAGAAGCCACTCCATGCGAATGAATGAGAGATGGTCGTGCTTGAAGACGAGGTGCTGCATATCAAAGAAGGACCAGGGCGATCTCCATTTAAAAATCCGATCCTTCACCTGCTGATAGACGACCGTCCCCGGATAAGGGGTGAGGATGGCGAACTGGGCCACATTCGTATCAAGCCTTTTTGCAAAACGGATGGTGTCATGAATCGTCTCGACGGTATCGTGGAGCCCTCCCAGGATATAGGAGGCGTGGATCTCCAGGCCGTTGCGTTTAAGCATCTCCACGGCCCGGACGGTTTCCTCAACATGAAACCCTTTTTTCAACTCCTCGAGGGTTTTCGGGCTGGAAGATTCCACTCCGATAAAGACCGATTTCGCTCCCGCTCTGACCATCTCTTTAACCATGTCTTCGTTCCGAAGCAGGAGATCTATCCTGGAGAGGCACCACCACCAGAGGTCGAGTTTCTTCTCAACCATCCCACGGCAAATTTCAATCACCCTCTTCGGGTTGAGGTTAAAGGTGTCATCCACAAAGGCCACGGCATTGAAATGATACCGGTCATGGATCTCCTCGACTTCGTTCAAAACAGAGGCGACGCTCCGCATCCTGATTTTTGTCCCCCAGAAGTGGGAAGAGGCGCAGAACGCACATTGATAGGGGCAGCCGCGGCTCGTGATCAAAGGGGTGATGGGACGGCCTCCGATCTTCGTCCTTTGATAATCGTCGAGATGGATCAAATGCCTGGCAGGAAGGGGGAGACTGTCAAGGTCCTCGATGAAAGGTCTGGGAGGGGTTCGGACGATTTTTCCGTTTGCGAAGAAACTGATTCCCTGGACCGAATCGAATGGTCCGTCTTTCTTCTCCAAAGCAGCAGCCAATTCTGAAAAGGTAACCTCCCCTTCTCCCCGGACGATGAAATCAACTCTTTTGGTCGAGAGGATTTCTTCGTCCACATAGCCAGGATGGGGGCCTCCCATCACGACCGTGCACCCACTCGCCTTCGCTTTCTTAGCGAGGTGAAGAGCTTGGCGGTGACGGGTCGTATCCGTCGAGATACCGACGAGATCATAGTTTTGAAAATCAATCTCTTCCTTTTTCCGCCGAACAGCCAAGTCCCTGACCACAACGCGATGGCCTTCCTTCTCCGCATACGCAGCCACATAGAGAAGGCCGAGGGGCGGAAAGAGAACCCCCGTTGCTTTCAGAGTTCCTGTAGGAGCAGGATTGATCAAAAGGATATTCACAGAAAAACTTCCCCCAGACCTATCGTGGGTTCCAAATCTCAAATTACAAATTCCAAATCCCAATATCAAATGATCGAAACCGATTCTGTTTTGAATTTGGAATTCGATTCATTGGAGCTCACTTGTTATTTGGTCCTTTTCTCCGCTATGCCCTATGCCCTCCGCTCTATGCCTTCTCAGGATGGCGATAGCGTTCACAGAGATCGCCCCAGCAGGCCACCACGCGATGGTCCACCAGAAGCTGGATCACCTCACACTGATTTCCGCACTCACTACAATCAAACCCCCGTGTGGAACAGGACTTCCGAGGAAGGTCAAACCCTCTGAATTGGGTTTTGGAGAATTTGGCCTTCTTCACCATTTTGGCAGCCCCGATGGCACCCATGACATCAAAATCCTTGGGGATAACGAGAGAAACTTCCAATTCCCTTTCGAGCGCTCTTTGAATACCACGATTCGCAGCAACCCCTCCCTGGAAGACGATGGGAGAGAGGATCTCCTTCCCTCGGCAGACATTGTTTAAATAGTTTTTGACGAGGGAGTCACAGAGGCCTGCCACAATATCCTCGACCGAATGTCCGATCTGTTGCTTATGGATCATATCCGTCTCGGCAAAGACCGTGCACCGACCTGCGATCCGGACAGGGTGGTCAGCCTTGAGCGCGAGATCCCCGAAAGCCTCGATGGAGATCCCGAGCCTGGCGGCCTGCTGATCTAAGAAAGATCCTGTCCCTGCGGCACAGACCGTGTTCATGGCAAAGTCGACGACGACGCCGTTTCTCAGGACGATCACCTTGGAATCTTGACCTCCGATCTCAATGATGGTCTTCGCTTCGGGCAGAAAATCAATCACCGCAATCGCATGGGCGGTGATCTCGTTTTTGATCAGATCGGCTCCTACCATATAAGCAGCCAATTGCCTGGCACTTCCGGTCGTAGCCACTCCATCGATGGCAATGGTTTTTCCCAACTGGGCCACGATGTCCTCCATCCCCTGTTGGATAGCTTCGATGGGCCGACCGCTGTTCCGGATATAGGACTTGGCCAGCATTTGGTCGTATTCGTTCAACACCACCAGCTTGGTAGTGATGGACCCGACATCAATGCCTAGGTAATGACCCATAACTTAGAATCCTAAAGTTCAAAGTCCAAATGTCAAATGAAGCCCAAACTACAAATGCTAAGAATAAACCAAAAATTTCAGAATCTAAGCTTTACCATTTGTCATTAATTTGAACTTTGACATTTGACATTTGAACTTCGTGACCGCTTCTGCTCTTCCACGACGTCCCGAAAGGCCTCCAGCCGAGTCGTCAATCCTTCCCTCCCCGTATGTTCATCGAAGGAGAGAATGAGAAGGGGGACTTGGGACCCTCCCCGGACTTTGAGCCTTCGTTTGATGAACTCTTGAAGAAGAGCGTCAATGCCACACTTAAACGAAGTGAGGAAGACCACCCCGTCGACGCCACCGGATAGAAAGTGGAAGAGAGACCCCACGATCTCTCTTCCCGAGGACCAGTAAATTTCTTTGGAAAGGCCAGAGACCTCTCGATCGATTTCCTTTTCAGAAAGAAGATCCGAGGTCACAATCTCCATTTCCAAACTCTTCGCCAAGGCGAGAAGATCCTTGTTAACGTCGATGTCGAAGAGATTGTAAGGATGGCCGACGAAAGCGATGCGCAATGACGTTGCCCTTCCCGGAGGCGGTGTGGGAACTTTCGGCTCAAAGAGTTGACCGGTGGGGAGCCGGTTGATTCGATTCAGCCAGCCCTGATGAAATTTGGAGAAAACCCTCTCCGCCTCTCGAAAAGCCTGCTTGCTTTCATGTCCGGAGGCACCCATCTTTTCGCCCATCCTCACAAAAGACCGAAGCAGGGCGTTGCCTCCTTTTCGAAGATCGACGACCTCGTCGATAATAGAAACATTTCCCTCCGTGGCGAGCCGCACAATGTCCGGGGCCCCGCGAAACTTAGGGCACATGATATAAGTTCGATGAACACTGACCAATCGCGGGATAAAAAGATGGTCCACCTCGTCTTTCAATTGAACGGCATGCGTCACCAGAAGTTTCATCGGAAGGCAACTGTCTTCAAAATAGAGGATCCTTTCCTTCTGTCTCCCCCCGCTGGAAACCATCACTCTCCAACCCAGCCCTTCAAAGAAGGCGTGCCAGAGAGGAAGATAACGATAGAACATCAGGGCTCTGGGAATGCCTATGCGGCCCTTCGCTTCCATTCCAACATCTCCACAAAAGCCTCCAAAAGCGTCTGGATACGGCCTTCGATTTCCTGCTCGTCTAAAACGAGCGTCAGGATGGGAATGTTCCGGTCCTTCCCAACCTGTGTGAGAATCCCGGAGGCGGTGGTCTCCGGCATGCAGGCAAAAGGCATGAGATGGACGACCCCGTCATATCCTTCTTCAGATCTCAAAATGGCTTCACCGATGGAGAGATTACATTCGGCACCCACGTCGTAACCCAGGTAAGCCTTGGACGCTTCAAAGAAACGGATTCGCTCCGAAGTCCGATCCGCCTTATTTTTCCGGAGACTCCTCAGGATATGAGTGGAAAACCACGAGGTGCGCGACACTTCCACGCCCAACTCCCCCAATTTCTGTTCCACGCCTCGATTGATATGGGGATCCATCACGGTGTAGAGCTCGCCTACAATGGCTACTTTGAACGGCAGGCGGCTAGGATCTCGTTCCATTTCCTGAAGCAGGGTTTTCCCCTTCCGAATGGCTTCTTCGAGGGCGCTCGCAGTCTTGGCCTCGTCCACCCAGGAAAGGGCCTTTTTCAATCGTCCCTGAGTCTCTCCCTTCTTGATCTCCAGGGGGCGGACCTTCATGGCCAATTTTTCTAACGTTTCGCAAGCCATCATTTTCTTCCAGCCCATCCAGAGTCCGTAAGGAAAGAAAAGAACATTCTTCGCACTCAATTCTTTTCTCAGCTCCTTCGTCTCCTCGTGATTCTTCCACATCGCCTGCCAGCTGAATCGGGGTGGAATGGTCAGCCATCGATAGTGAAGCCCCATGTCCTCAAGGATCACTTTCTGAACCAGGTCATACAGCCCCAGTCGGCAAGGAGGGCCACTGCCAACCATGACAATGGTATCTGCTCCCATCTGAAGGGCTTCAATAAAATTTCCCAGGATGATTTTGAAGGGAAGACAGATGGACTCGTTCGAGTGGAGGACACCCAGGGTCAGAGTTTTTCGGCTGGTTTCAGGAGGAACGATATAGGGGATGCCGGCGGTCTCTGCAATCGCCTTGCAGAAGATGTGCATCGAGCCCAGATGCGGAAAAGTTACCTTCATCCATGTCTACCCACGACCTTTTCCCCTGTTGAAAAGGACTGAGGACTTTGACTCTCGACTTTCTCCTTCCAGGCAGCTTCTGCGATCCTTCCATAAGCCTCCGAATAGTCATCCATGGCCTGGGCAAAATCCGTAAAGAGCTGCTCCGCGCCTTCATGGGTAAAGTATTTCGCATGCTGAAGCGCAAACTCCCTCCCCTGCTGAGGGTGGTCGATCAGAGGACAGGCCCGAAATAAGTTCTCCGAGAAAGGCTGGTGGGATCGCATTTCCCTGAAGAGAGGAGAGTTAAGAGCCTCCATGAGAGACTTCTCTTTGATATTGTCAGAGGCAAAATGGCAGAAGATGCAGGGTTCCACGTCTCCTCGGGCATTCACGTGAAAGTATTTTCTGCCCGCGGCAATACAGCCGTGGGTGAGGCAACCATCATTCCAAAAGTCGACGAAAAGCATGGGTTTGGTGGCCCGAAAATAGGCGAGCCGCTCCCGCGCCCGGCTCCTCTGTTCAGGAGTCACCATGAGGGAAAGATCGGGGTTTCTTCCAATGGGGACGTAATGGAAGTTCCAGAGAAGAATGCATCCCTTCTCTACCAGAAAATCGATAAAAGCATCGCTTGTCAGGACATCATGATTTCGGGAAGTTTGGGTCGTGGAGACGGCAAAAAAGATCCCGGCCTCTCGGAGCCCATCCATCACCTTCACGATTCGATCGAACTGACCCTTGCCCCTTCTCCCGTCGGTTTCTTCTCTGAGCCCTTCGAGGCTGATCGCGGGAGCAACATTTCCCAGGGCCGCAAATCGATCGATCATCTTCTCGTCGATCAATGTGGCATTGGTATAGATTTGGAACATCATATCATCATGCTTTTCGAAGAGGTCGAAAAGATCCTTCCTCAAGAAGGGCTCCCCACCCGTCATCATGACCAGGTGGATGCCCATCTCTTTACATTCTCCCATTAATCGATCAAGCACCTCGTAAGGAAGATCCTCTTGAGAATAGACCCCCGAATAACATCCATAGCAATTCAGATTGCACCGCATCGTCGGGCTGATCAACATGGCGTCCGGCGGATAGAATCCCCTTTCTGCCTCAAAGGCCTTTCTCCGGTTGGTACCTACCAGAAGTTGGTTGACGATGAAGTTGGAGATGAGCTTCTTTCGATGAAGGGGATGAGTCTCGCTGAGCACCCTCCTCGCAATCGCCAGACCAAGATGATTGCTCTGGAAGAGCGTGCGAATCCATCGAATCTTCTCTCGATAGGATTCCTTCTTGGGAATCTTCTCTGCAAGATAGGTGAGCCGAATCAGATTTTCTGTGGAGGCGCTAGCCAGCAGAGAAAGGGCGTTCGTTGTAAATTTTCCTATGGAATATCGCTTCGCACGCTGATAAAAATCCATCCTGCACTCACCAAAACAGACTTCGAAGAAAAAGTTTACAAACCCTCCAGGTGTCGGTTACTGGCCTGAAATGGCTGGAGGCAGTTCCATCCACCTTCTGCGTATTGATAGGAACAGATAACACACTGAACCCTTTTTTGCAAGCTTTAATCAGGAGTTCCAACTCTGTCTCGAATCGAGACGTGGAGAGGTTAATCTCTTTCAATACGCCTGTCCGAATGAGTCGAAAACCGGATTGACTATCCGTAATATCCGAATGGCAAAGCCGTGCGACGGCCTTGACTCCCAAACGATTCCAGAAGCGACGGAGGAAGGTCATCTGGTCGAATTTTGAGGCCCGGGAGGCGATCAGGATATCGGGCTTGACGTTTTTAAACACGCCGAGCAGAAACGGGATTTCTGCGGGATCGTGTTGGCCGTCGGCATCCAGGGTGATGACCACCCGATAGTCCTTTCGGAGGATAGATTCAAACCCCGTCCGAAGGGCAGCTCCTTTCCCAAGGTTTTGGGAATGCTTTAGGAGCTGCGCCCCACGTTCTGAAGCTACCCTTCCAGTCTTATCCGAGGATCCATCATCGACGACAAGGGTATCGACCTCGAGAGGTTCTATCTTTTCCAGGACAGCACCAAGGGTCCACTGGGCATTATAGGCAGGAATCAAGACGCAGATTTTATCCAAGATGGGCTCCTCCCGTTATTCCGATTTCTTTATGCGCGATGCCTGTCTCAGGCATGTGGAACAGACGTGAAAACATAAGTTTCAAATGTCAAAGGAATGTCAAAATGACTAAAACTCGAAAGGATAATTCCGGATGAATGCAAGAGACGCTCGGCCCGCTATTCTAATGTTCCGTCCTTCCACTCGTCCCCGTTTTTGTCTCTCGTTGGGCTTTAGACTTCACTTGAACCTTGAACGTTGCCATTTGGCATCGAATTATCGCCTGCCTAAGAAACGCTTCATCTCCTGATCATAGAGGAAGGTCGAAAGGGTCGCCATCGACCCCAAGAATGGAAGGGGATCATCTTTCGAAAGGATATCATAGAAAGTGTTGGGGTCAAAGAAATCGAAGAACGAGGGATGGAGGCGAAAGCGATTGGGGTTGTCAACAAAATGGAGAAGGTCCCCCAAGAGAAGCCAGCGAAAGCGCTTTCCCACCGCATAGTGAAGAATGGGTTCGAACCTTTCCCGCTTGGCCATCTTCAGCATCAGATACGGAAAATCGACTCCGGAGGCAACGGCCAGCTGCAAGGACCCCCAGAAACGAGGATTGATCTCCATCAGTTTCGGAATGCCATCCCTGGGGTCGACTTTGAATTCAGCCATCCCCACACCTACCCAATTTAAAGCGTTAAAGAGAGCGAGGCCCATTTCCATAAGCCGAGGATGCTCAACTCCTTCCCCAAGTGTGCTGGGACCTCCCTGGACTGGATACATCCTCAACTTCCTGTGGACAAAGGCAGCCTTCACGCTTGAAGCCTCATCGTAGAGGGCAGAGAAACCATAGACCCCGCCTCCATCAGGAATCCATTCCTGGATGATTGGAAAAGGAAATCGTTCGTGGACCCTTCGATAAGACGGAATGAGATCCCCCTCTTTTTTCACGTAGACAATGCCCAGCGACCCGGAACTAATCCGGGGCTTGATGACGGCTGGAAGTGGGACCGAGGAAAGACTTCCCCCCTCACCCTCTGTCCCGACGGTCTTCCCTTCCTCCCCTCCGCCGTCCGAGAGCCCCCGGGAGGGGACAGCATAGAAAGTTCTCGGGGCAGGAATCCCTGTCTTTTCCGCAAACTGCATCAGATTTCCTTTGTCCCGAACGAATTCAATCTTCTTAATATCAGGGCTGAGAAAGTAAGTATATTGGGATATTTCCGAATGATGTCTTGCGAGTGGAAGCAGCGTCTCTTCCTCCATGGGAAACACACAATCGTAACGGTTGTTCCTAATCTCTCTTAGAAAGAATTCAATAAATTGATTCGGGCTTTGTCGTGGGGAAGGATAGATGAGACGTTTGGTACAATACCTTGAAAAAAAGGAGGTATTCAGGTAGGTTCGCTCTCCTACGGTAACCTGGACTCCTTTACGCCCAAGGGATCGAACCACAGCCAATGTTTTTCTGAAGTGTCCATCGGTGACCAGAACGCGAGCCATGAGTAGAAAAGGGTTCCAGGATTCCAGGGTTCATGGGTTGAAGTGTTTAACCTTCAGTATTTTCCACTAGAACCCTTGATCACTTGACCCCTTCAATCCTCCTCGTTTTAGATCAGTCCTTCGTCGGCGAGGCTCCGATAACTCTCTCCTGCCAGGATGATATGGTCGTAAACCTTAATCCCCAGAAGCCGGCCTGCTTCCGCCAATTGCTTGGTGATTCGGAGATCCTCTTCGCTGGGGGCCGGATTTCCGCTCGGGTGATTGTGGATCAAAATGATCCCCGAGGCGGGCTCTAAGATGGCCTCCCGAAAAACATCTCTGGGGTGAACAATGCTCGCCTCCAGTGTCCCTTCGGAGACCGTCACATCCCGAATGAGCCGATTCGCCCGGTTGAGAAGAAGGATTTTGAAAACTTCTTTCCTCAAATCCCTCATCAACGGGAGATAGTGGCGTGCCACATCCGAAGATCGCTTAAAAGACCCGCCGGAAGCATCTCCTTGGGATTGGGTCCTTCTCACCAATTCAAAGGCGGCTGAGAGGGTGGCCGCCTTGGCAGATCCAATGCCTTTCACTTTCATCAGCTCCGAAGGCGAGCGTGAGAAAAGTTTGTGAAGGGATCCGTATTGATCCAGGAGTTCCCTTGCCAAATCAATGGCTGTTTTTTTTCTTGTCCCTTTTCCAAGTAGAATACCCAGAAGTTCCGCTTCGCTGAGGGGTTGTGGACCATGTTGAAGAAGCCTTTCTCTGGGTCTCTCCTTCTCGGGCCATCGAGTAATTTTATACGAGGATTCACCCATGTTTGATTATGCAGGAGCAGAGGGCCCACCCTTATTCTCATCCCCTTCGGAAAGGATGGGTGCGGACCTTTTCCCAAAGATTCTCGAAAGCAGGATGCTGAGCTCATAGAGCGCCATGAGAGGAAGGGCCATGATCACCTGAGAGATGAGGTCGGGAGATGGCGTGACCGCTGCGGCAACGATAAAAATGAGGAGAATGGCGTATTTCCTCTGCCGGGCCAACATCTTTGCATCAATGATCCCAATCTTTGCGAGAAGGACCAAGACCACGGGAAATTCGAAGACCAGCCCGAAGGCGAGCAAGAACTTGATGCTGAAAGAGAGGTACTCTTTCATGCTCGGCATGGGTTTGATGATGTCCGTGCCGTAACCTAAAAGAAATCGAAAGCCGACGGGAATGGCGACTTTATATCCGAAGAGAACCCCCAAGGCAAAAAAGAGCGAACCCCCGAGGACAAAGGGGACCACGTATCTTTTCTCTTTTTGATAGAGACCTGGGGCCACAAAAGCCCAGATTTGGTAAAGGATGAAAGGAGAGGTCAAGATCACACTCGCGATGAAGGCGACCTTCATGTAGGTGAAAAAGGCTTCTGCAACGCTGATGAATATTAAGGTTCCCCCCTGAGCCTTCAAGATATCCGTAAGAGGCGCGGCGAGGACGTTGAAGATGGAATCGGCGAAGGTGTAACAGATAATGAAACCTACCCCGATCGCGATAAAGGAGAGAATGAGCCGTTTTCTCAGCTCCTGGAGGTGAGAGGTTAAAGGAAGTTTTTTCTCATCCATGAGAAGGGATCCCTTCTTTTGCCCCTTCGGGTCCCTCCTTCTTTTTCTCTTCCACCATGCCCACTTCACTTTGGACGGAAGCCTCTTGCAGGGGTGGCGTCTCCACTGCGACAGAGGGCTCTGGCTGGGAAGACGTTTCTTCTTTGGCGGGCTCGGGAGGAGAGATCTTCTCAGCTAAATCGGCTAATAGATTTTCATCCGTGAGGGTGTGTTTGTACTCTTCCAACTCCTTCGTCTCGGCTTCAAAGCTTTCCTTGACCTCTTCGGTCGCCTTTTTAAATTCCCTCATTGCCCTTCCAAACGCCTTGGCGAGCTCGGGAAGCTTATTCGGGCCGAAGACAATCAGGGCAATCGCCACAATGATCAACAGTTCAGGTAGTCCGATATTAAACATAAATCCTCCCTTCATTTTATATCATAATCTTTCTTCCTATTGCAATGGGAGCCGAGTTCGGAGTGAAGAGTCCGGTGTTCGGAGAGAAGCGATTGAACAGAAAAATTCTCAGAAAGGCTCCGAAGGAACGATCTGCCGGAGCCTTGATTTTGTGGCAAAGGATTGGCGAAGAAAGGGGAAGGAATTGAGTTTCGTCGTAGAGCATGATATAAATGATTCTCCGCCCCCCTGTCTCCTTGGAGACGGTGTTGTCATCAGGATGAAAGAAAGATTTGCGCGGTATCCCGCCCTCGCGCCATCCCATCTTGCAGCGGAAGTGGTTTGTCGCTCAGGGTGACACAGATTCTTGAAGAGGAGGGTGCAGGAAGGGGTGAGGGAAAACCGGCCATGACTGTCATTCACACGAATGTCCCCTATTCGATGCTACTTCACCGTATCGATTTTGCGGTTCAAAACCAAATCCATCCTGAAATCTATTTCAGCGCGGAAGATTTGGACGCCTGTGATGAAGAGGATCTTCAGCGTCTATCCGGGACCCTTCAGAAAAACCAATTAGAAACCAGCATCCATGGCCCGTTCATGGATTTAAGCCCTGGAGGAGTGGACCAGCGGATCAAAGAGGTGACACGCGATCGGATCCTGAAGACAATCCAACTAGCCCATTTCTTCAACCCCAAAACGATCGTTTTTCATCCGGGGTATGAGACATGGAAATTCGACGGAAATGTCAATCTCTGGCTCGAGAGTAGTCTTCAAACCTGGAGACCTCTGGTTAAAGAAGCAGAAGCGAGGGGGTTGACCCTCGCCGTAGAAAATGTTTTTGATGAGAGTCCAGAACCCATCCAAAGTCTTTTGGAGGAGGTTCATTCACCCCGTTTTCGATTCTGCTTTGACACGGGCCATCAGAATGTCTTCGCCAAAACTCCTCTCTCCGTCTGGATGGAAGCTCTGGGAGGATTTCTGAGTGAGGTCCACCTCCACGATAACCACAAAGAAACGGATGAACATCTTCCTGTGGGAGAAGGTGAATTTGACTTTCCCCAGTTTTTTACCCTCCTTTCACGATCGAACCTGAATCCTCTTTATACCATCGAACCTCATGAAGAAGCCCATCTCTGGAGGGGACTGAAAGCCGTAAAAAAATACATTTGATCGCCGACGGCAGATAGTAGGTTAAAGAATCTAAAACGAATCCAAAATTTGTACGCAAAATCGTTTCAATCATTTTAACTTAACGGCAACACAATTTATAAATTGTCATTGCGAGGAATGAAATGGCTGCGAGGCGAAGCCGTGGCAAACCCGGAGATTCCTCACTTTGTTCGGAACAGGCTCCGCAATCTCGTATTTGTAGAGCGAAATTGCCACGCTCTCCCTCTAAAGCGGGATCGCCCGCAATCACGGCGTAAGAGCCTTCAATGCGTGTATTCGTACTGGGAACTTGTCGGGGAGTTGAGTTTGAGGCGTGAATTTCCCCATGAGAAAGGAGACATTGATGAAACGCCTGACTATCTTATCGCTTCTTCTTACCATCGCGGTTGCTCTTATTGTAGCGAACCCATCAACGGCTTCGGCACAGCAAGCGAAGTCAACTTCCAAGGCCGAAGACCCGATGGGCGTCGTCAAGGTCAAGCCTGGCGAGCCCGTTCACATCGCTTGCTGGTTTGTTGTCGCAGGTCCGGACGCCTCTTTGGGGACGGATACCAAGCGTGGCGTTGAAATCGCCGTAGATGACAAGGGCAATAAAATTCTCGGGTTTCCCATCAAGCTTACCGTCCAGGACACAGGCTGTAACGCCGAAGGGGGACAGGCGGCCGCCACCAAACTCGCTGCCGACCCGACGATTGTCGCGGCCATCGGCTCGACCTGTTCCAGCGAAGCTCGGCCCGGGGTACCGATCCTGTGGAAAGCCGGGATGACTACGGTTTCACCGTCCGCCACGTCGCCCGATTTGACGGATCCAACGAAGCGCGGGCGAGAGTTCGACGGTTTTCTCCGTACTGCTCACAATGATAAAGTCCAGGGCGCGGTAGCGGCTGAGTTCGCTTGGAAACAACTGAAAGTGAAAAGGGCAGCAACCATTCACGACGGAAGCATTTATGCCGAAAAGCTACAGGCCATTTTCGCGGAAACCTTTAGGAAGCTGGGCGGAACCATTACTTCTCAAGAAGCGGTTTCCCCCACCGATACAGATATGCGGCCCGTTCTGACCAAGATCGCCACGGGAAAGCCCGAATTCATCTATTACCCCGTCTTTATTGCAGCGGGTGGCCACATTACACGCCAGGTGAAAGAAGTGAAGGGATTGGAGAAAGTTGCCCTGATGGGAGCGGATGGAATATTTTCTCCAGACTTTTATAAGGCAGCGGGGGAGGCTGCCGTTGGCATGTACCATTCCAGTCCTGACTTCTCGGCTTTTGGTGCAGGCTATAAGACCTTCTTGGAGAAACATCAAAAGAAATACGGAGAAAAACCCATTGCTCCCTTCCACGCTCACGCTTATGA
>Ga0335070_10006730_pt1 | contig 13515 bp, 6 predicted proteins | sample Lox_Sample_13_FD_206722 | JGI IMG/M metagenome (GOLD analysis project Ga0335070, IMG submission 206722) | Soil microbial communities from Loxahatchee National Wildlife Refuge, Florida, United States - Lox_Sample_1.3 | ecosystem: Environmental > Terrestrial > Soil > Wetlands | place: USA: Florida...
CGCGGGCGGCCCGCTCCTCGAGACCTTCCTCGCCGGGCTTCCGGCCTCGGGCGCCACGGTGGACCTCGTCGTCGAGGTGAACCGGCTCGTCAACCAGCGCGTCCGCTACGTTATCCGCGAGGAGGCGGGGATCTGGACGCCGGAGGAGACGCTCCGGGAGGGGTGCGGAAGCTGCCGCGACTCGGCCACGCTGCTCGTCGCGGCGCTCCGTTCCCGCGGGCTCGCCACCCGGTTCGTCTCCGGGTACCTCGTCCAGCTCACCGACGAGGGGATGATCCCCGACGAGCCGCGCGGCGTGGGGCGCGACGTCGTCGACCTCCACGCCTGGGCCGAGGTGTTCCTTCCCGGCGCCGGCTGGATCGGCCTCGACGCCACGAGCGGGCTCCTCTGCGGGGAGGGGCACATCCCGCTCGCCTGCGTGGCCCGACCGTCCCTCGGCGCGCCGATCGTCGGCACGTCCGACGTCCAGGCGAGCGAGGTGCGCTTCGATCTCCGGCTCGGACGCCTGGGGCACGAGGCGCGGCCCACGACGCCGTACCCGGAGGCGACCTGGACGGCGCTCCTCGAGGCGGCGGACCGCGCCGACGCGGCGGTCTCGGCGGCCGGGCTCTCGCTCACCGTCGGCGGGGAGCCGACCTTCAACTCCCGCCTCCACCCGGAGGCGCCCGAGTGGCGGGGCGAGGCGCTCGGGCCCACCAAGTGGGACCAGGGCCTCCTCCTCGCGGAGGAGCTCCGCGACCGGCTCGCCCCCGGCGGGGTCGTCCTGCGCCGGGCGGGAAAGTGGTATCCCGGCGAGAGCCTGCCGCGCTGGGCGCTCGACGTCGTCGGCCGCCGCGGCGGGGTGCCGCTGTGGACCGGGGGCGGGGCGCGGCGGGAGTGCTCCCCGGCGGCGGCGGAGGCCTTGGCGCGCGCGATCGCGACCCGCCTCGGGCTCGACCCGGGGGCGGCCGTCCCGGCATGGGAGGACGCCTGGCACTTCATCCGGACCGAGGCGGACCTGCCCGAGGGACTCGACCCGCACGACGCCGATCTTTCCGACCCCGAGGAGCGACGCCGGCTCGCGAGGGTCCTCGACGCCGGCCTCGCCCGGCCGAGCGGATTCGTCCTCCCGCTCTCCCGCGACGGGGGCGGCTGGCGCACCGATCGCTGGGGCTTTCGCCGCGGCCGGCTGGTCCTCGTCCCCGGCGACGCCCCCGTGGGCCTGCGACTGCCGCTCACCGCGCTCGGGGGGCCGCCGCCTTCGCCGCACCCGGTCGAGCCGCCCTATCCCGTCGACCCCCGGGCCGACGAGCTCGCGAAGGCGCGCGAACGGGAGGCGGAGAAGCTCGCCGAGAAGGCCGGCGTCCAGCGCTCGCGGACGGTCGCCCCGCCGCCCCCGCCGCCGGCCGCCGTCAGAACCGCGCTCGCCGTGGAGCCGCGGGACGGCGAGCTCTTCGTGTTCCTGCCCCCGCTCGCGACCGCGGAGGAGTTCTTCGAGCTCGTCGGGGCCGTCGACCGCGCGGCGCGCGGGTGCGGTCTCGACGTGCGGCTCGAGGGCTACCCGCCCCCGTGGGGCGGCGACCTCTTGCGGTTCTCGGTGACGCCCGACCCGGGCGTCCTCGAGGTGAACGTGCCGCCCACCGGGAGCGGCCGCGCCTACGCGGAGCTCCTCGGGGACGTCTTCGACGCGGCGCTCCACGCCGGCCTCCACTGCGAGAAGTACCTGCTCGACGGCAGGCAGGAGGGGTCCGGCGGCGGGAACCACATCACGCTGGGCGGCCCGTCCCCGCTCGAGAGCCCCTTCGTCCAGCGCGCCGACGTGCTCGCCAGCCTCGTCACCTTCGCGCAGCACCACCCCTCCCTCTCGTACCTCTTCAGCGGCCTCTTCGTCGGGCCCACCTCCCAGGCGCCGCGGGTGGACGAGGCCCGCCACGAGTCGCTCTACGAGCTGGAGATCGCGCTCCGGCGCGCCTTCGACCGGTCGGCCCCGCCGGCGCCCTGGCTCGGCGACTGGCTCTTCCGCAACCTGCTCGTCGACGTCACCGGCAACTCTCACCGGGCGGAGATCTCCATCGACAAGCTCTTCGACTGGCGCTCGCCCCACGGGCGCCAGGGGCTCGTGGAGTTCCGCGCCTTCGAGATGCCCCCGCACCCGCGGATGGCCGCGGCACAGGCGATCCTGCTGCGCGCGCTGGTCGCCGCCTTCGCCCGCGAGCCCTACCGCCACGGGCTCGTGCGCTGGGGCACCGAGCTCCACGACCGCTTCCTTCTGCCGTTCTGGCTGTGGCGCGACATGGAGGAGGTCCTCGCGCACCTCGACGGGCGCGGCGTGGGGCTCCCCGCGGCGGCCTACCGCCCCTTCGTGGAGTTCCGCTGCCCGGTGGTCGGGCGGCTGCAGGTGGGCGGGACCGCGCTCGAGATCCGCAACGCGCTCGAGCCGTGGCCGGTCCTCGGCGAGGAGCCGGGGACGAGCGGCACGGTCCGCTTCGTCGACTCCTCGCTCGAGCGGATCGAGGTGCGCTGCGAGGGCCTCGAGCCCGAGCGCTTCGACGTCCTCGTGAACGGGATGACCCTCCCGCTCCGACCGACCGGGACGGCCGGGGAGCACGTGGGCGGCGTGCGCTTCCGCGCCTGGGCGCCGGCGTCCTCTCTGCAGCCGCACCTCGGCATCCACCACCCGCTGCGGCTCGACCTGTGGGACCGCTTCGCGCGCCGGTCCGTCGGCGCCTGCGCCTACCACGTCTGGCATCCGGAGGGGCGGGCCTTCGACGCTCCGCCGCTGACCCGCTTCGAGGCCTCGGCGCGCCGCGCCCAGCGCTTCACGACGGAGGGGCCACTCCCCTTCGCCTTCCCGCCGCGGGTCGCCCGGGCGCACCCCGAGTATCCCCACACGCTCGACCTCCGCCGCCACCCGGGCGACCGCCCGATGCCCGAGCCCGAGGAGGAGGTCTAGCCCCCGTGCGCGAGCTCCTCGCCGAATGCCGTGCCCAGGACGAGGCGATCTCTCGCGCCAAGCTCGAGATCTGGCTCGGCGCCGAGCCGACCTTCACGGACCGATCGCGCCAGGACCCCGAGTGGCTGTGGCGCGCGGAGGGCGGCGACAAGGAGGAGCGCGCCGAGAGCCTGCTCCGGGCGCTCGCCGCCCGCCTCGCGGCGACCGCGACCCTCGTCCGCGTCGAGGGGCGGAGGTTCCCCGGCGAGGAGCGGCCGCGCTTCTGCCTCGGTGCCCGCTACCTGCCCGGGAAGTCCGGGGAGGCGCCGCGGGCGCTCGACCCCTCCGGGCTCGCGGGTTCGCCGTCGCCGCTCCCCGCGCTCGGCCCTGGCGAGCGGTGGCTGTCGGTGACGCCCGATCCCGGCGTGGTGGAGGTGAACCTCGCCCCGGCCCCGGACCTCGCGACCTTCGCGCACCACGCCGAGTCGGTGTACGCGGCGGCCGAGGAGGCCGGGCTCTCGCCGGTGCGCTTCCGCTGGAACGGCCACGCCACGGATTCGGGCGGCGGAGGGCAGCTGACGCTCGGCGGCCCCGCGCCCGAGCGGAGCCCGTTCTTCCTGCACCCCCAGCTCCTCCCGTCGATGGTCCGCTACCTGAACCACCACCCGTCTCTCTCCTACGCCTTCGCGCCCGACTGCGTCGGGAGCGCCGGGCAGGGGCCGCGACCGGACGAGGGGGTGCGGGAGCTCTTCGACGAGCTCGGCGTGGCGCTCGACCGCCTCGCGGCCCGGGAGCGGCCCGCGCCCGACGAGATCTGGGCCACCCTGGCCCCGCTCCTCGTCGATGCCTCCGGCAACTCCCACCGGGCCGAGGTGAACGTCGAGAAGCTCTGGAACCCGCACCTGCCCGGGCGCGGGCGGATGGGCGTCGTGGAGTTCCGCTCGCTCCGCATGCCCGACGGTCCCAGGCGCCTCGTCGCCGTGGCGGCCCTGTTCCGGGCCGTCGCCGCGCGGCTCGCGCTCGACCCCTGCGACGATCCGCTCGTCGACTGGGGACCGGAGCTCCACGACCGCGTCTCGCTCCCCTTCTACCTGGAGCAGGACCTCCGCGACGTGCTCGCGGACCTGGAGGCGCAGGGGTTCGGCCTCGGGAGCCGGACGCGCGCGGTGCTGCTCTCCCCGCCGCCCGAGGTCGCCCGCGTCGAGCTCGCCGGGGCGGTGCTCTCGGTCCGCCCGGCCGTGGACTTCTGGCCCCTCGTCGGGGACGTCGCCTCCCAGGAGCGCTCCACGGCGCGGACCGTGGACTCGAGCTCCGAGCGCGTCGAGCTCCTCGTCACCTCGCCCGGCCAGCCCCCGGGGCGCGTCGCCGCCCAGGGGCTCGAGGTCCCCCTCGAGCCCGGCGGAGGGGCGAACCACGTCGGGGCGGTCCGCTACCGCGCCTTCGCCCCCCGGCCCGGACTGCACCCGGGGCTCGGGCCGCACGATCCGCTCGTCGTCGAGTGGGAGCGGCGCGGCGAGGCGGTCCGCGTCGAGCTCCACGGCTGGAAGCCCGGCGGCGGGGCGTACGAGACGCTCCCGGCGGACGCGGCAGAGGCCGAGCGGCGGCGCCGCGAGCGGGTGGTGGTCCGCCCCGGCCGCCCGCGGGGCGTTCGCCGCGTGCCGTCCAGCCGGCTCACCCTCGATCTGCGCCGCCTTCCGACGGCGCTGCCCACCTGAACGACACCGGACCCGCCGATGAAAATCACGCCATCGCTCTTCGACGGATACGCGCCGCTGCGCGGGACCTGGGACGAGCTCTTCACCGCGCGGGGCGACAAGCGCCCCTCCTTCTCGAAGGCCATCGACGCCATCGCCGCCCGCAGCGGCGCGGAGTTCGCGGCCTGCCAGGCGCTCGCCGAGCGCGCGCTCATGAACCAGGGGGTGACCTTCTCCGTCTACTCGGACCAGCGGGGGACCGAGAAGATCTTCCCGTTCTGCCTCGTTCCGCGGATGATCTCGGCCGAGGACTGGGCGCAGCTCGAGCGCGGGCTCGCCCAGCGCGTGGCCGCGCTCGAGCTGTTCCTCGACGACCTCTACGGCGACCAGGCGATCTTCCGGGACGGAACCGTGCCCGGCGACCTCGTGCTCGCCTCCAAGAGCTGGTTCCCGAAGCTCCGCGGCGTGCGACCCCCGGGCGGCGTCCGCATCCACATCGCCGGCATCGACCTCGTGCGGGGGCCCGACGGGGTCTTCCGGGTCCTCGAGGACAACCTCCGCACTCCCTCGGGCGTCTCCTACGTGCTCGAGAACCGCATCATCTCGAAGCGGGTGCTCCCGGAGTGCATGGACGCCGGGCGGGTGCGCCCGGTCGACGTCTACCCGTCGAGGCTCGCGGACGCACTGCGCTCCGTCTCGCCGGTGGACCCGTCCGAGACGACGGCGGTCGTGCTCACGCCGGGCCCGTACAACTCCGCCTACTTCGAGCACAGCTTCCTCGCGCGCACCATGGGGCTCGAGCTCGTGCAGGCCGAGGACCTCTTCGTCGAGGGCGACATGGTGTACTGCCGCACCACCCGCGGGCCGAGGCGGGTGCACGTCGTCTACCGGCGGACCGACGAGACCTTCCTCGACCCTCGCGTCTTCCGGCCGGACAGCCTGCTCGGCGTGCCGGGGATCATGGGGGCCTGGGCGAAGGGCAACGTCACGCTCGCGAACGCCCCCGGGAACGGGGTCGCCGACGACAAGGCGGTCTACCCGTTCGTCCCCGACATCGTGCGCTACTACCTCTCGGAGGAGCCGATCCTGGAGCAGCTGCCCACCTGGGTGTGCGCGCGCGACGAGGACCGGAGGTTCGTGCTCGAGCACATGGCCGAGCTCGTCGTGAAGGCGGTGGACGAGGCGGGCGGCTACGGGATGCTCATGGGACCCCAGGCGAGCGCGGCGGAGGTCGAGGAGTTCCGGCGGCGGGTCGCGGCCGAGCCGCGGAAGTACATCGCCCAGCGGCGCCTCGAGCTCTCCACCTGCCCGACCTGGGTCGAGGGGAAGGGCCGCGTCGAGGCGCGCCGGGTCGACCTCCGGCCCTACGTGCTGAACGGCCGCGAGGGGCCCTGGGTGCTGCCCGGCGGCCTCACCCGGGTCGCGCTCGTCGAGGGATCCTACGTCGTGAACTCGAGCCAGGGCGGCGGCTCGAAGGACACCTGGGTGCTCAAGTCGGAGGCCTCATGATCTCGCGCGTCGCCGACCAATGCTTCTGGCTGGGGCGCTACCTGGAGCGCGCGGAGAGCTCGGCCCGCGTCCTCGGCGTGACCCGCAACCTGGCGCTCGACGCGGGCGTGAACCCCCGCCACGCCTGGCTCCCGGTGATCATCGTCTCCGGAGAGGAGGAGCGCTTCCTCGCCCGCTTCGGGGCGGGTGCGGCCGACGAGGGGGAGCGCGTCCAGGAGTACCTGACCTGGGACGAGGAGAACCCCTGCTCCATCCGCCGGTCGCTCGCGGCCGCCCGGGACAACGCACGCTCCATCCGCGAGGTCGTGAGCCTGGAAGCCTGGGAGGCGCTGAACGCGCTCCACCTGTGGGTGCTCAGCCCCCGGGCGCGCGCCGAGTGGCGCGACGACCGCCATTCCTTCTACCGGCGCATCCGGACCTCCGCGCAGTCGCTGCAGGGGATCGTCCGCGGCACGATGCTCCACGACGACGCGCTCCACTTCATCTTCCTGGGCGTGATGCTCGAGCGCGCCGGCCAGACCTCGCGCATCCTCGACGTGCACCACCACGCCTTCCGGTCCATCGACGCCCACGACGTCATCGAGACGGCGCTGTGGCTGTCCCTGCTCCGGGCCTGCTCCGGGTTCGAGCCCTTCATGAAGCTCCACCGCGGCCGCGTGAGCCCCGACGCGGTGGCCCGCTTCCTGGTCCTCGAGCCGCTCTTCCCGCGCTCGGTGCGCTTCTCGCTCCGCGCCGCCGCCTCCCGCCTGGAGCGGATCCGGCCGCCGGAGGAGCCGGCGCTCGCGGGCAGGGAGTCCTACGAGCGTCTGCGCGCCCTCGCCGCGTGGGTGGGGTCGAAGCAGAGGGACTTCGACACCGCGGGGCTGCACGACCTCCTGACCCGGGTGGTCGACGAGACCTCCGCCATCGCCGGGGTCCTCGGCCGGGAGCTCTTCGGCCAGGTCCCGGAGGTGGCAACGGGGGCCCAGGCACAGTAAAACGGCGCAGCGATGCCCAACCTGCTCGCGATGTCCTTCGAGGGCGAGCTCGCGCCCTCCTTCGACCTTCGCTGCCTAAGGCAGGGAGAGGTGCCGCCGGACGGGTGGGGCATCGGCTACTACCCCGGTGGCGAGCCCTCCGCGACCGTCCTGAAGGAGCCGGCACCTCCGCACGGATCGATCCGGTCCGAGCTCGTGAAGGTCTGGGAGCATCTCGAGAGCTCGCTGTTCCTGCTCCACATCCGGCGCGCCACCTGGGGGGCGCTCTCGGACGCGAACACCCAGCCTTTCCAGCGCCCCTGGGGCCGGCGTGACTGGCTCTTCGCGCACGCGGGGTCGCTGCGCCACCGGCTTCAGACGCGCCCCGGGGCGCCGTTCGAGCCGGTGGGGTCGACCGACACCGAGCTCATCTTCTGCGAGCTCATGAACCGCTTCGTGGAGCGGGGCTGGGCGAGCCTGGGGCAGGCGGACCCGAGGGTGCTCCTCGAGTGGCTCTCGCTCGTGAACGAGCACGGGAACCTGACCTGCGTGCTCGCCGACGGCCACGACCTCGCCGTCTACTCGGACCGGGACTCGGCGGGCATCTACCTCTGGGAGGTGCAGCCGCCCTACGAGAGCCTGACCTTCGGCGACGGAGAGCTCCTCGTCGACCTCGGCAAGCGGGGGGTGAAGAGCCGCAAGGGCGTGGTCGTGAGCTCGCAGCCGCTCGAGGTGGACGGGGAGGCGCGCGAGTGGCGGGCCGTGCCGTCGGGGAACCTGGTGCTCGTCCGCCAGGGGGCGGTGCGCGAGGTGCTCGTCCCGCGGGGCTCGGCGAACGAGCAGCCCTTCCTGCCGGGCACGCAGCGGCGGGACATGCCCCGCCCGGCCAAGGCCGAGGCGCGCCGCTACCGGGTCGTGCACCGCACCACCTACCGGTATCGCGAGCCGGTGGAGCGGAGCACCCACCTCTTCCGCCTGGCGCCCATCGACGACCGGCTGCAGAAGCTCCTCTCCCACGAGCTCACGGTGTCGGTGGACGGCCCCTACCGCGACTTCGAGGACGTCTTCGGCAACCGGGCGCGGCGCCTCGAGGTCGAGGTCCCCTTCTCGGAGATGACCATCACCGCGGAGTCGCGGGTCGAGCTCCTCGACACGGACCCCCTCTCCTACCGGCCGCTGCGGCAGCGCGCCCAGATCCCGGTGGTGTGGATGCCGTGGCACCAGCAGGTGCTGCAGCCGTTCCTCTTGCCGCCGGAGCTCGCCGAGAGCGAGCTCCGCGAGCTCAGCGACTACGCCATGAGCTTCGCGGTGCGCAACGACTTCGACCTCGTCGACACGCTGCTCGACATGAACCACACCATCTTCCGGGAGTACGGGTACACGCAGGGCGTGACCACGGTGCAGACGACTCCCTTCGAGGTGTACGCGAGTCGGCGCGGGGTCTGCCAGGACTTCACGAACCTCTTCATGTGCCTGGCGCGGCTGCTCGGCGTGCCGTCGCGCTACGTGTGCGGGTACATCTGGACGGGCCCCAAGAACCCGAACCAGCGCCAGGCCGAGGCCTCCCACGCCTGGGCGCAGGTCTACCTCCCGGAGGTCGGCTGGAAGGGCTTCGACCCGACGAACGGGATCCTCACCCAGACGGAACACATCCGCGTCTCGGTGGGGCGAACCTACCGCGACGCGACCCCCACCTCGGGTACCATCTTCGTCGGCGGCGGTGGCGAGACCCTCGAGGTGGACGTCAAGGTCGAACCCGAGGGCTAGGCCCCGCGGGAGGTCTCATGGCCAGGACGGATGCGCTGCGGGGCAGGGTGGCGCTCGTCACCGGAGCCGCCGGCGGCATCGGGCGAGCCGTGGCCGCGGCGCTCGCCGCGGCGGGCGCCCGCGTCGTCGTGACCGCTCGCCGCGACGCGGTGGCGAGCCTGGACCTCGGTCCCGGACGTGCCCCGGCGGCCGCCCACCTGCTCGACGTCCGGGACGCCGGGGCCTGGGAGCGGGTGCTCGCGAAGGTCGAGGCCGACCTCGGCGGACTCGACGTGCTCGTGAACAACGCCGGGATCGTCGACCCCGGGCCACTCGAGTCCATCCCCGCCGAGCGCCTGGCCACGCTCGTCGACACGAACCTCCTCGGGACCATCCTCGGATGCCGGGCGGCCATCCCGGCCATGCGCCGGCGGGGCGGGGGCGTCATCGTGAACCTCGGCTCGCTCGGCGGCATCGTGCCCATGCCCTTCGAGGCCGCCTACGCGGCGAGCAAGGCGGGGCTGCGCCACTTCTCCCTGTCGCTCCGGGCGGAGCTCGAAGGGAGCGGCATCCGCGTGGTGGTCGTCTCGCCGGACTCGGTCGACACGCCCCAGCTCGTGGAGGAGCTGCGCTTCGACGAGGCCTCCCTCTCCTTCGCGAGCCCGCCGCTCGCGCCCGGGGCGGTGGCGCGCGCGGTGGTCCGGGCGGTCGAGGGGGATGCGCCCGAGGTCCTCGTGCCCGCCGGGGGAGGGCTCGCGGCGCGGGTGGCCGCCGCCTTCCCCAGGCTGTGGCGATGGCTCGTGCCGATGCTCCGCCGCGGGGGGCGAAGGAGGATGGAGCGCATGCGGGCCGAGCGGGGAGCGATCCGATGAGCGCGAGCGCTCCGCCCCCGCTGCCTGTAGGTTTCGCGGCGGGTCGACTTGCAAGCGAGGTGCGGCCGTGCAGATGAGGGGCACGCGAATCCCCGACGTCCTGGTCCTCGAGCCGCGCGTCTTCGGAGACGCGAGGGGGTTCTTCTTCGAGAGCTACAACCGGACGCGCTTCGAGGAGGCCGTGGGGCGGAAGGTCGAGTTCGTGCAGGACAACCACAGCCGGTCGGCCCGCGGCGTGCTGCGCGGCCTGCACTACCAGCTGCCGCACCCGCAGGGGAAGCTCGTCCGCGTGGTCGCGGGGGAGGTCTTCGACGTGGCGGTCGACCTGAGGCGGCGGTCGCCGACGTTCGGCGAGTGGGTGGGCGACGTGCTCTCGGCGGAGAACAAGCGGCAGCTCTGGATCCCGGAGGGGTTCGCCCACGGCTTCCTGGTGCTCTCCGAGTGGGCCGAGTTCCTCTACAAGACGACCGACTACTGGCACCCGGAGGCCGAGCGCTGCATCCGATGGGACGACCCCGATCTCGCCATCGCCTGGCCGCTCCAGGGGGCGAGCCCCGTCGTGTCCGCGAAGGACGCTCAGGGCAGGCCGCTTCGCGAGGCGCCGGTCTTCGAGAGCGGTGCGTAGGCGCCGGCTCTTCCGGAGCGCGCACGCGGCGACGCGCGTCGTTCAGGGGCGGGGGCCTGCATGGACCCGTCGCGCTCGGCGGGCTGGAGGATCGGCGGGTGCGAGCGGGCTTTGCGGCTGCGCGCCTCGAGGGGGAGAGGGGGCGGCCGCCACCGGCGGCTCCCGGGGGGTCACCACCTCCCGGGCGTCACGGGCTCCTCCCCATCGTGTCGGGCGCGCCGCGCGCCGCCGTCGGAGGGGGAGCGACGCCCGCCTCGAGGGGAGCCGGGCCCGACCCGGGACCGGCGCTCGCGATCGCATCCGCGGCCGGGCGCGCCGAGGAACGGACGGGCCGGGGACCCACCACGCGGGGGACCGTCGGCAACCGCAGCGCCTCCACGAAGTACCCCACCGTGAACTGGTCGTTGAAGCGCACGTCGTCGAGAGCGTGGAACCAGCGGGGGAGGTGTTCGCCCAGGAGATCCAGCACCTCTCGTGGCGGCCGGTCCTTGCTCGACTGGGCGAGCACGCTCGCCGCCCGCGCCATCTCCTGTGCCATGAGGCGGAAGAAGCCTCCGTTCGGGGTGATGGAGACGATCTCGAGGCCGGCCTCGCGCACCACCTCCCGGTACCACTCCGGGGAGAAGCCCCCGAAGTAATGGAAGGGCAGCTGGTGGAGACCCGAGCCGAGCGGGGCACTGAGCAGGAGGCGGCCCCCCGGGCGGAGCAGCCGCGCCATCTCCCGTACCGCCGCCTCGGGGCGCGGGACGTGCTCGAGCACCTCGGTGCAAAGGACGACGTCGAAGGACGCGTCGGGCACGGGGATGGCCGTCACGTCGGACACGAGGTCGATGTGGCCGTACTCGACGCCGCCGCCAAGCTTCGCACCCTCGTACCGCTTGAAGTCGTGGCTCAGGTACTGGCAGTGCGCGAAACGGGGCCGATACGGGCAGGTGCCCGCTCCGACGTCGAGCACGCGGGCCCCGGCAGGGACGGACGCGGCCCGATCGGCGACCCAGCGATCCCGACGCCGCTGGTTGAAGTCGACGATCTCCTCGAGCGGGGCGCGGTCGCCGTGCGCGGCGATCCACGCGACCGCGCCGGAAGCGGTCGCCAGGGCGGCGGACGGTCCCGGGGCGGCGCTCGCCGCCGGTCGGGGCGTCGGCCCGTCCGACAGCCGTGTCCGGAGCTGCCGCCGCCACCTCTCCAGGGTGGGGGACTCCTGGGAGGACACGAGGCTCTGGGTGAGCAGCTCGTCGGCGCGCTCGAGGAGCTCCTCGCGGGACAGGGATCTGGCTTTGACCGCGACGGCGGTGACGTTCGAGAGAAAGGGCGGGTGAGGCCACGAGCGCTGGTCCATCCGGATGTCGCCGAATCCGAGCCGAGCCAGCGTGTGCTCCAGGCGGGCCGGAAACCAGTGGTCCACGTGGAAGGCCCAGTCCTCGGACTGGTCGCCGGCGAGGTGGCGCGCCACCGCGGTCTTCACGTGAAGGGGTTGGTCCGAGAGCATCGTGCGGGCGGATCCCTCGAGGTCGGGCGTCTCGACGACGAGGCGACCCCCGGGACGGAGCCACTCGTGCCACCGGATGAGGAGCGCCAGCGCCTCCGTGCGGGGGAAGTGCTCGAACACGTGGTGCGAGCGCACCTCGTCCACGGACGCGGTCGGGAAGCGGAGCTCCGCCACGTCCCCGAAGACGTCGGCCCGGGTGGCCATGATCGACGTCGGCGAAGGCGCGAGGTCGACGTTGACGTACCCCTCGAGGTAACGCTCGCCGCATCCGAGGTGGAGCCGGAGAGGCTGGCCGTCGTTCCACCGACCCGAGGCTCGCAGGGCGTGGAGCGTGGAAGCGGCATCCACCGGCGCGGAGGGGAGAGTGAGGCGCGCACCCGCAGACGGCAAAGGAGACGGGGGCGCTTCCGGGGTTCCCGCGTCGACGCTCTCGCGGGGCGCATCCCGTCGCGGCAGCGGGTTCGATGCCAGGAAGGCCTCGGCCGCGGCGCGCTCCGCCTCGCCAAAGGCGGAAGGGTGGTTGAGCGCGATCCGGCACCTCAGGTGGCGGTCCCACTTGCGAGCGGTGGTGAACATGCTCTCGGCCTTGGCACGGTAGAAGAAGAGCGGCTCGGCGACGTGCGCGAAGCCGAATCCGCGCGCCTTGGCGCCGATCCAGAAGTCCCAGTCCTCGTAGCCGAGGACCATGTTGGGGTTGTACCCGCCGAGCGCTTCCCAGACCTCCCGTCGATACGGGGAGCAGTAGTTGAGGCTGTTGCCGTGGCGGATGGAGTCCAGGCTCGCGAGCGGCCTCGCGTGCAACGGCTCCTCCCGCGCCCCGAAGGTGACGCCGTCGGTGCCGACGACGGCCACGCTCGCATCCGACTCCAGCACGGAGACGGTGCATTCCAGGAACTTCGGGTCGATCGCGTCGTCGGCGTCGAGCGGGACGACGTAGCGGCCCCGCGAGGCCCGGATGCCGGCATTGCGCGCGGCGCTCAGGCCGGCGTTCTCCTGCCGGACGATCCGGATGCAGCGGTCCGGGAGCCTCTCCTTGAGGCGCTCCGCCACCTGCGCGGTGTCGTCCGGGCTGCCGTCGTCCACGATGACGATCTCCCAGTCCGTGAAGGTCTGCATGACGACGCTGGAGACCGCGAAGGGCAGGAACTCCGCCTGCCTGTAGCAGGGGATGACGACGCTCACCGCGGGGCTCCCCGGAGCGGCGTCGTCGGTCGACGGCTGGGGGGCGCCTCGCACCGGAAGCGGCCGGGCGGCGAGGAATCGCGCTGCCTCCGCCCGCTCGGCCTCGGAGTAGGCCTTCGGGTGGTTCAGGATGAGCCGGGCCCAGAGCTGGCCGTGATGGGCCTTCGCCCGATCGACCATCGACTGTTCCTTCATCCGATAGAAGAAGAGCGGCTCGGCGACGTGGACGGCGCGCAGGCCGCGCTCGGCGGCGCCGACCCAGAAGTCCCAGTCCTCGTAGCCGAGCACCATGTTGGGGTTGTAGCCGCCGACCTGCTCCCACACCTCCCGGCGGAACAGCGACGTGCAGGTCGCCCGGTTCACCGTACGCAGGTGCGTGAGGTCGAAGGGGCCCATCTGCCACTCGCCGGTCTGCGCCCCGAAGAGCGCGACGTTGGTGAAGGCGATCGAGGCGCCGGCGTCCGCATCCAGCGCCGCCACGGTCTTGGCGAGGAAGGACGGGTCGATGGCGTCGTCCGCGTCGAGCGGGAG
>Ga0335070_10006731_pt1 | contig 13508 bp, 10 predicted proteins | sample Lox_Sample_13_FD_206722 | JGI IMG/M metagenome (GOLD analysis project Ga0335070, IMG submission 206722) | Soil microbial communities from Loxahatchee National Wildlife Refuge, Florida, United States - Lox_Sample_1.3 | ecosystem: Environmental > Terrestrial > Soil > Wetlands | place: USA...
CGCCCGCGGCCGCATAGAGAAGCTGCGCACGGCGGTGACGATGCGGCGCGACATGGAATCCGGCGCGATAGGTCTCCGACCAGGCCACGACCTCGCGCGGCGTGGCGTCGAGTTGATCGGGATCCTTGGGCAGGCGCGGCTTTGTCCGTTTTTCGATAATTTTTGACATGATAGCGAGAGTAGGACAAGCGCCCTCACCCTACAATGATGGCGAGAATTGACCAGAGTCCGCGACCGTCGCCCCGGGTTCTCTCGCCATGCGCCGCCTCGATCCGACCATCGGTTTCCTCAATCTGGGCCATGTGCTGGTGCATCTCTTCATGCTGATCTTCCCGACCGCGGTCCTGGCGCTGGAGCAGGACTGGAACAGGCCCTATGGCGAGCTGCTGGGCCTCTCGCTCGGCGGCCTGATCGCCTATGGCGGCGGCTCGCTGCCGGCCGGCTGGCTCGGCGATCGCTGGAGCCGGCGCGGCATGATGGCGGTCTTCTTCTTCGGCACCGGCATCGCCGCTGTCGCGACCGGCTTCGCGCAAGGGCCCGCCGGCATCTTCGCGGGCCTGACCGCGATCGGCCTGTTCGGCGCGATCTATCATCCGGTCGGGATCGCGATGCTGGTCCGCGGACAGGCCAGGCTTGGGCGCACCCTTGGCGTCAACGGCGTCTTCGGCAATCTCGGCATCGCGAGCGCTGCCCTCGTCACCGGCCTGGTGTGCGACGCGGTCGGCTGGCGCGCGGCCTTCATCCTCCCAGGCACGACCGCCATCATCGCCGGCTTCTTCTTCCTCTTGACGGTTCCCCCGGCGCCGCGAGCGACCGCAACCGAGACGCAGGCTTCGGGCCGCTTGCCGCAGGGCCTTCTGATTCGCGTCGCCCTGGTCCTGTTCCTGGCGATCATCTGCGACAGCGTCATTTTCAACGCCACCACCATCGCCATGCCGAAGGTGTTCGCCGAGCGTCTGGCGGCGATCACGTCTTCGACGATGGGAATCGGCGCGCTCCTTTCCGTCGTCTATGTCGTGGCGGCGATGGCGCAGCTCTTGGTTGGGCAATTGATCGACAAACGCGGGGTCGGCCGCCTCTTCCTCCCGGTCGCGGCGCTGCAAGTGCCGCTGCTCCTCCTCGCCAGCTTCAGTCCCGGAATCGGAATCCTGCCGATCGCGGTGGCGCTGATGTTCTCCGTCTTCGGCCTCATCCCGATTCTGGATGCGATCGTCGCGGTCATCGTCGATGAGCGCTGGCGCGCGCGCGTTTATGCCATGAGCTATGTGCTGTCCTTCGGCGCCAGCCCCTTGGCGGTGCCGTTGATCGCCCATACCCATGACGAGGCCGGGGGATTTTCCGTCCTGTTCCTCGCACTGGCCGCGATCGGCACCGGAACCGTGCTGTCGGCCTTCTTCCTGCCGCAAAGGGCGCTGGTTCGCGCCTGAGCGCATCTTTTGTCCCCTCTCCCGATTTGCGGGAGAGGGCCAGGGAGAGGACTGTGCGGTCCGAACAGCCCCCTCCTTGATCCTCCCCCGCAATGCGGGGGAGGAGACAACAGGGCACGCCCGATCTGGCGCCGAGGCGCCCAATGCTCCATCCTGCTTCTCATGGATGGCAGCCATATGAAATTGGCTCGTCTGAGCGGCCGGCATGGTTCTATTCTCGATTCAGGACCGCCCTTTCGCGCGCCGCCCTGCCATTCTCCCGCCACCTTCCCGCCGATCCCTTCCGAGTTGAATTTCGGTTCATGATTCGCGTCCGGCCTTCCTCGCCCATGATCACGCCGCTGATCGTCGCTTGCGCGCTGTTCATGGAGAACCTCGATTCGACGGTGGTCTCGACGGCGCTGCCAACCATCGCCAAGGCCTTCAACGAGAACCCGGTCCATCTCAATCTCGCCATCACCTCTTATCTCCTGAGCCTCGCGGTCTTCATTCCGATCAGCGGCTGGGTCGCCGACCGCTATGGCGCGCGCCACGTCTTTCGCATCGCCATCGTCGTCTTCACCGGCGCCTCGATCCTCTGTGGCTTCAGCAACTCGCTGTTCGACTTCGTCGCTGCGCGCATCCTGCAAGGCATCGGCGGCGCCATGATGGTGCCGGTCGGAAGGCTCGTGGTCTTGCGCGCCGTCGCCAAGACGCAGCTGGTGAGCGCCATGGCCTATCTGACCGTGCCGGCGCTCGTGGGCCCGGTCATCGGTCCGCCGATTGGCGGCTTCATCGTCACCTACTTCTCGTGGCGCTGGATCTTCTGGCTGAACCTGCCCATCGGACTCCTGGGAATCCTGCTGGCGACGATCTTCATCGCCGACGCGCGCGAGCCGAAGACGCCGCCGCTCGATCTGACGGGCTTCGTCCTCAGCGGGGTCGGGCTTTCAGGGCTGGTCTTCGCTTTCGAGACCATGGGACGCGGCATCCTGCCGGGTTGGATCGTCACGGTGCTGCTGGTCGCGGGTGCCGTCACCATCACGCTCTATGTCCGCCATACTCATCGCGTGGCTCATCCCGTTATCGACCTAAAACTGCTGCGCATCCCGACCTTCCGGACCAACATCCTGGGCGGCACGCTGTTCCGTATCGGTATCGGCGCCCTGCCCTTCCTGATGCCGCTGCTGCTGCAACTGGGATTCGGTCTGTCGGCACTCAATTCAGGCCTGCTGACCTTCGCCGCCGCCGCCGGCGCGCTCTTCATGAAGATCACGGCCGGCCCGATCCTGCGCCGGTTCGGCTTCAAGCGCACAATGATCGCCAATGCAATCATCAGCGCCGCCTTCCTCGCCAGCTACTCCTTCTTCCAGCTCGGCACGCCCGGTTGGATGATCCTGGCGCTGCTGCTCGCCGGCGGCTTCTTCCGCTCGCTGCAATTCACCGCGCTCAACACCATCGCCTATGCCGACATGCCGCCCGAGAAGATGAGCCTCGCCACCAGTTTCGCCAGCATGGCGCAGCAGCTCTCGATGAGCCTTGGCGTCGGCGTCGGCGCCTTGGCCCTCCATATTTCCGTGTCGATGCATGGGGGCCAGCTCAACGTTGGAGACTTCACCTTCGCCTTCTATGTGGTGGCGGTCTGCTCCGCGGCCTCGGCCCTCACCTTCATCGCCCTGCCTGCCAATGCCGGCGACGAGGTCAGCGGCCATGGCCGGCGGCGCATCTCCCAGCCGGCGCTGGCGCCGAAGGATTCCTGAGCAATACCAAGGCCGAACCGGTGCAGGGCTTGTGTCGGGGGCCTCTCCTCTCCGACAATCGCTCCCGTGGCCAGCGCTCTTCGCGGCTAGCCATGATGTCAATGCGCAAGAAAACTCGAGCCATGCCGACCAACCGCAACCTCTTCGCCATCCTTGCGCGCAACTTCCCGAAGGACCCGGCGGCGCCGCTGCTCGAGACCGCCGATAGCACGGTTCATAGTTATGGCGAGGTGCTGGAGCTGAGCGCCCGGATCGGCCGCGCCCTCATCGCCGCCGGCGCCAGGCCCGGCGAGCGCGTCATGGTCCAGGTCGAGAAGACCCCGGAGGCGGTGGCGCTCTATCTCGCGGCCTTGCGCATCGGTGCCATCTACTTGCCGCTCAATACGGGTTATCGGCGCGACGAGGTCGAGTATTTCCTGACCGACGCCGCGCCCAAGGTGGTGGTGGCGACGCCGGGCTCGCCCTTGGCCGACGAATCGCTGGTCAAGGATCACGGCGCGAAGATGCTGACGCTCGATGCCGAGGGCCGCGGCAGCCTGATCGACGCGACCTCGCGCCGGCCGGCGGAGCTCGAGGACTTCGTTTGCGACGACGATGCGATCGCCGCGATCCTTTATACCAGCGGCACCACCGGCAAGCCCAAAGGCGCCATGCTGAGCCACGGCAACCTCTCCTCCAACGCCGCGACCCTGCACGAGATCTGGCGCTTCGACCCGCGCGACCGGCTGTTGCACGCGCTGCCGATCTTCCACACCCACGGCCTCTTCGTCGCGCTCAACACCACGCTCCTGAACGGCACCAGCATGATCTTCCTGCCGCGCTTCGATGCGGCCGAGATCGTCCGGCTGTTGCCGCGCGCGACCGTCATGATGGGCGTGCCGACCTTCTATACGCGCCTCCTCGCGAACGCCGAGTTCGGCCGCGACTGTTGCCACCACATGCGGCTCTTCATCTCGGGCTCGGCGCCGCTGACGGTCGAGACCTTCAACGCTTTCAAGGAACGGACGGGCCACACCATCCTCGAGCGCTATGGGATGACCGAGGCCAACATGATCACCTCGAACCCTTATTTGCGCGAGCGCGTCGCCGGCAGCGTCGGTTTCCCCTTGCCCGGCGTCGAGTTGCGCATTGCCGACGAGCACGGCAAGGCGCTGAAGCCGGGCGAGGTCGGCGGCATCGAGGTCAAGGGCCCCAACATCTTCAAGGGCTATTGGCGCAATTCGGAGAAGACCAAGTCCGAATTCCGCGCCGACGGCTTCTTCATCACGGGCGATGTCGGCCGCATGGATGAGCGGGGCTATATCCATATCGTCGGCCGCTCCAAGGACCTGATCATCTCGGGCGGCTTCAACGTCTATCCCAAGGAAGTGGAGAGCGTGATCGACACGCTGCCGGGTGTTGCGGAATCGGCCGTGATCGGCGTGCCCCATGCCGATTTCGGCGAGGCCGTGGTGGCAGTCGTGGTCGGCAAGCCGAAGGCGGCCCTGGCCGAGGGCGAGATCATCGAGGCGACAAGGGACCATCTGGCGGCCTATAAGGCCCCAAAGGCGGTGTTCCTGGTCGAGCAGCTGCCGCGCAACGCTATGGGCAAGATCGAGAAGGCCAAGCTGCGCGAGACCTACAAGGCGGCCTTTGCGGGCCAGGGCAAGGGCCGCTGAGGCTGCCATCATTTTGCCCCGGAATTCGGGGTAGAGAACGGCTGGCGCCCGGCTATCTTGGTGCGGGCGTAGCGGCCCTGCCGGCGGGCCTTCGACGGGAAGACGGCGACGTGGAGCGATCATCATGGCCGCACCTCTGATCGGTGGCATTCTCGACCAGATCATCGAAGCCGGTCGGCGGCTGCTGTCGCAACAGGGCAGCAGCGCCTTGCCGAGCAACGGCCTCGAGACCCTCGCGACCCGGGTGTTGGCCCGGCGTGGCGAAGCGACGGCGCTCGCCTCAGCGAGCGAGCTCGCGGCACGGCTGGAGCATCTGACGCCGGCCGATGAGACCCGCTTCTTCCAGATGCTGTCGGAACGCTTTGGCATCGACCGCGACAAGGTCCTGGCAGCGGCTGAAGCCTACCTCAAGGACGACAGCCCGGTGCATCTGCGCCGGCTCGCCGAAGCGGTCGAGGCACCGCGCCAGGAGTTGCTGCGCCGGCTCAACATGGCGCCCGGGGGCACCCGTGTCATCGTCAAGTTGCGCGAGCGGCTGCTAAGCCATCTTGCCGGGAACCCACCCTGGCGGACGGTCGATGCCGACTTCCAGCATCTGCTAGGCTCCTGGTTCAACCGCGGCTTCCTCTATCTGGAACGCATCGACTGGAACTCTCCGGCCTCGCTCTTGGAGAGGATCAAGCAGTACGAGTCGGTTCACGAGATCGCCAACTGGTCCGACCTGCGCCGTCGGCTCGCCCCCGACCGGCGCTGCTTCGCCTTCTTCCATCCCGCCCTCGAAGCAGAGCCGCTCATCTTCATCGAGGTGGCGCTGGGGCGCGAGCTGGCGGCCTCGATCCAGCCGATCCTCGATCCCGAAGCCTCGGCTTCCGACCCAGCCAAGGCGACCCATGCAATCTTCTTCTCGATCAACAACTCGCTGACAGGTCTGCGCGGGATCTCGTTCGGCAATTTTCTCATCAAGCAGGTCGTGGTCGAGCTGCAGCGCGAGCTGCCGCAACTGAAGACCTTCGCGACCCTCTCGCCGATCCCCACCTTCCGAAGCTGGCTCGCCGGCGCGCTGAAGGATGCGTCGGCGCTCGATCTGGAGGCCGCCGACCGCGAAGCTCTGACGGCCCTGTTGCAGCGCCCTTCGATCGATGCCGCGGCGCTCACCCCCTTGCGCGAGACCTTGACCGGGCTCTGTGCCGGCTATCTCGCTGGCACTGCCGGCGGCCCGAAGCCCGCCGATCCGGTCGCCCGCTTCCATCTCGGCAATGGCGCGCGGCTCGAGCGCATCAACTGGCTGGGCGACGTCTCGGCCAAGGGCATGCAGCAATCTTTCGGCATGTTGGTGAATTACTACTACGATCTCGATAATCTGGAGCTCAATCACGAGGCGTTCGCCGAGGAAGGCAAGGTCGCTTTGTCCAAGGAGCTGGCGCGCCTCGCGGTCGCCAAGCCGCGGCCCAAGGCGCGACCCAACCACAAGACGCCGGCGATCGTCACCGGACGCTAAGGGCAGGAAGGCCGGGCCGGCACGCATGCCGGCAGGTCATTTGCGGGGGAACCGATTTTTCATGAAGGGCATGGATGAACTCGTGCGGCTGACCGCCTGCGCGGCGGTCGATCTCCTCGAGCGCGGGGAGGTCTCGCCCCTCGAGCTGGTCGAGGCCTCGCTGGCGCGCATTGCCGCGGTCAACCCCGCCGTCAACGCCATGGTGACCCTGGCCCCTGAACGGGCCCGCGACCAGGCCCGGCACTTGATGACAAGGAAGGAAAGGCCCGCCGATGCGCGCGGCTGGCTCGCAGGATTGCCCTTCGCGGTCAAGGACCTGAACGATCTGGCGGGCGTGCGCACCACCTACGGTTCGCCGATCTTCGCCGACAACGTGCCCCAGCGCTCCGACATCATGGTGGAGCGGCTCGAGGCCAAGGGCGGCATCCCGATCGGCATGAGCAACACGCCCGAGTTCGGCGCCGGCGCCAATACCTTCAACGAAGTCTTCGGCGAGACGCTCAATCCCTGGAACACCAGCCTCAATGCCGGCGGCTCCTCGGGCGGATCGGCGGTGGCGCTCGCGACCGGCCAGGTCTGGCTCGCGACCGGCTCCGATCTCGGCGGCTCCTTGCGTACGCCGGCGAGCTTCTGCTCGGTGGTGGGCCTGCGGCCGAGCCCCGGCCGCGTGGCCGCGGGCCCCGGCGAGATCCGCTTCGACACGCTCTCGGTCAACGGCCCGATGGCCCGCAATGTCGAGGATGCGGCCCTGATGCTCGACGCCATGGCCGGCTGGCACATCGAGGACCCACTCTCGCTCGAAGCGCCTGCGGTCGGCTTTCACGAGACGGCGCGCCGGCGCCTGGCGCCCAAGCACGTCGCCTTCTCGACCGATCTCGGCATCACGCCGGTGGCGCCCCAGACCCGCGCGATCTGCAAGGCGGCGGCCGAGCGCTTCGCCGCTATGGGCGCCATCGTCGAGGAAGCCTGCCCCGATTTCCACGGCGTGCCGCAGGCCTTCCAGACGCTGCGCGCGGTTGACTATGCGGCAACCATGAAGCCGCTCTATGATCGCCATCGCGACAAGCTCAAGCCCGACGTGATCTGGAACATCGAGCGCGGCATGAAGCTCGAGATCGAGGAGATCGGCAAGGCCCTGATGCGCCGCGGCCGGCTCTATGGCCAGATCGCCGAGTTCTTCCAGACCTACGACATCCTGGTGGTACCGGCCGCCTGCACCCCGCCGCTCGACGTCAAGATCCGCTGGGTCAAGGAGGTCGACGGCCAGAGCTTCGAGAACTATGTCGACTGGCTCAAGATCGCGAGCGTCATCACCATGACCTCCTGCCCCTCGATCGCGGTGCCTGCGGGCTTCACCGCCGATGGGAGGCCGGTGGGCGTGCAGATCGTGGGCGCCCCTCGCGGCGAGGCGGCGCTGCTGTCGGCGGCGGCGGCCTTCGAGGAAGCGACCGGCTTCGCCAAGCTGACACCGATCGATCCGCGGCCGGGGCCGGCCTTCACGCGCTGATCGGATGGGAAGCGAGGCGCTCTCTCGCTAATCCTTGCGAAAGCGCCGTCACCGCTTCCACGCCACGCATTCCTGGCGCTGCTCGCCGAGCCCTGCGATGCCAAGTGTCATCACATCGCCCGGCTTGAGATAGCGCGGCGGCTTCATGCCCATGCCGACGCCCGGCGGCGTGCCGGTGGTGATGACGTCGCCCGTCTGCAGCGACATGAACTGGCTGACATAGCTGACGATATGGGCGACGCCGAAGACCATGGTGCGGCTGTTGCCGCGCTGCGCTTTCTGGCCATTGAGGTCGAGCCACATGTCGAGCGCCTGCGGATCCCTGATCTCGTCGCCGGTGACGAGCCAGGGTCCGAGCGGGCAGAAGCTGTCGCAGCCCTTGCCCTTGTCCCATTGGCCGCCGCGCTCGATCTGAAAGGCGCGCTCGGAGACATCGTTGCAGATGAGATAGCCCGCAACATGCGCGAGCGCCTCCGCCTCGGTCACATAGGAGGCCGGCTTGCCAATGACGACCGCAAGCTCGACCTCCCAGTCCGATTTCTCCGAGCCCTTGGGAATCACAACGCGGTCGTTGGGACCGCTCAAGGACGAGGTCGCCTTCATGAAGATGATCGGCTCCTTCGGCACCGGCAGATTCGATTCCGCCGCATGGTCCGAATAGTTGAGGCCGATGGCGACGATCTTGCCGATGCCGGTGACCGGCACGCCCAGGCGTGGGCTTCCGGGAACCAGCGGCAGCTTCGCCGGGTCGAGCGCCTTGAGCTTCGCCAGGCCCTCGGGGCGCAGCGCATGGCCGCCCAGGTCGTCGACAGCGGCGCTCAGATCGCGCAGCTTCCCGCCGGCATCGATGAGACCCGGCCTCTCGCGGCCCGCTTCGCCATACCGAACCAGTTTCATTTCTCGAGATCCTCCGTTGGGCGCCCCATTCTAGCGCCTGGCGTCAGCGCCAGTCGATCCGGGGGCGCCGTTCAATAGGTGGCGCGGCCGCCGGACAGATCGAAGGTGAAGCCTGTGGTGAAGCTGCAGGCGGGCGACAGGATCCAGGCGATCATTGCCGCACATTCATCGAGTTCGCCGCAGCGCCGCATCGGAATCTTGTCGGTCATGTATTTGACGGTGGCCTCGGGCAGCGCCTCGACCATGGGCGTGCGGATCACGGCCGGCGCCAGCGCGTTGATGGTGATGCCGGTTTCCGCATAGTCCTTGCCCAGCGACTTCACCATGCCGATCAATCCGGCCTTCGTCGCCGAATAGGCGGTCATTCCGGCATTGCCGTCCTTGCCGGCGATCGAGGCGATCTGCAGCAGCCGGCCATAATTGAAGGGCAGCATATGGCGCAGGATCGCCTGGCTGACGATCAAGGCGCCCCTGAGATTGATCGCATAGACCCGGTCAAAATCGGCGAGCTCGACTTCGTGTCCCTTGATGTTGGTCTTGCCGGTGATGCCGGCGCAATTCACCAGGCCATGGATCTGGCCGAAAGCCTTCGCGGTCTCTGCGATCGCGCTCTCGACCGACGCGACGTCGGTCACGTCGGCCTTGGCGGAGATCACGGTTGCGCCCTTCTCGGCCAATGAATTCGCCACCGCCGCTGCGCCCGCCTCATTGGCGTCGAGGCAGGCGACGTTAGCGCCTTCGGCTGCCATGTAGCGCGCCGCCGCCTCGCCGATGCCGCTCGCCGCGCCGATCACGACGATGGAGTAGGGGCGGCTGGGGAAATAGCGCATCGGCAAAACCTCGTGATTTCGTTGTCTTGGACCAGATTATGAAATTGCGGGCCCGAACCTTATCCGACTAGGATGCCGGCCGCAAACGACGGCCGGCCCGGGCTTCGCGCCACAGTTCCATCACGCGCGCCGGTCGGGCGCCATCCTGCGATGCACGGACCGTGAGCATGAGTTCGAAATCGACCGCCGCGAAGCCGGGGCGCCTCGCCGGCAAGACCGCTTTCATCACCGCCGCGGCCCAAGGCATCGGCCGCGCGACGGTGGAGGCCTACGTTGCGGAAGGCGCCAGGGTCTGGGCCACGGACCTCGCACTCGACAAGCTCACCGGCTTCGCTAGCCCGGATGCGATCCGCACCCGCGCTCTCGACGTGACGAGCGACCAGGCCGTGGCCGCCATCGCCAAGGAAGTCGGCGCCATCGATATCCTCTTCAACTGCGCCGGCTGGGTGCCTGCGGGCACGCTCCTCGACACGGACGAGGCCGATTGGCTCAAGGCCTTCGACATCAATATCCACAGCATGTATCGGACCATCCGGGCCTTTCTGCCCGGCATGCTCGAGCGAGGCCACGGCGTCATCATCAACATGGCCTCGGTGGTCTCCTCGCTGAGGGGCGTTCCCAACCGGGCCGCCTATGGCGCCTCCAAGGCCGCGGTGATCGGCCTGACCAAGGCCATCGCCGCCGACTACGTGACGCGGGGCATCCGCTGCAACGCGCTCTGTCCGGGCACGGTCGAGACCCCCTCGCTCCAGGATCGGCTCAACGCCTTCGCCGATCCGGCGGCGGCGCGGCGCGAGTTCGTCGCCCGCCAGCCGATGGGGCGCCTCGGGAAGCCGGAGGAGGTCGCCGCGCTTTGCGTCTATCTCGCCTCGGATGAGTCTGGTTTCGTCACCGGCACCACCCAGGTCATCGATGGCGGCATGACGATCTGAGCGTCAGGTCTCGTCGGAAGGGCCGAACAGCTCGCTGTCGCCCAGCTCCTCGCTGCGCCGGCGCTCCAGCTCCTGATTGTAGCGCTTGAGGACATAGGCCTCCGTGACGAATCCCACCACGCGCCGGTTGCTGAGGTCGTTCACGATCGCCAGCGTCTCGACCTCCTGCTGCTCGAACTGGCTCAGAATCGATCGGATCGGCGTGCTGGGCAGAATCGGCTGTTGCGGCGCCGGCAACAAGTCGCCGACCCGCTTCGCCGCACCTTCGGTCGGCGCGGGCGCCAGGTGCAGCGCCGCCGTGTCGATGACCCCGCGGAAGGCGCCGGTCTCCTCGAGAACGAACAGCCGCTTCACCGTTCCGACCGCATAGGTCTGGCGGGCCGCTTCGAGCGTCTCGTTGACCGAGACGAAGACCGGATCGCGCCGCATCAGATTGCGCGCGGTCAGATCGGCGAGCCAACCGATGTCATAGGCGCCGCGCAGCCGCAAGCCGCGCTGATGGAAGCGCCAGGTCGAGAAGGAATAGCCGAACCATTGGCGCGAGGCGAAGGAGGCGAGAACGACCGAGACGATAACGCCGATGGTGATGTCGTAATTGCCGGTGGTCTCGAGCACCAGCAGGATCATCGTCACGGGCGCGCCGATGATGGAAGCCCCGACCGCGCCCATGCCCGCCAGCGTGAAGGTGATCTCGAAATTGGCGACGCTCGGCGACAGAAGGGCGGCGCCCTTGCCGATCAAGGCACCAAGAAGGCAGCCCAAGAACAGGGACGAGCTGAACATGCCGCCGCGCATGCCGGTGCCGACCGAGAGCGCCGAGGCCGCGATCTTCGCCAGCAGGATTCCGAACAGCGCACTGGTGGCGAAGACGCCGTCGACCGTGAGCTGGATCGCGCCATGGCCGGCGCCCAGCACCTCCGGATAGATCAGCGCCATCGCCGCGAGGCTCAGACCCGCAACGAGAGGTCGCAGGCCGCGCGCGATCTTCAAGTTCTGCAGGACGCGCTCGACGCCGGTCACGGCGCGCATGGCGGCGATGCCCACGCCGGCGCCGGCAAATCCGATGACGACGAAATAGAAGAAATCGATGTTGGTCGGCGGCAGCTGCTGCGGCACCAGAAAGATCGAGTAGGTGCCGAACACCGATCGGCCGACGAGGGCGGCCGAGACGCTGGCCAAGCCGACGGGCGCCAAGGCCGCCAGCGAGTAGCTGCCGATCACCAGCTCGAAGGCGTAGAAGGCGCCCGCCAGCGGCGCGTTGAATGCCGCGGCGATGGCGGCCGCCGTGCCGCAACCGACCAGCGTGCGCAGATCCGAGCGGCGCATGCGGAAGAGTTGGCCGAGCTGCGAGGCGAAGCCGGCGCCACTCTGGGTGTAGGCGGCCTCCATCCCAACCGAGGCGCCGACGCCGGTCGAGAACAGCGTCATTGCCGTCAGGGAGAGGCTGTCGCGCAGCGACATGCGCCCGCCATAGAGCGCATTGGCCTCGATCGGATCGACGACGTCACGTCCGCGCCAGCGCCGCTCGGCCGCGGCGACGAGGCCATAGAGAAAGCAGCCTATGACCGCCACGCCGATGAGGCGAATCGGGCCCTCCGCATCGCCGGCACTCAAATGGCCGATGACCGGCGTGCCGAACAGGAGCAGATGAATCAGGCTCAGAAGGTGCTGGAGAACACAGGTCGCGGTGCCGACCACGACCCCGATGACAACGGCCAAGGTTACCGGCGCGGCGCTGCTGTCGCGGACACGCTGAGCCAGGGTTCGCAGCAGCGCGATCTTGACGCGGGTCAAGAGTCTGGATTTGAACGGCCAGCGAAGCCGAAGACTCCGCGAGGTGACTGACGCCATATCGGTCGAATTCGCTCTCTCATGCGGATCCGACCCGATGCCTCCGATCGCCCGCCGCAAGGGCCGCAGCATGCGCGGATCCGCATGACTTGGCTATTGCGCCAGCGCCGCCCGCTTTCGCCTCGGCGCCACGCCGGCGCCGGCAACGTGGCAACATTACGAACCCTTCATGTGGTAACGAACCTCGCAGGCCTACCCCGGGGGCGGGGCAAATGCACCAGGGCCGCCCAGCCTACCGCTTCAACTCCTCCGAGAACTCGGCCTCGAGCTCCTCCTCGAGCTCCAGCAGATCCCGCGGGATGGGCTGACCGGTCGCGCGCCACTCATTCAGCTTTTCGTGGAGCTGCAGATAGAGCTCGTGTTTGTCCTCGGGCTGGTTCTCCATCTGCTCGAGCAGCGTCTCGATCTGGGCCTTGAGGGCTTCGAAAGCCATGAGACGTCCTCCACCATGCGTTCAAGGGGCCTTCGCCCGCCACAGGTGGGGAGTCTAGCCGCTATCGCCTGCCATCGCCAGTGAGGCGCTTTATCGCGCTCGAAGCCGGCATTGCGATGCCATTCAGTCACCCAGGGCGTTCAGGACCAGGCCGTGGAAGTGATGGACCGAATGCTCGCTGATGTCGCTGCGCTCGGCATCGACGACATACCGGCCCTGGTGGTAGCCGCGCGACCGGAGGCCCCGCTGCACGCTCTCGACCAGACCGATATCCTCGGGCTGCAGCACCTCGTCCACATAGGCGACGGCGGCCCGCTCTTCGTCGTTCGGTTCCTTGTTCGTGAAATAGAAGTCCCAGTATTCGCGGCAGGTCTCGGGGCCGGTGGGGATGATCTGCAGAACGCTCAGATTCGCGCAGCCGGGGAAGATATTGAGGGTGATGTTGGGCCAGAGGTACCAGCCCACGAAATGCCTGGCCGCGCCTTCCCGGGACGCGTCGAATCGATAGGCCTTGTTGTCGCCCCCGGTCATCGGCGCGATATGGGTCGAATAGATGCCATGCGTGATCGAGTGATACTTCTTGATATCGACCAGGTCGACGAAGGCGGCATGGGCCGGAGGGCAGTGGTAACATTCCAGATAGTTATCGACGACGTTCTTCCAATTGGCCTTCACCTCGAAGGTCAATCGGCGCGAGAGGGTCAGCTTCTCGACGTCGGGAACATACTGGCGAACC
>Ga0335070_10006732_pt1 | contig 13505 bp, 8 predicted proteins | sample Lox_Sample_13_FD_206722 | JGI IMG/M metagenome (GOLD analysis project Ga0335070, IMG submission 206722) | Soil microbial communities from Loxahatchee National Wildlife Refuge, Florida, United States - Lox_Sample_1.3 | ecosystem: Environmental > Terrestrial > Soil > Wetlands | place: USA: Florida...
GAAGGTGCAACGGCTGCTCGAGCAGCGCGCCGAAATGCTGCAAGCGGAGGGCAAGATCGACTGGGGGTGTGCCGAAATGCTGGCCTTCGGGACGTTGCTTCTCGAAGGCACGAAGATCCGGCTCGCCGGTCAGGATACCGGACGCGGGACGTTCAGCCATCGCCATGCCGTTCTGCGCGACGTGCACACGGGGGAGCGCTACGTTCCGCTCGACCATCTCAACGGGGATCAGGGGCTCTTCCGTATCATCGACACGATGCTTTCCGAGGCGGCGGTGCTGGGCTTCGAGTACGGCTTCAGCTCGGCGGACCCGCGCAACCTGGTCATCTGGGAGGCACAGTTCGGCGACTTCGCCAACGGCGCGCAGGTGATCATCGACCAGTTCATTGCGTCGGCGGAGTCGAAGTGGCAGCGCATGAGCGGTCTGGTGATGCTGTTGCCGCACGGCTACGAAGGCCAGGGACCGGAGCACTCCAGCGCTCGCTTGGAGCGCTACCTGCAGCTGTGTGCCGAGAACAACATGCAGGTGTGCAACCTGACGACGCCGGCGCAGTACTTCCACGTGCTGCGGCGGCAGATGCATCGCAACTTCCGCAAGCCGCTGATCATCATGAGCCCCAAGAGTCTGTTGCGCCACAAGCTGTGTGTGTCGTCGCCGCGCGATCTCACCGAAGGGAGCTTCCAGCCGGTGCTGGCCGAGAGCGATGTGATTGTGCCGGCCTCTGTACGCCGGGTGCTGTTCTGTAGCGGCAAGGTCTACTTCGATCTCCTGGCGGCGCGTCGCGAGCGCGACATCGATGACATTGCCATCGTCCGGGTCGAGCAGCTCTATCCGTTTCCCGAGAAGGAGGTCTTGGTGGCGCTGAGCCCGTACAGTGCAGCGCGTGAGGTCCTCTGGGTGCAGGAAGAGCCGTGGAACATGGGAGCCTGGCACGACATGTATCGTCGCCTGCGCCGGGTCATCGGCGACAGCCGCGCACTGGGCTACGCCGGCCGGCCGGCAGCGGCGAGTCCGGCAGTCGGCTCGTACAAGGTGCACCAAGCCGAGGCGGCCGAGCTGATCGACAATGCACTGAGGAAGGGAAATGTCGATTGACGTGCGTATCCCGACGCTCGGTGAGTCGGTAAGCGAAGGGGTGATCGTGCGCTGGATCAAGGCCGACGGGGCGACGGTACAAGTGGACGAGCCGTTGCTGGAGCTGGAGACTGACAAGGCCAGCGTGGAGATTCCGGCTGTCGGCGCCGGCGTCTTGAAGATCCTTAAGGCGGAGGGGGAGACCGTGCAGGTGGGTGACGTTGTGGCGCGCATCGAGACCGCCGCGGCAGCAGAAGAGGCTGCGGTACCCACCGGACCGCTACCGGTGCAGCCGGCGGAGCCCAGGGCGACGGCTGCAGAGCCGGCGGTGCCGCCAGCTGGCCTGCTCAGCCCTGCGGTGCGGCGTCTCGTCGAGGAACACGGCCTCGATCCGCGCACCATCAAAGCCACCGGACGCGGTGGACGGCTCACCAAAGAGGACGTGCTGGCTCACGTGGAGAAGGCCGCCGCACCAAAGTCCGCGGCTCCCCCTGCTCAGGAGATACCCCGGCCCCAGGAGGCCCAGCCGCCGCGCCCGCCACTCACCCTTGCGCCGCGAGCGACATCCGCCGCGCCGCCGCGCGCCGCGGCGGAAGAGGAACGCGTGCCGATGACGCACCTGCGCCAGCGTATCGCCGAACGCCTGGTGCAGGCGCAACACACGGCCGCCATTCTGACGACCTTCAACGAGGTCGATATGAGTGCGGTGATGGAGTTGCGGGCGCGGCACAAGGCGCGCTTCGCTGAGATCCACGGCGTTTCACTCGGCTTCATGTCCTTCTTCGCCCGCGCCTGCATTGGTGCCATCAAGGACCTGCCGATCGTCAATGCGCAGATCGATGGCGGTGACATCGTGTACAAGAAGCACGTTCACTTGGGCATCGCCGTCGGCACCGAACGCGGCCTGGTGGTGCCGGTGGTGCACAACGCGGATGCGTTGTCCTTCGCGGAGGTCGAGACAGAGATTGAACGGCTCGCCGGGCTGGCGCGGCAGAACAAGCTGAGCATCCCCGATCTGAGCGGCGGCACGTTTACGATCTCCAATGGTGGCGTTTACGGCTCGCTGCTGTCGACTCCGATTCTCAATCCGCCGCAGAGCGCCATCCTCGGCATGCACAAGATCGAGAAGCGCGCGGTTGTGGTGAACGATGCGGTCGTCATTCGGCCGATGATGTACCTGGCGCTGTCCTACGACCACCGTCTCATCGACGGTGAACAGGCAGTGACGTTCCTCGTGCGTGTGAAGGAACGCATCGAGGATCCGACGCGTCTCATGTTCGAGATCTAAGGGATGGCTGACCAACACCCGATACCCGACACTGCGCATCCCTTCGATCTGATCGTCATCGGCTCGGGGCCGGGCGGATACATCGCGGCGATCCGCGCGGCGCAGCTCGGCATGCGCGTCGTCTGCGTCGAAAAGGACAAGACGCTGGGCGGCACCTGTGTCAACGTCGGCTGCATTCCGAGCAAGGCCTTGCTCGATTCCAGCGAGCGCTACTACGCAGCGCGGGTTGGACTGGCAGCGCACGGCATCAAGGTCGGGAGTGTCGAGCTCGATCTCGCGGCGATGTTGGCTCGCAAGGACAAGATCGTCAAGATGTCCACCCAGGGCGTCGCCGGGTTGTTCAAGAAGCACAAGATCGAGCGCATCACGGGCACCGGGCGGCTGACCGCTGCAGACACCGTCGAGGTGGTGAACGGGGCGGAGACGCGCCGCGTTACGGCACGCCGGATCTTGATCGCCACTGGCAGTGCGCCCATCGAGCTGCCGGGCCTGCCGTTCGATGGCACGCACATCGTGTCCTCAACCGAAGCATTGACCTTCAAGGAGGTGCCGCAGCGCTTGTTGGTGATCGGCGGCGGCGCCATCGGGCTGGAGTTGGGGTCGGTCTGGAACCGGCTCGGGGCACGCGTGCATGTCGTCGAGTTCATGGACCGCATCGTTCCGGGGATGGACCGTAAGATGGGCCAGCAGTTGCAGAGGGCGCTGGAGAAGCAGGGAGTGACCTTTCAGCTGCAGAGCAGTGCGCAGCAGGCGGTGGTTGAGAACGATTGTGTGCGCGTCACGCTCGAATCTCAAGGCAAGACGAGTGAATTGGAGTGTGCTGTCGTGCTCGTCGCGGTCGGCCGGCGGCCGTTCGCCGATGGCCTGGGGGCGCGTGAGATCGGCGTCAGCTTCGACGAGCGTGGCCGCATCACGGTGGACGCGCACTACGCCACGAATGTTCCCGGTGTATATGCCATCGGCGATGTGATTGCCGGGCCGATGTTGGCGCACAAGGCGGAGGAGGAAGGGGTTGCGGCGGTGGAGTTGATGGCCGGGCAGGCGGGGCATGTGAACTATGACGCGGTTCCCAACATCGTCTACACCTGGCCGGAGTTCGCCAGTGTAGGCATGTCGGAGGAGCAGGCGCAGAGTCAGGAGATCCAGTTCCGCGTCGGCAGTTTCCCGTTCATCGCCAACGGCCGCGCGCGGTGTATGAATGAGACCGAGGGAGGCGTGAAGATTCTCGCCGATGCCAACACCGACCGGGTGCTTGGGGTGCATATCCTCGGTCCGAACGCGTCCGACCTGATCGCCGAGGCCGCCTTGGCCATGGAGTTCGGCGCCAGCGCCGAAGACATCGCGCGCTCGGTGCACGCGCACCCAACGTTGCCTGAGGCGATGAAGGAAGCGGCGCTTGCGGTGGCGCAGCGGCCACTCAACATCTAACCGGGCATACCGCGGACCGACCGGGAGGCCGGCGCGCTGCACGCGTATCGCCGACCTTGCTTGGCATATCGTCGGGGCGTCGGTCCCATACGCGATACCCCATAGGCGATATGCGGGAGCTTGGGGTTGTGGTTTGGGCTCAACCCTCAGTGGATGGCGCGCGGTCCCTTGAGGCCGAGGTTCTTCATCAGTCGTGCGAGGTTATTTGCGGACATTCCCAGCAAGCGCGCCGCGGCCGCTTGGTTGCCCCCGGTTTGTGACAGGGCACGCTCGACGCGGCGGAGCTTCTCTTCGCGTAGCGCCAGGCGGAAGGACGGTGCTGCGGGCCGCGTGGCGGCGAGGTCTCCGAGGTACTCTGGTATCACTGTATCGGACGTGCACAGCAGCACGGCCCGTTCGACGACGTTCTGTAGCTCGCGGATATTGCCCGGCCAGCTGTAACGGCAGAGCAGTTCGAGTGCCTCGGCGGAGAAGCCGGTGACGGGTTTCTGGTGCGTGGTACTGGCGCGTTCGAGGAAGTAGCTGGCGAGCATAGGGATGTCGTCGGGACGTTCGCGCAACGCCGGGACGTTGACCACGACGGCGGCAAGGCGATAGTACAGATCCTCGCGGAAGCGTCCGGCGAGAATTTCGTCCTTGAGGCTCCGGTTGGTTGCCGCGACCACACGCAGGTCGAGTTTGCGGACGCGGCTGCTGCCAATGCGCTGGGTTTCGTGCTCCTGGAGAACGCGCAGGAGCTTCACCTGGAGATCCGGCGAGAGGTCGGCGAGTTCGTCGAGGAAGATTGTGCCCCCGTCGGCGAGTTCGAATTTCCCGGGACGTGCGCCGACGGCGTCGGTGAAGGCGCCGCGTTCGTGGCCGAACAACTCGCTCTCCGCCAGGGCGGCGGGGATCGCTGGGCAATTGACACTGATGAGCGGGCCATCGCGGCGTGGGCTGAGATCGTGGATGGCCCGCGCGATCAGCTCCTTTCCGGTGCCGGTCTCGCCAAGGATGAGCACCGGCGCTGTGGTTGGTGCGACCTTCTCGACCAGCAGGAGGGTACGTTGCAACGCCGGGCTGGCGCCGATGATCTCCTTGAACTGGGACACCGAGCGCACTTCGGCGCGCAGCGAGACATTCTCGGCCTCGAGACGTTTGCGGAGCTCATCGATCTGCGCCTTCTGAGTCTCGATCAGGCGGACATAGTCGGCGTTCTGCAGGGCGACGGCCAGCTGCGTCGCGACCATGTTGAGGAGTGTCGTATCGGAATCGTCGATGCAGGCGCCCGATTCCTTCGGGCCGAGCGCGATGAAGCCCACGTCCGTGCTATCGGTGCGTACAGGCACCTGCGCTTCCCACTGCGGAGCGTCGCCCTTCTCTGGCTTGCCGTCTCGCGGCTGGCCCGCCACCGGTGCCTCGTCGCTGCGAACTGATGGTGGAGCCGCAATATTCCCCTCGGCGTGCGCCAGCGCGAACACTGTGGGCTTGCGTGTGCTGCGGTAGACCGCGACCCCGCTCACGCCCAGACCCTGCATCAGTGATGTTGCGATGCGGGCATGCAAATCGGCACTCGGCAGTTTCACAAGGTCCGCGGTGAGATTGCGGATGGCGTCACGAGCTGCATGGCGCATTGGAAACAAGGAGGTCTCGACTTCCTGCTCGAGATAGGAGCGGAAGCGGGAGAACACCAAGAGGCTGACGAGGGCAGCGAGCAGCAGGCAACCAGCAACCAGCAAACCACTCAGCCCCGCAGGGAGACGGTGTACCCAGATGACGGCGCCGGCGATCGGCAGTACCAGAGCGACGCTGGCTAGCAACGTGGCGGCGGCACGCATGATGAAGACGTCGATGTCCATCACTCGGTGGCGGACCGCGGCGTAGGTTAGGACGGCGACCAGCGCGATGTTCCCTACGCTGCCAAGTGGCAAGACCGAAAACCCACAATTCGCGGCCATGTTTGTAACGCCCAACGGAAACGCAGCGGCGGTGGCTAGGAGCCAGTACTTCACCCGCAGTCGAACTAGAGGGCTTGCGGTAGCCGAAAGCGTACGCAAACAATAGGCCACGCCTAAGGCTTCCCCAGCAATTAGCAAAAGCGAAAATGCCGGATACAGGGGGCCCGGATGTCCCATCGTGCCCCACCGTAGGGTTACAAACCCATCGAACACCAAGCCCCGTAGCTCCAGCACGGCGAACGCTGCTGCCACCGCCCAGCTCACGGGGATCAGGATCCGAATGTTCCGTTCCGACCAGACCGCGGCACTGTACAGAATTGCACTTGGAAGTAGGATCAGGCCGAGACTGAGCACACGTAGGAATATCGCGTGCGTCTCAGGCATGCCGGGCATCGACTCTGCTGCAAGTAGGGCGCTCCAGAAGAATAAGCAGGTGACCAGTACGATGAAGGAATGGCCCACTCGCCGGTCCTTGGCACCTAGGAACACGACAATGATGGCCACAAGATCCGCCACGGCGGCGGTGATTGGAAGGGCAATAAAGATCACGCGCAATGAAGTCAAGATGTTTCAGATTCTTGATGAATCTAACGCAGGAAGTCAAGAAGGACAGGAGAATTTGGGCACGGAAGTTTGCCGTGCTCAAAATGGACGTTCGGGTCAGTTAGATGTGAGTTCACGCACCCGGGGCACATGGGGCGTCTGCGTTGCTCGAGATGAGTTGGGCGATTGGGACTCAAGTGGCTGCCCGGGAGGCCGGGCCATAGGAAGCAGGTGGGCTTCTCATGAAGCCGCGACTCTGCGCGTCAGCTCGAGACGCCGCGGTAACGACGACTCGGCCCCGCGTTCCTGGGCGGTGTTGTCCTGTGCGTCAATCTGGTCGGCTAGCGGCAGATCTACGACGAAACTTGTACCGACTCCGGGCTTGCTTTCGACAGATATTGATCCACCATGCTCCATAATAATTTGATGGACGATTGCCAGCCCCAACCCGGTTCCCTTGTCCTTGGTTGTAAAAAAAGGGTCGAAAATGTGGTCGATCTCGTCTTGGGGAATACCCGTTCCGGTGTCTGAGACAATGAATTGCCCCACCATTGCACTGCTACGCCGTGCGGCGCGAGTGGCGACTGTAACGACACCGCCCGGCGGGGTTGCTTGAATGCCATTCAGAACGAGGTTGATTAGGACCTGCTTGATCTGATCATTGTCGGCCCGGACTAACGGAACATTATCGTGTAATTCACGCAGGAGGCCTAGGCGGTGCTTTCGGGCCTCGGGGTCGAGCAAGGTAGCGACGCGATCAACAACGTCGTTGAGGTCTACGGGTGCAAGGGTGCGAGTTGGCGAGCGAGCGAAGGAGAGCAACTCGGTTATTAGGTCAGAGATGCGCCTCACCTCTTTTGCCGTCATTGCTAAGAATGTTGTGAAGAACTCCTCATCATGTAGACGATCGGGGGCGAGTTGAAAAAATGTCTGAATCGATACAAGAGGGTTGCGCACCTCGTGAGCGATGCCAGCCGCCAACGTTCCGAGTGCCGATAGGCGGTCCGCGCGCCGGATGATATCTTGTGATCTCTTGAGCTCACCATAGAGACGCGCATTTTCAAGAGCTACCGACGCTTCGCCAGCTAGTGTTTCAAGCAGTTCCAAGTCTTCGGCGAAGAATGCATCCAAGTTCCGTTTGCGACCGAGCGCAATAAAACCTATGAGATTCCCAGTGGCCGAGAGCGGAATGCAGACTTCCCAGCCGTTTCGGCGACACGTCTGTGCGGCCAGGTCTCGTTCCCGCTGATCGGAACTCGCCTCCAGCTCGTCCCGTAGTACTGCTCTTTGGTGACGGCGTAACGACGCAAGAATCTCATCTTGCGCTGGAAGTTCGGCGGGTGCATATGCACTGCTGGCCTGCCGAACTGAGAACACACGTCTGCCTTCGTCGGCTAGGGCGATCGCTATCCGATCCAAGCCAAGGGTCTCGGTGAGCGTCGAAGTCAGTTCGTTGAGCAGCTTTTCCTTATCGAGAATCCGCACGATTGACCGTGTGAAGGCAACGAGCGCGGTGCGATACTGATGTTTCTCACGGAACAGCGACCGTTCAATTCGGGATTCCGCTCGCATCCGTAGACTGGGGAACAGTGCCCCAATTGCCACGAACATTAGCAAGATGACAGCTGAGAAGTTAGAATGGATCTGTCCGAACGAAAGCTGTTGCAGCCAGAGCGTTAACGCAAACGCAGGAATCGTGATCACGAGCGAAACTCCTGCGTACGCCATTCCCTTTGTGACCGCGACGTCGATGTCCATGAGCCGGTGCCGAACGATCGCATAAGCCACAATCGCAACCCAAGCCGCATTGCCCAGACTACCCAGTGGATAGAAGCGCACTCCGTAGGACGGCAACAGGTTTGTGAGGCCCAACGGTACGGCGACCCAGGCCCCAACTAGCCAAAATTTGAGCTGAAGTCGCATCCGAGGTTCTGTGCTTGCGCGATAGTCGTGTACAAGGACGAGGAGAGCGGCGGAGCAGTTGGCGAGCACGAACACTGAAAAGAGATTGTAGAAGGGCCCTCCAACCGACGAAAAGCCCCACGGGAAGGGACGCAGGTCGGATGCTAATGCATCAACAGAATTTGCGGCGGCCAGCAGGCACGCGATCCCATAATCGAAGGCAAGGGCACGTGACCATGCGCGCGAACGCTCATCTCTCAGGCTCAGAATCAGATGCAAGATCGCTGGTGGCATGAACAAGGAACCCACACGGAAGATGCGCGTCAAGGCGAAAGCCACATCGCGATCTGATACCGAGTACAGAACAAAGAAGTTCAGGTTCCAAAGCACGAGCATACATGCCAAGAACGTGAACAAGTCGCGTGTTGGCGTCCGCATTCCTCGACGGTTTACAGTGAACGCCAGAATGAGGATCGTCACTGCCGCAAACAGTGGAGGAATCCAGTGGTAAGTCATGTTCCCCGCTCTTCACACTATGACGTTAGGCAAATCGGTTGCAAGCAACAGTTGTGCGAACGGCTCAACCGAATTAGCGTGCGTCTTTCGGAATTCGAGAAGATCCAGGTGCATGACATGCGATTGGCAACGGTAGGCGGGATGCTCAAAAGTAATTCCTACGGGGCGAAAGAAGGCGCTGCGGTATAGGCTCACCAAATGGGGGAACGTGAACATGACAAAATCGCTGAAGCCGCGCTTTCGTGCGAGGTCGTGCGCCAACTTGAGCATTCCCAGCGGCAGGAAGGCTTTGCGACTGACAACTCGATGAGAGTGGCGAACACACATTCGGCCAACTAGCGCAGGCCGCCGATCACACGAAACTACTGGCGAAAGATCTACAAACTGTTCGAAGTCGAAGGGACGCTGGTCGGGGCCGAGGACTCGACAACTCGCGAGGACAAGGCCGGTTGCGTCTAGAGCAATTAGGAGGTCCGCCCTCTTGTCCAACTCATCCACGGGCGCTTTGCCAATTGGTGTCCCGGGCCAGTCGACAGCGTAAACTTCACGGCGCAGGTCCAGAGCCCCAACCCGTTCGTCCTTCTCAGCGACCTTGAACGTGAACTCACCTAGGAATGGCACCAGCCTACTATCTCCTTCCCCTCGGGTTTCTGTTACCAGAGTCCCCTGTTATCAGAATCAGAGATTCCTTGACTTCAAGATAGCTCTTTCCGTATCTTCCTCGAACGTGCCTGCCGTAGTCAACTGAAACAGAGGGAGGGTAGGGCAGAGGTGGTTGTTGGGACGTTAGGACGGGGCGTGATGGTTGAGCGAAGGAATTTGATCCGAACACGCGACGAAATCAGAGAACGGGTGGCATCTCTCATCAGCGAGATTGCGAGTGTCCCGGAAGAGCAGATCGGCGATATGGCAACGGTCGACGATCAACTCCAAATGAATTCGGTGGCATTTGTGGAACTGCAAGTTGCCATCGAGGACGAGTACGATATTCAGATCGATCCGATCCGTGTAGTCGAGCTTAACGAGTTTGGAGCGATCGTCGACTATATTCTTGAGTGTACGCGTCGCGGATGTCCATGAATCTGTTCTTAGACAAGCACACCGCGTTCCGAGCGCGGGTCCGGCAGTTCGTGGAACAGCGACTGACCCCATATGCCGATGAGTGGGAACGAGAAGGGGCGTTTCCGCGGAGTCTGTTTCTGGAGATGGCGCGTGAGGGCTTCCTTGGCCTTACCCACGAGCGTCGGTATGGGGGGCAGGAGTTAGACTTTGGGTACAGCGTTGTATTGGCGGAGGAGCTTGCCCGGTCGCGAATGATGGGTCTGACCCTGAGTCTCTTGGCGCAGGTTCACATTTTCCCGCCACTGCTTGCGGCCCTAGGGTCCGAGGAACAAAAGCGGGATTTCCTGGCCCCTGCGCTCAGGGGTGAGATGATAGGAGCCCTGGCCTCTACCGAACCCGCGGGCGGATCGGACATTGTTCGCGCGATTCAGTGCACGGCTGAGGAGGACGGCGATTTCTGGGTTGTGACGGGTGAGAAGAAATATATTACTAACGGCCCGATCGCGGATTTTGTCATCGTCTTGGCTCGCACGCGACGCGAGCGTACGACTACGAGCCTGTCGCTGGTCATCGTTCCCACTGACACGGCGGGATTTCGAGTGAAGGAGACTTTGCGGAAGTTGGGCATGAAGAGTTCGCCAACGGGGTGGCTGGAGTTTGACCACTGTCGCGTTCCAAGGCGATTCACGCTCGGCAAGCCCAACCTCGGATTCTTTTACGTCAACAGGAACATCCTCGAAGAACGCCTGATCGGCGGTGCGGTGAGCGTTTCAATCGCGACCCTGGTTCTCGAAGAAACAATTCAATATCTCCAGCGCCGCACAGCGTTCAACGGAACATTGTCGCGGCTTCAAGCGATTCGTCATCACATCAGTGAGGTGGCGGCCGAGATCGAGATGGCAAAACGGTTTGTACATTCCGTTGCCGAGAACTACCGCGATGGAACGATCGAAGCGAAGGAAATCTGCATGATCAAGTTTCTGGTGGCGGAAACGACTCAACGCGTGGTGGGCCGGTGTCTGCAGTTCCAAGGTGGGGAGGGGTTCCTAGATGACAATTGGATGACGCGGGTGTATCGTGACGCTCGCTTTTTGAGCGTCGGTGGGGGGGCTTCCGAATTGATGAAGGATCTGGTAGCAAGCTACCTGAGGCTATAGACGGTGCCGGGGGGGCACGTGCGACGGGTAGTCATTAGCGGAATTGGCCTGGTCAGTCCTACAGGGAACGCGACGCAGGTGTTCTGGCAATCGCTGCTGGACGGCCGCTCTGCGATCCGCCGCATCACCCGCTTCGACCCAACTTCCTATGCCTGCCAGATCGGCGCGGAAGTCACTGACCGCGGCTACGAGGAACTCCTCGACCCCCGCAAGCTGCGGACCACGACCCATGTGACCCAGCTTGGCCTTGCCGCGGCAGAGTTGGCCCTGCGCGATGCCGGCCTTGCGGCGAAGGGGTGCCCGCCCGACACGGTCGGTGTGGTCTTGGGTACGGCCCTGGGGGGATGGCGCGAGGCTGAGCAGCAACACAGCATCTTGATCGAGCGCGGCATCCGTCGCGTGAACCCATTCATTGCCAACGGGACCCCCAACCATGCCACAGCCGCTGAGGTGGCGACTGCCGTCGGCGCCGGCGGCCCGCACGTTACGTTTTCGAGCGGCTGTCCGGCCAGTACGCAAGCGATCGGACACGCGGCGGCCCTGGTCGCGAGCGGGGATCTGGAATGGTGTGTGGCCGGCGGAACGGAGAGCCCGCTCATCCCAATGGTCGTCGCGGGCATGGGCCGGACGCAGGAGCTCTCAACCAGTAATGACGACCCGGAACACGCATCACGCCCCTTCGATCGCGCACACAACGGCCTGGTCCTCGGGGAGGGCAGCTGCGTCTTCATACTCGAAGCAGCAGAGCGCGCGCTGCGTCGTGGCGTACAGCCGTATGCCGAGGTGCGTGGGGCGGCAAGCTCGTGCGACGCGAGCGGCTTGTATGGCGTCGATCCCACCGGGGAGCCGGGCGCCCAGGCGATCCACCGTGCCTTACAACGCAGCGACCTGACCGTCGCCGACATCGACTACGTGTGCGCACATGCCAACTCGTCGCCGACCTTCGACCGCAAGGAAACGCTCGTCATCAACAAGGCGTTCGGCGAATGGGCGGCGCGACTGCCGGTGAGCTCGATCAAGGGCGTGATCGGACATCCCTTCGGCGCAGCCGGCGCCTTTCAAGTGGCGGCGGCCAGTCTGGCGATTCGCCATCAACTCATCCCACCGACACACAATCTTGAGGTCCCAGACCCAGAGTGCAACCTGGATTGTGTGCCCCGCGATCCGCGGCCCGCACGCGTACGGAACGTGCTAGTCACGAGCTACGGCTACGGCGGACTCAACACCTACCTGGTCCTCGCCGAGCCCCGCCTGTAACCCGACCAGCCGCGGCTGCTCAGCCTGTCTGCCCTACGGCGACCGCCGGCGCACGCAACCCGCTATCCGCTGGCACCGGTGCCCGTGCCAGAAAACGCGGCTCGGTGAGCAGCGCCAACGACGGGATCACCGTCAGCGTTGCAAACGCACTGACACTCACAATCAGCGCCGTCAACACCCCCAAGCGCGCCCAGATGCTGAAGCCCGAAAAGGGCAGCACCATATAGCCGAGCGCAACGGCGGAGGACACAAACAGGATCGCCTTCCCCGAGGTGTGCAGACTGGCGCGGATGGCGGCGTCCAGCGGCATTCCTTTGGCCTCCTCGCGGATGCGAAAGATCAGGTAGATGGCGAAATCCGCACCGATGCTGACGCCCATCGCCGTGATGGCCGCTGTCGTCATGTCCAGCCACGTCTGCGACCATCCCATGACCCCAAGGTTCACGACGACGGCCAAGGCGAGGGGCAGCAAGACGAAGATGCCACCGACGAACGAGCGCAGCACCAGCGCCGACAGCAGGAAGATGATACTGCCGACCTGAATCATGTTGACGACCTTCTCGTGCACGACCACGTCGTTCATCGCCGTTTGCACGCCCAGGGTGCCACCGGCAATCTCCACCGATACCGGCAGGCCGCGGAAGCGCCGGTCGGCGTAGTGCTGTATGTGAAGCAACAGGTCGCGTGAGAATGCCGCGCTATCGGTCTTGCTGAGGGCCCGAATGACGCTGCGCTGATAGTTGGCGTCGACAAAGGCGCTGAGGCCGTCAGGGCCCGCACCAATGCTGTAGAGTAACAGATATTGGCTGATGAGGCGCGCATTGTCGGGGATCGCATAGAACGCCGGGTCGCCGTTGTTCATCGCCTGGTGCATGCGCTTGATCTGATCAGCGATCGAGTTCACCCCGGCAACATGTGGATCGCTCTCGATGAAGTCCTCCAAGTCGCTCATCGCCTTGAGCACCGCCGGATCCTGGAAGACGTTCGCATGTTCACCCTCGACCAAGATGCGCAACGATGCGGTGCCGGGCAGGCGCTCGTTCAGCAAGGCGTCATCATGACGCACGACGGTTGAGGGAGCGAACCATAGGCGAAAACTGTTATCAACGTCGATGTAGGAGATCCCCTTGGCTGCGAGGGCCGTGATGAGAAATGCGCCGAGCAGGACTGATCGGGGTCGCCTGACGATGAGGGTAGCCAGAGCGTCCAGGGCCGGGTTGAGCCAACGCGATTCTCTCTCGCGGCGCGTCTCGCGGCCCTTCGGCGCAGGCAGGAGACAGCGGCAGGCAGGCGTGAACGTCATCTCGATAACCAGCGCGCTCAGGATGCCCGACGCCAGC